>Ga0209202_1000244_pt1 | contig 51495 bp, 53 predicted proteins | sample AD_UKC032_MetaG_FD_184416 | JGI IMG/M metagenome (GOLD analysis project Ga0209202, IMG submission 184416) | Active sludge microbial communities of municipal wastewater-treating anaerobic digesters from USA - AD_UKC032_MetaG (SPAdes) (version 2) | ecosystem: Engineered > Bioreactor > Anaerobic >... | reverse complement strand
TTGACCAGCGCGTTGACCTGGTTTTTCTTGCGGACCGTGCCCACCTCGAGAAAGGCGAAGCCGGCATGCATGGCGAGCACCATGATGGCGCCCAGCAGAATGAAGAGGACGTTGCCGCCCGATTGAACAGCTTCCATGAAACCCCCGGATCAAAGAATCCGCGGATGAAAGCAAGCACCATTCCAGTGCATCAAAAATGTTACGAATCAGTGCATTAGCTTGCACCGAAGCAGTGAATTACGCACCGTTACCGTGCATTCAGGCAAACAGGCGCCTCGTAACGGTGCAAACATACCTCATTTAGGCACCGCTTCGGGCGGCAGCAACAACCACATGCGGCCACTCTGTTTCATCCGGCCCGCCTGTTCCCCGGCCTCCTTGCCGAAGCCCCAGAAGAAATCGGCGCGCACCGCGCCCTTGATCGCGCCACCGGTATCCTGCGCCAGCACCAGGCGATTCAAGGGCTTGTTCGAATTCGGACGCGTCGTCGCCAGGAACACCGGCGCGCCGAGCGGCACCGAACGCGGATCAATGGCAATGCTGCGCTCGGCGGTCAACGGAACCCCTAGCGCACCGACCGGGCCATCCTTGCTGTTCGGCACTTCGCGGAAGAATACGTAGCTGGGATTGGCGTTGAGCAGTTCCTCAAGACGCCCGGGGTTAGCCCGCGCCCAGGCCTGGATGCCCTGCATCGAGGCCTCCTCCAGCTTCAGTTCGCCGCGGTCGACCAACACGCGGCCGATGGATTGATAGGGATAGCCGTTCTGGTCGGCGTAGTTGAGGCGGGCCATCGTGCCGTCCGGCAGGCTGACCCGCCCGGACCCCTGGACCTGCAGGAAGAAGAGTTCGACGGCGTCATCGACGTAGAGCAAGGTACGGCTCGGCAGCTTGTCGCCGCGGGCGGCAATTTCTGCCCGCGACCAGTAGGGAACGACCTTGTTGCCTTCCAGGCGGCCGCGGACCCGCTTGTCCTTCAGTTCCGGAAAGATGGCTGACAGGTCGATGGTCAGCAGATCCTCCGGCACGCCGCGCACCGGTTGTTCGAAACCCTTGCTGCGGGTCCGGCTGCCGCGCAGCAGCGGTTCGTAGTAACCGGTCACGAGGCCGCCGGCATTGCCGTCGGCAGCCTGGATCGCATAGGGCTTGAGCTGACTCTCGAAGAAACGGCGCGGGTCGTGACCCGGCTTGCCGTCGGCGGCGCGCGCCAGGTCGCAGACGCGCTTCCAGCCCGCGCCATGCGGCTTGCTGGCGACGCCGCGGCAACTGGCCATGAAGGCGGGCCAGGCGGCGCCGAGGTCATCCTCTTTCCAGCCCGGCAGGTCCGTCCAGTTCGCCGGCTGCAGGCTACGGAAAAACGGCGCCGCCGCTGGCGGAACCGTCGGCGCCGACGGGCAGGCCGGACAAGCAGGACAGGGTTTGCAGCCTGTGGCCGGCTCGCCGGTGGGCGTCGTCGTGCTGCAGGCAGCCACAAATATCGCAGCGAGAACAGGGAATAAACGCGCGGCAGCTTGGATTTTTCGCATGTGTTTCTATAGAGTTCGCAAATTCGCCGCGAAGTATAACCGCCACCATGCCCGACACCCCCCAACTCGAACGCCTGCTCGCCCGTGCCGAAGCCGTTCTCGGCCAACTCGAAGCCAGCCTGCCGCCCGCCCCGCCACCGCCCGACTGGCAGGCCGCCATCGCCTTCCGCTGGCGCACGCGCAACGGCCGCGGCTGGCTGCAGGCGGTACCCCATCCGCACCCGATCCGCCTCGCCGATCTCGAGAACATCGACGACCAGAAGGCGCGCATCGTCGCCAATACACGCCAGTTCGTCGCCGGCCAGCCGGCCAACAACGTGCTGCTGACCGGCAGCCGGGGTTCGGGCAAGTCGTCGCTGGTCAAGGCCGTGCTCAACGAATATGCGCGCAAGGGACTGCGCCTGATCGAAGTCGACAAGGACGACCTGGTTCACCTGCAGGACATCGTCGACCTGCTCGAAGGCCGTCCAGAGCGCTTCATCGTCTTCTGCGACGACCTCTCGTTCGAGGCGGGCGAAACCGCCTACAAGGCGCTGAAATCGGTGCTCGACGGCTCGGTCGCGGCGCCGCCGGACAACGTGCTGATCTACGCCACCTCGAACCGGCGCCACCTGATGCCCGAGTACTTCGCCGAAAATCTGGAAACCAAGCGCGTCGACGACGAGATCCACCCCGGCGAAACGACCGAAGAGAAAATTTCGCTGTCCGAGCGCTTCGGGTTGTGGATTTCCTTCTACCCCTTCAGCCAGGACGATTACCTGAGCATCGTCAATCACTGGTTGCGCCATTTCGGCGTCAGCGAGGCGCAGATCGCGACCTGCGAACGCGATGCGCTGAACTGGGCGCTCGGCCGCGGTTCGCGTAGCGGCCGCGTCGCCTGGCAGTTCGCACGCGATCTGGCGGGGCAGCAGAAACCGCGGCGAACGAAGGCACCGTGAGCCAGGTAGTCGAGGTGGCTGCGGCCGTCATGCTGCGCGCCGATGGCAGCGAGTTCCTGCTCGCCCGGCGCCCGGAAGGCAAGGTCTATGCGGGCTACTGGGAATTCCCCGGTGGCAAGGTCGAGGCCGGCGAGACGGTGCGCGAGGCGCTCGTTCGCGAACTTCAGGAAGAGCTTGGCATAAGCGTCACCGCCTGTTCGCCATGGCTGACCCGCGTCTTCACCTACCCGCACGCCACGGTGCGCCTGAACTTCTGGCGGGTGACTGCCTGGGAGGGCGAAATCGGCATTACCGCACCGCTCGAACATAGCGCGGTCGACTGGCAAAAATGCGGCAAATCCGCCGGTGTGGCGCCGATCCTGCCGGCCAACGATCCGATTCTGAAAGCGCTGGCCCTGCCGACAACGATGGCCATCACGATGGCCGAAATTGAAGGCGTCGAACGCCAGCTAGAGCGCCTGGAAGATGCACTGCAAAACGGGCTGCGCCTGATCCAGGTGCGCGACAAGACCTGGCCCGCCGCGCAGCGCCTGTGGTTCGCCGAGGCAGTCACGCGCCTGGCGCACGAGCGCACGGCGCTGGTGCTGATCAACGGCGACGACGCGATTGCCCGGCGCGTCGGTGCGGACGGCGTGCACCTGTCCGCAGCACGTCTGATGACTTGCAAGGCGCGTCCGGATTTCGTATGGGTGGGCGCCTCCTGCCACACGGCGGAGGAAGTATTGTGCGCTGCCGAACTAGGCCTCGATTATGCGTTGCTCGGCCCGGTACTGCCTACGCCAACCCACCCGGAAGCCCCCGGTCTTGGCTGGGCCGCCTTTGCGCGGATGATTTCCGGCTGCCCGATACCGGTTTTCGCGCTCGGCGGCATGCGTAACGACCTGCTTGCCGCAGCCCAGGACCACGGCGCGCACGGCATCGCGCTCATGCGGGGCTGGTAGGAAGCTCGCCGACGGCCCCGGGGTCCGTTTCCTGCACCGGGATCCGGTAGGACTCGGACGCCCAGCAACCAAGATCGATCTGCTTGCAGCGCTCGGAGCAGAATGGCCGCCACGGGTTGTCCGGCGACCAGAGCGATTCCTCGCCGCATTGCGGGCAGCGAACCTTGCGCACGGCCATCAGAGATTGCAGAAGGTCAGCGCGAAGGCGACATCGCGGTCGCAGACGCGGGCCTTCAGTTCGTTGGTCGGCGGGTTGGTGAAGCGGATGTTGAGGAAATACTTGTTGGCGCTGACCTCGGGGACCGCCAGTTCCTCGGCCTTGACCTCGACCCGTACCATCTGCGCCGCCGTGCCGCCCAGGTTGAGCTGAAACTGGCCGACGGGCGCGACATGATGCTTCGGCCGGCCGCTGGAGCGCAGCAAACGCAGGACAATCGATGCCGCATCACGCAACGGCAGCATGGGCTTGGTCCAGCCGGCCAGCGCCTCGCGCCTGACGTCGGGTGAACGGTGCAGCCACCAGTGGTAAGAGGGCAGATCGAATTCGCAGACGCCACCGGGTATCGCCGCCCGGCTCTTGATCCCCATCAGCCAGTCGTTTTCGCGCAGGTACTGGCCGATCTTGCCGGCCATGCCGAGCAGGGCAGCCGAGGAGTGCTCGATTTCGTACAGGGCGCCGGACAGGGCTTCTTCGGAAATTTCCGGATTGTTGCGGTAGGCGAGTAGGGTCTGACGCTGGCGTTCGAGCTCCTGGATGAGATCCATCTTGAGGTCGGCGCGCCCGGCCGTTTCGAGGATTTCAAACAGCGTGACGAGGGCGGTATGGTGTTCCAGTTGCCCATCGCTGTCGGCAAAGTACGCGGTCTTTTCGAATAGATCTTCGAGTCGCAGCAGGGTGCGGATGCGCTCGTTGAAGGGATACTCGTAGGTGATCACGCGGATTTTCGAAGGGGAGAGGAAAAATTGTCCTGATTCTGAGCCATTTACAGGCAAATCTCAACAGTTTGCTTTAGCTTTTTGCGCCGCCTGGGCGAGATATTTGCGGTGTAGTTCGGCAACCTGTGCCCGCAGGAATGCTCGGTCGCCGTCGTTGGCCAGCACATCGTCCGCCACCGCCAGACGTTGGGCGCGCGTCGCCTGGGTGGCCATGATGGCGCGTACCTCGGCTTCGCTGAGTCCGTTGCGCGCCATGACCCGCTCGATTTGCAGGCTTTCCGGGCAGTCGACCACGACAATGCGGTCGCAACGCGCGCGATAGGTGCCTGACTCGACCAGCAGCGGCACAGCAAGAATGACATAGGGCGAGTCGGCGCTCCGGCAGCCTTTGTCGGAAATTTCGCGAATCAGCGGATGCAGGATCCCCTCCAGGCGCGCGCGCGCTGCCGGGTCGGCAAAGACGAGCTGGCGCATGCGAACGCGATCCATGGCACCGTCAGCGCCGACGATGTCCGAACCGAAGGCATCGACCAGCGCCGGCAGGGCTGCCCCGCCAGCTTGGGTCAGCGCATGCGCGATGGCATCGGTGTCGACCACGACGATGCCTTGGGCGGCAAAACCATCGGCGGCGGCGCTCTTACCACTGCCAATCCCTCCGGTCAGGCCGACAACAAAGATGCTCACTTGCAGTTCTGCGCAGCCAGGTCGGGCATGACGCCTGCCGCGACGTCGAGCAGTTCAGCCTGGCGCGCCGCCGGCCCGCGGACTTCGAGCAATACGTGACCATTCTTGCCCGGCCGCTGGATCACCTTCGCCGACTTCACACCCTTTTTCTGCAGTTCGGCCAGGCGCTCCTGCGCCCGTTCCTCCCGCGAGAAAACCCCCAGGGAAATGGCCAGGCGATTGGGTCCGGCCTCGGGAACGATGAAATAGTCGCTGACCTCCATCTGCTTCAGGTCGGCCGCCTTCTTGTCCGCTTCCGCCCTGCTGGCCAGCGGCGGGATGAAAACCCACCAGCCGCCGCCCTCGGACGCCACGTTCCGGCGCTCGGCGCGAAAGCCGACGACTTTCTCGGTCAGCGTCACAGCAAGGCGCTCGGCATCGGCCGCAGTCAGGGGGTCCCAGACCAGACACAACTCTTCCGGCTCGGCAGCCGCCGCAACCTGTTTTTCCCAACCCTTGGGCGGCGGCGTATTGCCGCGCGCCACGATGCGCACCCGGTCGGCAGCAACTTGCTGCGCCACGCGGCCGCCATCCGGATTGCCGGAAGACCCGAAAAGACCCGCAGCAAAGGCATAGAACAGCAGATTGACCAGAACGAGAACGAAGACCAGGATGCGCACGGACTCAGCCTACCTTGGGCAGATGCTTCAGCGATTCGGCGATGGCCTCGGCCGGGTAGTCGAAATCCTCCAGCTTGCCGGAGAAGTATTTGTCGTACGACGCCATGTCGAAGTGACCGTGGCCGGTCAGGCTGAACAGGATGGTCTTCACCTCGCCGGTCGCCTTGCATTTGAGTGCCTCGTCGATGGCGGCGCGGATGGCGTGGCAGGACTCCGGCGCCGGAATGATGCCCTCGGCGCGGGCGAACTGGACGCCAGCCTCGAAGGTGGCGACCTGCGGCACGGCCAGCGCCTCGATCCGGCCTTCGTGCAGCAGTTGCGAGACGAGCGGCGAATCGCCGTGGTAACGCAGCCCGCCAGCATGGATGCCGGGCGGCATGAAGTCGTGGCCGAGCGTATACATTTTCATGATCGGCGTGTAGCCGGAAACGTCGCCGTAATCGTAGGCGTAGTGGCCCTTGGTCAGCGTCGGGCAGGAGGTCGGCTCGACGGCGACGCAGCGCAGATTGGTCGCCCGCTTGTCCCCGGCCGCCTTGTCGGCGAGGAAGGGGAAGGCGATGCCACCGAAGCTCGAACCGCCGCCACAGGGCCCGAAAATCACGTCCGGGTAGAGGCCGATCTTGTCGAATTGCTTCTTGGCTTCGAGGCCGATGACGGTCTGGTGCAGCAGCACGTGGTTGAGCACGGAACCGAGGGTGTAGCAGGTGCCGGGATCGGCCGCCGCTTCCTCGACCGCTTCCGAAATAGCCAGGCCGAGCGAGCCCTGATTGTCCGGGTAGGCGGCCAGCGCGGCGCGGCCGGCGTTGGTCAGGTTGGTCGGGCTGGCGAAGACGTCAGCGCCCCAGGTCTGCATCATCGAGCGGCGGAAAGGCTTCTGCTCGTAGCTGACCTTGACCATGAAAACGCGTACCGGCAGGCCGAACATCTGGCCGGCGAAGGCGATCGACGAACCCCACTGACCGGCGCCGGTTTCGGTCGTCAGCTTCTTGGTACCGGCCAGCTTGTTGTAGAAAGCCTGCGGCACTGCCGAGTTCGGCTTGTGCGAACCGGCCGGCGAAACGCCCTCGTATTTGTAGAAAATCTTGGCCGGCGTACCGAGCGCCTGCTCCAGACGCAGGGCGCGGCAGAGCGGCGCCGGGCGCCACAGGGCGTAGATCTGGCGGACTTCTTCAGGAATGGCGATCCAGCGCTCGGCCGACATCTCCTGTTCGAGAATGGGGCCGGGGAAAATCGCCCCCATCGCTTCCGGCGGCACCGGGTTGCCATCGGGGCCGAGCGGCGGCGCCGGCGGATTGACCATGTCGGCGACGACGTTGTACCAGTGGGTGGGGATGTCTTCCTGTTCCAGATTGATGCGCAGCGGTGTCATTTTCTCTCCCTGATCCTTGTTCCGCAAAGGCGGTAAATTACTCCAAAAGGCCCGGCCGACCAAGGGTGAGGCCTGGTTTTGCCCGCTTTTGGCCGGTCGACCGCAACAATCCGCGGCCCGAGCGGGTAAAGTACGGCCTGCGCTTTCCGACCGCCCCCGAACCGACGCCGTGCCCGACGCCACCGAACACCCGCTGCTCTGCCAGCCCGCCCATCGCCACACTGCCGTGCATGGCGTTGCCGCCAGCGCCTGCCTGACGGCAGACGGCACCCTCGTCCTGAGCTATGACGTGCGCGGCGAAGCGGGCGGCGTCCGCATCCCCGCTCCCCTGCCATCCGGCGCGGCCGACGGCCTGTGGCAGCACACCTGCTGTGAAGCCTTCGTTGCTGCGGTCGACGGCCCGGAATACCGCGAATTCAACCTTTCGCCTTCCGGCCAGTGGGCGGCTTATCGCTTCACCGCCTACCGCGAGCGCGATGCCGCCTTCGTGCCGCTGGCTGCGCCGCAGATTGCCGTCGCCCACCACGCCGACGGCTTCCGCCTGACCGCACGGATCGCTCCCGAACTGCTGCCGGGGGCCAAAACCTTCAACATCGGCCTGAGTGCCGTCATCGAAGCCGCCGACGGCGGCAAGAGCTACTGGGCGTTCGCCCATGCCGCCGCGCAGCCCGATTTCCACCTCCGTCAGAGCTTCACGCTGACCCTGGAGCGCCCATGACTTTCACCATCCAGTTCGGCATCGACCGCCTGCTCGCCGACCCGGCCCTGCGCCGCCCGCTGGCCGGCCGCCGCGTCGCCCTGCTCGCCCACCCCGCCTCGGTCACCGCCGACCTCACCCATTCGCTCGACGCCCTGGCCGCGCTGCCGGACATCGAACTGAGCGCCGCCTTCGGCCCGCAGCACGGGCTGCGCGGCGACAAGCAGGACAACATGGTCGAGTCGCCGGATTTCGTGGACCCGCTGCACGGCATCCCGGTGTTCAGCCTCTACGGCGAGGTGCGCCGGCCGACCGCCGCGATGATGGATAGCTTCGATGTCCTGCTCGTCGACTTGCAGGATCTCGGCTGCCGCATCTACACCTTCATCACCACGTTGCGCTACGTGCTGGAAGCCGCCGCGCAGCATGGCAAAGCGGTCTGGGTACTCGACCGCCCCAACCCGGCCGGCCGCCCGGTCGAAGGCCTGACGCTGCGCGCTGGCTGGGAAAGCTTCGTCGGCGCCGGCGCGATGCCGATGCGTCACGGCCTGACCATGGGCGAACTCGGCCACTGGTTCATCGCCACGCTGCAACTCGACGTCGATTACCACGTCATCACCATGCAGGGCTGGCAGCCCGACGCCGCCCCCGGCCATGGCTGGCCGCTCGGCGAACGGACCTGGATCAACCCCAGCCCGAACGCCCCCAACCTGTGGATGGCCCGCGCCTACGCTGGCACCGTCATGCTCGAAGGGACGACGCTGAGCGAAGGGCGCGGCACGACGCGGCCGCTCGAAATCTTTGGCGCGCCGGATATCGATGCCCGCGCCGTCCTTGCCGAAATGCGCGCCTGCGCCCCGCACTGGCTGGACGGCTGCCAGCTGCGCGAAATCTGCTTCGAACCGACCTTCCACAAGCACGCCGGCCAGTTGTGCAACGGCATCCAGATCCACGTCGAAGGACCGTATTACGATCACGCCGCCTTCCAGCCGTGGCGCCTGCAGGCACTCGCCTTCAAGGCCATCCGCCGCCTCTGGCCCGATTACCCACTGTGGCGCGATTTCGCCTACGAGTACGAGCACGACCGGCTGGCCATCGACCTGATCAACGGCTCGCCGCTGCTGCGCGAGTGGGTGGACGATCCGTCAGCAACACCCGACGAGCTGGACGCCCTGAGCGCCGGCGATGAAGCCGCCTGGCAGGCGGCCACCGCAGAATTTTTCCTCTACCGCTGAGGCCGCCCGCCATGACCGAAGTGCTGAAGCCCTACCCCGACCCCGCCGATGCCGACCAGATCCTGACCGCCACCGAACGCTGGCTGGAGCGCGCCGTTATCGGCCTCAACCTGTGCCCCTTCGCCAAAAGCGTCTTCGTGAAAAAACAGGTCCGCTACGCGTTGACCTCAGCAGGCAGCGCCGACGAACTGCTGGCCGAACTGGAGCACGAACTGAACCTGCTGGCCGCCAGCGACCCGGCCGAACTCGACACCACCCTGCTCATCCACCCGCAGGCGATGACCGATTTCCTCGACTATCACTTCTTTCTCGCCGAAGCCGACGCGCTGCTGAAAAATCTCGGCCATGAAGGCGTCTTCCAGATCGCCAGCCTGCATCCGCAGTACGAATTCGCCGGCAGCGACCCCGACGACATCGCCAACTTCACCAACCGCTCGCCCTACCCGACCCTGCACCTGCTGCGCGAAAGCAGCATCGACCGCGCCGTCGCCGCCTTTCCCGATGCGGCGGACATTTTCGAGCGCAACATCGAGACTATGGAACGCTTGGGGCATGAGGGCTGGAAAAAGCTCTGGCTGACTTGAACGAAGCGGAACCTTCTGCCTCAGCCGCGTCTAATCAAAGATTTTTCTCTAAACCGAGAACCCCATGAAACTTTTCTACAGCCCCGGCGCCTGCTCCCTGTCACCACACATCGTCCTCTGCGAACTCGGCCTGCCGCATGACCTAGAGAAAGTCGACCTGAAAAGCCACACCACGGCGAGCGGCGCCGATTACTACGCGATCAACCCGAAAGGGTATGTGCCTGCCCTGCAGCTCGACGACGGTCAGCTGCTGACCGAGGGACCAGCCATCGTCCAGTACCTTGCCGACCGCAAGCCGGAAGCCGGGTTATTGCCGCCCGCCGGCACGCTGGAACGGGCGCGCGTGCAGGAATGGCTGACCTTCATCGGCACCGAAATCCACCAGAACTTCAGCCCGCTGTTCCGCCCCGGCACGTCCGATGACTGGAAAAGTACGGCCCGCGCCAGTCTCGACCGCCGTCTCGGCTTCGTCGACCAGGCGCTAACCGGCCACGACTATCTCACCGGCAGCCAGTTCAGCGTTGCCGACGCCTATCTTTTTACCGTTCTCAGCTGGACCCGCTACGTGAACATCGATCTCGCCCCCTGGCCGGCGCTGGCCGCCTTCCAGGCACGGGTGGCGACGCGTCCGGCGGTGCAGGCAGCCATACAGTCGGAGGGACTGCTGAAGTAGGCGTTCAACCCCCGGCGATCAGCCGTTCGTCATTTGGCGAACTCGATCTTGTGACCGGGATCAACCGAACCAAGGAAATAGCCGTCCGCGGCCTTCAGCACAGAGTAGCACCACTTCTCTGCCTCCCGCTTCCAGTCGATATCGATGCAGTATTTGCCATCATCACTGACCTTCCAGGTTCCCCGCGACGTGTGAATCCGGACACCCATGCCGCTCCCGTATTTCTTGTTGTCAGTCGAGGCAGCCAGGGTTCCATCGGGGTCATTGGTCCATCGACGCGTACTTCCGCCTTTGTTTACGTGGGTGACATTGGTTCCCGGCAGAAACGCAAGCAATTCATCTTTGGTCATCTTGACCGCAGCATCGTCCGCGACGGCGACTGTATTCAGCGAACCGGCAACCAGAAGGGTTACAAATAAGCGCATCATCAATCTCCTTGAAATTGGCACGGACGAGCCCTGAAGCTTGCGCACCCGCCCCGAAGGGCACTGGAAATGCGACCCGGACTACCTCATGCCAAGCTACGGTCGCACGGCTATGACTCTACGCCGAAATCCGGCGAAGCAGTTTCGATTTCACAAGGCGGCGAGCGACCACAAGACCCGTTCCGCCGCCACCACGCCACGATATTGCGCCTCTTCGAACAGCGAAAACCCGGACAGGTCGGCGTGCGCCAGCGTGATGCGCGGGTTGCGAAATTCGGCCAGTTTTTGCCGTTGACCGTACCAGAGGCTGCCCGGCACCGGACGGCGCATGGCGTGGCCGTTGCGGAAAATATCAAGGCGGGTGGTCAGGCGCCGGATGTCGGGGTGGATGCGTTCGAGTTCGGCGAGGATGCCTTCCGCCCAGGCTGCGTGCGGCGTTTCGAGGAGCAGGCGGCGCCCTTCGGCGGGGGGGACGTCGTGCAGGGCGCGGTAGTAGGTGAATACGGTACCGCTCATGTGACGGCGGATCAACTGGTGGGTGGCCACGACATAACCGAGACCCGGGCTGTCGTAGAACACGTTGTCCCACGCGGCCGGCGCGCCGTGCCGCTCCTCCGGGAAATCGGCAAGGTGCAGGTTGGCGGTCAGCCAGGGGGCGTAGTCGCCGGCCAGCGCGGCAGCTTTCAGTTCGCCCGGCATGGCGCCCCAGACACGCGGCAGAACGAAAGCCGGCGCCGCCCAGATCAATTGCCGTGCTTCGATGCGAACGGTTTTTCCCCCAAAAAGCGTGTCGACCGCAACCGTCGATTTTCCTTCCTCGATGCGCCAGGCCAGCGCGTCGCTGACAATGCGCTGGTCCGCTGAATGCGCCAACCCGCGCGCCAGCCAGGCGTTGCCTTCCGGCGCCGTCAGCACCGTGTCGTCAGCCGCATTGGCGGCTTGGCCATTGCGGCAGGCGAAGTAGTGCAACCCGGCCCAGGCCGAAGTCTCCTCGTGGGCCATGCCAAAATCGTCACGCGTCGCGTAATTGGCGAGCCAGTGCAGGCTGGGCGCGGTGAAACCCTTGTCAGTCAGCCACCGGCTGAACGAAATACGGTCGAGCGACCGCCATTCGGGGTCGTGGCTGGAGAGTTCCATCGGAATGGCGAAGGCGCGCCGGCCATCGCTGCCGCGCGCCTGTTTGAATTCTTCCATGCGCTCGTGGAAGCGCCGCTGCTGCGCGCGCTCGCCGGCCTCCATGCCGCGCTGCGGCAGCAAGCCCTCTTCCCACAGGCCGTGGCGATATACCCGTTCCTGCGGCGTTGCACAGAGGAAGCGCTCGTCATAGCGCGGCTTGTCCGCATGCGGGTCGCCCTGCAGCACATCCAGTTCGGCGAGCAGTTCGCGAACATAGACGGCCTCGCGTGTTGGCAACGGCAGGTAGTGCGCACCCCACGGGTAGGCGACGAGCGGACTGTGCCCGGCGCGCGAATTGCCGCCGGGCTCGCTTTCCATTTCAAGCAGCAGAAAATCATCAACGCCCGCCCTGGCCAGCCGCCAGGCCGCCGACAATCCGGAAATGCCGCCACCGACGATCACTACGCCGGTCCTGCGGGTTTCCAAGGGCGCCGGAAAGCCACCGTCGCGTAGCCGGTGGCCAAGCGCATGGCTCATGCCGAGCAGTTCGCCAGGTGGCAGCGGGGGGTTGCCGTTCGGCGCACAACCGGCGAGGGCGGCCGCCCCCACCGTGAGGAGAAATTCGCGGCGGTTAGTCAAACTTCCGCAACGAGAGGCTGACGGAAAGCTGTGCGCCCAGCCAGCCGAGCAGCGCGCCGGCGGCGCAGAGCAACGCCACCTCGACGGTGCCGGGCGCGCGCAGGCTATGGGTGCCACCGTAGAGATTCGCCAGATCGCCGACCGGCCCCTCGAGCAGCGCCAGTGCCCCGAACACCAGCCCGGCCGCCACCAGGCCACCAAGCGCGCCCTGCAGGGCGCCGTAATAATGGAACGGGCGCCGGATGAACGAATCGGTGGCGCCGATCATGCGTGCCACCTCGATTTCGGCGGCCTGCGCCATGACCTGCAGGCGGATGGTGTTGAAGGTCACGGCCACCAGCCCGGCGGCGAAGATGCCGGCCAGCATCCACAAGGCGAGCTTGCCGAGGGCCAGGAAGGCATCAAGGCGTTTGACCCAGGCCGAATCGAGCTGGACGTGGGCGACCCTGGGCCAGCCGGCGATTTCCTTGCGCAGGATTTCCAGCGCTTCGGGGTCGCTGCGGGTCGGCTCGACGATGAAGGCGTCGGGCAGCGGGTTGCGCGGCAGGCTGGCGACGATGTCGGCCATGCCCTCGCTCTCCTGCATGCGCTTCAAGGCGTCCTCCTTCGGCACGAAGCGCCATTTACCGGTCGCTGCCTGCCTGAGCCGGTTCTCAATTTCACCAACCTCCTTCCTGCTGGCATCGAGATTCATGAACACGCTGATCTGCTGCACACCCGAGGCATTGCCGCCCAACGCGCGCAGGTTGTCGAGCAGCACATAGCCGAAGCCGGGCAGGGTCAGCGCGATGCCGATGACGAGCAGCGACAACAAGGTGTTGAGCGGCGTCGCCCACAGGCGGTGCAAGGCCGACGCAAGCGCCGCCCGATGCTGGGACAGCCAGGCGCTCATCCGACCAGCCTCCCGTGCGCCAGGCGCAGGACGCCGGCGGGATGGCGCGCGAGCCAGTTCTGATCGTGGGTGGCGACGACCACCGTGACGCCGACCCGGTTGAAATCGACAAACAGCTCGAGGATGTCGGCCGCCGATTCGACATCGAGATTGCCGGTCGGCTCGTCGGCGAGCAGCACGGTCGGCCGGTTGACCACGGCACGGGCGATCGAGAGGCGCTGCTGCTCGCCGCCCGAGAGGGCGATCGGGTTGGCCTTTTCGCGCTCGAGCAGGCCCACCTTGTCGAGCGCCGCCCGGGCGCGGCGCACCGCCTCGCGCCGGGGCAGCCCGACGATGTGCAGCGGCAGCATCACGTTATCGAGTGCGCTGCGATCGAACAGCAACTTCTGGTCCTGGAAAATCATGCCGAAATGCCGGCGCACATAGGGGAGCGCGCTGCGCCGCAGGGCTGAGAGGTTCTGGCCGTTGACCACCAGGCTGCCGGAGGTCGGCCGCTCAATCGAGGCGAGCAGCTTGACCAGCGTCGTCTTGCCGGCACCGGAATGGCCGGTGACGAACACCATCTGCCCGGACTCGATCGTGAAGCTGACATCCTTGACGGCCTCGTAGCCGCCCGGGTAGCGCCTGGTCAGGTTGCTGGCAACGATCATTGATGAGTGCATTCACCGCAGAGGCGCAGAGAGAGGCAGGAGCGGGCTGCAGAGAAAAGCGAAAGCAGTGGCTTTCTCGGCGGCCCTCCGCGTCCTCCGCGCCTCTGTGGCGAAAACTCCTTCACTCGAACAACGCATCCACGAAATCCTTCGCCGAGAACGGGCGCAGGTCGTCGATCTGCTCGCCGACGCCGATAAAGCGGATCGGCTTCGGGCACTGGCGCGCGATCGCCGCCACCACGCCGCCGCGGGCAGTGCCGTCGAGCTTGGTGACGACCAGGCCGGTGACGTGGATGGCCTTGTCGAAGGCCCGGACCTGCTGCAACGCGTTCTGGCCGATGTTGGCATCGAGCACGAGCAGCGTTTCATGCGGACCGCTCGGGTCGATCTTCTTGATCACGCGGCGCACCTTGGCAATTTCCTCCATCAGGTGCAGCTGGGTGGGCAGGCGGCCGGCGGTATCGGCGAGGACGATGTCGATACCGCGCGCCTTGGCGGCGGAGATGGCATCGAAGATAACCGCCGCCGGATCGCCGTTGTCCTGGGCAATCACGGTGACGTTGTTGCGCGCCCCCCAGGTTTCGAGCTGTTCGCGCGCGGCAGCGCGGAAAGTGTCGCCGGCGGCGAGCAGCACGCTCTTGCCCTGATTCTGGAAATGCTTGGCCAGCTTGCCGATCGACGTCGTCTTGCCGGCGCCGTTGACGCCGGCGATCATGATCACGTAGGGCTTGTGGCCGCTGACGTCGAGCGGTTGCTCGAGCGGTTGCAGGGTGGCTAGCAGCGCGTCGGCCAGGGCCTTCTGAATGCCTTCCGGCGTATCAAGCTTGTCGCGCTTGGCCGCCTTCTTCAGCTCGTCGAGCAGGTGCTGGGTCGCCTCGATGCCGCAATCGCTGGTCAGCAGCAGGCTTTCCAGCTCTTCCAGCAATTCGTCGTCGACCTTGCCGCGCGAAAAAATGGACTTCAGCTTGCCGCCCCACTGGGCACGCGTCTTCGCAAGCCCCTTGAACAGACGCTCGCGCCAGGTTGACACGGCAACGGAAGCGGCCGGCGCCGCCGGGGCGACATCGCTGCCGGATTTTTTCAGGAAACTGAACATGAGGAATGAGGTCTGAGGCCGTGCTGACAGGCAGGTGGCAAGCCGTTAAGATGCCGCCCAAAGAATACAAATTTCACCGCGAATTCTAGCAGAAAGCCCCGTTTACCATGCGTATGCGACATCTCCTCCTGATTGCCCTCGCCCCCTGGCTGCTGACACCGGCCCTAGCCAATCCGTACGAAATGACCCTCAGCAACGGGCTGCGCATCATCGTTAAGGAAGACCGCCGGGCGCCGACTGCCGCCCAGATGGTCTGGTACCGCATCGGCAGCATGGACGAGGTCGACGGCGCCTCCGGGGTCGCCCACGTGCTCGAACACATGATGTTCAAGGGAACCCCGAGCGTCGGTCCCGGCGAATTCAACAAGCTCGTCGCCGCGGCCGGCGGCCGCGACAATGCCTTCACCAGCCGCGACTACACTGCCTACTTCCAGCAGGTGCCCAACGAAAAACTGCCCGAGATGATGCGCCTCGAAGCCGACCGCATGCGCCACCTGAACGTCGATCCGAAAGAGTTCGCACAGGAGATCAAGGTCGTTATGGAAGAGCGCCGCATGCGCACCGACGACAATCCGCAATCCAAGCTGTTCGAGCAGATGAATGCCGTCGCCTTCCAGGCCCACCCGTACCGGCGGCCGATCATCGGCTGGATGAGCGATCTCGAGAACATGAGCGCCGCCGACGCCAAGGCCTGGTACGACACCTGGTATGTGCCCAATAACGCCTACGTGGTGATCGTCGGCGACGTCAATCACAAGGAAGTCTTCGCGCTCGCCGAAAAGTATTACGGAGCGCTCGAAGGGCGCGCCCTGCCGGCGCGCAAGCCGCAGGTCGAACCGGCCCAGGACGGCGCGCGCCGGGTCAATGTCAAGGCGCCGGCGGAACTGCCGGTGCTGATCATGGGCTACAAGGCACCGGCGCTGCGCGATGCCGACAAGGACAGCGACCCGTACGCGCTGAGCATGCTCGCCGCAGTGCTCGACGGGCACAGCGCGGCCCGATTCAACAAGAAGCTGGTGCGCGAGGACAAGGTCGCGCTGTCGATCGGCATCGACTACGATGCCACGGCGCGCGGCCCGGGCATGATCTACCTCTACGGCAGCCCCTCGGAGGGCAGGACGGTGGTCGATCTGGAAGCGGCGCTGCGCAGCGAGATCGCCCGCGTGCAGAACGAGGGCGTCAGCGAGCAGGAGCTGAAACGGGCCAAGGCGCAATTGCTTGCCGCCGAAGTGTACAAACTCGACTCGATGTTCGGCCAGGCGATGGAAATCGGCCAGACCGAATCGGCCGGCATCCCTTACCAGAAGACCGGCCGCATGCTCGAAAAGCTGCAGGCGGTCAGCGCGGCAGAGATTCAGGCGGTCGCCAAAAAGTATTTCAACGACGACACGCTGACCATCGGTATCCTCGACCCGCAGCCCCTAGACAACAAGGCGCGCCGTCCGACGGTCGCTGCCCGCCACTGAAAAAAATTACCATGAAAAAGCTGTTGACCGCAATCGTTGCTCTCCTCGTCGCGCAATCTGCGCTGGCCGGCGTCAAGATCGAGCATTGGGTGTCGCCGACCGGCGCCCGTGTCTATTTCGTCGAAAGCCGCGTGCTGCCGATGCTCGACGTCCAGGTCGATTTCGCCGCCGGTTCGATGTTCGATGCACCCGGCAAATCCGGCACCGCCAGCCTGGCGCGCGCGGCGCTCGACCTCGGAGCTGGCGAACGCGACGAAACCGCCATCGCCGAACAACTGGCCGACATCGGCGCCAACCTCGGCGGCGGCGCCGACACCGACCGTGCCAGCGTTGCCCTGCGCACCTTGTCGGCACCGGACAAGCGTGAGCCGGCGCTGGCCATCCTGCGTTCCGTACTGCACAGCCCGCGTTTCGACGCCGCCATTTTCGAGCGCGAGAAGGCGCGCACCATCGCCAGCCTCAAGGAAGCGATGACCCGCCCCGACGCCATGGCCGGCAAGGCCTTCTGGGCCGCGCTGTATCCCGATCACCCTTACGGTCGGCAGGCGACGCCCGAATCGGTCGCCACGCTGACCCGTGACGATCTGGCGAGCTTTCACGCGCGTCACTACACCGCTGCCAACGCCACGATCACGCTGGTCGGTGATCTCTCGCGCCGCGACGCCGAGAAGATTGCCGAAGCGATCGCCGGCGGCTTGCCCAAGGGCGTTGCCGCCAGCCTGCCACCACCGCCCGTCCTGCCCAAGGGCAGCACCGTTGCACTGGCGCACCCGGCCAGCCAGGCGCACATCCAGATCGGCATGCCGGCGATCGAGCGCGGTAACCCGGACTTCTTCCCGCTGCTGGTCGGCAACTACACACTGGGCGGCGGCGGCTTCGTCTCGCGCCTGATGAAGGAAGTGCGCGACCAGCGTGGTTATGCTTACAGCGTCTACAGCTATTTCTTGCCGCTCAAGCAGAGCGGGCCGTTCCAGATCGGCCTGCAGACCAAGCGCGCGCAGGCTCAGGACGCGATCAAGGTAGCGCGCAACGTGCTCAACGGCTTTCTCCGGGACGGCCCGAGCGCCGAGGAACTGACCGCCGCCAAGGCCAATCTGACCGGCAGCTTCCCGCTGCGCCTGGACAGCAACAAGAAGATTCTCGACAACGTTGCGGTGATCGGCTTTTACGGCCTGCCGCTCGATTACCTGGACCAGTATCAGGCGAAGGTTCAGGCAGTCACCGCCGACGACATCAAGGCGGCGTTCGCCCGTCGCGTTCGTCCGGACGACCTGATCACCGTGACGGTTGCGGCCGATTGAACGCGCTACGCATCATCGGCGGCCGATATCGCCGCCGGATCCTGCGCTTTCCCGACAGCGAAGGCCTGCGCCCGACGCCGGACCGCGTGCGCGAAACGCTGTTCAACTGGCTCGGCCAGGAACTCGATGGTCAGCATTGTCTCGACCTCTTCGCCGGTAGCGGCGCCCTCGGCTTCGAAGCGGCGTCGCGCGGCGCGGCGCGCGTCGTCATGCTGGAAAAATCACCGCGCGTGGTGGCCGCGCTGCATGAAAATGCGCAAATGCTGCAAAATCCGCCCGAAGTAGAGATCATTTGCGGGGATGCGCTACAATATTTGGCTTCGACAAAAGCGAAATTCGATCTCATCCTCATCGATCCACCCTTTCAAAGGGGCTGGATTTCCCGTCTGGAGCCGTTGCTGCCCGGCGTTTTGAACGATGATGCGGCTCTCTACGTCGAAGCGGAACAGGCAATCGAAGCAGTGGGCGACTGGCGCGCGGTGCGCCACGGCAAGGCGGGACAGGTTCATTTTCATTTGATGCGACGGGACACAGCTTGAGCAAACTCGATCATCGCGTAGCGATCTATCCGGGCACCTTCGACCCCATCACACGGGGCCACGAAGACCTGGTGCGCCGGGCCGCGGGCCTGTTCGACCGGCTGATCCTGGCGATTGCCGAGAGCCCGGCAAAACGCCCGCTGTTCGATCTCGACGAGCGGGTCGAACTGGCCCGGGAGGTTCTCGCCGACATCAAAAACGTCGAAATTGTCGGTTTCAACACCCTGCTCATGAACTTTGTCCATGACCGGGGCGCCAAGGTCGTCGTGCGTGGCCTGCGCGCCGTTTCCGACTTCGAATACGAATTTCAGATGGCCGGCATGAACCGAAGCGTCTATCCCGAGGTCGAAACGGTGTTCCTGACCCCCGGGGAGCAACACATGTTCATTTCAGCCACCATGGTGCGTGAAATTGCGCGCCTCGGCGGCGATGTCAGCAAGTTTGTGCAACCTTGTGTCAACCAGCGCCTGCGGGCCAAAATTTGAATCAATCGAGAGAGGAAGAACGGCAATGTCCCTGATCATCACCGACGAATGCATCAACTGTGACGTGTGCGAACCGGAATGCCCGAACGAAGCGATCTACCAGGGCGCGGAGATCTACGAGATCGACCCCAACAAGTGCACCGAGTGCGTCGGGCACTACGACGAACCACAGTGCGTGCAGGTATGCCCGGTCGATTGCATCCCCAAGGACCCGAACCACGTCGAAAACGAAGACCAGTTGTGGGTCAAGTACGAAAAACTCACCGGCAACAAGCGTCCCTGACTTTTTTGCATCGCCGACAAAAAACCCGCGGAATTCGCGGGTTTTTTGTTGTTGACCGCAGCAGGGCGATCAGGCCGCCCTGAGTTGGGCCTCCGGGGGCAGCAGCAGCGTGCGCACCCGGGCGACGATGCTCTCGAGTGACTGAACCTGCTGCAGCAGGTTCTTCTCGACGCTTTCCAGTTCGGCAATCCGGTCCTCCAGCGTGTCGGTCGCCTGATGGATGCGCTTGATGCTCTCCAGGCGCCGCTTGAGCTGGATCTGGTGCTCGCGGATCTGGGTTTCCATCGGCGCCATGATCGCGCGCAGCCAGGTTTCGGCATCCTTGTTGGCGCGCTCGAAGGCGCGCCGCACCTGCACCGCCACCTCTTCGAAGAATTTCTGCGTGATGTGCTTCTTGTCCGTGGTCAGCAGGGTGCGCATGGAGTTCAGGTGGGCATTGCACCAGCCCTCCAGACGATCCAGTTCCTTCTGGTAACGCAGCAGCGAGAAGGCGGCCGGGGAACCGAGCTTGAGGCCGTGCTCGACCGAGAATTTCTTGTACACCGCTTCCATCATGCTCTGGATTTCGCCGATCTCGCCGGTGGACCGGGCCAGTGCCTCGCGCGAACCGCCAAAGAAATTGCTCATGGCCCCCGAGAGCGTCTTCGAGAAGTTGGCATCGACCATCGCGGTACGTGTTTCCTGCGTCAGGTGGCGCAGGACATCAAGGCCGAGATGCCCGAACAGGTTGTTGCTCAGCGTCGAGAAGACGCTGCGCACGGCGTAATAGCGCTGCAGCCCCGCCTCGAACTCGACCTTGTCGGCACGCACCTTGCCCATCATGTATTCGACGACGCCCTTGTTCTTGCCGCGCAGTTCGGTCAATTCCGACAACTGCTCGCGCAGGCCGGCGAGACGGGTTTCGAGCAGGCTGCGCACGCGCAGGCTGACTTCGCCGAATTCGCTGTCCGTGTTGTCGCGCACGATGTCCTGTTTGGCCGGAATCAGTTCGCCGGACAATGCCGCCTCGAGAATGGGCAGCCGGCTGCGTTCGAGCAACCCCGGATCCCCGTTGATCTTGGCGACCAGCCCCTTCTGGGCCGACACCGGGAATATCTGACGATCCGGCAAGCCGAGGATCGCCGTGCACGAATCGACCTGGCGCTGGATTTCGCCATCGATCTCCTCGAGCGACTTCAACTCATCCCACTGGCCGTCGATCTTGTTGAGAACCACCACCCGCCCGCGCTTGGCCGCCCCGCCATCGCCGATGTGTTCCTTCCAGATGGTCAGGTCCGATTGCGTCACCCCGGTATCGGCGCCGAGAATGAACAGGATGGCGTGGGCATTCGGCAGCAGCGACAGCGTCAGTTCCGGCTCGGCGCCGATGGCATTGAGGCCCGGCGTATCGAGGATGACCAGCCCCTGCTTGAGGAGCGGATGCGGGAAATTGATCAGGGCGTGCCGCCAGCGCGGAATTTCCACCAGCCCGTCTTCCCCCGGCCGGAAGAATTCATTGCCGCCGTCGCCCACATCGAAGCCCAGGCGCCCGGCTTCGTCCGGCAAAACGCGGATGGTTTCGCTGACCTGGCGCAAGGCATCCTGGATCCCGTCCGCTGATTCCACGTCGAGCGGGAGCATGCTCCACTCCTCGGGATAGCGCTTGTACTCGGTGACGCTGGAATTCGAGGCGCGGGTCTGGATCGGCAGCAGTTCGATGCACGGCGCCTTGGTGGCATCGTAGAGCAGTTCGGTCGGGCACATGGTCGTGCGTCCGGCCGACGAAGGCAGCATGCGGTTGCCGTAATCGGCAAAGAAGATGGCGTTGATCAGTTCCGACTTGCCGCGCGAAAACTCGGCGACGAACGCGACATTCAGGCGATCCTCACGCAAGCGCTCGAGCAGTTGCGTCAGACGCAGGTCAGTCTGCGCGTCGGACAATTCGTTGGCGGACAACCAGCCCTGGAAGTCGCCGATACTGGCGGACAGATCCTGGCGCCATGCAGAATAGGCGGCAAATTGGTGGGCAAGCGACATTTCAGGCACCGTGGAGAGGTTCAGAATGCTCAATCTAGCATAAAAACAGTGGCTTGCATGTGCAATTTAATGCTGGCAGGCGGGACAGTAGAAGGTCGATCGTCCGCTCTGACGAATTTGCCGGACGACACCGGAACAACGTCGGCACGGTTCTCCCGCCCGGTCATAGACGGCACACTCGACCTGAAAGCAACCGGCACCGCCATCGCTATGCACATAGTCGCGAATACTGCTCCCGCCGGCGGCAATCGCATCCGCCAGGGTCTGGCGGATCGCCGGCACCAGTCGTTCATAGCGTTCGCGGCTGATCCGGTTGGCCGCCCGCAGCGGCGAAATGCCGGCACGGAACAGGCTCTCCGCAGCATAGATATTGCCGATGCCGACCACCAGATGGCTGTCCATCAGCACCGGCTTGATCGGACCGCCACGCTGCCGGGTCGCCGCGTACAGCCAGTCGGCAGTGAATTCATCCGCGAGCGGCTCGATCCCGAGCACCGCCAGCAGCGGATGCGGCGCGGCCGCCGCCGGCTGCCAGAGCACCACGCCAAAACGGCGCGGGTCGGCAAAACGCAGGATCTGCCGGGCAAAAATCAGGTCGACATGGTCATGTTTGCCGGGCGCACTATCGGGCGCAACGAAGCGCAAGTTGCCCGACATGCCGAGATGGACGATCAGGGAGCCGTCCTCGCGCCCGCCACGGCAGTCGAGCAGCAGGTATTTGCCGCGCCGGTGCACCGCGACCACCCGTTGCCCGGCCAGTGTCTCGCCCAGTGCGGCGGACAGCGGCAAACGCAGCCGCGGAGCACGCACCACCGCCCCCAAAATGACCTGCCCCTCGACTTCCGGCATCAGTCCGCGCCGGCAGACTTCCACCTCCGGCAATTCCGGCATCGCTTGTTCCCCCGACGAATCCCAAATAACATCACAAACTAATAGAATTCTATGCGCTCTAATGCGCAACCCACGACTGAAAGCAGCACATGCCCAAGAAGTTGATCGTCGTCGCCCTTGCACTGGCCCTCTTCCTTGCCGGTCTCACCCACGCCGCCGACGGCGCAGCCGCCAGGAAGCCGGCGAAGAAGGCGCCAGCAGCCCAGGAGGAAAGCGAGGACCTTGTCGCCCGCACGGTTTTCCAGGCGCTGCTGGGCGACCTGGCCTTGCAGCGCGGCGACACCGAACTGGCCATCAGTGCGTGGACGGACCTGGCGCGGCGCACGCGCGACCCCAGGGTGATTGCGCGCGCCACCGAAGTGGCGGCCAGCGCGCGGCAATACGACCTGGCGCTGGAACTGACCCGCTTCTGGCTGCAGCTTGAACCCGACTCGGCGCAAGCCCGGCAAATGGAATCGACGCTGCTGATCCTGGCCAACCGCATCGACGAACTCGCGCCGCAGCTCTCCCGTCTGCTCGAACAGGACAAGGCCAATCTCGCCAACAACCTGATGCACTTGAACCGCATGCTGGCCAAGCATCCGGACAAGAAAGCCGTGCAGCGTCTGGTTGACCGTGTGGCCAGCCCCTACGCCGAGATTCCCGAAGCCCACTTCGCGATGGGGCAGGCGGCAGCCGCCGCCGATGACCCGATGCGGGCCCAGATGGAGTTCCAGAAGGCATTGCAACTGCGCCCCGATTGGGAAATCGCCGCCCTCGCCCGCGCCCAGTTGCAGGCACGGCAATCCACTGCCAGCGCCATCGAGGGCCTGGGCGAATTCGTCGCGCGCAACCCGGATGCGCGCGACGCCCGTCTGGCGCTGGCCCGCCTGCTGATCAGCGAACGCCAGTACGATGCGGCGAGAACCCAGTTCGACCGGCTGCTCAAGGACAACCCGGACAACCCCGAGGTGATCTACCCGGTCGCCATGCTGGCGTTGCAGCAGGGTGATGCCGCCACCGGCCGCGCCCAGCTCGAGAAACTGCTCAAATCGGATTTCCCGGACAAGAGCACAATCCATTTCTTCCTCGGGCAACTCGACGAAGAGCAGAAAAAGCCCGAAGCAGCGCTGGCGCACTATCGCGAGGTCAGCGCCGGCGAACAGTTCATCCCGGCCCGCGCGCGTGCCGCCCACATCCTGACGCAACAGGGGCGCCTCGAGGAAGCCCGCGAACTGTTGCGCTCGACGCCCGGACGCACCCCGGCCGAGCGCATCCGCCTGATCCTCGCCGAATCCCAGCTGATGCGCGAGGCGGGCCGCCAGGAAGAGGCGTATGTCCTGCTCGAATCGACCCTCGCCGGCAACCCGGACAACCCGGAACTGCTCTACGAAACGGCCTTGCTCGCCGAACGCCAGGGCAAACCCGAGGTCATGGAGAAACATCTGCGGCACCTGCTCGAACTGGCCCCGGACAATGCGCACGGGCTGAATGCACTGGGTTATTCCCTGGCCGATCGCAATGTGCGCCTGGGCGAGGCGCAAGCGCTGATCGCTCGCGCCTTGGCGCTGGCGCCGGAAGACCCCTTCATCATGGACAGCATGGGCTGGGTGCTGTTCCGCCAGGGCAAGCTGCCGGAGGCGCTGAATACGCTGGAGAAAGCCTACAGCATCAAAGCCGACCCGGAAATCGCCGCCCACCTGGGCGAGGTGCTGTGGACGCTGGGGCGCAAGGATGATGCGGTGCGCCTGCTCAAGGAAGCAGCGAAAAAACATCCGGACAACGAAGTCTTGGCCGCCGCGCTGAAGAAATTCGTGCCTTGAGTGTGTTGCGCCTTGCCTTGCTGCTCGCCTGCGGCCTGCTGGCGGCATGCGCCACGACGCTGCCGGAAACACGGCCGGTCCGCGATGAACTCGGCAATTTCGCGCTCGATGCGCGCTTCGCACTGCGCATCAGCCTGCCGGACCGGCTGCCGGAAAGCAGCGGCGGCCGCCTCGCCTGGCAGCACCAGAACGGCGCCAACCGTATCCTGATCTCCAGCCCGCTCGGCGTTGGCATCGCCGAAATCGAGACCAGCCCGACGCTGTCCCGACTGCGCACCGCTGATGGCCAGACCCGCGAATCGGCCGATGCCGACGTGCTGATGGAAGAAGTCACCGGCCAGCCCCTGCCCATACGCCAGCTTCCGGATTGGCTGCTCGGCCGCACAGGTGCTTCATCCCGCCTCGAGAAAGACGGCTACGGCCGTCCGCTGCGCCTCAGCGAAGGCCCCTGGCAGATCGACTACGCCTATGCCGACGACACCCCCGGCGGCCTCCCCGAGCGCGTCACGCTGCGCCGCGCCGGCGAAATAGAACTCCGCCTGCGCATCGAGGAATGGAAGGCGATACCATGAGCCGCTGGACCTGGGACAGTTACTGGCCGGCCCCGGCCAAGCTCAATCTCTTTCTGCATGTCGTCGGCCGGCGCGCCGATGGCTACCATTTGCTGCAAACCGTCTTTCGCTTCATCGATCGTGCCGACACCCTGCGTTTCGCCCCGCGGGCCGACGGCGCCATCGTCCTTGCAACGCCCACGCCCGGCGTCGCCGCGGACAGTGACCTCACCGTGCGCGCCGCCCGTCTGCTGCAACAGGCGACCAATTGTCGGCAGGGGGTCACCATCCACCTGGACAAGCGCCTGCCGATGGGCGGCGGCCTGGGCGGCGGTTCGTCCGACGCGGCCAGCGTGCTGCTCGCCCTCAACCATCTGTGGCAAACCGGCCTGTCCCGGGCACAACTGGAAAAACTCGGCCTGACCCTGGGTGCCGACGTACCCGTCTTCATCCATGGCCGCAACACGTTCGCCGAGGGCGTCGGCGAAGCTTTCAGCGATGTCGAACTGCCCGCCGAGCACTACCTTGTGCTGCACCCTCCGGTCAACGTGGAAACCGGGGTCATTTTCGGCGCCCCTGAACTCAAGCGCGATACGCCGCCGATCGGCCCGTCAGCCTGGCGTCCCGGAAGCGGCCATAACGACCTTGAGCCGGTCGCCTGCGCCCGCTTTCCCGCCGTTGCCGAACACCTGGCGTGGCTGCGTCAATATGCACCCAACGCGCAGATGACCGGTTCCGGCGCCTGCGTTTTTGCCGGATTCCCCGACCCCGAGGCGGCGGCCCGCGTCTTCCGCGAACTTCCCGCAAGCATGCATGGCTGGCTCGCCGCCGGACTGCCCGCCCATCCACTCGCCAATCTTTGACAAAAGACTGGATTTTCGCCCACGGCTCCTGTATTATCCGCGCCTCGTTCGCACGCGAACCCGTGCAGACGACCCGCTGGGGAGTCGCCAAGTTGGTCAAGGCACCGGATTTTGATTCCGGCATTCGAAGGTTCGAATCCTTCTTCCCCAGCCAGTTTCCTTCGGGCAGGTCACAAGCCTGCCCGAATTTCATTGTGGCAGGCAAAACTTGGGCGGGCGAATGCGGATTGGTAATGCCCGGAGGGATGTGAAAATGGCCTACAACAGCTTGATGGTCTTCACCGGCAACGCCAACCCGAAGCTGGCCGCCGACGTCGCTAACCAGCTCAATGTCGACCTCGGACGCGCTAATGTCGGCCGTTTTTCCGATGGCGAAGTCAGCGTAGAACTGCAGGAACACGTGCGTGGCCGCGACATCTTCGTGCTGCAATCCACCTGTGCGCCATGCAATGACAACCTGATGGAACTGCTGGTCATGGTCGATTCGCTGAAGCGTGCCTCGGCCGGCCGCATCACCGCCGCCATCCCCTATTTCGGCTATGCGCGCCAGGACCGCCGCTCGCGTTCGTCGCGGGTGCCGATTGCCGCCAAGCTGGTCGCCAACATGCTGGCCGCCTCAGGGGTCGACCGCGTTCTGACCATGGATCTCCACGCCGAACAGATCCAGGGCTTCTTCGACATCCCGGTCGATAACATCTACGCCCTGCCCATCCTGCTCGAAGATATCCAGAAGCAGCATTACGAGAATCCGATGGTCGTTTCCCCTGACCATGGCGGTGTGGTGCGCGCCCGCTCGCTGGCCAAGCGCCTCGAATGCGACCTGGCCATCATCGACAAGCGCCGCCCGAAGGCCAACGTCTCCGAAGTCATGAACATCATCGGTGAAGTCGACGGCCGCACCTGCATCATCATGGACGACATGGTCGACACCGCCGGCACGCTGTGCAAGGCGGCCACCGCGCTGAAAGCCAACGGCGCCAAGAAGGTCGTCGCTTACTGTACCCACCCGGTGCTGTCCGGCCCGGCGATCGACCGCCTGAACACCTCCGACCTCGACTCCCTGGTCGTTACCGACACCATTCCGCTGCGTGATGACGCCGCTGCCTGCCCGCGCATCCGCCAGCTCTCGGTTGCCGAAATCATGGCCGAAACCATTCGCCGGATCAGCAACGACGACTCCGTCTCGTCGCTGTTCATCGACTAAGTTTTTTCAACCTTCCCGTTCTGGTCGCGGATCGGGAAACACTCTGGAGTATCCACATGACTTTTGAAATCAACGCGCAAGCGCGCACGCTGCAGGGATCGGGTGCGAGCCGCCGCCTGCGTCGCGCTGGCAAGGTACCGGGCATCATTTATGGTGGCGATACCGCCCCGCAGGCCATCGAGGTCGACCACAACGACCTGCTGCTGAACCTGAAGAAGGAAGCTTTCCACGCCTCCATCCTCAACCTCGTCGTCGACGGCACGAAGCAGCAAGTCCTGCTCCGCGACACCCAGCGCCATGCCTACAAGCCGCTGGTGCTGCACATCGACTTCCAGCGCATCGATGCCACCCACGAGCTGCACATCAAGGTGCCGCTGCACTTTGTCAACGAAGACACCGCTCCCGGTGTCAAGCTCTCCGGCGGCCTGGTCAACCACGTCATCACCGAAGTGGACGTCCAGTGCCTGGCCAAGGATCTGCCCGAGTTCATCGAAGTCGACCTCGGCGCCCTCAAGGTCGGCGACAGCATTCACCTGTCCCAGCTCAAGCTGCCGAAGGGCGTCAAGCTCGGCCACCACGGCGCTGACGACTCGGTCGTCGTCGGCATCGTCGGCAAGGGCGGCTCTTCCGAAGAAGCTGCCGAAGGCGAAGCTGCTGCCGAGTAATTTCCGGCATCATGCTGTGATAGCCGCCGCTGGCAAGATGCCGCCGGCGGCTTTTTCATTTAGCCAGCCATGAACCCACCCCGCCTGATCGTCGGCCTCGGCAACCCGGGCCCGGAATACGAGACTACCCGGCACAACGTCGGCTTCTGGTTTGTCGACCACCTGGCCGACAAGCTCAAGGTGACGCTCGCCCCGCAGGCCAAGTTCTTCGGCAAGGCGGCGCGCGCCGGCGAAACCTGGCTGCTCGAACCGACCACCTTCATGAACCGTTCCGGCCAGTCGGTGGCGGCACTGGCCAATTTCTACAAGATCGACCCTGACGAGATCCTCGTCATTCACGACGATCTCGACCTGCCGCCCGGCGGCATCCGTCTCAAGCAGGGTGGCGGCAACGGCGGCCACAATGGTCTGAAGGACATCCAGGCCAGGCTGGGCACACCGGATTTCTGGCGCCTGCGCCTCGGCATCGGCCACCCGCGCACGCTTGGTCTGGCGCAGCAGGTCGTCGATTTCGTCCTGCACCAGCCGCGCAAGGAAGAACTGCCGGATATCGAACACGCCCTCGCCCGCTGCCTGCTGGCCTGGCCAAAACTTGCCGCCGGCGACTTTGCCGGCGCCCAACAACAGTTGCACGGCAAAGCCGTTTAGTTGGCAACCCCAAAGGAAAACCCATGTCTTTGAAATGCGGCATCGTCGGCCTGCCCAACGTCGGCAAATCCACCCTCTTCAACGCCCTGACCAAGGCCGGCATCGACGCCGCCAACTATCCGTTCTGCACCATCGAACCGAATGTCGGCATCGTCGAAGTGCCAGACAAGCGCATGGCACAGCTGGCCGCCATCGTCAAGCCGCAGCGCATGCAGCCTGCCATCGTCGAATTCGTCGATATCGCCGGCCTCGTCGCCGGCGCCTCCAAGGGTGAAGGTCTGGGCAACCAGTTCCTTGCCAACATCCGCGAAACCGATGCCATCGTCCATGTCGTCCGCTGCTTTGCCGACGACAACGTGGTGCACGTTTCCGGCGGCGTCGACCCGCTGCGCGACATCGAAGTCATCGACACCGAGCTCGCCCTCGCCGACATGGCGACCGTCGAAAAGGCGCTCAACCGCTACCGCCGCCCGGCCAGCTCGGGCGACAAGGAAGCCAAGATCCTCGTCGCCGTCCTCGAAAAGTGCTTTGCCCGGCTCGACCAGGCCAAGGCCGTGCGCGGCCTCGATCTCTCGAAGGAGGAATGTGCCAGTCTCAAGCCCTTCTGCCTGATCACCGCCAAGCCCGTGCTTTACGTCGCCAACGTCGCCGAGAATGGTTTCGAGAACAACCCGCTGCTCGACGCCGTGCGCGCCCATGCCGCAACCGAGAAGGCTGAAGTCGTTGCCGTCTGCGCCGCCATCGAATCCGAAATCGCCGATCTCGACGACGAGGAAAAGCAGATGTTCCTCGCCGACCTCGGCCTCGAAGAGCCGGGCCTCGATCGCCTGATCCACGCCGGCTACAAGCTGCTCGGGCTGGCCACCTACTTCACCGCCGGCGTCAAGGAAGTGCGCGCGTGGACCATCCACCAGGGCGACACCGCCCCGCAGGCTGCCGGCGTCATCCACACCGACTTCGAACGCGGCTTCATCCGCGCCCAGACCATCGCCTTCGACGACTTCATCACCTATAAGGGCGAAGCCGGCGCCAAGGAAGCCGGCAAGATGCGCGCCGAAGGCAAGGAATACGTGGTCAAGGATGGCGACGTGCTGAACTTCCTGTTCAACGTCTAAACTGAGCCCCGTCACGGCGGAATGCCGCGGTCGACCCAAAAAACCGGCCGGATTCCGCCTCCTCCCTGCCCGCCCGAACGCCCCCCTGAAAGCGCACCCGTGACGCCCGCCACCGACCGGACCTCGCTGTCCCGGCCCGATACGCCGACCCTGGTGCTGCTGGCCAGCCTGTATTGCGCGCAGGGCTTGCCGTCGGGCCTGTTCGCCCATTCGCTGCCGGTCCTGCTGCGCCAGCATGGCGTCGACCTGGCCGTGATCGGCATGCTCAAGCTGCTCGCCCTGCCGTGGATGCTCAAGGCGCTTTGGGCGCCCTGGGTGGACCGCATCGCCTCGGCGCGCCTCGGCCACCATCGCGGCTGGATCCTGCCGCTGCAGGCGACCGTCATCCTCTGCGTCGCGAGCCTGGCGGCGATCAGCCCGTCGCTGCTGTTCGGCAGCCAGCTGGCGCTGCTGCTCGGCCTCATCCTGGTCATCAACCTCGCCGCCGCGACGCAGGACATCGCGACCGACGGCCTCACCGTCCGCCTGCTGCCCGAGCGCTGGCGCGGACTCGGCAACAGCCTGCAGGTCGGCGGCTACAAGGTGGGCATGATCGTCAGCGGTAGCGGCCTGCTGCTGGTCATGGACCGCTTCGGCTGGAACGGCAGCCTCGGCGGGATCGCCCTGTTGCTCGTGCTGTGTACCCTGCCGATCTGGCGCTTCGACGAGAAGCGCCGGGTTCCGCACCAGGCCGGCGTCGCCGAAACGGTGCGCGGGCCGTGCCTGCTGCTCGCGCACTACCGCGGCCTGCTCGCCGAGCCCGGGATGTTCGCGTGGCTGGCCGTCGTGCTGGGTTTCAAGCTGGGCGATGCGCTGGGTTCGCCGATGATCAAGCCGATGCTGGTCGACCAGGGCTGGAGCAACAGCATGCTCGGCCAGTTGACGCTGATCAGCAGCGTCGCCGGCATCGGCGGTGCCGCGCTCGGCGGCGTGCTTTACGCGAGGCTCGGCGCGCACCGCTCGCTCTTCCTGTTCGGCCTGCTGCAGGCACTCGGCATCGCCGCGATGGCATTCCTCGTCGACCGCGGCAGCAACGTCGCCCTGGTCTATGCGGTGGCGCTCGGCGAGCAGATCGCCGACGGCATGTCCACCGTCGCCCTGTTCGCCGTGATGATGCGGCGCTGCCGCCCCGAACACGAGGGCGCCGACTTCACCCTGCAGGCGAGCGCGCAGGTGCTGCTCGCCGGCCTCGTCGGCGCCACCAGCGGCGTCCTTGCCAAGGCCGTCGGCTATGTGCCCCTATTCATGCTGGCCGGCACCCTCGGGCTGGCGGCGCTGGCGCTGCTGCGCTTTGGCATCCCGCCGCAGGACAACCGGACGGCAACGCGCTGACCGGGCAGGCCCGCACCGATGTGCGTAGCGCCGGCCGGCCGGTAGAATGAACGCTTTCAGGCTTCCCGGTAATGCCGCCATGACCCAGCAACTGCTCACCCCCGTCCGCCTCGGCGCCCTCGAACTCGGGAACCGCGTCGTCATGGCGCCGCTGACGCGCTGCCGCTGCGACAACCCCGGCTACGTGCCGACCGAGATGATGGCGCGCTATTACGCACAGCGCGCCAGCGCCGGTCTGATTATTTCCGAAGGCACCATCGTTTCGCCGCAAGCGCGGGGCTACCCATTCACGCCGGGCATCTGGTCAGCGGAGCAGGTCGCCGGCTGGCGGCTGGTGACCGATGCCGTGCATGAGCGGGGCGGGCTGATCGTCTGCCAGCTCTGGCATTGCGGCCGCCTGTCTCTGCCCGAATTCCACGACGGCCAGCCACCGGTGGCGCCTTCTGCGGTCAACCCGAACTGGAAGATGTTTTCGACGACCGGCCACCCGGAAACGGTGACGCCGCACGCGCTGACCCGCGACGAGATCAAGGCCACCGTCGCCGACTTCCGGCGTGGCGCGGCCAACGCCATGGCCGCCGGTTTCGACGGCGTCGAGATCCACTCGTCGAACGGCTACCTGTTCCACCAGTTCTTCTCGCACCAGTCCAACCGGCGCGACGACGAATACGGCGGCAGCCACGAGAACCGCGCCCGCTTCTTCCGCGAGGTGCTGGACGCGGTCGGCGAAGTCATGCCGCTCGACCGCGTCGGTTTCCGCCTCAACCCGATGCTCAACCACTTCCATGGCATCACCGTGGACGAGGACACGCTGCCGATGTGGGAACACGTCGTGCGCACCGCCAACGGCTACGGGCTGGCCTACCTGCACCTGACCGAGCCGCTGTCGCCGAAACAGGTCGCCAACACGCCGGGCTCCCTGCTCGACGTCGGCGCCCACTTCCGACCCATCGCCACCATGCCGGTCATCAGCAACGGCGCCCTCGACCAGGCCAAGGGCGAGGCCCGCCTCGCCGCCAATCTTTGCGATGCCGTCGCCTACGGCATCGCCTGGATCGCCAACCCGGACCTCGTCGAACGTTACCGCCGCGGCGCACCGCTCAACGAACCCGACCGCGACACCTTCTATCAGGGCGGCGAAAAGGGCTATCTCGACTACCCGACGCTCGCCGCATGAAGCGTCTCCTGCCGCTGCTGGCCATCGCCATGCTGAGCCGGCCGGCGCTCGCCGACGGCCTGCCGCCCAACGTGCTCGGCGCGCTCAAGGCGGCGCAGATTCCGGCCGCCAGTGTCGCCGTCGTCGTCCAGCCGGTCGACACCAAAGTGCCGCTGGTCGCCCACAACGCCGGCCAGCCGATGAACCCGGCCTCGGTGATGAAGCTGGTCACCACCTACGCCGCGCTCGACCTGCTCGGCCCGGCGTGGACGTGGAAAACCACGGCATGGACCGAGGCTGTTGCGGTCGACGGCGTTCTGAACGGCAATTTGTACCTCAAGGGTAGCGGCGACCCGCGCTTCGCCATCGAACACCTGTCGAGCCTGCTGCGCCAGCTGCAGGTGCGCGGCATCCGCCAGATCGCCGGCGACGTCGTGCTCGACCGCAGCACCTTCGATGTCCCGGCGATCGACCCCGGCGCCTTCGACGACAAGCCGATGCGACCCTACAACGTCGGCCCGGACGCCCTGCTGATCAACTTTCGCGCCCTGCGCTTCACGCTGCTGCCGGACGGCGGCCGCATCCGGCTCCTGATGGAAACGCCGAGCGAGGGCCTGCGCGTCGACAACCGGCTGCGCCCCGGCGAAGGCGGCTGCGGCAGCAACTGGAAGGATTTCATCGATGTCCGCCTGGTTCCCGAAAACAGCGGCAACCGCCTCGAATTCAGCGGCACCTACAGCCCGCAGTGCGGCGAGAAGGTGCTCAACCTTTCGCCCTTGCCTGCCGACGGCCAAGCCGGCGGCCTGTTCCGCGCGCTGTGGAAGGAACTCGGCGGCACGCTGGGCGGCCAGGTGCGCAGTGGCAGCGTACCGGCCGGCGCCCGCCTGGCCGCCACCCATGAATCGCCGCCGCTGGCCGACGCCGTGCGCGACATCAACAAGTTCAGCAACAACGTGATGGCCCGCCAGGTGTACCTGACCCTCGGCAACGACAGTGCCCCGGCCACCGCCGAACGCGCGCGGCGCCGCATCGGCGACTGGCTGAACGCGCGCGGCCTGCGCTTTGCCGAACTGGAGATCGAGAACGGCTCCGGCCTCTCGCGGCGCGAGCGGATCAGCGCCGACAGCCTTAACCGCCTGCTGCTCGACGCCTGGAAGAGCCCGGTGATGCCGGAATTCGTTTCCAGCATGCCGATCGTCGGCATCGACGGCACCATGAAGAAGCGCCTCAACGGCTCCGAGGCCACCGGCCGCGCCCACATCAAGACCGGCACGCTGGACGGCGTCAAGACCGCCGCCGGCTACGCGCTCGATGCCCAGGGTCGGCGCTACGCCGTCACCTTTTTCATCAACCATCCCAAGGCTCAGGCTGGCAGCCCCGCCATCGACGCGCTGCTGGTCTGGGTCGCGCAGCGGCGGGCCGGCGAGAAGAGCGTCATCCTTGAAAGCGAGTGAGCCGGCCCCTATGACCGGATTCCAGCCTTTTCCCGCCGACGCGCTGGGGCGCTGCGGACTGAACCGGCAGCACGTCTTCGACCTCGCCGACCTGCCGCCCGCGGTCATCGCGACATTGGGCGACACCGCCCCCTACCGCCAACTCGTCCTCCTCGGCCACGGCGGCAAGGCCCTCTGGGACTGCGTCAAGGCAGCGGGCAGCGGCGGCGAAAATCCGATCGACGACTTCACCGTGCGCAGCATCGAACGCTGCTTCGCCGAACATCTGCCTGACAACTGCTATTCCATCGTCTACCCCGGCGACCAGCCGGTCGGCCTGCAGCAGCTCGGAGCGCTCGCCGGCTGGCACCACGCCTCGCCCTTCATGGTCGGCATCGACCCGGACTGGGGCAGCTGGTACGCCTACCGCGCCGTCGTCCTGGCCGACACTGATTTTTGCCCTTCCAGGGCCGTTGACCGCAACAGCCCCTGTAACAGCTGCGAGACGCAGCCCTGCATCGCCGCCTGCCCGGCGCAGGCGATGGCCGATGGCCGCTTTTCCCTCGCACGCTGCGCCGCCTACCGCCTGCAGCCCGACTCGGCCTGCGCCTTCACCTGCCAGGCGCGTCTCGCCTGCCCGGTCGGCAGCGCCCATCGCTACGACGCCGACCAGCTGCGCCACACCTATTCGATCTCGCTGCAGACGATCCGCGAACATTTCTGAGCGCGCTTGCCGGCCGGGACTTGATGCAAGGCATAGCCGGCCGCGACGCGCCGCCCTATGATCCTTCCCCATCTCCCCTGCAACCGAAGGCCGCCATGAACAATCCTGCACCCGACGCCGATACCGTGCGTGCCCTGCTGCGCCAGGTCATCGACCCCGAGGTCGGCGCCAATATCGTCGACATGGGCCTCGTATATGAAATCGAGGTCGGCGCCGACAACATCCTGATCCGCATGACCATGACTTCGCCAGCCTGCCCGATGGGCGAGATGATTCTTGACGACGTGCGCGCCGTCCTCGCCGACAGGCTGCCGGACTGGCCGGCGGATGTCGCGCTGGTCTGGGAACCGCCGTGGAACCCGTCGATGATGAGCGCGCGCACCCGCGAGAATTTCGGCTGGTAGGCGCATGCCGCCCGTTCAAGGACGACCGCGATGAACGACCTGCGCCCGGCCGCCCGCCTGCCGCTGCTCTTCTTCGGCATGATCTCGCTGCTTGCCGGCGTCATGGCCGGGCTGGCGCGCCTCGCCTGGGACGTGCCGCCGCTCGCCGCGAGCGCCGCCGGCTGGCATGGCGCGCTGATGATTCCGGCCTTCTTCGGCACCGTCATCGGCCTCGAACGCGCCGTCGCCATCGGCCGCCTGTGGGCCTATGCGGCGCCGGCGGCGGCCGGCCTCGGCGGCCTCTGCCTGATCGCCGGGGCGCCCGCCGCCGCGCAGGCGCTGGCGCTGCTCGCCGCCGGCGTGATGCTCGCCGCCAGCCTGCAGGTCCTGCACCGTCTGACCGCCCCGTTCACCATCGTCCTCGCGCTCGGCGCCGCCTGCTGGCTGATCGGCGGCCTGGCCTGGTTGGCCAGCGGCGGACTGGCCGCCGCCGTGCCCTGGTGGCTGGCCTTCCTGGTTCTGACCATCGCCGGCGAGCGCCTCGAACTGACCCGCTTCCTGCCGACGCCGCCGCTTGCGCAGCGCCTGTTCATTGCCATCGTCGCCGTCATCCTGTTCGGCTCGGCGCTCAGCCTCGGGCAGGCCGACGCCGGCCTGCGCCTGTTCGCCGGCGGCCTGCTGGCGCTGGCCGCCTGGCTGCTGCGCTACGACATCGCCCGGCGCAACGCCCGGCAAGCGGGGCTGACGCGCTACATCGCGCTGTGCCTGCTCTCCGGCTACGTCTGGCTGGCCCTGACCGGCGCCCTCGGACTGGCCGGCGCGCTGGCGCCCGGTCATGCGTGGCGCGACGCCGCCGTTCATGCCCTCGCCCTCGGCTTCGTCTTCGCCATGGTCTTCGGCCACGCGCCGATCATCTTTCCGGCCGTGGCGCGCGTGAAGATTCCCTACCACCCGGCCTTCTACCTGCCGCTGCTGGCGCTGCACGCGTCGCTCGCCTGGCGCATCGGCGGCGGTCTGGCCGGGGATTTCGCCGTGCAGCGCGGCGGCGCGGCTGCCAACGCCGGCGCCCTGCTGCTGTTCATCGCCACCGTCCTGGGCAGCGCCGTGCGCGGCCGGCGGCAGGCTGGAAAGGAAGCGTCGCATGAAACGTCATGAATGGCTGCAGGATCTTTCGCGCGAGCACCATCTCGCCCTCCGGCTGGCGCTGGCCGCCAAACGCGCGGTCGCGGCGGGCGATCCGGCGCAAATCCGGGCGGCGGCGAGCCTCTGCGCCGAGGCCTTCAGCAGCGACCTGGAACCGCATTTCGTCCGCGAGGAGAACGAGGTGCTGCCGCTGCTGGCGCAGGCCGGCGCCAGCGCGCTCGTCGCGCGGACGCTCAACGAACACGACGAAATGCGCCGCCTCGCCGCCCGCCTGAACGAGGCCGACCCGGCAATACTGGAACGTTTCGGCGAACTGCTCGGCGCCCATGTCCGCTTCGAGGAGCGCGAGCTGTTCGAGGCGGCGCAGGCGCTGCTCGAACCGGCACCACCGGCCGACGGCGACAACTCGGCAACATGACCCAGACCCGCTGGCAGCGCTTCCGCCATTTCATCGGTTTCCCGGCCAGCGGCCACCACGCCGGCGAGCAACTGGTTGCGACGCTGGGCGGCGCCGTCGGCATCGTCCTCGTGCTGGCCGTCACCGGGGCGCTCGTCGGGTCGACGGCAGCGCTGGTCATCGTGCCCTCGATGGGCGCCTCGGCGGTGCTCATCTTCGCCGCGCCGCACAGCCCGTTCGCCCAGCCGTGGGCGGTGCTGGCCGGGCATGTCCTGTCAGCGCTGGTCGGCGTCGCCTGCTGGCAGTTGATCCCCAACCCGACCCTGGCGGCCGGCCTCGCGGTCGGCCTGGCAATCGGCGCCATGCACGTCGCGCGCTGCCTGCACCCGCCGGGCGGCGCCACGGCGCTGGCGGCAGTAATTGGCGGCGCGACGGTGCATGAGCTTGGCTATCGCTACGCGCTGAGTCCGATCGCCGTCAATGCCCTGATCATTCTCGCGGTCGGCGTCGCCTTTAATTACGCCTTCGCCTGGCGGCGCTACCCGGCCAGCCTGATGCGCTATCGCGGCGCGCCGGTCCGCGCCGGCAGCATCTGGCCGGTGATTTCCGAAGCGCACGTGATCGCGGCGATGGACCACCTGAATGTCGTGATCGACGTCAGCCCCGAGGAAATGGGCGAGCTGATCCAGCAGACGCTGACCATCGCCCGGCAACAACAGGAAGCGACGCTGCCCGTCGTCCAGCTCGGGCGTTTCTACTGCAACGACCGCCCGGGGCAGCAGTGGTCAGTGCGCCAGATCATCGACGAACGGCGCTCGGACAACCCCGATTTCGACCTTGTCATCTACAAGGTGGTGGACGGCAACGGCCTGAACCGCACCGGCAGTTGCACGCGCAGCGAATTCGCGCGCTGGGTGGGCAGCGAACTGCAGCCGCGCGGCCGGAAGGGCTAGGTGACCGGCCGTTCGCCGAACAGCGCGACCCAGCCGCGGATGACACGGTAACCGACCCACAGGCCGAGGATGACGATCAGGATCCAGGCGATGGGAATGCCGATGATGGTGATGATCAGCAGGCCATAGACCACCAGCCACAGCGCGGTGAACCAGAAGGTGCGGATCTGCCAGCGGAAATGGCTTTCCAGCCAGGTACCGTTGACGTCGCCGCGCTTCAGGTAGTTGAGTAGCACGGCGACCAGCGAGGGCAGGCCGAAGACGAAGCCGCCGGCGACCGTCGCCGACGAGGTGACGCCGATGAGGACGGCGATGGCGTGCAGGCCGTAGATGAAATGGGTCAGTTGCACCAGCGAATTGCGCACGCCGTGCACGAGGGTGACGGGGACGGGTTCGGGCATGGATCAGTTCTCCGAAAGGGTTTTCTGCAGGAACAGCGCGTGCCCGGCGGCCGGGTCGAGCACGTAGGGTGCGAAGCCGGCGCGTTCGTAGGCGGCCAGCGCGCGCGTGTTGTTGGACAGGACTTCGAGCGTCAGCTTGCAGCAGCCGAGTGCGCGCGCCCGCTGCTCGGCCCAGTCCAGCAACGCCCGCGCGATGCCCTGCCCGCGCGCGCCGGCATGGACGACGATGTCGTGGATGTTGAGCAGCGGCCGCGCGGCGAAGGTGGAAAAGCCGGCGAAGCAGTTGATCAGGCCGACCGGTTCGTCGCCATTGAAGGCAAGCGCGCCGTGGAAGGTCGGCTGGCTTTTCAGTGCATCGACCAGATGGCTTCTGGCGTATTCGGACAAACCGGCGCCGCCACCCATCGGGTCGCGGGCGTAGTGGTCGAGCAGTTCGAGCCAGTCCGCGGAAATGGCCGTATTTTCGAGGTCGACCGCAACTACCCGCAGTGTCACAGGCCGAGATCCTGCCACATGTCGTCGACGCGCTTTTTCACGTCGGCGTCCATGACGATCGGCCGCCCCCATTCGCGATTCGTTTCGCCCGGCCATTTGTTGGTTGCGTCCAGCCCCATCTTGGAACCGAGGCCGGCCACCGGACTGGCGAAATCGAGGTAGTCGATCGGCGTGTTGTCGACCAGCGTCGTGTCGCGCGTCGCGTCCATGCGCGTCGTCATCGCCCACACCACCTCCTTCCAGTCGCGGATGTCGATATCGTCGTCCACGACGATGATCGTCTTGGTGTACATGAACTGGCGCAGGAAGCTCCAGATGCCGAACATGATGCGCTTGGCGTGGCCGGGATACTGTTTCTTGATGCTGACGATGGCCATCCGGTACGAGCAGCCTTCCGGCGGCAGGTAGAAATCGACGATTTCCGGGTACTGCTTCTGGAGTAGCGGCACAAACACTTCATTCAGCGCCACACCCAGCACGGCCGGCTCGTCGGGCGGTTTGCCGGTGTAGGTGCTGTGGTAGATCGGGTTCTTGCGCATGGTGATGCGCTCGATGGTGAACACCGGGAATTCGGCCTGCTCGTTGTAGTAGCCGGTGTGGTCGCCATACGGCCCTTCAAGCGCCATTTCGCCGGGGTGGATGACGCCTTCGAGGACGATTTCGGCCGATGCGGGCACCTGCAAAGCGGAGCCCAGGCATTGCGTCAGCTCGGTCTTGCCGCCGCGTAGCAGGCCGGCGAACTGGTATTCCGACAGCGAATCGGGCACCGGGGTCACGGCACCGAGGATGGTCGCCGGATCGCAGCCGAGGACGACGGCGACCGGGAATGGTTGCCCGGGGTTGGCCAGCTGGAATTCGCGGAAATCCAGCGCCCCGCCGCGATGGGCCAGCCAGCGCATGATCACCTTGTTGGGCCCAATCACCTGCTGGCGGTAGATGCCGAGATTCTGCCGGTTCTTGTGCGGCCCCTTGGTGACGACCAGGCCCCAGGTGATCAACGGTGCCACGTCACCCGGCCAGCAATGCTGGATCGGCAGGCGCGACAGATCGACATCCTTGCCCTCCCAGACGATCTCCTGGCACGGCGCGTTCGACACCTTCTTCGGCGCCATGTTGAGTACCTGTTTGAGGATAGGCAGCTTGTCCCAGGCGTCCTTGAGACCCTTCGGCGGCTCCGGTTCCTTGAGGTAGGCGAGCAGCTTGCCGACTTCGCGCAAGGCTTGCACCGACTCCTCGCCCATGCCCAGCGCCACCCGCTGCGGTGTGCCGAACAGGTTGGCAAGCACTGGAATCCTGTGCCCTTTCGGTTTTTCAAAGAGAATCGCCGGACCGGCGGCGCGCAGCACGCGGTCGCAGATTTCGGTCATTTCGAGGCGCGTATCGACCTCGACACCGACGCGCTTCAGTTCGCCGGCCGCTTCCAGCTGCGACATGAAGTCGCGCAAGTCGTGATATTTCATCGGGTGCGGTAGGAATAGTGGCAGGCGACGCAGGCGCCCGTCAGGTTGGGCAGCAGCGCCAGCGCCTTGTCGCGGTCGCCCGTCTTGGCCGCCGCCGCAAATTCACTAACTGCCTTGTGGCCATCGATGCCGATGCCGTGCATCGCTGGCGGCATGTGCGGGCCGGGCCGGGCGTCGAAGGGTTTGTCGCGATGCTTGCCCATGGCCGACATACCGAGCTTCGTTTCGGCCACCTCGCCCGCTTCCTTGATCTTGCCGGCCGCGATCAGCGACAAGACTTCATTGAGCGCAACGAGATTCCCCTGCATTTCCTCACGCAGCGCCTCCTGCGCCGGGGCCGGCAGTTTGGCCAACTGTCGTGTATCTTCGGCCATTGTGGCGGTCGACACCAAAAAAATGGCTAAAACCAGGGCTTTCATCCGAAACTCCTTCCGGAAACCAGAAAATCGACGACGATGCCGGCAAAGATCGCCGCACCGACATAGTTGTTATGCAGGAAGGCCTTGAAGCAGGCCATGCGATCGCGACCGCGAACCCATGTGTAATGAATGCCCATGATGCCGGCGGCGACGACCAGCCCGCTGTAGAACGGCCAGCCGAGGTGCAGCGTGAAACCAATCCAGCCGATGATACCCAGCGTCACTGCGTAGCACAGCATCACCGCCGCCACGTCGAAACGCCCGAAAGTAATCGCCGAGGTCTTGATGCCGATTTTCAGGTCATCCTCGCGGTCGACCATGGCGTATTCGGTATCGTAAGCCACCGCCCAGAAAACATTGGCGAGCAGCAGCCACCACGCTTCTGCCGGCACGCTGTCGAGATGTGCCGCATAGGCCATCGGGATACCGAAGCCGAAGGCGACGCCGAGATAGGCCTGGGGCAGCGCGAAGAAGCGCTTGGTGAACGGGTAGCTGGCGGCGAGAAAGATCGCCGGCACCGACATCCAGATGACCAGCGGGTTGCCGAGCATCAGCACCAGCGCAAAGGCGCACAGCGAAAGGCCGGCGAACAGCGCCAGCGCCTCAGTCGTCGTCACCTTGCCGGAAGTCAGCGGGCGCTCCTTGGTGCGCTCGACATGGCGGTCGAAATCGCGGTCGGCAAAATCGTTGATCACGCAGCCGGCCGAGCGCATCAGCACCGTACCGAGCACAAAAACCCAGACGACCACCCAGTCCGGCCGGCCGAGCGCCGACAGCCACAGCCCCCAAAGCGTCGGCCAGAGCAAGAGTAGGATGCCGATCGGCTTGTCGAGCCGCATCAGCTTTTCATAGAGATCGAGGCGTTCCCTGATCCGGTCGAATTGCATTTCCATGGGCGCAGATTCTACTCGACCAATCCTCTATCTCCAGTCGCCGCGCAGTTGCCCGACGATCTGCTGCAGGTGCTCCGGCGTCGCCTGGTCGGGCGATACCGGCGGCGCACCAACGACGGCAATCTTCGAGAAAAACCCGCGGCGGAAGGGACGGGTCATCGCCGGGCCGTCCTTGCGCGAGAAGAAACTCCCCCACAACCCCTGAAGTGCGAGGGGAACCACTGGCACCGGGTTGCGCTGCAGAATGCGCGTCACACCGGGACGGAAAGGATACAAGTCGCCGGTATCGGTGATCACCCCTTCCGGGAAGATCCCAACCAGTTCGCCCTCGTCCAGCGCCCGGGAGACCTCGGCAAAGGCGCGCTCCATCATTTCCGGATCTTCCTTTGCCGGTGCAATGGGAATCGCCCGGCTATGGCGAAAAACGAAGGAAATGATCGGCGTGCGAAAGATGCGATGGTCCATCACGAAACGGATCGGGCGCGGCGAAACTCCCATCAGGATCACCGGATCGACAAAACTGACGTGGTTGCAGACGATCAGCGCCGCACCCTCATGCGGGATATGCTCGACCCCGCGCTGCTTCAGCCGGTAAACCGCATGGACGAGCATCCAGGCGATGAAGCGCAGCAAGAACTCGGGCACCAGACCGTAGATGTAGATCGCGACCGCGGCGTTGCACACCGCCGCCACCGCGAACAGGATCGGGATCGACAGACCGGCACCGAGCATTCCGGCGGCAGCCCCCGCCCCGACCACCATGAACAACGCATTGAGAATATTGTTGGCGGCGATGATGCGCGCCCGCTGTTCCGCCGCGCTGCGCAATTGAACCAGTGCATAGAGCGGCACGATGAAAAATCCGCCGAACAGGCCGAGCAGCAGCAGATCGGCCAGTATCCGCCAGACCCCGGGCTGGGTCAGCAAGGCGCCGACGCCCAGCGTCTCCGTCGGTACGGGCAGCGCCAGCGCCGCCAGCGCGAGGTCGAGGCCGAATACGGTGAGGCCGATCGAGCCCAGCGGTACCAGACCGATCTCCACGGTCCGCGCCGACATCCGTTCGCAGAGCAGGGAACCGGCACCGATGCCGACCGTAAATACGGCCAGCAACAGCGTGACCACCGCCTCGCTGCCGCCCAGGATGTTCTTGCCGAAGGCGGGCATCTGGGCCAGAAAAAGCGCGCCGTAAAGCCAGAACCAGGAAATCCCGAGGATGGACAGGAAAACCGTGCGGTTCTGCCGGGCAAATCCGATATTGCGCCAAGTTTCGGTGAACGGATTGGGGTTCACCACGAGCTGCGGCGCCGGAGCCGGCGCCGGCGGGATGCCGCGACTGGCCGCATAGCCGACAACCGCCACGCCCAGCCCGGCCAGCGCGATCCACAGCGGGTCGAGCCCCGCCCCGGCGAGCAGCCCGCCGGCCAGCGTGCCAACCAGGATGGCGACAAAGGTGCCGGCCTCGATCTGCGCATTGCCGCCGATCAGTTCGGTTTCCTGCAGATGCTGCGGCAGGATGGCGTACTTGACCGGCCCGAAAAACGTCGATTGCAGGCCAAGGAGAAACAGTGCGCCGAGCAGCAGGACGAGGCTGTGCAGCAGGAAGCCGGCGATCGCAAAAATCATGATGCCGACTTCAAGCAGCTTGGTCAGACGGGCCAGCAGCGCCTTGTCGTACTTGTCGGCCAACTGGCCGGCAGTCGCTGAAAACAGGAAGAAGGGGAGAATGAACAGGCCGGCCGCGAGGTTAGCGAGTATCTCCGGCCGCAGCGTGGTCCATTGCGCGGACTGGAAGGTAATCAGCACGACCAGCGCATTCTTGAACAGATTGTCGTTGAACGCCCCGAGGAACTGGGTCAGGAACAGCGGCCCGAAGCGGCGCGTGCGCAGCAACTGAAACTGGCCACCCCTGGAATTTTCCTTGTTATTGCTCATTCAAACCTTGTATCCGCGTGTCAGAATCACGTTCCGGTCAGCCGCCATTATCGCCCGACATGCTCACCTCACGCTCCGAATATCTCGATCGCCCGGATTGCCGCCTGCATATCCGCCGCTGGGGTCGGCTTGATGCCCCGATGCTTTTCCTGCTGCACGGCTGGATGGACGTCTCCGCCTCCTTCCAGTTCGTCGTCGATGCGCTGGAACAGGACTGGAACATCGTCGCGCCCGACTGGCGCGGCTTTGGCCCGTCCGACTGGCTCGGCCGCCCCTACTTCTTCGCCGAGCATCTTGGCGACCTCGAAGCCATCGTCGACCATTACGCGCCGGAAGGCCCGGTGCGCCTGGCGGGACATAGCATGGGCGGCATCCTCTCCTGCCTTTATGCCGGCATCCGTCCGGCGCGCGTCGCCGGCGTCGTCACGCTGGAAGGCTTCGGCATCGCGCCGACGCGGCCGGAGATGGCGCCCGAGCGCTACCAGAACTGGCTGGACACCCTGAAAAAGCCGCCGCGCATGCACGTTTATGCCGACCGCGCCGGCTTCGCCCGCCGGCTCCTGCATAGCGACCGTTTTCTCACCGCGGAACGCGCCGAATTCCTCGCCAAGCACCTGGCCCGCATCGGCGACGGCGAGAACAAGCGCGGCGAGCGCCGCCACGGGATCATCTGGAACGGCGACCCCTGGCACAAGGCGCCCGGCGCCTACCTGTTCCGCCTCGAGGAATCGATGGCAATCTGGCGGCAGGTAACCTGCCCGGTTCTCTGGGTTGCCGGCCGGCAATCCTGGGTGGTCCGCGAATACGCCACCCGTCCCGGTGACTGGGAGGCGCGCCGCGCCTGCTTTGCCGAGGTTTCGGAAAAGTGGATCGAGGACGCTGACCACATGCTGCATCACGACCAGCCGCTCGAAGTCGCCCGGGTGGTCGAGGATTTCTTCGCCTGAGCGGGCCGGGCAGCGGCATGGAGTACCTCTCGATCGGCATGCTGCTTGGCGGTGTGGGTCTGTTCCTGCTGGGCATGGAGATGATGACCGAGGGACTGAAACTCGCTGCCGGCCCGGCACTCGGCCGCATGCTCGTCAGCTCGACCCGTACCCGGCTGCGCGGACTGATCTCCGGCCTGCTGCTCACTGCGCTCGTCCAGTCGTCAAGCGCGGTCACCGTCGCGGCGATCGGCTTCGTCAATGCCGGCTTGCTCAGCCTGGGCCAGTCGCTGTGGGTGCTTTTCGGCTCCAATGTCGGTAGCACCATGACCGGCTGGCTGGTCGCGCTGGTCGGACTGAAAATCAAGATCGAGGCAGCCGCGCTTCCTTTGATCGGCATCGGCATGGCGCTACGCCTCTCGGCACCCGCCGGTCGACGCGGCGCTTATGGCAGCGTGCTGACCGGATTCGGCGCACTGTTTCTCGGCATCGGCCTGCTGCAACAGGCCTTTGCGGGTGCCGACCAGCATCTCGACCTGAGTTCGCTCAGTGGGCACGGAGCGTGGTCGATTCTGGCCTTCGCCGCGGCCGGCCTCGCCCTGACCACCTTGATGCAGTCGTCGGCAGCGGCCATCGCCATTTTGCTGACACTTGCCGAAAGTGGTGTCATCCCGCTGCAGGAGGCTGCCGGTGCGGTGATCGGCGCCAACATCGGAACCACGGTGACCGCCCTGCTCGCGGTAATCGGTGCAACTGCCAACGCCAAGCGGGCGGCCATGGCGCATGTCATTTTCAACGTACTGACCGGACTGGTCGCACTGCTCTTGCTGCCGGCGCTGATCAGCGGTGTCGAGGGGCTGCGCAGCACCCTCCATCTCGATGCGGCGCCAGCGGTCAGCCTGGCCTTGTTCCACACCACGTTCAACCTGCTCGGCATCGTCCTGATGTGGCCTCTGACCGGGCAGCTGACGGCATTTCTCCAGCGCCGCTTCCGTTCCCGCGAGGAGGAACTCGGGCAGCCGCAATTCATCGACCGTAACGTCGCCTCGGTACCGGCGCTCGCCGCCGACGCGTTGAGCCGCGAGATGGTACGGCTGGGCAGCATGGCGTTGAGCGTCGCGCGCGGCGCCTGCAAGACGATTCTCGGCAACCCGTCAGCCGCCAATGAGTCGCAGGTTTATGCCAGCCTGAGTCGCCAGATGCTCGATTTCGTGACGGCGGTCAGCCGCCGGCCGATGAGCGACGAGAGCGCGCAGCAGTTTGCCAGGCTGTTGCGTATCCAGCGCTATTACGACCAATGCGGCGAACTGGCCGGTGAGGTCACCCAGGCTGCCGAGCCCTTGGCCATGCTTGACGGGCAGGCATCGGGCGTCATTGCCGGCAACCTGGTCAGCGACGCAAGCCGGCTGCTCGCCGAGCTTGATCCTGCGCACGAGGCGTTCTCGCCGACCAGTGAAGCATCCGTGAATGCCTTTGAGGAACAATATCAGGCAGCCAAGGCCCGGCTGCTCCTTGCCGCTGCCGCTGGCGAAATGGACTTGCCCCGGATGGAGGCCGTAATGCGCAGCCTGAGCGCCCTGCGCCGCATGGTCGAGCAGGCCGCCAAGGCGGCGCGCCTGATGCGCGAACAGGTCCCGGCCTGATCAGGACTTGAGCAGTTCCTCGCGCGCGCCGAGCCAGCGCTGCAGGTGCCGGTCGGCCAGTTCGGGCTGCGCAATCAATATTTCTTCGGCCACCGTACGCGCCATGTCTACCAGATCGGCATCGATCTCCAGATCGGCGTAGCGCAACAGGGGAACACCGCTCTGCCGGCTGCCGACGAACTCGCCGGGGCCGCGAATTTTCAGGTCTTGGCGGGCGATTTCGAAACCGTCGGTATTCTCGAAAATGATCTTCAGGCGCTGCCGGGCGATCTCGCCCAATGGCCCGGCATAGATCAGCACACAGCTCGATTCATGCGCGCCGCGCCCGACCCGGCCGCGCAACTGGTGCAGTTGCGACAGGCCGAAACGTTCGGCATGTTCGATGACCATCAGACTGGCATTCGGCACATCGACGCCGACTTCGATAACCGTCGTCGCGACCAGCACGTCGATGTCGCCGGCAGCGAAGGCCGCCATCACGGCCTGCTTCTCATCGGCCTTGAGGCGGCCGTGCACCAGACCCACGGTCAACCCGGAAAATTCGGCCAAAAGCGTTGTGTAGGTTTCCTGGGCCGTCTGCAACTGCAGTGTCTCGGATTCCTCGATCAGCGGGCAGACCCAGTAAGCCTGCCGGCCTTCGTCGACCAGTTTCCTGACGAAGGCGAGCACCTCCTCGCGCCGGCTGTCGGCAACCAGCCGCGTCTTGATCGGCGTCCTTCCGGGCGGCAGTTCGTCGAGCACGGTGACGTCGAGGTCGGCGTAGTAGCTCATGGCCAGCGTACGCGGAATCGGCGTCGCCGACATCATCAACTGGTGCGGATTCACCCCTTTCTTGCGTAGGGCGAGGCGCTGGGCGACGCCGAAGCGGTGCTGTTCATCGACGATGGCCAGGCCCAGCCTGGCGAATTCGACGCCCTCCTGAATCAGCGCATGGGTGCCGACGATCAACTGCGCCTCGGCTGCGGTTGCCGCCAGCTGCGCCCGCCTGGCCGCCGCTTTCAGACTGCCCGACAGCCAGGCGACGCGGATGCCAAGCGGCTCAAGCCATTGCTGCAGCTTGAGGTAGTGCTGCTCGGCGAGAATTTCGGTCGGCGCCATGAACGCTGCCTGCCAGCCGGCGGAAATCGCCTGGCAGGCAGCCAGCGCGGCCACAATGGTCTTGCCGGCGCCGACATCGCCCTGCAACAGACGCTGCATCGGGTGGGGCTGGGCAAGGTCGGCAGCGATTTCGGCCAGCGCCCGCAACTGGGCGCCGGTCAGGCCAAAGGACAAGCGGTCGAGCAGGCGCGCACCGAGATCATTCTGCGCCACCAGCACCGGCGCGCCCTGCTCGCGGCGGGCGAGATAGGCACGGCGCAGGCACAATTGCTGGGCCAGCACTTCGTCGAATTTGATGCGCCGCCAGGCCGGATGGTTACGTGCATGCAGGCTATCGAGATCGGTGCCAGGCGGCGGCCGGTGCAGGAAATGCAGGCTGCGCGCCAGGCCCGGCAGCTTCAGACGCTGGCGCAGTTCGTCAGGCAGCGTGTCGGAGAGATCACCGGCCACCAGCGCCCTGCCGATCAGCTTGTGCAGCGCCGAATTGGCGACGCCTGCGGTCGACGGGTAAATCGGGGTCAATTCCGTCGGCAGCGGCTCGTCGTCGCCGACCTTGTGAAAGCGCGGATGCACCATCTCGGGACCGAAAAACCCGCCACGCACTTCGCCAAAGGCGCGCACGCGCGAACCTTCACCTAGCGCCGCCTGCTGGCTGGGGTAAAAGCTGAAGAATCTCATGACCAGCTCGCCGCTGGCATCCTGCGCGCGGACGACCATCTGCCGGCGTGGCCGGAACTGGACTTCGCACGAAGTGACCACCACCTCGACCTGGACCGGCTCGCCCCAAGGCGCCCGGGCAACTGGCGTGATCCGGGTTTCGTCCTCGTAGCGCAGCGGCAGGTGGACGAGCAAATCGGCCTCGCAGTGAAGGCCGATCCTTGCCAGTTTCTTGCGTAGCGCCTCGGAGGCGCGAATCGGGGCCGCGCTCCCGGTTGCCGTCATCGACCGATTGTCAGCCGATATACATTACCGCGTCAGCCTCGACCAAAGCACCGCGCGGCAGTTCCTTGACACCAACGGCCGCACGCGCCGGGAAGGGTGCGCTGAAGTACTTGGCCATCGTCTCGTTGACCCGCGCGAAGTGGGCGAGGTCTGTCAGGAAGACGTTGAGCTTGACGACATCGGCCAGCGATCCGCCCGCCGCTTCGGCAACCGCCTTGAGATTTTCGAAGACGCGAACGATTTGCGCGTCGATACCGTCTACCATCTGCATGGTGGATGGATCGAGTCCGATCTGCCCGGATAGGTAAATCGTATCGCCGACCCGCACGGCTTGCGAATAGGTGCCGATGGCGGCCGGTGCTTGGGGCGTGGAGATGATGGTCTTGGCCATGAGAAGCTTCCTGTCGTAATTTGCGAAAACGTTATTCTAGACCTGACCCCGCATGAACCCACGCATCGAATCTCTGGAAAAAATGCTCGGCGGCCCGCGTGACGGCGCCCTGCTCCGCTTCTCGCTGGGCAACGAATACCTGAAAGCGGGTGATCCGGTCGCGGCCGGAAAATCCTTTCAGGCAGCAGTCGACCGTGACAGTCAGTATTCCGCGGCCTGGAAGGCGCTCGGTAAGGCGCTGGCCGAGGCCGGCGACCCTGCGGGCGCACTCGCCGCCTACGAGCGCGGGATCATTGTTGCCGAAGCCCGGGGCGATATTCAGGCGGCCAAGGAAATGAAGGTCTTTGCCAGGCGCCTGCAAAAGACGCCCGGCGCCTGAAACGAAAGGTCAAAAACCTTTCGAATACTGCACGCCAAGCACGTGCGCGCTACTGTCGTAGGTGCCGTTAAGCGTGCTCGAACCTGCCGGCCCGAAGCTTCGCGTCTGGCCGATATTCGTTTCCTTGAGGTAGAGGTAGGCGTAGCCGGCATCGATCACGCCGTAAGCGCCGCCATTCCACTGGCCGCCGAACGAGAACCACCAGCGATTGTTGTCCGGCACCCGGGCCGATCGGTCACCGTCGCGGGTCGGCGTCTGGTCGTAGGCAATGCCGAACTTGAGCTTCCAGGCGTCGCTGGCCTTGTACGCGGCGCCCCACGCGATGCGCCAGGAATCCTTGTAGTTGAATGACTCGACGTCAGTGCCGCCGGCATGCTGGATATTCAGGGAATTAAGCGTGCTCCAGTTGGTGTAGGACAGATCGCCCATCGCCTCCCAGCGGTCGGAGACCTGCTGCCAGACGGACAGGATGAAGATGTCCGGCAGCTTGAGGTCGGCCTTGGCCGAACTGCTGGCAGCACCCACTGAGCGCGTGCCTTCCAGGGTGTAATTCATTGATGAACGATACGACAAACCGACACGCATCGCCGGCGAAAGCGTGAACAATGCGCCGGCATTCCAGCCCCATGCCCCGTCGTCGCCTTCGACCCGATAGAGGCCGAGCGGCGTGGCATTGGTCATTTCGGCATCGATCGTCTGATAATTGATGCCCAGCCCGAGCGACACTTTGTCGCTCAGTTTGTAGGCCACGGAGGGATTGTAATTGACCGTGGTGATCTCGGATTTGAGGGCCTGGTAGCGGCCGATCCAGCCACTGTCTTCATAATCGGTGGACAAACCGAACGGCGCTGAAATACCCAGCCCGACGAACCAGTCCGGTGCCAGTTGCACCGAGAAATAGCCGTTGGGCACGGCATGCCAGCCGCCCGCGTCGCCGCCGTTGCCACCGGACAGTCCGGAGAGCACCCCGGTGCCGGACGAGCCGTTGTTGGAGAACTCGAAACTCGGCCTGACACCGGTCACACCGGCGGAGAGCTGCACCCCGGGGAGCCGGGTCATGCCGGCCGGGTTGAAGAAAATCGTGCTGGCGTTGTCGGCAATCGCAGCCGAGCCGGCAAAGGCGGTCGCAATGCCGCTCGCATTCTGCTCCCAGAGCTGAAAGCCGGCCGCCGGGGCGGCGCCCGAGAAGACAGCGAGCAACAAGGCCGGCACGACACGCAATGTCATTGTTTTCATTTCTCAACTTACCTGAACAGAAATTTGCACTCGTCTGATTTTACGTACTTTCCGGCAAAACGGGACGCTTTTTGCCATTTCCATCGATGGCAACATAGGTCAGTTGCGCTTCCGTCACTTTGACGGTGACGGGGTTGGCGTAATTGCGCTCGGCATAGACTTCGACATTGACCGTGATTGAGGTTCGTCCGACGTGGACGACTTCGGCATAGAGACTGACAATGTCGCCGACCGACACCGGCTGCTTGAAGAGAAATGAGTTCACCGATACGGTGGCCACCCGGCCGCCCGCGAGTCGCATGGCAGGAATCGCTCCGGCAACGTCAACCTGGGCCATGACCCAGCCGCCGAAGACATCACCATTCTGATTGAGGTCCGCCGGCATGGGAACAACCCGTAGCGCGGGCTGCTTCGATGGTAGGGTGATACGGTCAACAGCCATAATCAGCTCATTTTCAGGGAAAGCCCGATTTTCGCGGAATCCTTGAAGTTTTCATATACTGGCAGAAATATTTCAATTTCAGGCTTCCCCACATGCGCCGCGCCTCAGCCCTCCCCAAGCCACCACTCGGCCAGCCTCTGCCCGAAAGCCATGTCTGGCTGACCTTGCGTACGCTGTTTCCCTATTTGTGGGCGTATCGACTTCGCGTCATCGCCGCATTGGCCTGTCTGGTCTTCGCCAAGGTCGCCAATGTGGCGGTACCCGTGGTGTTCAAGGAGATGATCGACGGGCTATCGGTGTCGCAGCAGGCACTCGCGCTACCGGCGCTGTTGCTCGTGCTATATGGCGCGCTACGCTTTTCCACTGCCCTGTTTACTGAACTGCGTGAGTTTCTTTTTGCCCGGGTGACACAGCGTGCCGTGCGCCAGGTTGCGCTCGAAATTTTTCGCCATCTGCACGCGCTCAGCCTCCGCTTTCATCTCGAACGACAGACCGGCGGCGTGTCGCGCGATATCGAGCGCGGCACGCGCTCGATATCGAGCCTGATCTCGTACACGCTGTACTCGATCCTGCCGACGCTGGTCGAAATCGGGCTTGTCCTCGGCATTCTGTTCGTCAAATACGACGCCGGCTTTGTACTCATCACGGTCATTTCCCTGGCCAGTTACATCGTTTTCACGGTCAAGGTCAGCAACTGGCGAATCGACATCCGGCGCGCCGTGAATGAAAGCGACTCGGCTGCCAACACCCGCGCCGTCGACAGCCTGCTCAACTACGAAACGGTGAAGTATTTCAACAACGAAGCCTGGGAGGCGCGCCGCTACGACGAGCAGATGATCAAGTGGGAGGACGCCGCAACGCGCAGCCAGACCACGCTGTCCACACTCAACCTGGGCCAGCAGGCGATCATCGCCCTGGGCGTGACTGCCATGATGTGGCGCGCCGCCAACGGCGTGGTCGACGGCAGCATGAGCATTGGCGACCTGGTGCTGGTTAATGCCTTCCTGATCCAACTCTACATTCCGCTCAACTTCCTGGGGGTCGTCTATCGCGAAATCCGTCAGGCACTGACCGACATCGAACGCATGTTCAATCTGCTCAAGGAGCACCGCGAAATCGCCGACGCGCCGGACGCCCGCGATCTCCCGAGCGGGCCGCTACAGGTCAACTTCGACGCAGTGAGTTTTGCCTACGAAGCGGACCGGCAGATCCTGCACAATCTCGATTTCGCAATCGCGCCGGGCCGGACAGTGGCGGTCGTCGGTCATTCCGGCGCCGGCAAATCGACGCTCGCCCGACTACTCTACCGTTTTTACGATGTCACGGGGGGCGCCATTCGGATCAACGGACATGACCTGCGCTCACTCAAACAGGAAAGCCTGCGTGCCGCAATCGGCATCGTCCCGCAGGATACCGTGCTGTTCAACGATTCGATTTTCTACAACATCCATTACGGGCGCCCCGATGCCAGCCGCGATGAAGTATTTGCAGCCGCCCGCGCCGCCCAGATGCATGACTTCATCGAGTCCCTGCCGCAGAAGTACGAAACCCGGGTCGGCGAACGCGGATTGAAGCTCTCGGGAGGGGAGAAACAACGCGTCGCCATCGCCCGCGCCCTGCTCAAGAATCCGCCCATCCTGATTTTCGACGAAGCAACGTCGGCACTGGATTCAGCCACCGAACGAGCGATCCAGGGGCAGCTCGAACTTGCGGCACTCGGCCGCACTACATTGATCATTGCTCACCGCCTGTCAACGGTGATGAATGCCGATGAAATTCTGGTCATGGATGGTGGGCATATCATCGAGCGCGGCAACCACCCGGCCCTGCTCGCGGCCAACGGCGCCTATACGCAGATGTGGCACCTCCAGCAACAGGAGAAGAACGCCGGCAGCGTTTGAGAACGCGTGACCGGCAGAACTGGCATTTGGCCGCCGCAACTCCCTCTAGCGGTGAATTCTGGAGGAGACGCCGACAAAAAAGGCCGGGAACTCCCGGCCTTTTTTATCCGTGCAACCCGCAGCTTATTCGGCAGCGGCTTCCTCGACATCTACAGCCTCGGTCGGTTCCGGGCGATCCACCAGTTCGACGAAAGCCATCGGTGCATTGTCGCCGACGCGGAAGCCACACTTCAGGATACGAAGATAGCCACCCGGACGCGTTGCGTAGCGCGGCCCGATTTCCGCAAATAGTTTGACCACGATGTCGCGGTCGCGCAGGCGGTCAAATGCCAGTCGCTTGTTGGCGAGGGTCGGGGTCTTGCCGAGGGTAATCATCGGTTCGACGACGCGACGCAGTTCCTTGGCCTTCGGCACGGTGGTCTTGATGGCCTCGTGACGAAGCAGGGAAACGGTCATGTTGCGCAGCATCGCCAGGCGATGGCTGCTGGTAC
>Ga0209202_1000241_pt1 | contig 51675 bp, 44 predicted proteins | sample AD_UKC032_MetaG_FD_184416 | JGI IMG/M metagenome (GOLD analysis project Ga0209202, IMG submission 184416) | Active sludge microbial communities of municipal wastewater-treating anaerobic digesters from USA - AD_UKC032_MetaG (SPAdes) (version 2) | ecosystem: Engineered > Bioreactor > Anaerobic >... | reverse complement strand
GTGGCGGTGTCGGCGGGGTTCATAACCAGATCATCAGCCCCGGCTCAAACTTGTGGATCAGCGCCGGGTGCGAGGGGAAGATGCGTATGCGGTATTCCAGCTTGCCGCACAGTTCCGGCGTCAGGGCGATGGTGTAGAGCATTTCGCCGTTGCCGGTGACGCCCGCGGTGGTCAGCGGGTAGTGGCGCGCGCGCCGGGTAAAGTTGCCGTTGGGGTAGGGGCGACCGATCAATGCCTCCACCATGACGTCTTCCGGGCTTAGTCCATTCAATTGAACGGCGACTTGCACCTGCAGCGAGGTGCCGAAGGGCAGACGACGCTCCGGTGAGTCGAGGCGATGCAGGCGCACGCCCGGCCACGCAGCGCGGACGCGTGCCTTCCAGTCGGCGACGGTGCGGGCGACGGCAAAATCGTCGTTGGCGAAGCGTCGACCGTGCAAGGCGGCCGGTGCGTAGGATTTCCTGACATATTCGGCGACCATGCGGATGACGTTGAAGCGTGGTGCGATGGTGGCAATCGACTGTTTCGACATCGCCACCCATTCCGGCGAATAGCCCATCGGGCCTGTGCGGTAGTAGGTCGGGATGACGTGATCCTGGAGCAGTTCGTACAGCGTGCGCGCTTCTTCGGCGTCGCGCTGGGCTTCGTCGAGATGACCGGGGGCCGGCTTGATCGCCCAGCCGTTCTGCACGTCGGCTTCTTCGTCGTAGCCTTCGCCCCACCAGCCGTCGAGCACCGAGAGGTTGAGGGCGCCGTTCATCGCCGCCTTCATGCCCGATGTACCGGAAGCTTCGAGCGGGTAGATCGGGTTGTTGAGCCAGACATCGACGCCGGCTACCAGCGAGCGTGAGAGATGCAGGTCGTAGCCTTCGACGAGCAGGATGCGGCCCTCGAATTCCGGGCGCTTGGCCATTTCGGCGATCTTGCGGATGATCTCCTGGCCCGGCTGGTCGGCCGGGTGGGCCTTGCCGGCGAACAGGAAGAGCACCGGGCGGCCGGCCTGCGAGATGATTTCGCTGAGCCATGCCGGATCCTGGAAAATCAGCGCAGCGCGCTTGTAGGTGGCGAAGCGGCGGGCGAAGCCGATGGTCAGGACATTCGGGTTGGCCGGGTCAACGAACTTGAGCAGGCGATCAAGATGGGCTGGCGAGCCCTGGTTGCGCTGGTGTTGTTCGCGGACACGGTCATGAACCAGTTGCAGCAACTGTGATTTCAGCTGCTGGCGGATGCTCCAGAAAGTCGGGTCGGGGATGCGCGACACGCCTTCCCAGGCGGCGGGTTCGGTCTGCCGCTCGCGCCAGCCGGTGCCGAGGTAGCGCTCGAAAGTCTCGAACCATTCGGTGGCGAGGAAGGTCGGCAGATGGACGCCGTTGGTCACGTAGTCCATCGGGTTTTCTTCGGGGTCGATCTGTGGCCACAGGTAGCGGCAGATGTCGGCCGAAACGTCGCCGTGGATGCGCGAAACGCCGTTGTGGTGGCGCGAGCCGCGCAGGGCCAGCGCCGTCATGTTGAAATCGGCCTTGCCCGGCTCGGCGCCGAGCGCCAGCAGCTGCTCGCAGTGAACACCAAGGCTGTGGCACCAATTCGAGAAGTAGTGGCGGATCATTTCCTCGGAGAAATGGTCGTGGCCGGCCGGCACCGGGGTATGGGTGGTGAACACGACATTGGATGCGACTGCCTCGATGGCCGCCGCGTAGGGCAGGCCGCCCTTGACCAGGCTGCGGATGCGTTCGAGGATCAGGAAGGCGGCGTGGCCTTCGTTGACGTGCCAGACCGTCGGCTTGAGGCCGAGCGTGGCCAGTGCGCGGGCGCCGCCGACGCCGAGCAGGATTTCCTGCTCGATGCGCGTCGTTTTGTCGCCGCCGTAGAGGCGGTGGGTGATCTCGCGGTCGTGCTCGGAATTCTGCGCCAGCCAGGTGTCGAGCAGAATCAGGCGGACGTGCCCGGCCTGGACTTCCCAGACTTTGGCGTGGATGGTGCGGCCGGGGAATTCGACGTCGATCAGCACTTCCTTGCCGGCGGCATCGCATAGCGGCGTGACCGGCAGGTCGTCGAAATCGGAGTCGGAATAGGTTGCCTGCTGCTTGCCGTTGGCGTCCAGGGTCTGGTGGAAATAGCCCTGGCGGTAAAGGAGGCCGACGCCGATGAAGGGCAGGCCCATGTCGCTGGCCGCCTTGCAGTGGTCGCCGGCAAGGATGCCGAGGCCGCCGGAGTAGATCGGCAGGCTTTCGTGGAAGCCGAATTCGGCGCAGAAATAGGCGATCAGGTCGTCATCCTTGAACGGCCGGCCGTGTACATGCGCCATGGTGGGCAGCTCGTGGTAGGTGTCGTAGGCGGCGACGACGCGGTTCAGCGTGCCGAGAAAGACCGGGTTCTCGGCGGTGGCTTCCAGCCGCTTCTGGTCGGCGCGTTTGAGGAAGGCCTTGGGGTTGTGGTTGGTGGCTTTCCACAGCGGGTCGGAAAGCTGCGCGAACAGCGAGCGCGTCGGGCGATCCCAGCTGTACCAGAGGTTGTTGGCCAGCTCTTCCAGGCGCTCCAGGCGCGCCGGAATCCGGGGATTGACTTCGAGTTTGAATACGGTGCCGGTCATGGTGCCTTGGGGACGATGGTCAGTTGGAGTTGCAGGGTGCAGTCGGCGGCGGGGATTTGCCATGTGAAAGCGATTTCCGCCGCCTGCATGATTTTCTCAAAGCCGGCTTCCGATTGGGAGACGGTCTGTTGCGGTCGACCGCTAATTTGGGCCGAAAATGAAGTTTGCAGGTCGAGATGCCCGCCGAGGACGTCGTCTTCCAGCGTCAGCCGGGTGGCGTCAGCGAGTTCCAGCGGCTGGCCGAAACCGCCGGGAATGCTGCCGTCGGCCAGCACGTAGCGGCCAAGAAAGCCATCGCAACTGGGCATGGCGAGGTTGAGGCGGGTCGTCAGGCGCCGCCCGGCCAGCCCGCTGCAATGCCAGGTGACGGTTGCGGTCGACCCTTCCAGGGCATAGGTTTTGACGAGTCCGGGACGGGCAAATTCGAGCTTGCCCGGAGCCGCCTCTGCGTAATCGCTGAGCGCGGCGCCGTCGAGTTCGTCGAGCCAGAGGGCGCGCGGCAGAATGTCGGGAATGATGTCGGCGGCGCTGACCGGGTGTTTGAAGCGAACGATGTCGTGCGCCGAGGCGATGCCCTCGCCGTGGTGCTCGCTCGGTACGCTGGCGATCTTGTCGTGGTAGTGCTCGTGGTAGCGACGTAGGGTGTCGCCGAAATTGTGGGTCAGCGGGTAGCTGACGAGTTCGTGCGCGGCGGCCAGCCCGTCGTTACGCACGGCAATCTGCAATTGCGCGGTGTGGGCGAGGATTTCGGTTTTGCCATCGAAATCGAGGTCGACCGCAACCAGGGGCGGGCGCGGCTGCAGGGCATCGAGTTTGCCCTCCAACGCGACGATGTTGTTCCACACGGCGCGCCGCAGGTGGGGCAGGTAAAGGCCGCCGAACAGCCCGTGCCAGTAGGCGTCGTTGGCCTGGGTGCGGTAGAGGTCGGCGGTCAGCTCCGGCAGCGCTTCGGGCAGCGCGGCGAGACGGGCGGAGAGTGCCTGCATGCGCTTGTGCATCCAGTTGGCCTCCGGATAGCGCGTCAGGAAATTGCGCCAGATGCCGCCACGGATGAAGGGGCGGTGCAGGTCGCCGCGCCCGGCGGCCTTTTCGCCGGCCAGCAGGTTGGTGTAAATGCCCGCCGCCGGCATCGGCAGCGTCCATTCGTTCATCTCGCTGTACGAGGCGGTCGGCAGGTAGACGACGCCGCGCGTGCTGTGTTGCGCGTGGAAGTCGGCGTAGGTGGCGGTGCGGATCTTCGGGCTGGCCAGCACACCCTCGATCAGCGCCTTCAGCCAGCCCCGGTTGTAAACCCAGTCGTAAGTTTCCGGCCAGATGCCGAATTTCTCGATGTCGTCGAAATAAATGGCGGCGGCCTGGTTCTGGTCGGCGAGGTTCTCAAGATAGCCGACCACTTCGTGGGCCGGCGAGAAGGGCAGGCGGTAGCGCAGCGCTTCGGAGATCGGGAAGAGGTCGAGCCGCTGGCCGTCTTCCTCGGTGCTGAAAAAGCTGTCGAGTTCGTCGGCGCTCTTGCCGGTGCAGAAGAAATGGTAGTCGTCGACCGTCACGTAGCGGATGCCGGTGCCGGCCAGCGAAGGCACCACCGACGATTCCCAGACGCGCTCGGTGAGCCAGGCGCCGTGCGGCTGCACGCCCGTCCACGCGGCCAGTTTGTCGTTCAGCGTTTGTAGTTGCCCGACGCGGTCGCGCTGCGGAATGGCCGCCAGTACCGGCTCGGTGTCGCCGGAGCTGAACAATTCGACCTGTCCGCGTTTGACCATCTGCGCCAGCAAATCCATGTCGGCCGGGTGGCGCTCGCGCAGCCAGTCGAGCAGCCAGCCGGAGAAATGCGCGGCGAAGCGGAAGTCCGGGTAGGCGTACAGGGTTTCGAGGAAGGGTTTGTAGCAGCGCTGGTGGGCGTCTTCGATGACTTCGGGGAAGTTGCCCACGGGCTGGTGGGCGTGGACGCCGAGTAACAGGGTGACAGCGTGAGTCATGGTGTGGCTTTTCAGGTGGCGCGGCGCATGGTGCCGCCACTTTCCGGGGTGCCGCCGCCCTGGCTGATCGGGTGATCGAGGCTGACGGGAACGGGCAGGCGGAGCAGGCGATAGAGGGATTTGAGATTTTCGCGGAACAGGCTGTCGAAGCAGGCGACCGACTGCGGCGAGTTGTAGTCGCCCAGCCACCAGAACCAGTCGGAGGCTTCGCAGACAGCCAGGCGGCGCAGGACTTCGGCGCTTTCTTCCGCGTTCAGGCGTCCACCATGCAGCGCGCGGTCGGCACATTGCTTGACTTCGCACAGCAGATCCCAGGCGCGGTTCTTGTCGGGGTTGCCGACCCAGGTCGACAAGGTGCCATAGACCCAGCTGCCGGCGGTCAGGCGCGGCAGGCGCTGGCGCCGGGCCTGGTGTGTGGCGGCGGCCTCGCTCAGGGTCACGGTGCGGATGGCGGGGCTGTTCTCCAGCGTGCTGTAGAGGTCGGAAAAGAAATACCAGGCGTTGTAGGGGTAGTACTCCCAGGCATTTTCGCCATCGAGAAAGACCGGGATCAGCGCATCGTTGTCGCGGATATGGATGGCCTTGAGCTCGGTCATGAAATGCTGGGCGGCGTCGCGTCCGTGCCACTTGGCGTACTCGAAACCGATCAGGTCGGAGAGCGGTTCGTTGCGGAAGAACAATGCGAGGTCGCCCGGTATGCCTTCGGGGGCTTGCCAGACTACCGCGGTCGACGCCTGATTGCCGGCTGAATGCTTGAGCACGCCGTGGCTGCTGGCCGTCCATGCAAAGCCGGCTTCGCCGATCTGCTTGAGAAAGGGCGCCGACAGCGCGCCTTCGGCCGGCCACAGGCCGCGCGGCGGGCTGCCGAAGCGCCTTTCGTGGCTGGCGCGGGCGGCGCTCAGGTGGGCTTCGACGCGCGTCAGACCGCCCGGGTAGGCCGGCGCCGAGGGCAGCGTGCTTTCCGGCCAGGCTTCGCGGGCGGCCTTGAAGTCGATCAGCAGCGGCGCCAGCGGGTGGTGCTCGGGGGTGCAGCTGAGTTCGACCTGCCCGCACTCGCTCAGGGCGCGATAGCGTGGGATGAGCTGCTGGACGACGCCGCCGAGTTCGGCCAGCAGGCGCTGGCGGTCGGCCAAGGTGAAAGCGTCGCCCTTGGCCATCAGTTCCGGCACCGCGTGGCCCGCGCGACGCAGGCTTTCGCCGCTCCAGGCGAGCAGGAACCAGGTGGCGAGATCGGCGTAATAGTGGCCGGACAGATAGCTCAGGGCGTTGGCATCCTGTACCTTGACGAAGGCCAGCAGGTCGCGCAGTCGGCGATAGGGGGCGAAAGGTTCGAGCATGGTCGGCGCATGGCAGCGAAAGGCCATGTCGAGCAGCCAGGCGCGATCTGCGTCGTCCAGTACGTCGGGTTCCGGGTGTGCGGCGATGCGCAGCAAGGGGTCGCGCCACTGGCCGCTGGTCAGTTGATCGGCGTAATCCTCGATCTGGTCGAGCAGCACCGGCACGAAATTGACGGTGCAGCGGATGCCCGGATGGCGCTCCAGATGACTGGCCATGTCGGAATAATCCTTGATGGTGTGCAGCAACACCCAGGGCAACACGAAATGCCCGCTTTCCGGGTGCCGGTAATCCGGCTGGTGCATGTGCCAGAGGAAGGCGAGGTCGGCCATCGGCTACAGGTGTCCGGCGCCCTGGCCGAGCATTTCGGCGGTGACCAGCGTGATGCCCTTGGGGCTGACGACGAAGCGTTTGCGGTCTTCTTCCGGGTTCTCGCCGATCACCATGCCGGGCGGGATGACACAGCGCTTGTCGACGACGCAGCGCTTGAGCACCGCATGGCGCCCGATCTCGACGCCAGGCAGGATCACAGAATCCTCGACCGTCGCCCAGCTATGCACATGCACGGTGGAGAACAGCAGCGAGCGCTTGACCTCGGCGCCGGAGATGATGCAGCCACCGGCAATCAGGGAGTCGACGGCCGCGCCGCGCCGGTCGTCGTCGTCAAAAACGAACTTGGCCGGCGGCAACTGTTCCTGGTAAGTCCAGATCGGCCAGTCCTTGTCGTAGAGATTGAGTTCCGGCGTCACCTTGGTCATTTCCATGTTCGCCTCCCAGTAGGCGTCAATGGTGCCGACATCGCGCCAGTAGGGCCGGTGGTGGTCGCTGCCGACGCAGGAGTCGGCGAAGCGATGGGCGAAGACGCGGTAGCGGGGAACGATGTGGGGAATGATGTCCTTGCCGAAATCGCGGCTCGACCCTTGCGTCATGGCGTCGCGTTCGAGCTGCTCGAAGAGGAATTTGGCATTGAAAATGTAGACGCCCATCGAGGCCAGCGCGCGGTCGGGCTGACCGGGAATGGGCGGCGGGTTTTGCGGCTTTTCAACGAAATCGACGACGCGATCATCCTCGTCGACGCCCATGACGCCGAACTCACGGGCTTCGGCGAGTGGAACGTCGATGCAGGCGACGGTCATGTCGGCCTGGTGCTGGGCGTGGAAGGCCAGCATGCGGCCGTAATCCATCTTGTAGATGTGGTCGCCGGCAACGATCAGCACGTGTTCCGGGCCGTAGCGGCGCAGGAAGTGCATGTTCTGGAACACTGCGTCGGCGGTGCCTTGGTACCACTGCGTCTCGTCGATCTGCTGCTGTGCGGGCAGAAGCTGGATGAACTCGTCGAAACGCCCGTCGAGAAAGCTCCAGCCGCGCTGGATGTGGCGGATCAGGCTGTGCGCCTTGTATTGCGTGGCGACGCCGATCTTGCGGATGCCGGAATTGACGCAGTTGGACAGCGTGAAATCGAGGATGCGGAACTTGCCGCCGAAAGGGACGGCCGGTTTGGAGCGGAAATCGGTCAGCTGCTTGAGACGGCTGCCGCGCCCGCCGGCGAGGATGATCGCAAAGGTGTTGCGCGTCAGGTGGCTGATGAAGCGCATGTCGGTCTGATCGCGCATTTCGCAATAGGCCTGATGCGGACATTGATTGCTGTTCGGCATGGCGGATCTCCCTGTCCACTGTTTTAAGTCTTATGATACTGCGATAGGGGGAGCAAATGCAGTCATCCGACGCGCTTTATCTGTTCAACGAAGGGCGGAACTATCAGGCCTACCGCCTCCTCGGCGCGCATCTGACGCCCGCCGGAACCGTGTTTCGCGTCTGGGCGCCGAACGCCGGCAGCGTTTCGGTCGTCGGCGACTTCAATGGCTGGGCGGGCGGCGGTGATCTACTGCATTCGCTCGGCGCTTCCGGCGTCTGGGAGGCGACCGTACCGGCTGCCGTCACGGGCAGTCTTTACCGTTTCGAAATCATCAACCGGCACACCGGCGAAAAATTGGTCAAATCCGACCCCTACGGCCGTGGCTTCGAGTTGCGGCCGGGTTCCGCCGCCTATGTCGTGCCGCCTGCCGGCCATGCCTGGGGCGATGGCGACTGGCTGGCGCGGCGCGCGACCTGGGACTGGCAGCGAGCCCCGGTCAACATCTACGAAGTGCATGCCGGCTCGTGGATGCGCCACCCGGACGGACGCCCCTACCTGTGGCGCGAACTGGGCGAGCGCCTGATTCCCTACGCCGTCGCGCAGGGCTACACCCACCTTGAGTTGTTGCCGATCACCGAGCATCCGCTCGACGAATCCTGGGGCTACCAGACCACCGGCTACTTCGCGGCGACCGCGCGCTACGGCTCGCCGGACGAGTTGCGCGCTTTCGTCGATGCCTGCCACCAGGCCGGCTTGGGCGTCATCCTCGACTGGGTGCCCGGTCACTTCCCGCAGGATCAATGGGCGCTTGCCAAGTATGACGGCACCGCTCTCTACGAACACGAGGACCCGCGCCTCGGCCTGCATGCCGATTGGGGTACGCACATCTTCAACTACGGCCGTCACGAGGTGCGCAGTTTCCTGCTGTCGTCGGCTCACTGGTGGCTGAGTGAATTCCACTTCGACGGCCTGCGCGTCGATGCCGTTGCCTCGATGCTCTACCTCGACTACTCGCGCAAGGCCGGCGAGTGGCTGCCCAACCAGTACGGCGGACGGGAAAACCTCGAAGCCATCGACTTCCTCAAGGAACTCAACGCGATGGTGCATGGCGAGTTTCCTGGCGCACTGACCATCGCCGAGGAATCGACGGCCTGGCCGCAGGTGTCGCGGCCGACCTATGTCGGCGGCCTCGGCTTCTCGATGAAGTGGAACATGGGCTGGATGAATGACAGCCTGCGCTATTTCCAGCGCGATCCGATTCACCGTCGCTGGCATCACGACGAGCTGACCTTTGGCCAGATGTATGCCTACAGCGAGAATTTCGTGCTGCCCTTCTCGCACGACGAGGTGGTGCATGGCAAGGGTTCGCTGCTCGGCAAGATGCCCGGTGACGACTGGCAGTGTTTCGCCAACCTGCGCCTGCTGCTGGCTTGGCAGACCTGCACACCGGGCAAGAAGCTGAGTTTCATGGGCAACGAATTCGGCCAGCGGCGCGAATGGGCGGAAAGCCGCGAACTCGACTGGGGTCTGGCGAACGAACCGGCTCATGCCGGCCTGCAGCGGCTTTCGGGCGACCTCAACCGCCTCTACCGCGACTGTTCCGCGCTCCATACGCAGGATTTCGAAAGCAGCGGCTTTGCCTGGATCGATTGCCATGACAGCGCGCATTCGGTGCTCTCCTGGTTGCGCTGGGGCGTCGACGGCAGTTTCGTGGTGGTTGCGGTCAACTTCACGCCGGAGCCAAAAACCGGCTACCGGATCGGCGTGCCGCAGCCCGGGGGCTATTGCGAAATCCTCAACAGCGATTCGCATTACTACGGTGGAGCCAATCTCGGAAATGCGGGGGCGCTGGTGGCGTTCGCGGGGGAATGGATGAATCAGCCGGCGCATCTGGAAATCACCTTGCCGCCGCTGGCCGCCGTCGTTCTGCGGCGAGCCTGAGACCTCGCCGGCGCCCGCGGCACAGGCAGCCGGCCGCTCTCCGCACCCCGGATAATATTGGCGCACTCGTCATGCCGGGCAAGGCTAGTGTGATAAATTCGGGCCTGTTTCCGGTATCTGAATTTGGAAGAGTTATGGCCCTGACTGACGAGAAGCGCATATTGCGCGTGATTAACCTGGTGGTCGTCGGTTCGGCCCTGACCCTGCTGGCGGCTTGCAAGCCCGCCGATGAAGTGGTGGCGCCGGAAATCCGGCCTGTGCGAGTGGTGACGGTCGAGTCCGGAGGTGGTGGCGATTCTGTCTCGCTTACCGGCAGGGTACAGGCGGAATCCGAAGTCAATCTGGCGTTTCGCATCGACGGGCGCATGATCAGCCGGGCGGTGAATGTCGGCGACACGGTCACCGCCGGCCAGGAGATTGCGCGGCTCAATCCGGAAAACGAGGAGAACGGTTTGCGTGCGGCGGAAGCCACCCTGCAGGGGGCACGCGGACAACTCATCGAAGCGCGCGCCAACGAGGCGCGCAACCGTTCGCTGCTGGCGCAGAACTTCATCTCCCCGGCGGCTTTCGATCGGATCACACAGGTCGCGAACAGCGCCCAGGCGCAGGTCGATGCGGCGCAGGCGCAGGTCGGCATTGCCCGCAACCGCCTCGGTTACACGCGACTGCTGGCTGATGCCGGCGGCGTGGTGACCGCGGTCGGCGCTGAACCAGGTGAGGTTGTCCAGGGGGGGCGGATGGTCGTTCAGGTTGCGCGCAAGGATGGTCGCGATGCGGTATTCGACGTTTCCGCGCGCTTGAAGGACACCGCGCCGGCGAATCCGGAAATCACCGTAACCCTGGCGACCGATCCGGCAGTGACGGCCAAGGGCCGGGTGCGCGAGGTTTCGCCGCGCGCCGACCCGGTGACGGGAACCTTCGCGGTGCGCGTCGGGCTGATTGACCCGCCGGCCGCGATGCGACTGGGGACCACCGTGACCGGTCGCATGCCGGTCGGTGCCCCGCAGGGTATCGAGATTCCCGCGTCGGCGCTGGTCCGCGCCGAAGGCCGGTTGGCGGTGTGGGTCGTCGACCCGCAGGCCTTGACGGTTTCCATGCGCACAATCGAAGTGCGCGCCTCCGATCCGGCGAAGATTCAGGTGGCGGAGGGTCTGAACCCGGGCGATATCGTCGTCGCCGCGGGCGTGCAGGCCTTGCGCCCGGGTCAGAAGGTCCGCCTGCTCGGGAAGCAGCCATGATCGGTCCGAATCTGTCGGAATGGGCGCTCGCCAACCGCTCGCTGGTCATTTTCCTGATGATCGTCGCGGTGGTCGCCGGGACATTCTCCTTCCAGCGACTCGGGCGCGGCGAGGACCCTGCCTTCACTTTCCGGACCATGGTGGTCAGCGCCGCCTGGCCGGGGGCGACGGTCGATGAAACCCTGAACCAGGTCACCGAACGCCTGGAAAGAACGCTTCAGGAAACCGACTATCTCAACCGGGTACGCAGCTACACGACGGCCGGTCAGACAACGATCTTCGTCGATCTCAAGCAGTCGACGCCGCCGCACAAGGTGCCCGACATCTGGTACCAGGTGCGCAAAAACATCGGCGACATGCGCGGCACCTTGCCGGCGGGCGTCATCGGCCCGGGCTTCAACGACGACTTCGGCAGCACCTTCGGCATCATCTATGCCTTCACCGCCGACGGTTTCAGTTTCCGCGAACTGCGCGATTATGTCGAAGCGGCGCGTTCGCGCCTGCTGCACGTTCCCGATGTGTCGAAAATCGAGGTACTCGGCGCACAGGAGGAGCGGATCTTCATCGAGTTCTCGACCGCGCGCCTGGCTGCCCTGCGCCTCGACTATCCGACAATTCTGGCGTCGCTGCAGGCGCAGAATCTGGTGCGCCCGGCGGGTACCCTCCAGACCGGGCAGGAGCGCGTGTTCCTGCGTGTCAGCGGTTCCTTCGATTCGGAACGCGACATCGAATCAGTCAATCTCGTCGCCGGTGACCGCATCTTCCGCCTGGGCGACATTGCCACGGTACGCCGCGGTTTTTCCGATCCGCCGCAGCCGATGTTCCGCGTCAACGGCAAGCCGGCGATTGGCCTCGCCATTGCCATGCGTGACGCCGGTGACATCCTGGCGTTGGGCCGCAACGTCCGCAACGTCATGGCGGACGTCAGCGCCGATCTGCCGCACGGTATCGAGCCGACGCTGGTCGCGGATCAGGCGGTCAGCGTCGACGTCGCGATCAACGACTTCATGACCTCGCTCTGGCAGGCGATCGTCATCATCCTCGTCTGCAGTTTCGTAAGCCTCGGTGGTCGCCCTGGCGCCGTCGTCGCGCTGGCCATTCCGCTGACGCTGGCAGTCGTGTTCGCCGTCATGAATGTTGCCAATATCGACCTCCACCGTATTTCTCTCGGGGCGCTGATCATCGCGCTGGGACTGCTGGTCGACGATGCGATGACGACCGTCGATGCAATGCTCCGCCGCCTCGGTGCCGGCGATAGCATGGATGATGCGGCTACCTTCGCCTACCGCACGCTGGCGGCGCCCATGCTGATCGGCGCATTGGTCACGATCGCGAGCTTCGTACCGATCGGTTTCGCGAAAAGCAATGCCGGCGAATACACTTTCGACATCTTTTCGGTGGTGGCCATTTCGCTCATCGCTTCCTGGCTGGTCGCGGTGGTTTTCGGACCGCTGCTCGGCAAGGCCATCCTGAAACCGCCCAAGGTCGAAGCGGAGCCCAAGCCGAGCAAGATGGTTGCCGTCTACAGCACCTTCCTGCAAGGCGCGATCCGCGCCAAATGGCTGACTATCGGCCTGACGCTGGCCGCTTTCGTCGCTGCCATGTTCCTGCTGCGCTACGTGCCGCAGCAGTTCTTTCCGGCCTCCGACCGAAGCGAGTTGACCGTCAGCATGACGCTGCGCCAGAACGCCTCGATCTACGCCACCGAGGCGCAGGCCCTGCGCTTCGAAGCGCTCCTCAAGGACGATTCCGACATTGACCACTACAGCACCTATGTCGGTCGCGGCGCGATCCGTTTCATCCTGACGCTTGACGTGCAACTGGCCAACCCGTTCTTTGCCCAGTTCGTGATTGTCACCAAGGACATCGAGGCGCGCGAGCGGGTGCAGGCCAAGCTGGAGAAAGCGCTCGCCGAGGAGTTTCCCGAAGTCGTTGCGCGCGTCTCACCGCTCGAACTGGGGCCGCCGGTCGGCTGGCCGCTGCAGTACCGGGTGACCGGCCCGGACAAGGACGAGGTGCGCAAAATTGCGCTCGACCTGGCCCAGGTGATGGGTTCCGACACCCGCACACGTTACATCAACTACGACTGGATGGAGCCGGCCCGGCAATTGCGCGTCCGCGTCGACCAGGATCAGGCGCGGCAACTTGGTATCAGCTCCGCGGCGCTGGCCACCGTGCTTAACGCCAAGGTGACCGGCTCGACCGTTACTCAGGTGCGCGATGATATTTATCTGGTCAATGTTGTGGCGCGTGCGGTCGATGAAGAGCGTGCGTCATTCGGAAGTCTCGCTTCGCTGCAGGTGCCGACGTCAAGCGGGCGCATGGTGCCCTTGAGCCAGTTTGCGACAGTGGTTGAGGAGCAGGAATTCCCGATCGTCTGGCGTCGTAACCGGCTGCCAACCCTGACCGTGCGTGCCGATGTGGACCACAGCGTACTGCCCGATACCGTCGTCGGTGCGCTGGCGCCGAAGATTGCCGAACTGAACGCCAGGCTGCCCGCGCAGTACAAGATCGAGACCGGCGGGATGTACGAGGAGAGCGCCATCTCGCAAGCCTCGGTGTTCGCGGTGGTGCCGTTGATGATCGGGCTGATGCTGACGACGATGATGGTGATGCTGGGGAGCTTCCGCCGCCTGGCGATCGTCGTCGCCGTGCTGCCGCTCGGGTTGATCGGCGTCGTCCTCTCGCTGTTGCTGTTCAACCGGCCGCTCGGCTTCGTCGCCATCCTCGGCATCCTTGCGCTGATCGGCATGATCGCCAAGAACACGGTGATCCTGATCGTGCAGATCGAGACCGACCGCGCGGAAGGCAGGAGCGTTCTCGAGGCGGTACTCGCCTCGGCGACCTCGCGGCTCCGGCCGATGGTCCTGACGGCGATCTCCACCGTGCTCGGCCTGATCCCGATCGCGCCGACCGTGTTCTGGGGTCCGATGGCCTTCGCGATCATGGGCGGTCTGCTGGTGGCGACATTGCTGACGCTGATCTTCCTGCCAGCACTCTACGTGACTGTATTCGGCGGCAAAACGTCGGCGCCGGAGGCGGCTGCCGCAAAGTGAGTCACGCGTTGCGCACGGCAGGCGTTCGCTGGGCCTTGTTTCTGCTGTTCTGGGCGGCGCTGATCGGTTTGTCGCCGGGGCTGCTGGCGGTCGGTGGCATCGCGGCCGCAGCGGCGACCTGGATCAGTCTGCACCTGTTGCCGGCCGGGCCGCAGCGCGTGCGGCTGGCCGCGCTGATCGGATTGCTGCCGCGCTTTCTCTGGCAGTCGCTGCTGGCTGGCTGGCAGGTCGCCCGCCTGGCATTCTCGCCGCGTCCACGACTGCGTCCGGGGTTCGTCGCATTTCATAGTGCTTATCCCCCGGGGCACTTGCGCAACACCTTCGCCACCATCGCGAGCCTGATGCCGGGAACGTTGCCGTGCGGCGAGAGCGAAACGGAAATCCTCTTTCATTGCCTCGATGTCGAACAGCCTGTACTGGCCGAGCTGGCTGAGGAAGAGTCGGTGTTGTCGGGCGTGCTCGTACGCGGTACGGTCGATGGCTGAGTTCCTGCTCGTTGCCGCCATGCTGGTGCTGCTGATGACGGGGGCCGGCCTAGTCCGCCTGTTGCGCGGTCCCGGCGATGCCGACCGGATGATGGCGGGACAGCTTCTGGGGACGGGCGGGATCGCGGTGCTGCTGCTGGGGTCGGCGATTTCCGAGCCGGCAATCGCCGATGCGGCGCTGACCTTGGCACTGCTCGCCGCCTTCGCCTCGGTTGCCTTCGTCAAATATGGCGGCGGCTTCGGCAGACAACGTGCAGATGGCCAGGAGGGCAGCGAATGAGCTTGCTCCTCGACGTGTGGACTGTGGCTACAGTGTCCGCCGGTCTCTTCTTCTTTCTCGCTGGCACCGTCGGCCTCTTGCGCTTTCCCGATACGCTGACCCGTCTGCATGCGCTGACCAAGGCCGACAATCTGGGGCTCGGCCTGGTCGTGCTCGGCCTGTTGCCGCGCGTCGACGGTCCGCTGGCTGCGCTCAAGCTGATCTGCGTATGGCTGCTCGTGCTCCTGGCCGGCGCTACTGCCTCGCAATTGATCGCCCGCCTGGCGCGACGCGCGGAGCCACCGGCATGATAGGCGGCATTCTCGTCGATGGCGGCCTGCTGGCGATGGTCGTCGTGGTTGCCGTATGGACGATACTGGTGCGCGATTCGTTCGCGGCCGTCATTGGCTATGCCTGCTACGGCCTGTTGCTGGCCTTCGCCTGGGTGCGTCTGGCGGCCATCGACGCGGCGTTGACCGAAGCGGCGATCGGCGGCGGGCTGACTAGCGTGCTGTTGATCCGCGCGGTGGTGCGCTTGCGCGTAACCGAAGTGTCGGCGCAGGCCGAAACCCCGGGCCGGCTGCAGCGGATTCTGGCGGCCGTTTTGTCGGTGGCGGTCGCCGTGGCGCTGGGAGTGGTCGTCCTCGGCCTGCCCGAGCCGGCGCCTTCGTTGGCCCCCCGGGTCGCCGAGCACATTGCCAGCACCGGCCTCGGCAATGCGGTAACCGCTGTGCTGCTCGCCTTCCGTGCAATCGACACGCTGCTCGAAGCGGTGGTGCTGGTCTATGCCCTGATCGCGGTCTGGGCGCTGACGCCGGATCGCTTCTGGGGCGGACGCCCGGGGCCGAAATATGCGGTCGATCCGAACGGCATGCTGGCCTACCTGGCGCGCCTGCTGCCGCCGCTCGGCATCGTGGTCGGCATCTATGTCTTCTGGGTCGGCGCCGATCTGCCCGGTGGCAAGTTCCAGGCCGGTACCCTGCTGGCGGCGATGTGGCTGCTCACCATCATGGCCGGGGTGACCGATGTGCCGCCGATCAGCCGGCGCTTGCTGCGCGGCGCGCTGGTGGCCGGTACCGTCGTCTTTCTGGCCATCGGTTTCGCCGGCGTGCCCTTGGCGGGAGCCTTTCTGGCCTATCCGGAGGGCTTTGCGAAACCGCTGATCCTGTTCATCGAAGCGGCATCGATGGTGTCGATCGCGGTCACGCTGGGCTTGCTGGTGGTCGGCCCGCCCGAGCGGGGCGACGCGCCATGAACGCGCTCACCCTGTTCGGTCTGTGCGGTAGTGCTCTGGTCGGGGTCGGTCTCTACGGCCTGATCGTCAACCCGCAGCCACTGCGCAAGATTCTGGCCTTCAACATGATCGGCAGCGGCGTCTTCCTGCTTTTCGGCGTCGTCGCCCGACGCGGTGCGGCGCTCGGCATGGGGGGCGACCCGGTGCCGCAGGCCTTGGTCATCACCGGCATCGTCGTCGCCTTCTCGGCGACCGCGCTGGCGGTCGCCCTGCTGTTGCGCCTGCATGAAGCCACCGGCTCGGCGACGCTGGGTGCGACGGATGGCGACGGGGCGCCCGGGGTATGAGCGTCGCGGGGGCGATCTTTCCGGCAGCGACGACGGCGGGCGGCTTCCTGCTCGTCCTGATGCTCGTCCTGCCGGTGCTGGCGGTGCTCGCCACGCTTGTCCTCGGTGGGCGCCACGCCCGGACGGTGGCCATGTTGGCGCTGCCGTCGGGGCTTGTGCTCGCCGTCATGCTCGGCAGCGAGCTGGTGCAATCCGGCCAGGCGCTGGTCTATGTACTCGGTGGCTGGGCGCCGCCGCTGGGCATCGCGTTGCGTGCCGACGGCCTGTCGGCGGCCATGCTGGTGACGACGATCGTTATCCTTCTGGCGGTGGCGGTTTATGGCGACGGTGATTTTCCGATGTCGGCGGGGGCCCGGGAGACGCGGGCACCGTTCATGTTCTGGACCTTGCTGCTCGCCGTCTGGGGTGCGCTGAATGCCGTATTCCTGGCCGGCGACCTGTTTACGCTCTATGTCGCGCTCGAACTCCTGACTTTCGCCGGGGTGCCGCTGGTCTGCCTCGACGGCCGTCCGGAAACATTGCGGGCAGCTTTGCGCTATCTGCTTTTCGCGCTGTTCGGCTCGGTGCTCTACATGCTCGGCGCGGTACTGCTCTACGGCACCTACGGCACGCTGGACATCGCGCTGCTGGCCGGACTGGTTCGGCCGGTGCCGGCGGTCGTCGCCGCCGCCGCGCTGATGACCGTCGGGCTGTTGGCCAAGACGGCGCTGTTCCCGCTCCACCTGTGGCTGCCGCCGGCACACGCCGGGGCGCCCGCGGCGGCCAGCGCGGTGCTGTCGGCGCTGGTCGTCAAGGGCTCGTTCTTTCTGGTCATCCGGCTCTGGCTCGATGTCATGCCGGGCATCATCACGCCGCTGGCCGGGCAATTGCTGGCCGGGCTGGGAGGTGCCGCGATCATCGTCGGCAACGTGGTGGCCTTGCGCCAGACGCGGCTCAAGTTGCTGATCGCCTATTCGACGGTCGCCCAGATCGGCTACCTGTTTCTGATGTTTCCGCTCGCCGCCGGGCTGGTCGCGATGAATCTGCCCGCCGACCCGGCGGTGACCGGCGGCCTGTTGCAGGCGATTTCGCACGCGACGGCCAAGGCGGCGATGTTCATGGGCGCCGGGCTGATCTATGCGACCCTCGGCCACGACCGCATCGCCGACCTGCAGGGGGTTGGGCGCCAGTTGCCGATGACCTTGCTCGCCTTCGCCCTCGGCGGCATCTCGCTGGTCGGCCTGCCACCGTCCGGCGGCTTTTTCGCCAAATGGCTGCTGCTGACGGCAGCACTACTGACCGGCCAGTGGTGGTGGGTAGCGATGATGGTGGTGGGCGGCCTGCTGACCAGTTGCTACGTGTTTGTCGTGGTGATGCGGGCGTTGGTTGCGGTCGACGGCGAAAAAAGGCCAAAAATGGAAATTCCGCGCTACCGCGAGGCGGTGGTGCTGGGCCTGGCGTCGGTCTCCTTCCTGCTCGGGCTGGCGGCACTGCTGCCGACCGACGTGGTGTTGATCGGACGCCCGGTAATCAGTGCGGTGGGTTTGCCATGAGCCACACCGCCATGCTGCTGTGCGCGACGCTCGGGCTGCCGCTCGGCATGCTGCTTGCCTGTCTGTGGCGCCCCCTGCGCGAACGGATGATGCCGTGGCTGGCGCTCGCTCCCTTGCCCGGTCTGCTCACGGCGTTTTTCGCGACGCACGGCGAATTGCTGATGCTCGGCAACGAGCGCCTGCCGCTGGCGCTGGAGATCGACCGGGCGGGCAGCGTGTTGCTCGGCGTTGCGTCGCTGTTGTGGATGGCCGGCGGCTGGTATGCGCTGACCTACCTGGTTGGCAAGGCCGGGCGGGGCAATTTTATCGTCTGCTGGTTGATGACGCTGAGTGGATGCCTGGGGGTTTTCGTGGCCGCCGACATGGCGGGTTTCTACGCGATGCTGGCGCTGCTCAGCGTCGGCACGACCGGGCTGGTGCTTTACGAAGGGTCGTCGCGCTCATACCGGGCGGGCGCCATCTACATCGGCATGGCGCTGCTGGCCGAGTCGCTGGTGCTGGTCGGCATGGTGCTGACCGTGCTCAGCACGCCCGAACACAGCCTGCTGATCAGCAGCGCCCCGGCGGCAATCGCAGCTTCGCCATGGCGCGATGCGATCTTCGTACTGCTGATCGCCGGTTTCGGCATCAAGGCCGGCCTCGTCCCGCTGCATTTCTGGATTCCACTGGCCCATGGCGCCGCACCGGTGCCGGCTTCGGCCTTGCTGAGCGGCGCCGTGGTCAAAGCCAGCGTGATCGGGTTGATTCGCTTCATGCCGTTCGAAACGGCACCCTGGGCGGTCGGCGCGACCGTGGCGATGCTTGGCCTGCTCGGCGCCCTCTATGCGGTGCTGATCGGCATCACGCAGTCCCATCCGAAAACCGTGCTGGCCTATTCCAGCGTCAGCCAGATGGGAGTGATCGTCGCCATCCTCGGCATGGGCATGGCGGCCAATGACGGCAGCGCCCGCCTGATCGCCGCCTTCTATGCGGCCAATCACGTACTGGCCAAGGGGGCGCTGTTCATGGCCGTCGGCGTGGTCGCCGCCACCGGTGCTCGGCGCCTGCGGCCAATATGGCTGCCGGTTGCCGTCATCGCGGTCGGGCTCGGCGGCCTGCCGCTGACCGGCGGGGCGCTGACCAAGGATGTCGCCAAGACCCTGATGGGCGATGGGCCGGCCGGGGTGCTGGCGACGCTGTCGGCAATCGGCACGACGGTGCTGATGCTGCACTTCCTCGTTCGTCTCAAGGCCGGTGCCGCGCCGGACGACGATGCACGGGCAACGAGCGGCCTGCTGATGCCGTGGCTGGGGATCAGCGTCGCGTCGATCGTCATTCCCTGGGCCCTCTATCTCGGTGCCGGCGGCTATTCGCTGCCCGATGCGCTGGCGCCCAAGGTACTGTGGTCGGCGCTGTGGCCGATCGCCATCGGCGTGCTGCTGGCAGCTGCGCAGATCCGCTGGGGGCGTCATCTGCCGACGCTGCCCGAGGGCGACGTGGTCGTCGTCCTGGAGGCCTCGGCGCGGGGCGGTGCAGCCCGTGTCGGGGCCATCGGTGGATGTCTGGATGCGCTGCTGGGCCGCTGGCCCGTTGCCGCGATGTCGCTCCTGTGCCTGGTGTTGACGTTTGGCGTGATGATCGTCGGAAAGCATTGACCACAGACCGTTTCCTGGCGATCAGGCAGCGCCCGATAGTACCCGAATTATGACATTGGGTTTGCCATTGTCTTGACCCGGCCAGAGGCGTCTGTTACTTTTCGAGGCTCCTCACAGGGTCGCCTCAGCTGCGATTTTCCGTTCTTGCCTTTATAAGGGTTTGTCATGAAAAAATTCGCAATCGGGGCCCTCGTCGCGGGTTGCCTGTTCGCTGCCGGGGCGCATGCCCAGCCGGCGCCCAACACGTTGGCCAAGATCAAGTCGGCGAAAGTCATCAATGTCGCCTTCGCCGCCGACTCGCTGCCGTTTTCCTTCGTCGACCAGGGTAAGGCACCGGCCGGTTATTCGATCGATCTCTGCCGGCGCGTGATCGCCCGCATCGGCCAGGTCGTCGGCAATCCCGACCTCAAGGTGAACTGGATCGCCGGTTCCACCGCCGAGCGCCTGCAGATGGTGCAGTCCGGCAAGGCCGACATGGATTGCGCCAACACGACGCAGACGCTGGGTCGGCTGGCCAATGTCGATTTCTCCAGCCTGATCTTCGTCGATGCCGGGGGCGTCATCCTGCGCGCCGATTCTCCGGTCAACAGTATTGCCGAACTGGCCGGCAAGAAGGTCGCTGTCCTCAAGGGCACGACGACCGAAAAGCGCCTCAATGCCATTGTCCGCGCCGATCTGGCCGGAACCCAGATTCTGCCGGTGACCGATCCCAAGGAGGGCCTGGCCCTGCTCGAATCAGGCGCGGTCGACGCCTATGCCGGTGATCGTATCAAGCTGGTCGGTCTGGCCGTGCTGAACAACCCCGGCAAGTTCGTTTTGCTCAACGAAGAACTCTCTTTCGAGCCCTATGCGATTACCTTGCCGCGCGGCGATTCGGCCCTGCGCCTCGAGGTCAACCGGGCGCTGACCCAGGTTTATCAGAGCGGCGAAATCGAAACGATCTTCGCCAACTGGCTGGGCAAGCTGGGCCGCCCCACCGGCCTGCTGGCAGCCATGTACATGCTGTACTCGATTCCCGAGTAAGCCTTGCACGTCAAATTGATTAAGGATCGACGAATGAATATCAAGCAACTCGGGCGCGCGGCCGCGCTCAGCCTTGTTGTGGCGGCAGCATCCCTGCTGGCTGGCTGTGAAACCCAGCCGGCCTTCCAGGTTTCACAACCTTCCTCACGCGTCGGCACGGTCGAGTCCATCCGTTCGCAGACCGTGCAGAACAACAACCAGACCTTGGGCACCATCGGTGGCGCGCTGGTCGGCGGCATTCTCGGCAACCAGGTCGGCCAGGGTTCCGGACGCACGGCAGCCACGGTGGTCGGCGCGGCCGGCGGCGCCTATGCCGGCAACCGCATGACCAGCGGCTCATCGCTGGTCTGGATCATCGGTATCCGCTACGACGACGGTTCCTTCGCCACGGTGCAGCAAACCTCGTCGCCGGCCGTGCGTATCGGCGATCGCGTGCGAGTCGGCAATTCCGGCATGGAGATTCTGCGTTAATCTCCGCCCGCGTAGTTTCCCCCGGGGCTTTAGGCTTCGCGCCCAGCGGGAAACTGCCGCGTTGCAACATGTACATCATGAAATTTGGTTAAGCTAGATTCTGAAACGGAACGCATCCATGAAATCACTCCAGTTGCTGGCCACGATGGCCGCGCTTGCCATTCCGGTCGTGGCACTGCAGGCCGCCGAGCGGGAACTGATCTGCTTCGGCAATGAGCCCTCGTGGCGGCTCGATCTTGCCGCCGGCGGCGAAGCGAGTTTTTCGCAGCCGGACGGTCAGTCGGCGCGCTTTCGCGGCAGCGAGGCGCGTATCGAACCGCGCCGGGAATCAGTCTGGCGCGGGCGGGGCCGGGGCGGTCGGGAATTGGTGGCTTTCCTGAAGGACGGCGCCTGCAGCGACGGCATGTCGGAAACCGTGCATCCGGTGTCGATCAATCTGTCGCTTCCCGATGGCCGGCATTACGCCGGCTGTTGCCGCGTGCCGGCAGCGGTGGCACCGGCGGCAACGCTGGAGGGCGTCACCTGGCGCCTGGCCGCGCTGCCCGGGCAAAGCGTGCCAGCCGGTAACGGCGCGCCGACGGCGCGTTTCGAGGGCGGCCGGGTTTCCGGATTTTCCGGATGTAACCGTTTTATGGGTTCTTACACGGTCGACCGCGACAGGCTGACCGTCGGCAACCTGGCCGGCACCATGATGGCCTGTCCCGAACCCGCGATGACGCTCGAGAAGGCATTTCTTGCCGCGCTTTCCGGCGCCCAGGCGGGGAGTGTGGAGGGCAAGCGCCTGAGCCTGACGCCGGCTGCGGGCGGTACGCCATTGCAATTCGAGCTTGAGCCGAAGCCCTCGTTGGCCGGCGTCAAGTGGGAAGTCACCGGCTACAACAATGGTCGTCAGGCTGTCGTCGGCCCGCTGCTCGGCACGCAGCTGAGCATCGCCTTCAAGGATGGCAAGGTTTCCGGCAGCAGCGGCTGCAACAACTTCCACGGCCCGTTCAAGGTCGAAGGCAATGCGCTTTCCATCGGGCCGCTGGCGACGACGCGCAAGCTCTGCTCCGCGGAAGGTGTCATGGCGCAGGAACGCGAGTTCATCGCCGCGCTGCAGACGGCGACGATCTGGGCGATTGACCGCGGCATGCTCGACGTGCATCGCAAGGATGGCGAGCGTGTACTGACGGCCAGCGAGGCAGGCAGGTAAGGCATGGCGGCCGAGTCTTCCCCTCCGGGCGGCGTTCCGGAACGCCGCTCGCCCGTATATTGGTTCGTCGGTCTGACGATCTTGGCGTTGCTGGCCGCCTTTCTGCTGCCGGCGGTGAAGCAGCCGCTCGAGTATCACGACTTCGCCGATCATCGGCATGCCCACGGGATAGACAACTTTCTCGATGTCGTCTCCAACGTCGGATTCCTGATCTTCGGCGTGTTGGGTCTGTTCATCATCGGCAAGGGGCGTGCCTGCTTCGAGCGTCCGACCGAGCGCTGGCCCTACGTCACTTTTTTCATCGGCCTGGTGCTGACGGCGCTGGGGTCCGGCTATTACCACCTGGCGCCAAACAACGAAACGCTGTTCTGGGACCGCCTGCCGATGACCATCGCCTTCATGGGGCTGGTCGCCGCCCAGATCGTCGACCGCATCAGCGTGCGCGCCGGCCTGGTACTGTTGCCGCCGGCCTTGCTGATCGGCGCCGCGTCGGTCATTTACTGGCTGGTCACCGAGCGCCTGGGGGCCGGCAACGTGATTCCCTACGGCATCCTGCAAGCCTATTCGGTGCTGGTCGTGCTGCTGTTGGCCATCCTGAATCCTTCGCGCTATACGCGGGGCAGCGACATTTACTGGGTGTTCGCCTGGTATGCCCTGGCCAAGGTGCTGGAAACCTTCGACGGTGAGGTTCTTGCGCTCAATGCGATGGTCAGCGGCCATTCCTTGAAGCACGTGGCGGCGGCCTTCGCCGGTTTTTCGGTTTGCCGCATGTTGTCCAAACGCACGCTCCGGGAAGCCGGGCGGGATTGATCGAAGGGGAAGCAAGATGATGCGCTATGCTTACATGTTCCTGATCGCGCTGGCCGTGGTCATTCTGCTGGTGTTCAAGATCCAGAACCTCTCGGCTGTTACGGTGTCCTTTCTCGGGGCGGACTTCACGATGCCGGTGTCTTTCCTGATTCTTGGTGTTTACGTTCTTGGCATGCTCACCGGCAGTTCGGTGTACGGGTTGCTCCGTAGCTGGACCAAGGGGGCCCTGCAGAAGCCGCAGTGATCGATTTTCGTTTTATTTTGAAAGGTTGGTAATGAGCAATTTTTGGGATTTCATCTGGCTGATTCTCTCCACGTTCGTTTTTGTGGCCTATCTTCTGATTCTTTTTCAGATTATTTCCGACCTGTTCCGCGACCACGAACTGGGTGGCGGCTCCAAGGCGCTGTGGCTGATTGGCCTGATCTTCCTGCCGATGTTGACGGCACTGATCTATGTCATTACCCGGGGCAACGGCATGGCGAAGCGGCAGCGGGCGGCGCTCGAGCGTTCCAAATCGGAGGCCGAGAGCTACATCCGGCAAGTGGCCGGCAAATCTCCTGCCGAGCAAATCGCCGATGCCAAGGCTTTGCTCGACGCCGGGACCATCAACCAGGAAGAGTTCGCCAAGCTGAAAGCCAAGGCGCTGAGCTGATTTTTTCAGGCCGGCCGGTTCGCGAAAATGGCCCTGTTTTCGGGGTCGACCGCAACCGGGCCGGTTTGTAATTCTGTACTACCAATAATTTTGTGAGGCTCTGAACATGACTGTTGCCAAAGGCAATAAAGGCGCCAAGGGCGCCGAACGCGCGACGGTGCTGGTTGACCTCGCGCTGCAAGGCGGCGGTGCGCACGGTGCCTACACCTGGGGCGTGCTCGACCGCCTGCTGGAGGAATCCTGGCTGGAGTTCGACGGCATCTCCGGTACCTCGGCCGGCGCGATGAATGCGGCCGTGATGGCCTACGGACTCGACGAAGGCGGTCCGGCAGGCGCCAAGGCCGCGCTCGCGGCCTTCTGGCGGCGCGTGGCGGATGCCGCGACGCTCAGCCCGTTCCGCCGCGGCCCGCTCGAAATCCTGACCGGAAAATGGACGCTCGACTATTCGCCGGCCTTTGTCGCCGCCGATATTGCCGCCCGGCTTTACTCACCCTACATGATGAACGTCGGGGGCGCCAATCCCCTGCAGAAGGTGCTCGAGGAGAGCATCGACTTCGGCCGCCTGGCCAAGGCGAAGACCAAGCTGTTCGTCACCGCCACCAACGTGCATACCGGGCGTGGCCGCGTTTTCCGCAATGCCGAAATGACCCCCGAGGTACTGCTGGCTTCGGCCTGCCTGCCGACCATGTTCCAAGCCGTGGAAATTGATGGCGAACCCTACTGGGACGGCGGTTTTACCGGCAATCCGACGATCACGCCGCTGGTTCGCGAATGCGATTCGAGCGACACCATCCTGGTCTCAATCAACCCGGTCGAGCGGCCGGGCACGCCGCGCACGGCGATGGAAATCCAGAACCGGCTGAACGAGATTTCCTTCAACTCACCGTTGATCAAGGAACTGCGCATGGCGGCCCTGCTGCGCAAGGTGGCCGATCCTGGCTCCGGCGAAGGCGCGGTCTGGGCGAAGATGCGCATCCACCGCGTGGCCGGCGAGGACATCATGCTGCAGCTCGGCTATTCGTCGAAACTGCTGGCCGAATGGCCGTTCTTCGAGATGCTGCACGGCGAAGGGCGGCGCGCTGCCGAAACCTTCCTGAGCAACTACGGCGCCGATATCGGCGTGCGGTCGACGCTGAATATCGACCACCTGCTGACCGAGGTCTGACACCATGGGTCTGCTTGGAATCCTTCTCGGCCTCGCCGTTCTGGTCGGCCTCTCCTTCCGCAGTTGGACCGTGCTGGTGCTGGCACCGCTGGCGGCCATGGTCGCCGCGCTGTTCGCCGGCGATCCGCTGCTGGCGCACTGGACACAGACCTTCATGGGGGCGGCGGCAGGATTCGTCGCACAGTTCTTCCCGCTCTTCCTGCTCGGTGCCATTTTCGGCAAGCTGATGGACGACAGCGGTTCGGTGAATACGATCGCCCAGTTCATGACCGACAAGCTCGGGGCAGAACGGGCCATCCTGGCGGTCGTGCTGGCCGGCGCCATCGTTACCTACGGTGGTGTCAGTCTTTTCGTCGCATTGTTCGTGATCGTGCCGATGGCTCAAGGGCTGTTCCGGGCGGCCAACATTCCCAACCGCTTGACGCCGGGGGCGGTCGCGCTGGGCACCATGACCTTCACGATGTCGGCAATGCCGGGCACCCCGGCTGTCCAGAACGCCATCCCGATGCCCTTCTTCGGCACCACGCCGTTCGCGGCGCCCGGGCTGGGTCTCATCGCCTCGGGCATCATGTTCGGCTTCGGCATGTGGTGGCTGCTGCGCGCCGAGCGCAAGGCGCGCCTGGCCGGCGAGGGCTACGGCGAGGGCGGCAGCACGGTCGAGGCGGTGTGCGAGAATCCGGCTGTTCGCGAACGCGCGACGAGTTCCAGCGCCTTCGATCCGGCCGAGCTCAAGCGCGGTCACCACAGCCCGGAACAGCCCGGCATCCTGGTTGCGGCCTTGCCGCTGGTTGCCGTCGTCCTTGTCAACCTGACGATGTCGATGCTGGTGATCCCGCGGCTGGATACCAGCTTCCTTGCCGAGCCCCAGTGGGGAGGCATCTCGATCGCCTCGGTCAGCGGCATCTGGTCGGTCATCGTGGCCCTGATCGTTGCCATTCTGGTACTCGTGGCGCTCAACCGGAAGCGTCTGAGCGAGCTGCGCGCCTCGGTCGATGCCGGCGCCAACGCCTCGGTGCTACCCATCATCAGCGTCGCCAGTCTGGTCGGATTCGGCGCGGTGGTCGCGTCCTTGCCAGCCTTCGCAGCCGTGGCCGACTGGGTGTTGTCGATCGACGGCGGACCGCTGGTTTCACTGGCCGTCTCGACCAACGTGCTTGCCGCGCTGACCGGGTCGGCCTCGGGCGGCATGACCATCGCCCTCGAAGCGCTGGGCCCGGTCTATCTGGCGATTGCCGAGCAGCAGGGCATCGACCCGGCGCTACTGCATCGCATCGCGGTGATCGGCGCCGGCACCTTGGACAGCCTGCCGCACAACGGCGCGGTCATCACGCTGCTGGCCGTCTGCGGTTCGACCCACAGCAAGAGCTACATCGACATCGTGATGTGCTGTGTCGTCAGCGCCTTGCTCGCTTTGGTCGCAGTGATCGCTCTTGGCGGGATGTTCGGTTCCTTCTGACGCCGGCGCTACGACAGCGCCAGAAAAAACGGCCCCGGTGTTCGGGGCCGTTTTTCATTATCGTCGCACTCAGGGTGTCGCCTGCGTCTCGGCAGTCAGTTCCGCCAGGTAGGCCTCGACCTCGTCGGCATCCGGTTGCTGTGACTTGCCGTAGTGCTTTGCCGGACCCGGCGCACCGGCCTGGACTTTGGGCTTGGCATCCCGGATGCCGGCCTCGATGCGTTCGATCAGGAACGGGAAGAAGGGATTGGAGGCCACGCGCGACAGAAAATCCATGTTGACCACGAGGGCGCCGCGCTCGCCGCGTGGCGCCATGGTGCCGAGCTGGACACCGAAATCCTCCCGCGATGAATCCGGCCGCAGACCGTAAAGTGGGTCGTCGAGCGGGAAGGGAAGCGACACATGCGACATCGAGAAAATTTCCGGCGGATAGTTGATGTCTAGCGCCACAGTGCGCGGCGACGTGGCGCCGGCATCGATGATGTGCGCGAAGGTCTCGCCGGGATGGGCCGGATCATTGCCGATGATGGTGATGCCATAAGGCTGCGGCAGTTCGGGCATGGTGCGGGCGAGGGCGTTTTCCGCCGTGCGGCGCAACAAAGGGCCGAACTTGACCGAGCGATTGACGTCGAAAAGCACCAGTTCGCTGCCGTTCTCCGGCAAGTGGGCATAGAGCGAGGAGATGACCGCCCGCGTGCTGACCGTGAAATCCAGAACCGACTGGAAGGTCAGGATCGGCGGCATGCGCTTGAGTCCGTCCTTGTTCGCCGTGGCAGCGATCTGTTCCTGCAGCACGTTGGTCAGACGGAAGGATTGACGGCCGCCATTGACTGGAAACGAGTTGTATTTGAACGGGTTGAATTCCGGCACGATGCTGAGCCAGGCCGCCTTGGCGAAGCGCGGCAGCGCGGCCGGCATGCCGGCGATGCCGGTGAGCCGGGCAAAGCGGGTGATGCCGATCATCGGCGAGAGCAGAATCAGGCGGTCGGGTGGCGCCAGCTTGGAGTTCTCCATGGCGTCGAGCGCGTATTTGACGGACAGCGCGCCACCATTGGAAAAGCCGACCAGATGCAGCGGCGCATCCGGCGCGGTGAGGCGCTTCGCTTCGCGGACGGCGAGGCGGGTCGCGGCCATCCAGTCCTCCCAGCGCACGTCGCTGAGGCCGGCCGGTACGGTGCCGTGTCCGGGCAGGCGAATGGCAACGACGACGAAGCCGGCTGCCGCGTAGCGCCGGGCGATGTGGCGCAGGCTGTAGGGCGAGTCGGTCAGGCCGTGCAGCAGGACGACCGCGCCGACCGGCTTGCCGGCAGGTTCCAGCACATACGAGCGGTTCCAGTCCTGCGCAAATTTCGGCGGATAGATGACGCTGCCTTCGTAATAGCGATTGGCGGGCGTTTGTGCTTCGGGCGGGAGCTTGTCGGTGACTTCAGCGCGCAGTGTCTGGAATATCCGCTCCTCGGCCTTGAGGTAAGCCGCCCAGTCGCCGGCATCCATTTCGCTGACGGTGAGTTCGAGCGGCACGTGCGTGTGCCAGCGCTCCAGCGGCGCCATCTGGCGGCTGTCGTAGATGCGTACCGCGAAAAAGGTCAGTGTCGCGACGGCGATCACGATCAGTACCAGTTTGGAGGCTTTTTTCAGCTTGGACATGTTGTCTCGGATTGGGCGGTGGGTTGAACGGGGGCTAGGCGCTTTCCGTGAGGGAAAGGCGGTGGCACATCGGCGGATGATAGCAAACAAGGCACGCCGGCATTGCCGGCGGCGATCATGGTCGGGCGGCGGCCAGCGCCACGGCGCCCCGCAGACCGAGATCCTCGGCGGTCGCCAGGTAGATTGGCATGTCGTGAACTAGATCGCGGTGTTCGCGCTTGGCCAGAAAGGCGTCGATGAAGGGCGTGCAGTCGACGCCGGGCATCAGCTTGGCGGCCATGCCGCCGGCCAGGTAGGCGCCGCCCCGGGCCAGCCAGTGCATGGCCAGGTCGCCGGCGAAGGCGCCGTAACAGCTCAGCCAGAGGTCGAGCGCCTGTTTGGCGAGCGGATCGCTGCCGGCCAGTGCGGCCTGGCCGATGGTGTCGGCCTGCTGCGGTCGACCGCCAAAAAAGGCATAAATCCGCGCCAGCCCGGGGCCGGAGACGATGTCCTCGGTGGTCACCCGCCCGTTGACAGCCAGCAGCCAGCGCGCCAGGTCGAGCTGTTCGGGGGTCTGCGGCGAAAAACCGAAATGTCCCCCTTCGCCGGAAACCACCCGGTAACGGCCGCCTTCCCAAATCTGGCCGGCCACGCCGAGCCCGGTGCCGGCCCCGAGCATGACGCGCGGCGCGCGTTTCAGTGGTTGGCCGGCGCGCAGTGTGAGCACCTGCTTGGCGTCGAGCATGGGCAGGCCGTGGGCGGCGGCGGCAAAATCGTTGGCCAGGGTCACCCGCGGGATCGCAAAGCGCTGACCCAGGTCGTCCGCCGAGAGGCGCCAGGGCAGGTAGGTCAATTGGGCGATCCGGCCATCGGTCGGGCCGGCGACGCCAAAGCAGGCGGAGGCGAGGGCCGGTGCGCCGGCGAGGAATTCGCCGAGCAGCGCTTCGAAGGTCGGGTAGTCGGTGCTGGCGTAGCGTTGTTGGCGAACGATGCGAATTTTTCCGGCATCGCTTTCGGCCAGCGCCAGCAGGGTCTTGGTGCCGCCGAGGTCGCCGCCGAGAATCATCTGGTCAGACGGCGACCGGCGCCGGAATGTGCGGATGCGGGTCGTAGCCGTCGAGGCGGAAATCCTCGAAGCGGAAGGCGAAGATGTCCTTCACTTCCGGGTTGATCCACACGGTCGGCAAGGCGCGCGGGGTGCGCGACAGTTGCAATCTGGCCTGCTCGAAGTGGTTCGAGTACAGGTGGGCGTCGCCGAAAGTGTGCACGAATTCGCCGGGCCGGTAGCCGCAGACCTGCGCCAGCATCAGCGTCAGCAGGGCATAGGAGGCGATGTTGAAGGGTACGCCGAGAAAGATGTCGGCGCTGCGCTGGTAAAGCTGGCAGGAGAGCTTGTCGTCGGCGACGTAGAACTGGAACAGGCAATGGCAGGGCGGCAGCGCCATGTCGTCGACATCGCCCGGGTTCCAGGCGGAAACGATATGGCGGCGCGAATCCGGGTTGTTCTTCAGGCTGTTAACGAGTTGTGTGATCTGGTCGATGAGGCGCCCGTCCGGCGTTTCCCAGCGCCGCCATTGCTTGCCGTAGACTGGCCCGAGGTCGCCGTTTTCGTCGGCCCATTCGTCCCAGATACGGACGCCGTTTTCCTTGAGATAGGCGATATTGGTGTCACCTTGCAGAAACCACAGCAGTTCGTGGATGATCGACTTGAGGTGCAGTTTCTTGGTCGTCACCATCGGGAAGCCCTGGCTCAGGTCGTAACGCGACTGCCAGCCGAAAACGGAGCGGGTGCCGGTGCCGGTGCGGTCGGCTTTGTCGTGCCCGTTTCCCAGCACGTGGCGCATCAGGTCGAGATATTGCTGCATGGACGTTATTGCCGGAGCGATAGTGAAGCCGCGATTTTACATCCCGCCCGGGGCGACCGCGTATCGCTGTACGGAAGTGATGCAAGTGAGCGTGGACGCGCGCTAAACTGCGCACTGTGTTTCACCGCTCGCCAGAGGAAGACGGATGTTGGAAAAATTACGCGGCCTGAGCCCGTTCGGTGCAAAGAAGTCGGACCATCCGTTGGCCGACGCGCGGGAACTGCGTCGCGTCGTCGATGGCCTGCGTGCCGACAACAGCTTCAAGGCGCTCGACGACATCATGGGGTGGCTGGAATCCCTGCGCGATGCCCGGGAATTTCCAGAGGATCGCTTATACGAAGCGGTTTGTCGTCTGGATGATGCCGCGCAGCCGCATCTGAAACGCCTGACCAGGGATTACCTCCAATCACCGCGCCAGTCGGCCGCCGAAGGCAAGCGTTTGTGGATGATCTGCCATGGGCATTGGTCAACCGTCGCGGCGGGTTACGAGCGTTGCCTCGCTGCTTCCGGAGCGCAGAACCGCATCGGCGAACAGCTCCGGCACGCAATGCCGGCGCTCAGCGCGCGCCTGATCGTCGCTCTTGGCCACGTCCTCAAATGGTCGCTGTTTCGTCACGGGCCGGCCGAGGGTCTGATCTGGCAACGCCTGGGCGCAACCCTGTTGGCCGCCGAGAGCGCCGGCGTGGCAGGCAGGTCCGGCGCTTCGCGCGAAAACGCACCCGGTCTGGGCAGCCCGCAGCAGGAGTATGTCAAGATCGTCGCCTTGCATGCGGCCTCGGTCGATAGCCTGAGGCCGCTGGACATCGAACTTGTCGAACGGCTGATCGCCAATTTCCACTCCGGTTTCGTGTTTTCGGCGACGGCCGAGGCAGACAGCGTCTATTGGGTTGACCTGACGTTACCGGCGCCACCTACGCGCCTGGCGCGCATGCCGCCAACGGTCGTGGCGACGCAAAGGTTTTTCAAGCCGGCGGCGGCGCATGCCGGCATCGCGAAACTCCTGCATGATCTGGAGCGTGGTCACGATGTGCCGGCCGACCTCGTCCTGGGTGCTCACTATCATGCACAGGCCCTCCTGCCGGCTTTGCATCACCTGGCCGCCTATCTGGCGCCGGTGCCGCCGCAGCGGCGGCACGACCGGCACAGCGTCAGGCAACGGGCCCTGGTGGTTAATGGCTTCGACCAGGCTGTTCGCGCAATTTCCGGCAAGCCGCACGAACCGGGCGCGGCGGCCGTGGAGGTCTGGCAAGTCGAGAATGTCAGCCGGGGCGGTTTCGGCGCGCTGCTCGACACCGTTCCCGGCGAATGGCTCAAGGTCGGGGCTTTGGTCGCCATGCAGCCGAATGGCGGCGGCAACTGGCTGCTCGGCATCGTCCGCCGCTATCTCCGGCTTGGCGATTCGGCAGCGCAGGTCGGAATCGAGACGCTTGCCCTGCAGGCGATCCTGGTCGATCTGCGAGCGCGCGCCACTTCGAGCTACGCCGCTGCTGCCGGCATTCCGGCCTTGCTGATTCGCGAGGGGAGCGCCGCGGGCGAAGTGCGGGCAGTGATGCCCTTCGCGTCATTCAGTCTGCGCGACACGCTGGAATGCGAACTCGATGGCCGGCGGGTTCAGCTGACGCCGATCGCCGTTGTCGAGCGGGCCGCCGACTACGAACTGGCCCGCTTCCGGCTGGGCAGCTGACGCCTTATTTGGCGCGGATCGCCGTCTTGGGGCGCCACGCCTTGATGACGGCGTCGTTGGTCTCGGCGTAGGGGCCACCGATCAGGTCGATGCAGTAGGGAATGGCGGCGAAGATGCCGACGTGGGTTACCGTGCCGTCGCTGGCGCGGACGCCTTCCAGTGTTTCCTTGATCGATTTCGGCTGGCCGGGCAGGTTGACGATCAGCGTCTGATTGCGGATAACTGCAACCTGGCGGGAAAGAATGGCAGTCGGCACGAAGTTCAGGCTGATGCGCCGCATTTCCTCGCCGAAGCCGGGCATTTCCTTGTCCGCCACCGCCAGCGTCGCTTCCGGCGTGACGTCGCGCAAGGTGGGGCCGGTGCCGCCGGTGGTCAGCACCAGATGGCACCTGCTGCGGTCGACCAGCTCGATCAGCGTATTTTCGATGCTCTCCCGGTCGTCGGCGATCAGCCGCGTTTCGGCGCGCCACGGCGTACTCAGGGCGCCGCTCAGCCATTCCTGCAGGGCCGGGATGCCTTTGTCTTCATAAATGCCGGTAGAGGCGCGGTCGCTGATCGAGACCAGGCCGACCACCAGTTCTTCATTCTGCGTCATGCGTCGCTCCTTGCTGATCGAGTTCCTGCAGCACCTGGAAGATGGCGCGGAAGTTTTTCGGTGGCTTGCCAGCCTCCTTTTCCTTCAGTGCGTTGCGCCGCAACTGGCGCAGGTGCTGGAGATCGGCGCTCGGCCAGGTGGCGGAAATTTCCGCGAGGAAGCTTTCATCTTCCAGCAAGCGGGTGCGAAAACGTTCCAGCCGGTGCAGGCGTGCCGTCTCGGCGGAAGATTCGCCGCGGATCAGCGCCAGTCCGGCGCGGATCGGCTCGTCATCGGCGCTGCGCATCAGTTTGCCCAGGTATTGCAGTTGCCGGCGCCGGGCGCCGTGGGCCGTGATCTTCTGGCACTCGCGCACCGCCTCGTAGATGTTTTCGGGCAGGTTGATGCGCTTGAGCTGGCCAACCGAAAGTTCGACCAGTTCAGCGCCCAGATCCTGCAACGCGTGCATCGCCTCCTTTTTCTTGGTCTTCGAAGGGCGACCGGCGCTGTCGGAGAAGTCTTCGTCTTGCATGGAATAGGTACCTGACACGGGGCTGCAATGATAGCGGCTTTCCGCCGCGAGCGCCTGCCTGCGCCGGGAGCAGGATCGTCAGGGTGATTTCGCTGGCGTGCGAATTCGACGTATCGCAGGGCGCGACCATCTGCCGCAGGAGGCCGGCCACGGAGACGTTGTGCTTGGCGCCTCTACTACTGTATTGTTCGCTGACAAAGAAATAGCACTCAAATAAACGGAGACAAAAAGGCGATGAAGGGCTCGCGTCAATTCGACGAGAGGGTCGATGCGTCGTATCAAGGTATGGGTGCGGAGGCTCCCGACGGGCCATGGCGCTCGGCCCGCCCTGCTTCGTTTGAACTTCAAAGCAATTCAGGCGTCAGCGTTCGTTCGTTCTTTCCTTCTCGACTAGGCGTGGCGCTTGCCGTCACGTTCGCGACCCTGGGGAGCGGCGTGACCCGGGCGGATGAGGCAGATCTGGCGCGTGCCGAGCAGCTGATTTCCGAGCGGCGCTACCAGGAGGCCTCCAGTATGCTGGCTCCTATTGCCGACTCAAACGGACAAAACGCCAGCTTCAATTACCTGGCCGGGCGTGCGGCGCTGGGTAGCGGACAACCGGAGAAAGCGCGCGTGCTCCTGGCGCAGAGTCTCGCGACCGATCCGGATTCGGTGCCTGCGCATCTGGCGCTGGGTCTCGCCTATTTCCAGCTCGGGATGTTCGCCGAAGCGAATATCGCCTTTGAAACCGTATTTCGTTTCGACAACCTGCCGCCTGATCTCGAGACGCAGGCAGAAATCTATGCCAGGGCAGCCAAGGCTTACCTGGAAGAAGGCAAGCGTCTGCTCTGGTACGGTTATGCGGCGACCGGCATCGGGCAATACCGGGTCAATTCGACGCGCGGAACCAATGCGCTGGGCGGTGGCGACCGGCGCGATACCTTTTATAACGCGCGCGTCGGCGGCGGGCTGAATTATGAGTTGCCTGGCGATTACGCCCTTGATGCCAGCCTGGATTATCGTTTTCGCTACTACGACAACCCGGACAGCCGCAACGACTCAGACCTTCGCTGGCGTGCCGCCGGCAGCCGGTCGTTCGGCGAGGACAATCTGGCGCTCGGGGTGCGCGGCCGTAACAGTTACCGGGGCAACGGAAATTATCGTAATGACTATGGCGTGTTCGCGGACTACCGCCACCGGGTCGATCCCGACAATCAGTTGACCACTGGCCTCGAACTCCGGCGGCGACGCTATCCCGCGGCGCTTCCGGATCGCAGCTTCTCGTCGGCTACCGCCAATATCGGTTGGGTGCATGCGCTGAACGGTGGTACATCCAGCATTTCCATCGTCGCCAGTGGCGGCTACAACTTCGCGACCAGTCGCCCGGACGGCGAGTCGCTGGTTTACGGGCTGACCGCCTCGTACGACTTTACCATCGCCAAAAATCTGGGCGGCTTTCTGTTCGGCATGTGGGAGCACGACTCTTTCGACGCGGATCGCTACCATTTTCATCCTGACGCCATCGACCAGCGTGTAAGCCTGACGCGCAAGGACAATCTGTATGAAGTGGGTGCCGGCCTCGTCTGGGAGTTCGTGCCGGGATGGACGCTGCGGCCGGAGATTCTCTACATTCGCGATCAGAGCAATGCGATCGCGTTCAATTACAGTTCGACGGAGGCCTGGATCAATGTCCGCACCGATTTTTGACCAGTCACGGATAGCGGTAAAGGACTGGCTGCGTACGGGATAAACCGAGCCAGCCAGTCAATAAATACAAGGAGACAACATGGCAAATGAACAAAAGATGTCGCGCTGGGGTTTGACTGCGATGGTGGTAGGCGGCATGGTCGGGGCGGGTATCTTTTCCTTGCCGCGCACCTTCGCCAATGCCACCGGACCGCTGGGCGCGGTGATCGCCTGGATCATCGCCGGCTCCGGCATGTATATGCTGGCGAGGGTGTTTCAGGCGCTGGCCGAGCGCCGGCCAGACATCGATGCCGGTGTCTATGCCTACGCCCGTGAAGGCTTCGGCGACTACCCCGGTTTTCTCTCGGCCTTCGGCTACTGGATTGGCAGTTGCATCGGCAATGTGTCGTACTGGGTACTTATCAAATCGACTCTGGGCGCGTTCTTTCCAATTTTTGGCGATGGCAACACGGCAGTGGCTATTGCGGTGGCTTCGGTCGGTATCTGGCTGTTCCACTTCCTGATCCTTCGTGGCGTGCAGCAGGCTGCCTTCATCAACAGCATCGTCACGGTGGCCAAGGTCATCCCGATCATGGTGTTCATCGTGATCCTGTTCTTCGCCTTCAAGATGGATCTGTTTCGCTTCAACCTCTATGGCGGCGATCTGACCACGGGGCTGTTCGAGCAGGTCAGGGCGACGATGCTGGTTACGGTGTTCGTGTTCATCGGGATCGAAGGCGCCAGCGTCTATTCGCGCTTTGCCAAGGAACGCGCCGACGTGGGCAAGGCGACGATTTTGGGCTTCATCATTGTCACCACCCTGATGGTGCTGGTCACCCTGCTGCCCTTTGCCGTACTGCAACGCGCCGACATCGCCGGCATGCGCCAACCGTCGATGTCGGCTGTTCTGGAATCCGTGGTCGGACCTTGGGGCGCGATCTTTGTCAGCGTCGGGTTGCTGGTGTCGGTGCTGGGTGCCTACCTGGCCTGGGCGCTGATCTGTGCCGAAGTGATGTTCGCCGCCGGTCGCTCGAAGGACATGCCGAAAGTGTTCGCGAAGACCAACAAAAACGACGTTCCGCATGTTGCGATGTGGTCGACCAGCATCATCATCCAGTTGATCGTCATCTCGACTTACTGGTCGCGCGACGCGTTCTCGCTGATGCTCAACCTGACCAGCGCGACGACGCTGATTCCCTACCTGTTCGTCGCCGCCTACGGGCTGATGATTGCCAAGCGCGGAGACACCTATGACAAGCGGCCGGAAGAGCGCCGGCGCGATCTTGTCATCGCGTCGCTTGCCGTGCTTTACACGCTGTTCATGATTTACGCCGGCGGCCTGAAGTTCATTCTGTTGTCCGCCGTCCTGTTCGCACCGGGCACCGTGCTTTATTACGTCGCCCGGCGCGAGCAGGGCAAGCCGGTGTTCGAGGGCACCAGCGACTGGGCCACTTTCGGCGTAATCCTGGCAGCGGGTATCTACGGTGTTTTCGGTCTGGCGACCGGCAGTATTTCCATCTAAATAAAACCACGGAGACAATCATGGCGAAAGAAAAGGCGAAGGAAAAAACGAAGGCGAAAGCAGGCGACGTCAAGTTCGGCGTGCACTCGGAAGTCGGCCAATTGCGCAAGGTGATGGTCTGTGCACCGGGCCGTGCACATGCGCGGCTGACGCCGAGCAACTGCGACCAGTTGTTGTTCGACGACGTGCTCTGGGTCGAGAATGCCAAGCGCGACCACTTCGATTTCATGATGAAGATGCGCGATCGCGGCATCGAGGTCGTCGAGATGCACAACCTGCTCGCCGAAACGGTGGCCGTGCCCGAGGGCAAGAAGTGGATTCTCGACAACCAGGTGGTGCCCAACCAGGTTGGCCTGGGCTTCATCGACGAACTGCGCAGCTACCTTGAGGGTCTGAGCGATCGCGATCTGGCCGAGACGCTGATCGGTGGCTTGTCGACCAACGATTTCCCCGAGAAGGCTGGCGGCAAGGCGCTGAAGGTGGTCAAGCAGGCCGCCGGTGCCACCGAGTACCTGCTGCCACCGCTGCCGAACACGCTGTACACCCGCGACACTACCTGCTGGATCTACGGCGGCGTGACGCTTAATCCGTTGTACTGGCCGGCACGGCACGAGGAGACCATCCTCACCACCTCGATCTACAAGTTCCATCCGGACTTTGCCGGCAAGGTCAATGTCTGGTGGGGCGATCCGACGCAGGATCACGGACTGGCTACGCTGGAAGGCGGCGACGTGATGCCGATCGGCAAGGGCAATGTATTGATCGGCATGAGCGAGCGTACCTCGCGTCAGGCGATCAGCCAGCTTGCGGCCACGTTGTTCGCCAAGGGCGCTGCCGAGCGCGTGATCGTTGCGGCGATGCCGAAAATTCGCGCGGCGATGCACCTCGATACCGTCTTCACCTTCGCTGACCGCGACTGCGTACTGCTGGCGCCGGACTTCATGAACAAGACCAGCACCTTCTCGTATCGCCCGAGCAGCCATCCGAGCGGAGTCGAACTGGTGGCCGAGAAGAAGCCGTTCGTCGATGTCGTCGCCCAGGCGCTGGGTTTCAAGAAATTGCGCGTTGTCGAAGCGGGCGGCAGCGACTACCAGCGCGAACGTACGCAATGGGACAGCGGCGCCAACCTGGTGTGCGCGTCGCCGGGCGTGGTCTATGCCTATGATCGCAACACCTATACCAATACGCTGCTGCGCAAGGCGGGCATCGAGGTGATCACCATCGTTGGCGCCGAACTGGGGCGCGGACGTGGCGGCGGTCACTGCATGACCTGCCCGATCATTCGCGATCCGGTGGACTTCTAAACTATTGTCGGCGACATGGCGGCCGCTGTAGACGGAAAGGTTCGCCATGCCTTTTCCCGGCATGGCGAATGCAACGAAGCGATAGCCGGTGGGCTTGTGGCAGCATTGCCGGGGCGGGTGAGAGCATGGGTGTAAGCGATTTGGAGAGCGACGCAAAGACATCGAAGCCCGGCTTCCAGTTTCCGGGCGCTGTCACCACGCTGGCAATCGTTGTCGTGCTGGTCTGGGTCGCGGCCCTGTTCATTCCATCCGGCCGCTACCTGACCGATGCCGACGGCTCGCCGATTCCCGGATCTTACGAGCGAACTCCGTCGCCACTGGGCGTGACCGAGACGATACAGCAACTGGTGTTGGCGCCGATCAACGGGATATACGGTCTGCGCAGCATCAGCACCGAGACCATCGATACCGAGGTGGTCGGTCGAATCTTCGGGCAGATCGGTATCATCGTTTTCATCATGTCGATCGGGGCCTTCATCTCGGTCAGCTTCGCCACGCGCAGTCTGGAGGTGGCGGTCGCGGCCCTGGCTCACCGCCTGCGGGACAAAGGCTGGCTGCTGATTGCCTCGGTGATGGTGCTGTTTTCGTTGCTCGGGTCCACCATGGGATTCTCGGTGGAAACGCTGGGTTTCTACGCACTCTTTCTGCCCCTGATGGCCGCACTCGGCTACGACCGATTGGTTACTGCTTCGATGATCATCCTCGGTGCGCTGGTCGGTGTCATGGCGGGCACGGTAAATCCGTTCTCGATTGGAGTTGCGGCCGGAGAGGCCGGGGTTTCGCTGGGGGATGGCATCGTGTTGCGCGCCATTCTCTGGGTTGTACTGACGGCGATGGCAACTGCCTGGGTGCTGCGCTATGCGGCGATAGTGCGTCAGAATCCTGGCGCTTCGCTGGTGGGATGGGACGAAGAGGATACGACGAACGCAGCGGTACCCCAGGTGCGGGAACGCCTGACGACCGTGCAGAAGTGGGTGCTGGCGATTACCGCGTTGGCCTTCGGTCTGATGATTTTTTCCGTCATTCCTTGGTCCAGCGTACTCGGTGGTCACGTCGGCCCGGCCGACTACTATGCGACGCACAAGGTCGAGGGCGTCCGGCCGCTGTGGTTCGAATTGAATTGGTGGTTCCCGCAACTGGCGATGCTGTTCATTCTGGCTTCTGTGCTGGTTGGCATCGTGGCTGGCAAGGGCGAGAAAGAGACGGTGCGCCTGATCGCCGCCGGCGCTTCGGACATGATGGGGCCGGCCATGGTGGTGCTGCTGGCGGGCGGCGTGTCGGCGATCATGACCAACACGCAGACGCTGGATACGGTGCTCTTCTCGATGGAAAAGATGGTCAGCGGTGCCTCGGCGGCAGTTTTTACCTTCTTGACGGTGCTGGTGAATATACTGCTCGGCGTACTGATTCCATCCAGTTCGGGGCATGGAGCGTTGGCGATGCCGCTGCTGGCGCCGCTGGCCGATTTTGCGCAGGTCAGCCGTGCCACCACCATCACTGCCTGGATCACAGGTCACGGCCTGGCACTGATCGTTGCCCCGACCAGTGTTGTCCTGGTCGGCGGGCTGGCCATCGCCAGGGTTGGCTATAACCAGTACCTGCGCTTCGTCTGGCCACTATGGCTGGCGATGTTTGTCGTTGCCACGGCGATCATCGCCCTTGCCGCAACACTCAAGTAATTGGTGCGACACGCCGGGGCGGCTTCTCGGGGCGTTTTTGCTTGCGCGCTCCGGAACTGGCAATGCCGGGCTGCTATCATAGAAGCCTTGCCCGCCGGATTACCCCCACATGCCTGAAACCGCCGCCTTTTCCTATTCCTTCGCGACTCTGCAGCAACTGGCCGAAGATGTACTCAAACACGCTCGCGAAAAGGGCGCCACGGCTTGCGAGGTCGATGTTTCCGAGGGCTTCGGGCAATCGGTCGGTGTTCGTTGCGACGAGGTGGAGACCATCGAGTTCAACCGCGACAAGGGCATCGGTATCACCATCTATTCCGGCCAGCGCAAGGGCTACGCCAGCACCTCCGATTTTTCGCCCCAAGCGCTGCGCGAAACGGTCGAGGCGGCGCTCGACATTGCCCGCTTCACGGCCGAGGACGATTGTGCCGGACTTGCGGACGCGGCACTGATGGCCAAGGGCGGCCCGGATCTGGATTTGTACCATCCGTGGGCGTTGACCGTGGAAGACGCCATCGAAACCGCCCGCCGCTGCGAACAGGCTGCCTTCGATGCCAGCCCGCTGGTCAGCAATTCGGAGGGCGCTTCGGTGTCGACGCAGCAGGCGCATTTCGTCTCGGCCAATAGTCTCGGCTTCATGGGTGGCTATCCGACTTCGCGGCACTATATTTCGTGCTCGGTGATTGCTGGCGAGCAGGAATCGATGCAACGCGACGACTGGTACACCACCCGCCGCAACGCAGCCGAACTGGACGATCCAGCCCTGGTTGGCCGTACCGCTGCGGAACGAGCGGTGGCCCGACTGGGGGGGCGCAAGGTTGGTACCGGCGAGTTTTCCGTGCTGTTCGAGGCGCCGCTGGCGGCGGGGTTGATCGGTAGTCTGGTGCACGCAGCGAGCGGTGGCGCGCTCTATCGAAAGTCTTCGTTTCTGCTCGACCAACTGGGCAAGCGAGTGTTGCCCGAGTTCGTAAACATCAGCGAGCGGCCACACATTCCGCGCGGCCTTGGCAGCTCGGCATTCGACAGCGACGGCGTGGCGACCCGCGACCGCGAGGTTGTGACAGCCGGCGTCCTGCAAGGCTACTTTCTCAGTGCCTACACGGCGCGCAAGCTGGGCATGCAGACGACCGGCAACGCGGGCGGCAGCCACAACCTGATCGTCGAGCCCGGCGCCCTCGATCTTGCCGGCCTGCTGGCCCGGATGGGGCGCGGCCTGCTGGTGACCGAACTGCTCGGCCAGGGCATCAATTACGTGACCGGCGACTATTCGCGCGGTGCCGCCGGCTTCTGGGTGGAAGACGGCAGGATCGCCTACCCGGTTGAGGAGATCACGATCGCGGGCAATCTCAAGGCCATGCTGGCCGGAATCGTCGCCGTCGGCAATGACGTGCACGTGCGAGGCTCCAAGCAGACCGGGTCGATCCTGGTCGACCGCATGACGGTCGCTGGCGAGTAGGCTTGTTAGGGTTTTCCGCAGGTCGTCAAATCCGCGGGATTGGCTAGAATCGGGGGGCAATTACCCTGACGTGCCCAATTACCCTGGAGGAGACAATATGCAACGTCGTGATTTTCTGAAAAAAGCGTCCATAGGTGCCGCTGCCGGCGCAACTGCCACATTGGCGGCACCTGCCATCGCTCAGTCCCAGCCTGTCGTAAAGTGGCGTCTGACGTCCAGCTTTCCCAAAAGCCTCGATACCATCTTTGGCGGCGCGGATGTGCTCGCCAATCGTGTCCGAGCGCTGACCGGCGGCAAGTTTGACATCCGTGTTTTCCCTGGTGGCGAAATCGTTCCCGGCCTGCAGGCACTCGATGCGGTGCAGCAAGGTACAGTCGAGTGTTGCCATACCTGCTCCTATTACTACGTTGGCAAGGACAAGACCTTCGGCTTTGGCACTGCGGTGCCATTTGGCATGAACGCCCGCCAGATGAACGCCTGGATCTACTACGGCGGCGGCCAAAAGCTGCTCGACGAGTTCTACAGTAACTACAACGTTATCTCTTTTGCTGGCGGCAACACGGGTGTCCAGATGGGTGGCTGGTTCCGCAAGGAAGTGAAGACGCTAAAGGACGTCGATGGTTTGAAGATTCGTATCGCCGGTCTCGGTGGCAACGTCTTCGCGGCGCTGGGTGCCGTGCCCCAGCAGATAGCCGGTGGCGACATCTACCCGGCATTGGAAAAAGGCACTATCGACGCCGCCGAGTGGGTTGGCCCCTACGACGACGAGAAGCTCGGCTTCTTCAAGGTTGCCAAGCACTACTACTACCCGGGCTGGTGGGAGCCAGGCCCGGTCATCCACTTCTTCGTCAACAAAAAGGAGTGGGAGAAGCTGCCCAAGGAGTATCAGGAGGCATTCCAGGCGGCGGCCTATGAGGCCAACGTGACGATGATGGCCGAATACGACCACAAAAATCCGCCTGCACTGTCCCGCCTGCTACAGAACGGGGTCAAACTGCAGTCGTATTCCAATGAAATCATGGAGTCAGCCTACAAGGCAGCGCAGCAACTGTATGCCGACGAATCCGCCAAGAATCCGGCGTTCAAGAAGATTTACACGGAATTCGACAAGTACCGGAAGTCACAAAATGCCTGGTTCAGTGTGGCTGAATACCGCATGGACGGTTTCCTGCAGTCGCACAAATAGGCCTGTTGCGGTCGACGACAAAAAACCCGCGATTTTCGCGGGTTTTTTGTTTTGTGTGCCGGTGTAATCAACTTTCCAGCAGGCTGCGCAACATCCACGCATTCTTTTCGTGAATCTGCATGCGCTGGGTCAGCAGGTCGGCGGTCGGCTCGTCGCCCGCCTTGTCGACGATAGCGAAGATGCTGCGTGCGGTCTTGGTCACCGCTTCCTGGCCGGCGACCAGTTGCTTGATCATCTCGGTGGCGCTCGGCGAGCCTTCGCTTTCCTTGATCACCGTCAGCTTGGCGAATTCGCTGAAGGAGCCGGGGGCGACGACGCCCAGCGCGCGGATACGCTCGGCGATCATGTCCAGCGCGTTCCACAATTCGGTGTATTGCTCCATGAACATCACGTGCAGGGTGTTGAACATCGGCCCGGTCACGTTCCAGTGGAAGTTGTGCGTCTTCAGATAAAGGGTGAACGAGTCGGCGAGCAGATGGGAAAGTCCGTCAGCGATTTTTTCGCGATCCTTCTTGGTAATGCCGATATCCATGATGCGATCCTTAGAGGTTGGCGTTGAAAGTCCTTAAGCCGCATTCTGGACGCATGCCGTACTTTTTTCAAATTGGATGCGGGTATCGCTGCCATTGAGCGAGCCTATGCGGCAATGAAAAACGGGGCCGAAGCCCCGTCCGTGATCGCGCAAGCGATAGCGATTATTTGTCGTTCTGCTGTAGTTGCTTGAGCAGTTCGGCACCAGGGTCTTTTTGCTCGCTACTCCCGTTGCCACTGTCTTGTTGTTGCATCAGCGTACCGAGATCGACCGGCTCGCTTTGCTCCATCTTGGCCCGTGCATCGGGGTCGCCATAGCTGACGATATTCGGGAAGATGATGATGATCGCCACCATGATGATCTGGATGCAGACGAAGGGAATGGCGCCCCAGTAGATGTCCGTCGTCTTGACCGAGGCCGGGGCCACCGAGCGCAGGTAGAACAGCGCAAAGCCGAAGGGCGGGTGCATGAACGACGTCTGCATGTTGACCGCGAGCAATACACCGAACCAGACCAGATCGATGCCCAGCTTGTCTGCCACCGGTGCCAGCAGCGGCACGATGATGAACGACAGTTCGAAGAAGTCGAGGAAGAACGCGAGGACGAAGACCAGGATATTGACCACGATCAGGAAGCCGACCTGGCCGCCAGGCAAACCAAGCAGCAGGTGCTCGACCCAGAGGTCGCCATTGACCGCACGGAAGACAAGGCCGAACACGGTCGAGCCGACCAGGATGAAGACCACGAAGGACGAGAGCTTGCCGGTGGTTTCCATGGCCTGCTTGAGCAGCTTGAAGCTCAGGCGCTTGCGGGCTACCGCCAGAATCAGCGCGCCCGCTGCACCCATGGCGCCGCCTTCGGTCGGTGTTGCAATGCCAAGGAAGATGGTGCCGAGCACCAGGAAGATCAGCACCAGCGGCGGAACCAGCGTCGTCAGCACGCGCAGCATCAGCTTGATGCCGCGCAGCGTGCGGGCTTCCGGCGGCAATGCCGGAGCGGCGTTCGGCTTGATGATGCTGAGAATGGCGACATAGCCTACATAGAGGCCGGTCAGGACCAGACCCGGTAGCATTGCTCCTTCGTACATGTCGCCTACCGACCTGCCAAGCTGGTCGGCCATGATGATGAGAACGAGCGACGGCGGGATGATCTGCGCCAGCGTGCCGGAGGCAGCAATGACGCCGGCGGCCAGACGCTTGTCATAACCATAGCGCAACATGATCGGCAGCGAGATCAGACCCATCGAGATCACCGAGGCGGCTACCACGCCGGTCGTCGCAGCGAGCAGGGCGCCAACGAAGATGACCGCAAAGGCGAGGCCGCCGCGCATGGGGCCGAACAATTGGCCGATAGTGTCGAGCAGATCCTCGGCCATGCCAGATCGCTCGAGTACCAAGCCCATGAATGTAAAGAAGGGAATGGCCAGCAACGTGTCATTGGCCATGATGCCGAAGATGCGTTCGGGCAGAGCCTGGAAGATGGCCGGCTGCAGCAGGCCGAGTTCCATGCCGATGAGGCCGAAGACGATGCCGTTGGCGGCCAGCGCGAAGGCGACCGGATAACCGAAGAGCAGGAACAGTACGAGGGCGCCGAACATCAGCGGCGCCATGTTGGCAATCATGAATTCGGCCATTATTTGGCCTCCTGGGCTTTGGCGCCGGCAATGGCGGCAGCCAGTTCTTCTTCCGGTGTCGGCGTGTGTCCCTTGGCGTTGGGGTCGTCGATCCGGCCTTGCAGGAAGGCGATGCGCTTGATCAGTTCGGAAATGCCTTGTGCCGCGAGCAGCGTGAAGCCGATCGGCAATAGAATCTTGACCGGCCAGCGTAGCAAGCCGCCGGCATTGGCCGACATTTCACTGATCCTGATCGACTCGGCGATCAGCGGCAGCGACAGCCAGAGTACGAGAACGACCATCGGCAGCAGGAAGAACAGCGTACCGATGATGTCGATCACCGCCAGGCCGCGCGGCGAAAGCTTGCCGGAGAGCACGTCGATGCGTACGTGCTCGTTCTTGCGCAGCGTGTAAGGTGAGCACAGCAGAAAGATGGCGGCGAACAGGTACCACTGGATTTCCAGCAGGCCGTTCGAACTGTAGTTGATGGTGAATCGCACGACGGCATTGCCGGCGCTGATGATGGTCATCACCAGCACCAGCCAGAATGCGCCTTTGGCGATACGTTCGTTGAACCAGTCGATCAGCTGCGAGAGCTTGAGCAGAAGGGTCACGAAAATTCCTCCTCGGTTGATAAAATGCCCGGCTTCTAAGCGTGTCCGGGGTCAATGAAAAATCTACCCGGCCAAATTTACAGCGAAGGGCACAGGTCGACCATGGTGGAAATCCCTACAAGCCGGACAACGCGCATCTGTCTGGTGCGTCACGGCGAAACCGAATGGAATGCTGAGCGCCGCATCCAGGGGCAGATCGACATCGGGCTTAACGAAACCGGCCGGCGCCAGGCGATAGCGGCCGGGCGCTGGTTGCGGACGGCAGGCATCGTTGCGCTCTACAGCAGCGACCTGAAACGCGCCTGGGTCACCGCGCAGGCAATTGGCAAGGCGCTGGCCCTGGCGCCTGAGGCGGTGCCGCAAATGCGCGAACGCCGCTACGGGATTTTCGAGGGGCTGACCTACGCTGAAGCACAAGCGCGTTACCCGGATGGCTACGCCGCCTTCGAGGGGCGCAACGCCGCTTACGACTTCGAGAACGGCGAAAGCCTGCGCGACATGTATGCCCGGGTCACCGGCAAGCTGCAGGAACTGGCCGCAGCACACCCCGGGCAGAACATCGCGGTCGTGCTGCATGGCGGCGTGCTCGATGTCGTCAACCGCTTCGTGCGCGGCAACCCGCTGGAGGCGCCGCGCGATTTCCTGATTCCCAACGCCGGCCTCAACTGGATTGCCACGGTCGACGGCGCCTGGCGCATCGAATCCTGGGGCGAAACCGCGCACCTCGAACCCGGCGCCCTCGACGAGTTGCCTTCGTGATAAAATTTTCGCCCTTTTCAATGGCTTGAGGCATTCCCCATGTTTTCCGCGAAAGATACCCTGGCAAAAGTTGATCCCGAACTCTGGCAAGCCGTTCAGGCCGAAGTCCAGCGTCAGGAAGATCACATCGAACTGATCGCGTCTGAAAACTACGTGAGCAAGGCAGTCATGGAAGCGCAAGGCTCCCAGCTCACCAACAAGTATGCCGAAGGCTACCCCGGCAAGCGCTACTACGGCGGTTGCGAGCACGTCGATGTCGCCGAGCAGTTGGCCATCGACCGCCTCAAGAAATTGTTCGGTGCCGAGGCTGCCAACGTCCAGCCGAACTCCGGCTCGCAGGCCAACCAGGCGGTGCTGATGGCTTTCTGCAAGCCCGGCGACACCATCATGGGCATGAGTCTGGCCGAAGGCGGTCACCTGACCCACGGCATGGCGCTCAACATGTCCGGCAAGTGGTTCAACGTCGTTTCCTACGGGCTCGATGAAAAGGAAGAAATCGATTACGACAAGATGGAAGCGCTGGCCCGCGAACACAAGCCGCGCCTGATCATCGCTGGCGCCTCGGCCTATTCACTGCGCATCAACTTCGAGCGCTTCGCCAAGGTGGCCAAGGAAATCGGCGCCATCTTCATGGTCGACATGGCGCACTACGCTGGTCTGGTCGCTGCCGGTTTCTACCCGAACCCGGTGCCCTTCGCCGATGTCGTTACCTCGACCACGCACAAGACTCTGCGCGGCCCGCGCGGCGGCATCGTGCTGATGAAGGCCGAGCACGAGAAGGCGATCAACTCCGCCATCTTCCCCGGCCTGCAGGGCGGCCCGCTGATGCACGTCATCGCCGCCAAGGCGGTCGCCTTCAAGGAGGCGGCGAAGCCCGAGTTCCGCAACTACCAGGAACAGGTCATTGCCAACGCCCGCGTCATGGCCCGTGTGCTGGCCGAAGAGCGTGGCCTGCGCGTCGTGTCCGGGCGTACCGAGAGTCACGTCTTCCTGCTCGACCTGCGCGCCAAGAACATCACCGGCAAGGATGCCGAAGCTGCCCTCGGCCGTGCCCACATCACGGTCAACAAGAATGGCATCCCGAACGACCCGCAGAAGCCCTTCGTCACCTCCGGCATCCGCATCGGTTCGCCGGCCATGACGACGCGCGGCTTCACCGAGATCGAGGCCGAGACGGTCGCCCATCTCGTCGCCGATGTGCTCGATGCGCCGAACGACGAAGCCGTGGCCGCCAAGGTGCGCGCCAAGGTTTCCGAGCTGTGCAAGAAGTTCCCGGTCTACGGCGCCTAAATGAAATGCCCTTTCTGCGGCCATGACGAAACGGCGGTCGTCGATACGCGTCTGAGCGACGAGGGCGACATCGTTCGTCGCCGCAGAAAGTGCAATGCCTGCGACAAGCGATTCACCACCTACGAGCGGGCGGAAATCCAGTTGCCGCAGGTGGTCAAGAAGAACGGTCTGCGCACCGAGTTCAGCCGCGACAAACTGCGTGCCAGTCTCGAACTGGCCCTGCGCAAGCGCCCGGTATCGATGGAGTCGGTCGATGCTGCTGTCGCCGACATCGAGGAACGGCTGCTCACCGCTGGCGAGCGCGAGGTCAGTACGCAGCAACTCGGTGAATTGGTCATGCGCGAGCTGAAGAAGCTCGACAAGGTGGCCTACATCCGTTTCGCTTCGGTCTATCGTAATTTCGAGGACGTCGATGCGTTCTCGAAGGCGATCCGCGAAGTCTCGCCGACTCCCCGCAAAAAATGAGCTTCAGCGCCGTCGACCACGGCATGATGGCGCGTTCCCTGCAACTGGCGGAGCGTGGCTTGTGGACGACCTCGCCCAATCCGCGCGTCGGCTGCGTGCTGGTGCGCGAAGGCGAGATTGTCGGCGAGGGCTGGCACGAAAAGGCCGGCGAGCCGCATGCCGAAGTGCACGCCCTGCGTGCTGCCGGCGAACTGGCGCGTGGTGCCACGGCCTATGTGACGCTGGAGCCGTGCAGTCACCATGGCCGGACGCCGCCTTGCGCCGAGGCACTGATCGCCGCTGGCGTGGCGCGCGTGGTGGTGGCGATGAGCGATCCCAACCCGCTGGTCGCCGGTCAGGGGTTGGCCATGCTCCGTGCCGCCGGGATCGAAACGGCCAGTGGGCTGTTGGAAAATGAAGCGCGTGAGTTGAACATCGGCTTCGTCGCGCGCATGACCCGCGGTCGCCCGTGGCTGCGTTTGAAGGCTGCGGCCAGTCTCGATGGAAAAACTGCCTTGAACAATGGTGTCAGTCAGTGGATCACCGGTCCCGAGGCACGGCGCGACGGTCATCGCTGGCGGGCGCGGGCCTGCGCCATCCTGACCGGCATCGGCACGGTGCGTGGCGACGATCCGCAGCTCTCGGTACGCGAGGTCGACACGCCTCGCCAGCCGCTGCGGGTAGTGGTGGATAGCAAGCTCGAAATCCCGTTGACCGCGAAGATTCTGCGTGGCGGGCCGGTTCTGGTGGCTGCTGCGGTCGACGACGAAAAAAGGGCAAATTCCCTGCGCACCGCCGGTGCCGAGGTGGTGGTGCTGCCCAATCCCCATGGGAAGGTCGAACTCAAGGCCTTGCTGGAGGAACTCGGCCGCCGCGGCATCAACGAGGTGCATGCCGAGGCTGGCTTCAAGCTGAACGGTTCGCTGCTGCGCGAAGGGCTGGTCGACGAACTGCTGCTTTACCTTGCGCCGTGCCTGATTGGCCACGACGCCAGCGGCTTGTTCAATCTGCCGGAACTGACTAGCCTGGACGGCAAGCGCCGCCTGCAGATTCGCGATCTGCGGCAGATCGGCGAAGATATTCGCCTGATCGCCCGTCTCCGTTAGGTCCGCAGACCGTACATCCGGCGTCCTTGCGGAACCTGACGGTACGCCATTCCATTTCCAGCGCATCGAGCAGCAACAGGCGGCCGCTCAGGCTTTCGCCGATGCCGGCGGCCAACTTGAGTGCCTCGGCTGCCTGCATGGTGCCGATGATGCCGGTCAGCGGCGCAAAGACGCCCATCACTGCACAGCGGACTTCCTCGACGTCCTCGCCTTCGGGAAACAGGCAGTGGTAGCACGGCGCGTCGTCGCGGGAGAGATCGTAGACACTGATCTGGCCATCGAAGCGGATGGCGGCGCCGGATACCAGCGGCTTCCGGTGATGCACGCAAGCACGGTTGATGGCGTGCCGCGTCGCGAAGTTGTCGGTGCAATCGAGCACGATGTCGGCCGTGGCGACCAGGGTGTCCAGTGCTTCACCTGAAAGGCGTTGCTGCAAGGGAACGATCGCGATTTCGGGGTTGATCGCGGCCAGTGCCTGGCGTCCCGATTCCGCCTTGGCCATGCCGACGCGGGCTTGGATATGGAGGATTTGCCGCTGCAGATTGGTCAAATCGACCGTGTCGTCGTCGACCAGCGTGATCTTGCCGATCCCCGCCGAGGCAAGGTAGAGAGCTGCCGGAGAGCCCAGACCGCCGGCGCCGACAATCAGCGCATGCGTGGCAAGAATGCGTTCCTGACCTTCGATTCCCAGTGCATCCAGCAGAATGTGGCGGCTGTAGCGGAGAAGCTGCTCATCCGTCACTTGTATTCGCGCCACTCCGGTGGGGTGTCGTCGTGGTCGCCGTGCGGGTGGTGTTCCCAGGCCTTGACGTAGGCCTCCGAAGCCGAGCGCTTCAGGCGTTTCTCGGGAGCACCCATATTGTGCAGTTGGGTTTCCTCAACATAGTAGATCAGTGCCCGGGTCAGTTTGGTCAGCAGGGTATTGTCGAGGTGGTAGCCCTTGTCGACCAGATGTTCGTCGAGTTCGCGCAGGGTGTGCTGTGAAAGCTCGTAGGCGACGCCGAGCGAGCGTTTTTCGTGTTTCGGCTCGACGTCGATTTCCTCCAGGCGCTTGAGATCATCAGCCGCCTCGGGTACCTGGCCAGGCGGGAATTTGGAAAACAGGATCTCGCGTTTCTTCTTGAGGTCTCCAGTGTTCATCATTCCTCCCGGCGAATGGACTATTGGCTCTTATTCTGCATGATCTTCAAGCCCTTGAGAAGGTTCAGCGCCTGCTGGAACTGATGGTCCTTCGGGCTTGCGTATTCTAGGCGCTCGATCGGCTCATCGTCGCCGTCTTCCTTGCCGCCCTTGTCCTTGCTGGGCTTGGTAGCCGGCTTGGCTTGCGGTTTCGGCGCCTCCTTGGCCGCTTCCTTCTCGCGGTCGTTCATCAGATGGCGGTCGAGATCGGCCTCGCGTATGCGGGCGCCGCTGCCATTGCCGTTCGGGGTTTCCTCGACGACGATGTCCGGTACGATGCCCTTGGCCTGGATCGAACGGCCGTCCGGGGTGTAGTAACGGGCGGTCGTCAGTTTGATCGCCGAGTTGCCGGGCAGCGGAATTACCGACTGAACCGATCCCTTGCCAAAACTCTGAGTGCCGAGAATGACGGCGCGCTTGTAATCCTGCAGGGCGCCGGCAACGATCTCCGAAGCGGAGGCGGAGCCGCTGTTGATCAGAACGACCATCGGCACCTTCTTGGCTTCGACCGGGATGCTCTTCAGCGGGTCCTCGCGGGTACCGCGCAAATAGTCCTGCGGGCGGGCAAGAAACTCCTGCTTGGCATCGCCCGTGCGGCCATCGGTCGAGACGATCTTGACATCCGGCGGCAAGAAGGCTGCGGAGACGCCGATGGCACTGTTGAGCAGGCCACCCGGGTCGTTGCGCAGATCGAGCACCAGCCCTTGCAGCGGACCCTGCTTGTAGAGCGAATTCAGCGCCTTGGCCAGATCGGCAACGGTGTTTTCCTGGAACTGCGTGATACGCACCCAACCGTAACCGGGTTCGATCAACTTGGATTTGACGCTCTGAACCTTGATGACCTCACGTACCAGCGTCACTTCGATCGGCTTGGTTTCGCCCTTGCGGATGATCGACAGCTTGATCGAAGTCTTCGGCTTGCCGCGCATCTTCTTGACCGCTTCGCTGAGCGTGAGGCCCTTGACCAGAGTGTCGTCGAGCTTGAAAATCAGGTCGCCCGACTTGATGCCGGCACGATAGGCAGGTGTGTCCTCGATCGGCGAAACCACCTTGACCAGGCCGTCTTCCATACCGACTTCGATGCCGAGACCGCCGAATTCGCCCTGCGTGCCGACCTGCAGATCCTTGAAGGCGTCGGCATCGAGATAAGCGGAGTGCGGGTCGAGATTGGACAGCATGCCGGAAATGGCATTGTTGATCATGGTTTTGTCTTCCACCGGCTCGACGTAACCCTGTTTGATGGCGCTGTAGACCTCGGCAAAGGTACGCAACTCGTCGATGGGCAGTCCGGCCTTGGTGTCTTTTTCGGCGAGTGCCGGGACGTGAAGGCTGATCAATGCCCCGGCGACGAAGCCGCCAATTACCAAACTGATAGTTTTCGCTTTGCTCATTTCAGACTTGCCCATTTCATCGGGTCGATCGGTTGCCCCTGGTGGCGGATTTCGAAGTATAAACCGGATTCCGGGTTGCCTCCGCTGTTGCCGACGGTGGCCAGAACTTCACCGCCTTTGACCGCTTGCCCGACCTGCTTGAGCAGCGAATCGTTGTTGCCGTAAATCGAAAGATACGCATCGCCGTGGTCGACGATCAAAAGGTTGCCAAAACCGCGCATCCATTCGGCGAAAACCACCCGCCCGCCCGCCACCGCCTTGACATCGCTACCGGCGCCGGCCTTGATGAACAGCCCGCGCCAAGTGCCGCCGCCGTCGCGCGGCGAGCCGAACTGTCCGGCGATGGTACCGCGTACCGGCAGACGCATGCTCCCCTTGTGGCGCGCGAAGCTGCCGTCGCTGGGAACCGGTTCATAACGGTTTTCCGCTTCGACAGGTTTTGCGCGCGGCGGTTCGCTGACCTGCGGGGGCGGCGGTGCCGGTCGCGGCGCCTCCTTCTCGTCATCGACCGGACGCGGTTTGGGTTTCTCGCGCTCCTTCTCCTTGAGCCGGGCGGCCTCGGCCAGCCGAGCGGCCTCTGCGGCGCGCGCCGCTTCCGCCGCGCGAGCGGCTTGGGCGGCTTGGGCGGCCTGCGCTGCCTGGGCGGCGAGTATTTTCGACAGGTGGTCAATCAGTTCGGTCAGGCGTTTTTCATTTTGCTGGAGGTTGCCGATTTCCTTGCGTTGTGCGCTGACCTTGTCCGACACCTGGGCATAAAGCGCTTTGCGCTCCTCGCGCTGTTTCTGAAGTTCGCCATGCTGCAGCTGTTGTTGTGCTTCGATATCCTTGAGCTCTTCCGCTCGCTCGTTGGCGTCGGCCGCCAAAGCCTTCTTCTTGTCCAGTGTGGCGTTGATCTCGCCCATCAATTCGGCTCGGGTTCGTGCGATGGCGGAAAAGTAGTACAAATCGCGCGTCATCTGATTCGGGTCGTCGCCGTTGAGCAGCAGTTGCATCGAATCGGGCGTGCCTCGCAGATACTGCTTGTACAGCAACTTTTCGAGCTGGGCTTGCTGGTGGCCGAGCGTGGTGGCGAGTTCCCTGCTTTGCAGTTCCAGGTTTTGCAGCTCTTTTTGCAATTGACTTCGCTGTTCGCCCAGTTCGTGTAGTTCGCGCTGCAGGCGGGAGATTTGTCGCTCGGATTCGCGCAGGCGGTCACCGGCATCGGCTTTGCTTCCTTCGCTGGCGCTCAGTTCCTTGCGCAAGTTTTCGATGCGGCTACGGAGTTCGCCGAGGTCGGCCTGTTTTTCGGCGATTTCAGGGGAGGCTGATGCCTTGTTTCTGGCGGTTTGTGGAACGCCCAATGACGGCCAGAGCAGCAACGCGGCGACAATCGCCGCAGTCTGCAGGCTGCTCGCGGCTGGCGTTTTGTAGCCTGGCTTGTTCGACAATGCTCTCTGTTGCCTTGGTGCCCTTGCCACCCGTTGTTCTCCAGCCGGCAAAGCGTTAAATAACTGCCGCATTCCGATTTGACAGCGATTAAGGTCTGCGAAACGCAAACCATTATTTTATAATGATCCATTCGCCAATATTGAGGTTTTATCTTGGAACAGCCCACCTTCAACCTGATCGACAAGCAGGAGCATATC
>Ga0209202_1000238_pt1 | contig 52659 bp, 71 predicted proteins | sample AD_UKC032_MetaG_FD_184416 | JGI IMG/M metagenome (GOLD analysis project Ga0209202, IMG submission 184416) | Active sludge microbial communities of municipal wastewater-treating anaerobic digesters from USA - AD_UKC032_MetaG (SPAdes) (version 2) | ecosystem: Engineered > Bioreactor > Anaerobic >... | reverse complement strand
GGTAGATGGTGTCAAAGCGTTGGAGATCATCGTAGTCGGACTCAATCCAATCCTGCTTGTGGCCGTCGCCGCCGCCCATCGGCACGGAGAGGGCCGGGAAGCCCAGTTGATGCAGGGCCATGGCATCCGGCTCGCCTTCGGTCAGCAGCACGAATCGGGAGCGCGGATACCCTTCGGTCACCACCGGCCAGCCAAACAGGCAGGGTTCGGCCCCCGCTTCCTGGCGAAAGGTCTTGGGCAGCCCCCGGTACTTGGCATTGACAAACCGGCCATCCGGCTTCAGGTAGGGGAACACAATCTCGCCACGCTCGGACACCGCCAGCTTGTAGGCGGCGATGGTCTCCGGGGTGAACCCCCGGGCCAACAACCAGGTCATCTGCGGAGACTCCGGCTTCACCCGCTCACACCGGGGTTTCTCCGGCAAGCGCCACTCCCGCTTGGGCCGGGACGCCTCTCCATCCACTTTCAGCCCCAGAAAGGCCGACGCCTCGGCCATCGCCTGCGTCAGGGACAAGTCCCGCACCGCACACCACAGGTCCAGCAGGTCACCGCCGGTCTGCCCCGTGCCGAAATCGCTCCACACCCCCAGCCGGGTGGCATCCTCCCCGCCAATCCGAATCTTGAGGGAGTCCCCTCGGCCCCCGCGTAAATCCCCCACCACCCACTCGCTGGTCTTGCGCCTCCCTCCCGGAAGCAGATAGCGGCAGACGGATTCAGCTCGCTGGGAGAGTAACGCCGACAGGTTGGAGGGGGTCATAGAGGATTTGGTTCCTGAACAAGGGGTTATGGAGAAAGTCTCAACAATGATCGCTGAGACGAAAAAAAGAGCTTGACAAGGTAAAAATTGTGTGTTAAACTTAAAAACACCCCGGAAGGGGGAACTGTCTTTCTAGGAATATATTAAACTACAGTAAAGAAAGAATAGTATCCCCCCTCTCTCTTGATATGTCAAGAGAGAGGGGGGGTAGGGGGGGAGAGAGATTACAAGTCCTATATATTTTATCTTTAATTATATAATACTACAGTTATGTATAACTATACAGTACAGTATACAGATATTCCAGACTATTACAGTCTGGAATAGAACTACAGATAGATAGACCAGCGTAGCTGGTCTATCTATCTTGATAACGTGTGGTTATTGGTTATAACGGTCTTACCATCCAACCTTTTCTGTGACAATAGTCACAAACTTGTGTTACTGTCCAGCCTAGCATGTTACATCTTCCGCTTCGTTGTGGACAACCCGGTGACGGGTTCAGCTTCCATCGTTGTTCTGGGATGTTGCGGTGAGAGCTTCACCCCCATCAAAGGCCCTGCCGGTCCGTGAAGGACTGCGGCTGGGCCTTTGATTTGGGGGGCCATCGCTCGGAATCATGGGTTGAGGTCCGATGGCCACCGGACTCTCAGATGATCGGGGAGATTATACCCGATACCGGATACGACGGCGAGTTCGGGCCGCTAACTGCCATTCAAGGTCGGCGATCTCAACGCCGATGGGGAGCTTCAGCCGGCCTTCGATCATGGCGCGCAAGTCGGATAACGGAAAGCCAACCTGGGACGTGGGGAAGTCTTCGTCGTCCTTCACTTCGTCGCGGACAACAATCGGCGGCCTCTTCTTGGGCTTAATTGAACGGTGTTCATTTGACTTGGCGACGGCTTTGTCCGTAGCGGAGCGAAGGACGTTGCCGTTGGCTGGTTTATGGATACGGTTGATCCGCCGACCGTCGGGTTTACAACCACAGGACGATGGGCCAACGACTCGTACCGGCTTACCGTTCTTCACGCGGAACCCAGTGAGTCGCCTGATTGGAAACAGGGCGGTAGTACCACATCGGCAACGACAGAGATACCAGGGCTTGCCGCGAACCACACAGCCGGCATAGCTGAGAACTTCCCAGTGTTCCATCGTCAGGTCAGAAATGTCTGGTGCTTTATAACCAACTGGCTTGCTGAGACGAGTCGGGGTTTCAATCATCTTCTAGTTCTCCGGCTTGATAGCGACGACGACGGTGGTATTCAGCTAACTGCCGACACATCGGGCATTGGTGAGCATCTGGCAAGTCAACTTCGGGGAAGACTTCCGCCGCATAGGGAAGGTGATGATGGAAGGCGAGATTGCGTAACCGTTCTCGAATGGCTGGCTTGGGGTTGCGGAGTCCACGCTCATAAAAACTGACCGCCATCGAGGTAGTCCCGAGGATCAACGCCATGTCGTAGATACGAAGGCGTAAATCACGCCGAATGCGAATAAAGGTCTTGGCGGATTCTGAGGTAATTCCTTGGGCTATCAGGTGTGCTTCTCGAACAATTGCCATGGGTGACTCCTTTAACGAGCGACGGCTTATTGTGCCTGATGAAGATTAAGATTGTCCAGTGGGATTTTAAGGTTTGGCTCTTTTTTTGTTTGTGGTGAGAAAAATGTTTTTTGTGGGTGAAGAATGGGAGGGCCAAGAATAGCCCCTGGTTCCGTCTCCATAATATGAGCCGCTACATACCCTCTACCTTTCAAATGTTACACTCAAAAATCGCGATTCTTGTTGACCTGGTTACACTTCGTCTATTCATGATACATGTATCTTGGTGGTATCAACTTGTCTTATGATGATGCACTATGTATCGTTATTATACACTGTCATATAGTAGATACAGGATGATACTCTAATGATACAGTGTAATCTTTAGGTGATAGTGTATCTCCCAGGTTACGGTGTATCTTCCAGGTGGCGGTGTAGCGACGAGGTGACGAGGTGTAGCTCCCTGGCTACAGTGTAGCGACGAGGAGACGAAGTGTAGCCTATAAGCTACGCTGTAGCGACGAGGTGACGAGGTGTCACGTTATTGTCACCCGTGAACGATTTATATATATTGTATATACATGGTATTAACAATAGCAGATGTTGTATAGACTACAGCTATAAAACCCAAGTGTGTAACAAAAATAAGAATTTGTATATACAAAGTATATACGGTGTGAATACACAAAAATTTTTCCTACCCCTTGAAAATATTTTCTCAAAAAGGTTACACCCCCAAACTGTCACGAGGATGTTAATTTTTATTTTAATTCAATCTTATCAATAGCTTGCAATAAACCTAATTAAACAGTGTAATTTATAACTCATTGATTATATTAACAAAAAAATAAATTTGCATTTATAAACAAGCTTTAGTATAAATAGCTTGCGTAGTTTGATTGTCTGTCAGGGTGACGGACTAGGGGAGGGGAAGCAGTCTATCCCCTCCAAAGATTGACTCTAAGTGAGGCGAATCTAAAGCGTAAAGATAAAGCAGTATCAACCGGGGGTAGTCAGACTCTTCCCCTGTCAATAAATAGAGTCGCGGCGGAACTGAAAGCGCACAATACACCCGCCTAATCAAATAAATATGTATAGCAGACAGCTACCCGTGCTCTATTCGGACCTGTCATGAAAAATGTTAAGTATAACGAAAGCGTTATAGATAAGGGTCGCGATAATCAACTTATCTTGACGTTCAACCCGTTATAAACGACGCAATTTATTTAATGCTGTAAAGCATTATGTATTAAGAATAAAGTCTAAAATCAAGACTTTATAGCTATATAGGCACCGCTAGCGATCAAAAGGAATTATCTAAATAGTCAGTATTGACTAGATAACGAAAGTCAAATAGCGGGATAAATAAAAGCCTATGAAAAGCATTCACAATAAGGATGAATTATGGTGCTGCTATAAATAATCTTGATTATTAAGACGATAAAACGAAAAAACTAGATTAGACTCAATTATCCTATTTCAAGTATGGGCCAAATTGAGTCTAGTCTAGTGTATTGATAAGCCGATTACAGTTTAATTGTTTCGTTAAACTTTAATCGGCTTGTCAATAATGACTCGCAAAAAAATCTCCAACTTTTAATGAGGAATTAAGAATGAACACCTACACTAATCAAAATGTAGCCGATATGACGGTTAAGCAGGTAGTTGAAAACTTCGGCTTGACCTCCAAGCAAAACGGCTGGCGGTACAATTTCATAGCCAAAACGGCTTGCGATGCCGGAAAGCGCGACGAAACTTTCGTAGCGCCAAAACGGCGGGAAACTGATAAAGCCGTTTCTGAGAAACCCGCCGCTAAGGACAAGCCCAACGCTATAAAGCTTGACGCCAAAACCGAACTGGTACTGAAACTGACCTGTATAAACGCCAGTGTTGATTTTACGATGGCTAACGTGAAAAACTTGCTTGAAACGGCTATCCCGGCGGAAATAGCGATGTTAAGCGCCGAGCAGCTAGATAACGCCAAGCAGTGGGCTGGCGTTGAAACTACCGAACAACGGATTGAGGCTTATGAAAAATCTCTGTTTGAGGCTGTAAACAAGCTTGCGCTTGCGCTTGATATGCGGGAAGTGTTAATTGCCCGTAACATCGCGGTTGATAGTGGCGAACAGAGTATTATTGCTATTTTCAAGAGGTTGTCGGAAATTGTGTTGACCGATGATGAAATTGCGGGGATCTGTATTCTGTCTGATGATTCAGATTGTTTCTGATGATTCTGTTCTGTCCGATTAGAGTTTTTACTTTGCGCTTTGCAGTCCGGGCCGATGTAAAGCGCAACGATAAAAATTCTTAACCGCAACAACAACCTGAGGAAACTGTCATGACCAAAACCGCCGCTATTTTTGCTGCTACGTTCGCTATCGTACTTTATGCGATTACAACACTTGCGCCCGCTTATGTTGCGCAAGTAAAGCACCATCAAGCCGTTCATGCCGAACGGCTTGCCCAGCTAGAAAAATTCTAGGAGGCTGTCATGAACCGCCGCTACAATCGGATTGATCCTGTGACTAAAGGGCTGGTTATTTATTATGCTTTTACGCTTGTTGTTGTAGTTAGCTATGTATTGATTCGTTTCTCGTGAATTTTTAGCGTGTGGGCTTTATATGTTGCAACGTAAAGCCTACATATAAAAGTTCATTCCATCGGCTTAGGACGCGCTTAAAGCGCGTTTAAGCGCGAGGTGCTAGGTTAGTATGTCGTCAAGCGTATAGCGCGAAAAAATGCGCTTTCCTGCGCTTAGGACGCGCTTTTTGCGGTTCGCTACGCTTGCGCTTGACCGTTCGCGGCTATGATAGCCGCAAGCGCGCAAGCTACTAGCACAGGTGCAAGCGCAATACAAGCGCGCAATACTGTCAATTTTGCTTATTCGCGGAAATTGCGCTTGTTCGCTGATTTTATGCGAACGGACAAAAACCAGGCTTGTTCGCTAAATTCAGGCTTGCTTGCCTGAATCGGGCTTATTCGCTTAAATTCCGCTTGTTCGCGGAAATTGCGCTTATTCGCTCAAATTATGCGAACGCGCTTTATTCCCGCTCCATCACTCAATTTCGACTCCATCGCTCAATTCTGGTCTGTTCGCATAAAATCGGCGATGGAGTCGAATTTAGGTGAACGGACGCCAAAACCACGAACGGACAAAAATCCCGCCCTAAGCCGCCCTACAGGGGCCACCTGACGCCACCTGACGCCCTCGTATCTAGACGAGGGCGACAAGCTGGCGACCTCGGCCAGTCCCCATCCAGTCCTCTGCCAGTTCTCAGCCCGTCTCGATTGCAGTCCCACAAGCCATCCGGTCCTCAGCCAGTTCTTGGCCGGTTCTGGTCGGTTTCTGGGACTTCAATTGCCGGCCAGTCCAGCCGGTCCTAATTCAACCACAAAGAGGAAAAACCATGAACGCCAGTCTCATAATCAAAGCACTCATGAACGCCGGGTTTGAATACCGGGAAGCTGTCGAACAGGCCAACACCACACTGGAAAGCGATAGCCGGGTAGCCATCATTCGTCTGGCAGCCTGCTGTGTGGCCAGTCCCAAGCCGGTACGCCAGACGTTCGGGCGTAGGGTGCTGGGCGGTATCAACCGGTTCTGAGGTGGCTATGAAACGCACTATTCAGGAGATGGCTCAGAGTTCCCTTGCTTCCAACGCCAAGCATATAGCGATGCTGTTGGATTGTCTGGTCGAGGAGACCAACCAGTCCGAACGGCAACGTCTGGCCAATAGCATCCAGTTCTGGATGGAGTCCAGTGACTTCTGGCGTAGCCAGATTATCCAGTAAATCAACCAGTCCCCGCCCTTGTGGCGGGTTCCGGTCAGGGTTCCAGCCAGTCTTGGAATCTTGACCGGAGCCTGTCAGTGGACACTCCAACTCAACCAAACCAACTGTAGGAGAAAGACCATGTTGTACACCAATCAGCAAGTTGCCACCATGAGCATCAAGGCCATCACCGAGGCTTTCTCGCTGGCTTCCAAGCAGAATGCGTGGCGCTACCAGTATCTCGCCCGGTCATGTGCCGATGGCCAAGAGTCTGCCCCGTTCAATCCGCCCAAGCGGCGGGATGCGGGCCAGTCCCAGGATACTGCTGGCCAGTCCCCGGCTCAGGCCAGTCCCAAGCCGGCCAAGCCGGTCAAGGCGGCCCCCGGGCCTCTGGCGTCCCTCGACGCCAAGACGGCGGCGGTTGGCCAACTCCTCGCGGTGGCGAGGGGGGTTTCCTTCTCGGCGGCCACCCTCCGCTCCATCTTGGAGGCCAGCTCGCAGTTGCCGGAACTGGCCTTCTTGGACGCGGGTCAGTTGGCCGGCCTGAAGAAGTGGGCCGGTTGCAAGTCCTTGGAGGAGCGGGTGGCTGAGTTCTGCTCCAAGCAACAGAAAGCCATCTACACCGTTGACCAAAATAGGAAGATGGCGCTCAGTCTGGTTAGCCAGGGCTATCGTGTGGATGTGCCGGAAGCGGTCGAATCCATCCTGTCCCTTAGCTATGCCAATAGCTTAGTAACCCAGCCCGGAGAGTTGGACATCGCCACGGCGGGTAAGGTGGAGCAGTTCAACCACGAAGCCACCTATGGGTTCACCGTCGGCGGCATCATCTAACCCACAACCAGCCACCCTTCGGGGTGGTTGGCTAAGAGGCTTGCCAGTTCTGCGAGTCTCTCAGCCAACCACAACGCGAGGAGTCACCAAACCGCCCTCCTTTGCCACTTGGCGGGTGTTGTTGGAGTCATGGGCCGATGGCCAGGTCTGGCGTACCGACAAGCTGGCCGAGTTCGCCGACCGGGATATTGCGGAGCATCTGGCCAAGCTGGTTACCGAGTTTGATGGCTTCGCCGGCCAGATCGGCGTCGTGGTCATGGAGTGCTGACCATGAGCCAGTCTCTCCTCAGTCGTGGGACCATCATGGCCTTCCTCAATGCGGCGGCCAATCCCGATCAACGGGGCGGAACATGGCCGACGTTCCAGATCATCGGCGGCAGCCAAGTAGTGGGCGGCAGCGACCAGCCGCCAAGATTGGTCGCCGAGAACTACTGGCGTGGCCGCCATCTTCACCAGCGGAAAGTCATCACCGTCGGCCAGAACTGGCTGATGGGACAGTTAGCCGCTGAAATCCAGCAATTCGTGGATGGGTCGTAGCCAATCCTCATCCAGTCCCCGCCTTCGTGGCGGGTTCCCCAAAATCTACCTGAGACCCTCTCCGGTGGCTTTTGGGGAGCCTGTCAATTCAGCCGCGTCAAACCATGGCGACGGCTCCAAAACGCCAAGAATCGCCTCCCAGGCGGTTCTAGGGCTATTCCCAACCGGCGGCTCAGGCCGCCAACTCGGAGGAACCATGAGCAAGACTTATTTCATCAGCCGCCATGCGGGTGCCCACGCTTGGGCCGACCGGCAGGGATTCGTGGCGGAGGTCGTCCAGCACTTCGACCCGGCCGTCGTCCAGCCGGGGGATGTGGTCCTCGGGACTTTGCCCGTCCACTTGGCCGCCGAAGTCTGCGAGAACGGCGGGCGCTATTTCCACTTGGAAATGGACGTGCCGGCCAGTCTCCGTGGGCAGGAACTCAGCGCCGACGACATGGAGAACTTGGGAGCCAGTCTTACCGAGTTCTTTGTGGTGAGGGCGGAGTTTGTGTCCGAGATCACCGATTTCGGGACTGGCGTCAAGTCCACCTTCTTTCCAGCCATCTGTCCTGTTAAGGAGGTGAGTAGTGGAAACTAAGCCAGTTCTGGTTGGAAGCGATTTCCAGCAACTGTACTCGTGGCGTCCATTCATGTGTGGGGCTGGCCACAACCAGTCCTTGGCCAGTCCATTCCAACAGGCGGTTCGGAACATCCAACAAGCCAGACGCGATCCGTCGCTTCTGGGCCGGGTGGCACATTCCAGCAGAATCACAGGAGACGTGATGTGGACCTGAAGCCAACTGACAAGACCCCGAACCAGCATTTTGAGGATGGCTATGAATCGGCCACTCTGACCATCGCCGACCATGGTGTTCTGTTCGCCAAGAACTACTTGGCGGGCAAGGTCGCTTGGGCCAAGCAGCACGGCTGGTCTACGCCGGCGCATGATGCGTATTGGTCTGGGTACGCCAAGGCGGTCGAGGACCGGGAGACGCCATGATCTATCTCCCCGGTTCTGGCTGGTTCTACCGTTGTGGAAGCTACAGGGTTGGTCGGTTCAACTCCCTTCATCGCGCAGTCGAGATGGCGTGGTATGACCCTATTCTCCAGTCCCATTATGCCAGGAGAGCGAAATGCAAGTAGTCCTTCTAAAAACCAAGATCGCCGGCGGGTTCTTTTACCCGGAAGGGTGGAAGGTAGCCCGTGACCTGATCCAAGAGGGGCAATACCTCCATCTGGAACGCGAACCCGACAACCGCTTCGATGAGAATGCGGTGGCTGTATGGTTCGACTGGGACGGTCCCAAGCGTTCCAAGTTGGGTTATGTGGCCCGCAAAGCGGTGGACGGCGGCAGCTTCCCCGCCACCAAGCGGGTTGCTGATTTCATGGCCCGTAACGACGGCAGGGTCATCTGCCAAATCCCCGAGTTCCAGTATTCCGAGATTACCGGGAACAAGCCAGAACTGCCCATCGAACTGCTCTGGCTGCCCGGTTCGGAACGGCAGACCACCTGGCTCTGGCGGTGTTGGAGTGAGGCCGCGAAGCGGCACATCTGGTCACTCGATACCAGCCGGTGCAATGGTAGCTACGGACGCCTCATCGAGGTTCCGCTGGAACCAGAACAATTGGTGGTGTTTTTGAACCAGCATTGTAGTTAAGCCAGTTCTCTGCTGGGTTCCAGTCAGTCCACTGGAATCCAGTGGAGAGCGGGTTATCCCGTCTCTAAACCAGAAGATCAACCAACACGAGGAAAAAACATGAAACAGTCCGACATTGATGGACTGGTGAAGGAAACCAGGCAGGCAGTGCTCCAAGAGGTGATGTTCCACCTCAAGGGACAGGCTGACCACGAACGTCGCCTCTATGGCGGCCCCAGTTCTGGCTTGATGGACGCCATGCTGATCGTCAACCAACTCCTTCAGGAGGCCACCCATGGCTAATGAAATCACCCGTGGCGCTATGATGGTCACGTTAAGCGAGCTGGCCGACCTGATCCGCCAAGCCAAGATCGAGGCTCTGGAATCCGTCATCTCTAACCTGCGTGAGCTGGTGAAGCTCCAAGAGAGTAGGCCATTTGGTAACGGAAAATCCAGTCCCGGGTTGAGGGAGTCCATTCAGGTTGTCCAGTCTATTCTGGAGGAAACCCATGGCTAAGGGATACCCATTGAGTATGATGATCCAGGCGATGGACGCGCTGACCACTGACCATGCCCGCAAGGCGATTATGGACTTTGCTTTACGCGATCCAGTCCTTCGCCGGGGCTGGTTCGCCGCCAAGAAAGAGCTGGACCGTGACGCCGAAGAAGCCTTCCAGCGGTATCAGGAAATGGCCGATGACCCTACCGGCCGGTCCCTGCTGGACGAAGTGTTGGATAAGGAAGTCGCCATGGAGTGTCCAAAGTCGGTTCATGGCTGGAACGATGAGTTCAATCCAAATGACGACCTCCCGTTCTGAGCGTTGGTTCTGGAGGGTCTTGGAGTTCCTATTCAAGGCCACCGTTCTTGTCGGGTCCGTCCTGTTCATCGTGCTGCTGGTCATTGCTTGGCTGGCCAGCAATACCAAAACGTGAGGGATGCACCATGAAAAACGTCCACTATGCCGGAGAGGTTGCTTTTTTGGAAACCGCTCGTGGCTTAGGCAAGGTCACGGTCTTGGAAGTCATCCAGTCTGGGAACGGCTGGACCAGCCAAGGGCGTGTCAAAGTGGAGTTTCTGGAAGAATTAAATGGCTATGATGCTGGTGACATTATGACGGTACCGGCCTGCTATGTAATTCCGCCAGTCCATTTAGTTCAACGGGATGGTCGTGATATAATCCATATCGGGTTTATCTGGCAATCCACCTTCGATTAGTCAACTCTCGGTGGCTTCAGAGTATCGGAGCCACCCGGAGTAGGCTGTTCGGCCTGCTACTCGAAAGAGTCCAATAAAATCTGTTTGGAGGAAATCATGAGTAATGGTCTGATGTTGCATACCGGCGGTGCCACCGTGTCTCTGGATGAAGTGGCGTCCATTCCCTGCCCGGCTCCAACGGAAAGCCATGTGCCGATTCCGCACCACGATCTGATTAACCTGGCGAAGGACGCCCTGAACCAGGCGGGCTGGATCATCCGGGATGAAGCCCATGCCCTCGCCGCCAATGGCGGCAACTACTTTGGGTTACTCGAAGTGGATCGGGGCCGGCTGCATCCCGCCAACGAATGGGTGCAGGTGGAAGGCCGCCGTGATTCGGCGATCACCATCGGCCTCCGCAACAGCCACATCAAGCAGTTCAAGGCCGGGCTTTGTGCGGGTTCCAGGGTGTTCGTCTGCGACAATTTGGCCTTCTGGGCCGAGGTGGTCATTGGGCGGAAGCACACCGCCAACATCATGCGGGACATTTCCCCACTCATGGCGCTGGCGGTGGGCAAGCTGATGAATGCCCGGATCACCGATGAACAGCGGGTAGCGGCTTACCAGTGCACAGAGTTGGAGATCAACTATGCGGAACATTTGATGGTCTCCATGATCCGGCTCGGAGTCATTCCGCCGAGCAAAATCGGGATGGTGTTAGAGGACTATGAGCATCCCGAGCGCCGGCATCAAGAGTTCGTCCAGTACCAGAACACGGCATATGGGCTGTATATGGCGGCTACCGAACACTTGAAGGGCAACCTGTTTGCCCTGCCGAAGCGGTCTGCCAAACTCCATCTGCTGCTGGATGGCGCCGCCCAGTTCACGGACGGCTTGACGCTGGAAGGGGTTGGAGTGGACGACAGTGAAGCGGAGATGGAAGAACATGTCGCCTAAGCCAGCCCCCTTCTTCTCGGTATACCGCAAGCCGGGTGGCCAGCCGCTGTTGGGCAAGCCCGGCACCAAAGCTCAGGTAGCAACAGACCTGTTCTGGAAGGATGCGGCCCACTGGATCATCTTCAGTCCACGGGACTTGAATGATGTGAAGATGGCTCATCCGTGCTGTCCAGACTGTCTGGACCTGCTGGCGACCATGCGAGTTTGGCGGAGGGCCGCATGACCACCTACGACTCTGAAGTTGTCGAGTGGCTGCCAATGAGCCAGCCGGTCCCGCCAGTTCTTCCCAAAGGACCGGACGGTACGCCGTTCCGGGTGACGGGAGGCCGCTGGCGGCTCTGGGCCAGATGGCCTGATGGGTTCATGGTGCCCATGGTGGACGCTAAGCTCGTCATTCTCTACCACAACCGCAGTCAGGATTATCAGATTGTGGTTGCCAATGAATGGGATTCATTGAACCAGCCGGTCTCTTGGAACCCTCTGATCTAAACCCTTCCGACTGGCCTTTCAGTACAGTGAGAGGCCAGTTTGAGTCGGTTTGGCTCACAACAACAAGCGAGGTGTACCGTGATTTCCTTGGCAGATGACATTTACGCGGAGGCTTATCCGAGCCAAGAGGCGGTGGAGCAGAGGATTGTGGAGATCGCCATTACTCTGCGGGATAACTACTATCCGGCCAGCGGGCTGGATGAGTATAGCGTGGACCACATGGTCGCGGTGGCTCTACAGATTTGGTATATCGCCCACAACGTGGTGGATGTCAAGATTGATGAAGACTCCATTGCTGAACAGGTTAGGGATCGGTGCAACGCCGACACCTACTGGAACCAGTTATGAGAAACCGCTTTTATGGCTGGCCCATGAAGAAGTACCTGACCGCCGATGCGGTGTCGGCCAGCGACCTCAAGGAGTTCATCAAGTCCCCACGCCACTACCAAGACATGGTCAAGCGGCGGTTCGCCATCTCGACGGCGGCTCTGATCCGTGGCACCCGGCTACACTCCGCGCTGGAAGACTGGGACCAGTTCATCCGCACCACGGTGGTCAGCCCGAAGTTCGACCGTCGCACCAAAGACGGCCGGCTGGCGGCCCAGGAATGGGAGGCGGAACATTCCGCCATGGAGATCATTACGGCGGATGAAATGGCAGAGATTGCCGGGATGCGCGAGTCCCTGTTCGCCGAACCCAAGATCAGGCTGTATCTGGAAGATTTCCAGGCCGGGCGAGAGGTCGTCTGGCGCTGGACCAATCCAGAGTCTGGGCTGGCCTGCAAGTGCCGCACGGACTTGGAAGACCACGACGGGGCTTGGGTCCTGGACTACAAGACCTGTCAGGACGCCAGTCCAGATGGGTTTCTGCGGACCGTCAAGTTCTGGGGCTACGATCTTTCCGCCGCTCACTACATCGAGGGCACGGAGTGCGAGCGGTATGGGTGGATTGCCGTCGAGTCCCGGCCACCGTATGCGTGCTGCTTGTACTGGCTCGGCATGTCCAATGGTTTCCGCTACGTCCATGAACGGCGGATCGAGAAGTTGATGGAGTTGGCACACTGGAAAGGCCGCGACACTGAAGTCTGGCCGTCGTATTGCGGCGGTGAGGGAGAGATTGTTCTTTAACCATCACTGGCCATCCTAAATGGGATGGCCTATAAACCGATAGCGTTTTGTGGTATAATAACTCCATGAAACCCTATCGTTTTATAGTTCAACAACCACGGGAGAACCCAAATGGGAGTCCTATCTTTGGATACCGAGCAGTACCAGAAACTGCTCTGCCAGCAGGAAACGATGTCGGAGTGGCTTGACAAGCAGATTATCGAGGAAACCGAGAATCTGCTCAGTGGCGGCCAGTTTTTTTCCGATGTGGGTGAGTCGTTTTTGGACGACGAGCCGTGCTGGACGATTGATTTACTGTTGCTGAAAGTCTATCTGGCTTTTACCAAGTCTTCGATGCACCAGCGGATGGATCGGGAACAATCGGTAGCGGATTTGGTGAAGTACATGGGTCGCCATGTTGAGAAAGTGGCGGTGAAGCGAGCCAAAGCGGAACTCAAGCGCCGCCAGAATGATTTTGAGGAACCCTATTCGGTGGAATCCGAGTAGTTTTGTTGTATCACCATCGTTGTTAATCCAGTTGGAGGTATCTCATGAGTAACACCAGTCTTTGGGAAAAGGTATGCACCACGGACCCCAATCATACCAAGGAGTTCAACCGGGGTGGCGGCTTCAAGGGGACCGCCATCAATCCGACGTACCAGCTGTTGAAGGCTACGGAAGTCTTTGGTCCGGTTGGGATGGGGTTCGGCTGGACCATCGCCAAGGAGGATTACATTCCCGGTGATTCTGGGGATGTGAACCACGTCATCCGGCTCGACCTTTGGTATCGAGTCACGCCGCAGTTCGTGGCGATGATGCCGGAAGCGGCGGACTACTTGGGCCAGACCTGCACCGTGACCCACTTCGGCCAGACCATCTTCGTCGGGCGGAACAAGAATGGCGCGTTCACCGATGAGGAAGCGCCCAAGAAGTCGCTGACCGACGCCATCTCCAAGTGCCTGAGCTGTCTTGGCTTCAGCGCCGACATCCACATGGGGCTGTACGACTCCAACAAGTACGTGAATGACCGCAAGCGGGAGTTCGGCACGGAGAAGCAGGCTACCCCGGTCAAGCCGGCGGAACCGGCCAAACCTCGGGAGCCGGCCACCTGGAACGACACCATCAAGGAGTTCGTGGTCGGTGAGTTGGCCAAGATCACCACGGAAGAAGAGGCTCGCACTTTGTGGAAGTCAGTATCCGCCGACACCGGCATCACCAAGGATGATCTGGTGCCCTATACGGAACTCAAGGGGCTGTTCAATGCTCGGGTTGCAGCTATCCGGGCTTCTGCCGAACGTACCTAAACCGCTCTGAATAAACTCTGGCTGGCCTTTGGGCTGGCCAGAGTTTATTGGGAATCGGTTTGTGTCCGATTCACAACCCTCTCATTAACCAAAACCAAAGAGGAAAATCAATGCTACTCAAAACCGATCAACTGCTCGCCATCGAGGAGTTCTCGGATTGTGGTAAGAGCGCCACCGTGTTCGCCTTTGCGGGGACCGGCAAGACCACGTCGCTCAAATGCGTTGGCGAACGGCATCAAGGCCAGTGGACCTTCCTGTACGTGCCATTCAACAAGGCCGCTCAGGTGGACGCCAGCCGGCGGATGCCGCCCAATGTCATCTGCCGGACCTTCAACTCCCTCGGTTGGGAAGCCGAAGAGGTGAGTCGGATTTACGGCTTCGATGGCATCGCCAACGGCATCCGGTTGCCCGCTGCCACCATCATGAAGCGCCTCCGACTGACCGAAGAAACCGAGGTGACGGTGGTCAAGGAGACCCTGCGCTGGTATCTCAACAGTACCGACGCGGAAATCTCTGGCCGCCATGTGCCGATGGATGCCCAGTTGCGGTTTACCGACCGCAAGGAACGGCGGGGTTTCGTGGACCACATCGTCCGGGCTACGACCATCCTGTGGCAACTGGTGTCCGATCCCCGCAAGGCGGACTGGCCGATGAGCCATGACGGGTACATGAAGCTCTGGTATCTCCATGGCGGTGCCCTACCCTATTGCGACGGCGAACTCCAAGGGCTGTTCCTGGACGAGGCGCAGGACATGAATCCGGTGAACTGGGCCTTGGCACAACGGTGGAATCTGCCGACGTTCGTGGTGGGTGACTCCTTCCAGCAGATTTACGCCTTCCGGGGAGCCATTGATGCCCTGCAACGGGTGGACTTCACTGACCGGTTCTGGCTGAGCCAGTCCTTCCGGTTCGGTCCCGCCGTCGCGGAACTGGCCAACGGCATCCTGACCATGAGCAAGGATGCGCCAGAGGTGTTGCTGCAAGGCAATACGCAGTTGGACTCCAAGGTGTTTCAGGCGGATCAGCACCAGCCAGAAGGTAAGCACACTCGGTTGTGCCGGACCAACTTCGGCCTGATGGAAGAGGCGTTGAAGGCGGTTCGGGCCGGCCAGCGGATTGCCGTCGTGGGCAACATCAAGGATGCGGTCAGCCGGCTCAAATCCGCCTGGGCACTCTACAACGAGGACTTGAAGAAGGTCCGCCACCCGGACATTCGGTTGTTCGGGGAGTGGGAGGCGCTGGAAGCCGCCGCCAACGACGATGCGGACCTGAAAGTCACCGTGCAACGGATTCACCAATACGGCGGCCAGATTCCCCGTATCTGTGCGGACCTGAGCGCCTCCGTGGAAGTGGAAGAGTCCGAGGCCGATGTGGTGCTCAGTACCGCCCACAAGGCCAAGGGTCGAGAGTGGGACAAGGTGGTGCTGGCCAATGACTTCCCGGAGATCATCAAGTTCGATGAGGAAACCGGGACCTGGAAGGTCAACCATCAGGAACGCAACCTGCTGTACGTCGCTGCCACTCGTGGCATCAAAGAGCTTTACATCAACCAGCCATGTGTGATGGCGCAGATGCACAGCGCCATCAGGGCTGCCGCTTAACCGCCGCTGGACGGATTCCAGTTTCTCGGGGGCTTCGGCCCCCATATTTCATCGTTTGTTGGAGAGTAGATCATGAAGAAAATCATCCTGAGTGGCGTGTTGGGTCAGGATTCCAAGTTCACCGCCAACGAGAATCCCAAGCACAGCGTCTTGCGGTTCTCAGTGGGTTGCCGGGACTGGGACCGCAAAACCAAGACCAACATGACCGACTGGATTGACTGCACCCTGTTCGGCGACCGGGCCAGCAAGGACCAGACCATGCTGCTGAAGGGAACCCATGTGGTGGTGTGCGGCAACTTGCAGAAGCCCGAAATCTGGACGGACCAGAAGGGCGTCCAGCGGTGCAATTCCAAGGTCATCGTGGACTCGTGGGAGTTCGGCGGCTCTAAGGCGACGGATGCCCCGGCCCCAGCTCCGGCCCCGGCCGCCACTACGGCGGCGGATGATGATGCGCCGTTCTGATCATCCCTTCTGATTAACCCGTTACCGGCCCGGTGCGACTCCGGGCCGTGGAGAGGCCAATGCCAAGACCACAATCGGACTGCTTCAACTGCGTCCACAAGATCGAATACCCCGGCGAATGCCATGTAGGTTGCAAGAACCCCGACCCAAACATGGTTGGAAATCCATATGAGATCAAGAGTGGCTGGTTCTTCTATCCAGTGCTGTTTGATCCAGCCTTGATGGAAAAAGAATGCTGTAATTACCAGCCAAAACAGGGTTAGACCGCCCTCCCACACCATTCCAGTACGGAGTGGTGTGGTGGGGATCGTCTGATTCCGCCAACCACGAGGAAACTACCATGAAGTCACTGTTGTTGCTGGCGGCCAGGGAAGCCGCCATGAAGTCCGTGCTGATGTTGTCGGCGGCCACCCTGCTCGGGCAGCCAGTCCTCAGTCAGACCGTCTATAAGTGCCCTCCAGCCAGTCCTGGGGGTCCGCCGATCTTCCAGCAAGTCCCCTGTCAGTTGGGTGGCGAGCGAGTCCAGGTTCGGGTGGTCCACATGGGCGACTCTGGCCTGCGGGACAGTGAGCGAGCTTGGCTGGATGCCCAAGACCGTTACCGCCAGCAGCAGGCCGCTCAGGCCGCCGAGGAAGCCAGGGAGGAACGCAGGATTGCGGCGGAACACCACAAGGCCCGGGCCGCCGAGGAGCAGGCGGAAGCCCAGCGGGAGACGGCGGAAGCCATCTGGTCCTTACGGAGGCACTGATGAACTACCAGTCCTTGGCCTACCAGTACCACCTGAACTGGCTGGACCTGACCGAACTGGCATCCTGCATCATCAACGATGAGGCTCGCCGCTACTTTCTGGCGCCGGCCGGGGAGGAGCATTACCGGTTGCTGGCCGATCTCAGCTTCCAGCCCGCTCTGACGCTGGCGCTGGACATCGGCACGTTCCGGGGCTGTTCGGCGCTGGCCTTGGCCTCCGATCCCAAGACCGAGGTCGTCTCCTTCGACCTGGAAGACAAGGTGGAACTGCGGCAAATCCCCGCCTCTGCCAACATCCGGTTCGTAGTGGACGATGTACTGAAGGTCCAGTACATCGAGTTGATCCAGCGAGCCAACCTGATCCTGCTGGATACCGACCACGACGGCGTTTTTGAGCGCCAGTTCTTCCAGCGGCTGTTGGACTTGCAGTGGCATGGCTGGCTGGTGCTGGATGATATTTACCTGAACGAGGCCATGCTTCGGTTCTGGGAATCCATCCACATGCCCAAAGAGGACATTAGCCAATATGGCCACTGGTCCGGCACTGGGCTGGTCTACTTTCCATCACAATCGGGAGTGATGTTTGATGTGTGATCCAATCTCTGGCCTGTGTAAGCAGGCGGTTTGTCTGGAAGATTTCTGTGGCTCCATTACGTGGCCAGGTAACCACGGGGATGTCTCGTTCTGGGCCGACTGGTGCCCGGTGAACAAAATGGTCTACTTCGGTGGAGCGTGGGGCATGGTGCCCAGCCTGCCGATGGAGACTATGCCAAGTGATATAGAGCAATTGTGGCCACACATCGAGGCTCATGGCGGATTCTGGTTCCGAGATGAGCAGACCTACTTTGACGTGGTGGTACGGGGGGCTAGACCATGGGAGAACCTGTAATCAGGCCAGTCCCGGCGTGGGTCAAGCAGCCACGGTGTGAGGCTTGCCAGCACTGGCTGGAACCACATGATCCGGCTCATCCGCTGTTGGGCCGCTGTTCCCAGCGGAACATCACCGCCTTGGTAGGGGGCATTTTCGTCGACAAGTTGGCCCCGGCTCGCAACACCGGATACTGCGATTCGTGGAAGCCAGTTCGCAACTTCGTCGCTACCGATCCGTTTGATGTGGACGCGCTGATTGACCAGTGCTTGGAGTTGCAACTGGCCCCGGAGTTGCCAGCCGGTCCTGTTCGACTGGCATTCTGGAACCTGACGACGGCGCTGGATCATCTACGACAGACGCTGGACCCGGAAGAATGGGATGGCCTGAAAAGCGTCATTCGCCAAAAGACCTGGCGGTACCACATGCCAGACTCGTCCGATAAGCTCGTGGAGAAATACCTGCCATGAAGAAGGAGCGGTTGTTCGTGCTGGAACATTTACCGCCAATCCAGCCCCATCAACGCCGACCAGCCAAGTTCAACGCCAAGGGCAAGTTCTACAGCAGCCAAGCCCTGCTGGACGCCATCCACGAGATGTTCAACCGGGGTAACTCGATCATTGAAATCTCGGATGCTTGTGGCGTCAACTACCGCACCGTCCGTAAGGCGCTCGCTTTGCGGCCCAATCAGGTAGAACCTGCCGCCGCCTCTCCCACAGAGGATGAGCGGTATGTGATTGTGTCGGAAACTGGCATTGCTGATGTGGATGCGGCCAAGTTGTACCAGGAAATGGATCAACCATGGGTGCAGGGAGCGGCATTGGCGGATTCTACGCCAATACGGATTCGTCGTCGTATTTCGGCAATGGGAGCCAACTTTGGTTGGGTACGGGTAGCCAAGTTGGTTTATGTTGATCCAATCACCCTCAAAGCACCATTGAAGTCTTGACTCAGTGGATCAGTCTGGTACAATAGGCGGTGTTGTTATCAGATTGATCCGTTCCACTTTGGAGAAACCGTTATGAGTATCGAAGCACTGGATTGGGGGACGTTGTCCCATGATGATTTGGACGCACTGATGGATCGTGCCAAGCGCGAGATGGATGCGAAGCGGGATCAGCGGCTCCAGGCGTTGCAGGAAATGGCGTTGAAGGTCCAGCAGGAAGCCAAGGCCCTGCATGTCTCCGTGCTGTCCCTGTTTGGTTATAAAAAGGCGGTTCGCACCAATCTGCCGCCCAAGTATGTCCATCCCGAGGATGCGACCAAGACTTGGTCTGGCCGTGGCAAAAAGCCGGGCTGGATGGTAAACCTGTTGGATGGAGGTTGTGCGCTGGAAACCTTGCTGGTCAAGGCGGAAGTGGCTGACCTCGGGGCTGACTGATCCAGTCCTCCATCAGCTTTACCTTGAGGATTCGTGCCCGTATCCCGAGCTGGTCAAGACACGAATCCAATAGTCCGGTGGCTACCTGGCCCGCAAGGTCATACTAGACTGCTGAGTGGTGTTAATCCGACGTGCAGGCAAACCCGGCGAAGCTGTGGAAAGCCGCTATCCTTTATCCTTTGACGCTCTCCTGGGAAAGCGTGGAAGAACTCCAAATTCTTGTGGGTTAGACGACCGGTTGACGAGCCGGAACGTGATCCAGAAGAACCCAGGGTTTGCGGTATCCATGAAAAGTCGCTGGTTACGGCTCGGATTCGATCTTTGGCAATACCGTGAAGCGGAACGCCGGAAAGAGCAAGCGACCACTTCGGGAGATAAAGCATGAACCAGCAAGTACCCGATCAAGCCTTGATAGATTTTGCCGCCGATGTGTGGACCAATCAGGTTGAACTGATCAAAGCGGCGGCTAACCACTTCCCATGCTCACCAGGACTGGTAGCGACCATCATGCTTCCGGTGCTGTTCCATGCCATTGCCGCATCGCAACCTGACAAACAGGCCATGAAGAAGATGATCAATGAGGCCATTGATAAGGGGTTCGAAGACTGGACCCGTTCACCTTCGCCTTGTGAAGTCCACTTGGATTCCGGCTGATCTCGCTGCCAGTTGGGGCGATCCTTCGCCGGCTCCGGTAGTCAGACCTCGATAGTGATGAGGGGGAGTTCTGGCGCTTCCCCATCCAGTCGCCACGAACCATCCGGGCGCTGGTAGACGAAGTAATGGTTGCCCACCGTTCCGGCTCCCTGGGCGGTAATCTGGCCACCACCGGGCCACTCAATCGTACAGTAGCCGAACACAGCATCCACACACTCGCCCACCAGAATCGGCTGGCTCTGACCCATCAGGGTTTGGAAACGGCTCCACAGGTTCATCAGTCCGTCGCCTCGTTATAGGAACCCAGCCGATCCGAGATGAAGTGGGCGTCCATGTAGGGCAGAGCCAGTTCACCACTCCCCCAGTCGCTTCCATTGGCATCCAGTTGGCCGAAGGTTAGGCTTTGCCGCCGTTCAGGTCGGGTGGTGTCAATGGTGCTGGGGCCGACCCGGTGGTCTACCAGATTCGGCACGACGATCCAGTGCTTCTCCATGTTCCGCTGTTTCTTGAGCCAGTGCTTGACCATCACATCCACCGCGTTGGGATTGCTGCGGCGCTTGGGCCAGCAGTCGGCGTAATCCGCAATCAGCCGGGAATAGCCAGCGGGCAGGTAGAAGCACACCGCGCTGATGAAATAGGCGTCCCACCGGGACCCTTTGGTCAGGTCCTCTGGCTTCATCGAGAAGAACTGGATGACCGACCATGGCCGCTGAGCGATTTCCAGCAAGGCCCGGTTCAGGAAGTTCTCGCCCAGAATCACATCGTCTTCCAGATGGAGCGCCGGTGAATCGTCCACGCTCCGCAAGGCCCGCACAAAGGTCTCCATGGGATCGCGGCAACGATCCCAAACCATCCGCAGACCGGGAAGCTGCTGGCGCAGGGCGATGGTGTAGTGGAAGCGTTCTGCCACGCCACGGCAGACCAGTTGCACCGGAGGCTCTGGACTATTGACCGCCGAAATTGCCCGATGCTGTAGATAGCCGGCAGGATAGGGTTGATCAGCCAAAGCGGTTCTTCCTCAGTATTTCGATGGCTTCCCGCCGATTGGCGTGAATGTGCCGGTGGCGGTTGACGATAGCCACCGTCCCGGTCTTGAGGTCCGTGACCTTGACTCCCGGCTTCTCGTTGTTCACGTCCAGCCGGCCATCTCGCTCTGGCCACGTTTCTACTTGGTACTTCTCGGCTTCTTCAGTCATGTTTTTCTGCCATGTGACACCATAAATTCAGCCAGTCTTGTTGGAGGGATCGCGCTTCCAGATAGGCTTCCGTATAGTTTTGGTCGGCCCAGGCCAGTCCCCAGACGGCCCAGAACCACAGGACGTTGACCCCATCCTTCCAAAATGCCCAGGAAGGCCCTTGGGAGGCGATTCTAGCCATTTTCCAGAACCGGGATGGTTTGTGCTGGGGTCGATGACAGCGGCCCGTATTTCGCCTCGAACTTGGCCTGCTGCTGCCGGGTCAGCCGAAGGCGTTCGGGCCGTCGCAAGGTTTTCAGGGTACTGCTGGCATGGTGGGAGACCCGCGCTTCGGGAACCACCGTGATCGGCAGGTTGGCCCGCTTCAACTGCTCCACCGTCGCATTGTCGGCGAACCAGAAGGGGAACTCTTCGTCGAAGCCGCCGATGGCTCGCCAAGCGTCCCGGTGGATCATGAAGCACCAGCCGGTAAAGTGCCGGGCCACAACGGTGCCGATCTCGGGTTCGGTCAGGTCCGCCTGTTTCTGATTCAGCGGACAGACCGGGCAAACTACCGGCGCATCATGCTGGATGGCGTACCGGTGCAGGATGTCTATGGCGTCCGGGTGAAATCGCAAGTCGTTGTTGCAGATCAACAGGTGGTCGCCGATGACCCGGTTGGCCCCGATGTTGGCGAACCGGTTGAAGTTGAACTCGTCCAGCAGGGGGACCGTCATCACCAGCGGCCAGCGCCGGCTAGACTGTTCCAGTACGACGACATCCAGGACGGTCCTGGTGGCTGCTTCAGCCAGCGAGGTCAAAGTCTGTTCGGTGAGACTGGCCAGTTCTTGGGTACTGGCTTTCGAGAGCACCACAACGCCAACACTCATTCTGTTTTCTCTGAATAGTAACGGTAATAGTATAGCGGATGGCGATCAAAATTCAACTGGGTTTTTAGTATGGGGCGAATGGACTGAGCAAATGCGGTATCTTCGCCAAACTGAAGAGATGGAAATGGCTGTTGGCGAACCAGCTCACGCCGAATAACACACAAATGGTTGGGCCAGCGCCAGTAGTGAGACTCACATTCGCCTTGATCAGGATAATGAATGGAGTAGTAGCAGGGTTTAGGGGTTCCATCGTCCAGTGTCACACTGACTGGAAAGGTCACCACATCAGGCTCATGGCGTAAGAGAGCAAGGAGGGTGGCCAGATAATCAGGAGCCACCCAGTCATCATCATCCACGAAGGCGACATAGTCCCCGCTGGCAGCCCGAACCAGCCGGTTCCGCTTGTCCCCCAGGATCAGCCGCTGGGCATCGGTCAGGGCCAGCACTTCCACCGTCTCTGTCGGGAGCAGACTCACTTGCCGATCCAGCTCCTGTAGGAGGATGGCCAGTTGATGCAGACGACGTGGGATGCTACAAATCAGAATGGAGAGCTTCACCGGTTCCTCGCTGGCCCAGCACGGGCCGTCAGCAAAACATGTCACGAATCCACCTCGTGCAGGAAAACGCCCAGAATCGCTTCCTGCGCGGTTTTAGGGGCATTCCTGAAAGGGGGTCAGACCTCGACTTCCCAGCCTTCGATCTCCACCGTCTGGGACACATTCAGAATGCCGGTCCAGCCCCCGGAACGGGAGGCGTTGACCGAAATACTGCGGACCCGGCCGTTCTGGCCTGAGTGCTTGATCAGCATGGTCGGCAGCAACAATGTGGGCAAGTCGCCCAAAGCTTCGTAATGGCCCAACAAGGTCCGCAGGCTCAACTGGTAACCGGTTCCGCCGTTCTGGGACAGGAACGACAGCCCCCGCATTCTGGCCGCCACGCCATCGTCATCACAGATCAGTGCTTCGGTGATCGGCTGGCCGGGCTGTAGAGCGCCATCGGTGCCCGCGATCTTGACGAAGGCCAGTACGCCATCGGTGGTGCCCGAGACGTAGACCCCGTTGAAGTGGTTGGTGATGTTGGGTTGCCGCCGCAATTCAGACACGATGCTCTCGGGCAACTCCCAGTCCGCCGTCTCCGCCGCCCACAACCAACTGGCGACGGCGTAGCGGGGATAGGCGGTCAGGACTTGGAGCGAGGGATCGGTATACAGGCAGCCATCCACTGGCTTGAGCAACCGCATGATCCGACCCACGATGTCATTGTCCCACTCGAACCGGCCCCCGGGCACCGCCCAGTCATCCAGCAACCAGTCGAGGGTCCAGCCGGTGTTCTCCAGCGCCTCTTCGGCCAACTGCTGCGCCGTCCTGGCGTTGGCCTGCCGCCCGATGGCACGGGGAGTCCATGGTTCCGAGAGCCACGCGGAACGAGATCGGCCTTCGATAGTCAGGTTGTGGTTGTTGAACTTGCGGGTCAGGCCTGGATAGTCCAGCACGAAGGTCCAGATCCATCCGTTGATGGTGGCCTCTACCTCGACCGGATAACCCGCCGGCGTGGGTTGCACCAGCGCCCAGGCCGACGGCCCGGTCAGGCTGGCTGACAAGCCCCAGCACCACGAGTTGGCGTCAGTCTTGATGGTCATGGACGTGCAGGGGAGTGGCGTCCGGTTGGGAAGCAGGGTCAGTGAGGCGGAATTAACGGACACGTAAGAACTCCTGAAAGGAATATCAAGCTCTGGAATCAACGGGCACTGGGTTCGGCCAATCCGAAGACTGGTGCCGGGCAATGAGCACCAGATACGGAGCCGGGTAACATATTGGGGCGGTAACGGAGGGCGTGGCGAGTCTTTGGGGAGATTGTTGGCATTCCAGACAAACCCAGCTTCCTGCCAGACTTCGACCGTCGCCTTCAGGCTGAATACGCCATCCCGCATCCGGTCACGAACACTCCGCCCGCTGGTAGCACCATGCTGCCAAACTGGGTAGATATTCAGCTCCAACCGATTTTGGCTAGTCTGGAACCGTGGAACGAAACTGGTTCCAGACCATTCCCCTTCCTGCCAAAAGCTGGCAGAGCAGGTTTCAAGCCGACTAGCATCGGACCATAGCGAAGTACGGCCGGCCCCCTGTTGGAGAGCCTCCTGCCACGCTGGATTCGCGATATGCAAGCTCAGTTCAGCCACAGACCAGCGGCTATCCAATCCGCTGACTTCAAGGTCGCCTTCCTGCCAGTGTCCCGGGCCGGATACCTGAAGCGGAGTGGCCGGACGAAACCCAGCTAGAATCCCACTCGGGACTTGCTGGCTATCCTGCCAGTCCTGCCGTAATCCATGACACACCTCGGACAACAGGTTTGGATCATAGACACCTCCCACGTGGCCAGTAGGAGCCGCCGTCGTGCCGGAGATCACTCCAAAGACGGAACGGCGGACACTGATCAAGCCAGATGGAGTTGGGGTAGTCCCCGATAATGTGGCTACCCGGCTCCTCAGCGCCGTCAATTGGCCAGCGGGAACAGAGGTGGTTCCAGACAGGATCGCCTGCCGGGCCTTGATCGCCGTAAACTGCCCAGATGGAGCAGTTGTGGTTCCAGCAAGAACCGCTACCCGATCATCTGTATCCAGATGACCGATGGTTAGATTGACCGTCCCGACTGGTGGGGTATAGCCAAGGACGCTGCCAATCGAGAGGTTGGCCGTCCCGACTGGCGGCGTGTAGGCCATTTCAGCCCTCGGCGATACTGAAGCTCGTTACGGACACGTAGCCACCCTGAACCAAGGTGATGCTGTCCAGTTCAAGGAAATTACAACTGCCGGAGACCCCGGCATCCACATCACAAATTACCACATCATATTCGTCATAAATTCTGGCCCACGCCGCAGTTCCGCCGGTGGCAATCTGAGCCGCGTCTGGCAAATTCCCAGTGAACACGCCATTGCTCACTGAACCCGAAGGATAGGGAATAGCGAACGTGACCAGTAGATGTTGAGTGGTGATAGCGGTATCGGCATTGGTGGGTTTCGTGCCGTCGTAGGTTTCGATCTTACCGCCATCGAGCCAGCCAGCCAGCAGATTTCCTCGACTGGTCTTGCGAGCGGTAGCGAATCCGAGTAATTGGCTCATGGCATCAGTTCCGGGGTGACGTAATCAGCAATAGCGGCATTGAGTGGGTTGGCTCCATGGTCAAAGGCTATTACATAGTAGCCTTTTAAAACATAGGCGATATTATTAAATACATAGGAACCATCAGCCCCAGATGTGGTATACTGTGCTGGTAGCCGTGTAGCCCTATCAAACAAAGCAACTTGATACCGACCAACAACACCTAACTCATCAACGGTTCCTCTTATCCTGTAAGATCCGCCATAGGTGTAATCGCGACCAAAATGCGACTTGGACGATGTGCCATCAGCCATAACTATCTCCAAGGACCAGTTATATCAATCCCAAGACGATATACATTCATTTGTTGAATATAATACTCTCGACTTGGAGAAACTGATATATCGGTAATAATTGTCCCATGATTAGGAGCAGAGGTGTGTATTGGATTTAACGCGCCGGGTAGCAAACCACGCGGTACTGTACTTCCTTCCCAACTTCCTTCCCAAACCTCGATGGGAAAGAAGATGCAGTTATTTCCAGCAGCACTGGGATAAGCGCCACCACCATATCCTACTCCAGATGTTGTTTTAACATGCGAGTAGCGATAAGCACTAACGGCTGACCCTGTTTGGCTGTATGACCTTGCAATCCACGCATAACTATTGTTAGCAAGTTGTGGTAAATATGGAGTACCATAATCATTACCACCCCCAATTAACATACAATGATATAAGTCGGCTGACTTATAAGAATTAATATCACCAAAGAAACAGGCGCTTGTATATGGATAGGAGGTCCAAGTATTTACAAATAAATAAACGGTCCTATCATCGGCAATTAAGACCCATGGAGCGGGCGACGAATTACCGTACTTAGGCCACTTAACAGCAGTAGAAGCGCCTGTTCCAGTATTAACATCACTCATGGTTTCATACATTGTTACAGCAGGATATTGTGTAACAGTATCGTCTATCCTACAATACAGTCTAGTGCTAGCCACAGTTAGCGACCGATAAGCCGCTTTGTTGGTTCCAGAAAAAGCCTTTTCAAACCCAGCAGGCGCCCTCTTGGCGGTAATTGTACCGGTTGCGGTTTGGTTGGATACGCCGCTAGTAGCGAAAGTAAACTCAGTTGAGCTGGTAACCGTAACACGCCAATCACCATTCAATGCGCCAGCATTATCACCAGTAACACTGGACCCAGCAATCCGTATCACTGGGCCAACTGTGGTGCCAATCGTAGCAAAATTATGCCCACTACTATAGGTTGCTGTAGCTACATCATCTGCTACCACCAAGCTGGTTAATGTAACTGAGCCAAAACCATCACACAAACAAGCGTCCAGTAGTGTGATTAAAGAACCAGCGGAGTTCGTGAGAGATGCCGCTCCACTCATCGTAGAGTAGAATACTTTAACGGTGGTATCTGTCATGTTAGTAGCCTTTACGCATCAACATTGCCGACGAATAGCAATTCCACGGAATCATCAGAACCCGTTGGTTCGCTGGGCTGTACCGCTCGAATCAGGTCTACCGGATAATTGGCGGAGATCAGGTTGAACCGCACACAGTTGCCAGTGGACCATCCACCACCCCACCCACGGTAATCAATCGTGAAATAGGGTTCGCCAGTTAATAGATTGGTTGGAGAGAAATTGTGGTTAATATCACCGGCACCCAGATAACCTAGATTCTCACCATAACAACCAAATGCCGTCGAGCTGGTGAACCGAATCACAAACCGATCTTGGTAGGCTCCTACATTGGTGATGATTAGCGGATAGGTTACATCATTGTATTGCGCCAGCGGTTCATCGCCAATCCGATCATCGGACCATACCGAAGTCCAAGTAGACTGGGCAAACATGTTGGTATAGCGAGCCTGCATAGTGCCCACATACAACATCCCAGAGACCCGGCTGTCATTCGCCGGATAGGTGTGGCTCAACTGCTTGTTCAGCGTCAGCGTACCGTTGATGTCAACATCAACCAGCCGGGCGAGATCGGCCACCGTATGGCGGAAGGTGTAGGGGCCGGTGTAGCCGGTCAGGTTGAGATCGGTGGCCATCGTCACGATCCCGGTCTCACGGGCTACCGAATAGAAGCTGGCCGGGAGCCGCTTGCCGTCGGTATCATCAATGACTACCCGATAGAGCCGAACTCGGCCCATGTCCACCGTCTGAGTCGGGCTGAGACTATTTTCCGAATGGGTGGCGGTGTGATGTACCAGCACCAGCCGGCCCCGGTTGAAGATCAACCCCTTGCCGTCGGGAGGCAGGCGAGCGGCGTTGATGCCCAGCAGGTCCGAATCCGGCGGAAGGACGGTCTGGGCCACCGCATTGTAGACGACGCTATCGGCCAGGGCTGGAAAGGTCTGCCAGATGTAATCATCCTCGCCGATGGTGACCAAGGCGTTCGGGTCGTACCACGATTCCAGTTTCTCCGCGTTGGTCAACGAGCTGTCCTTGCGCCAGAGACCGAACCTGGCCCTCACGATGCCCAGCGTGTAATCCACCCGGATTTCCGCGTCGGAGTCCTTGTACCAGCCCGTCCCGTCCACGGTCTTGCTCTTGACCGTCCCATCCAGCAGTTGCCACCGAAGTTGTAGCGTCCCGGAGCGAATGGGGGCCACCGGCGTCCGAAAGACCACCTCCTCGATGGGCTGGCTTGCCAGATCAGTGACCAGCGATTCCAGTGCGACGGCATTGGAAGCGCCGCTGGTCCAGGAGGTGATGTAAACCCGGCCCGATGAGCGGTCCACGCTGCCACAGAGCGTCCCAGCACCCGTAGCAGGGCCTGGATCGCGGTACAGTTGGCCAGCGGTGTCTACGTAGGTGGAATCTCCCAGGGTGAACCGTACCGAACCCGCTACGATGGTCTCAGCGTAGCCCTTGGTCAGGTCCAGTTCCAACTGGGTCAGCGTTACCGTCTCCGTGGCGCTGGAATCGCCGCCGACGACTCGGTAGCGAATCTTGACCAGACCAGTCTCGTCATTCGGATAGATGGCTCCGGCTGGAATGTACTCGATGCCATCGAACAGGGTCCGATAGGTGTTCTTGATGACGGTATTGCCCAGAGCATCCACCGTGGTCGTGGTGCCGATCAGGTGCTTGGAGTAGATCGGCTTGGGGATGGACACGGAGACATCGGGTAGCCAATCTACCACCCCATTCTCGTAATCCACCGTCCCGTTGCTGCCGCCGCTAATGGTCAGCACCCCAGCGCCATTGTCCCGCACGATCTTGATCGGATCGAACCTACGGAGCGGGGCCGGAATGAACTGGCTCTCGGTCGAATACGCCGCGTCGTAATCCTCAACCAACAGATTCCACTCGACTTCCACGGTATTTTCCCGTGGATCATCGTTCAGGGTGATCTGTAAGTGACCATCCAGTTCGCGGACTGGATGCGCGAAGGTCTCCTCCACCGGAGCGCCATAGTCATAGGCTATGGAGAACTCCGTGCTGATAGGCGGCAACAATGTGGGCCGGACCCACCATTCGCCCGTCGCATAACGGATGAAGCCGACGCCGCCAGTTCCGGTCAAATTACCATCCGCTGCCGGCGTATCATCCAGGGTGTAGGTGGTCTGTCCAACTGTCCATGACACTACGACGGTTCCCGGAGCCACTCCGGAATGGGCCGTCTGCCCTCGTACCACGGGAGCATCTACGGATGCTCCACCGCGAGCGGTGTAGTTGACCGGGGTGCCCCAAGCGTAGAGGATTTCCGAGTTCACGTCCGGCAGTTCGCCGGTCGTCATCGTCACCGTACCGGTGGTGAAGTTCAGGGTGGCGCTGCCATAGCTGGAATCAGTCCCCGTACACAGTCCGCCACCCTGATCGGCCAGCACATACCACTTGTTGTTGACCCGGTAGGCGATGCGGAGCGTCTGTGGGGCTGGAATCGGGCTGAGCGTCATGATCCAGACATAGCCCCGATTCTCGGCGGTCACGGTCATCGCCGCCGTATCGGCCACTCGCAACGGTTTGGCGGCAGGCTTGAAGGTGACGGTCTTGCTGGACGTGCTGTAGTTGGGGCAGGAGTCATTCCAGGTGACCAGGCCATTGCCGTAATCAATGGTGCCGATTTCCTGGGTAGCCAGGATCGCCGAGCCGTTGTCATCGGTGATGGTGGCCCCTGACACGCTGATGGAGAGGGTTCCGGGGAAGATGCCAGTCCCGCAGTACAAGGTGACGTTGGGCTTGATGGATTGTGTAGTTGTGGTGAAGCTGATGGTGCTGCTTTTGCCAGCGATCAGAGCTGGCGAATCCCCGCCCGGATTGATGTCGGCCAGCGCCGTTTCCGACAGGCTGGTGGGGATGATGTATTCGTAGAGCGTGTCCACCTGGATGCTGTAATCGGTGGTCACCGCTTGCGCTACTGTTGGGCGGATTCCGTACATCGCCACCGCCTCGGCGTTGTAGCGGGTGTCGTAGACCAGCGTGGTGCCCGTCCCGATGGTCGGATCAATCCGAGTCGGTTCCAGACCGGAGAAATCCGCTTCCAGAGCTTCGGAAATCTCACAGACCACCTCACGAACCGAGTAGGCCCCCTTGTCGTCGTACTGGGTCCGTAGCGTATCGGTGACGCGAGTAACCCAGAGAAACTGGACACTGGTCTCTACACTGTTGCTGCGAGCAACCAGTACCAGCCGTTGCCCAGTGGACGGTAGTTCGGTTTCCGGGCGCTGCCAGAGAGTCACCGCTCGTTGGCCGGAGAAGTGCGATCCCCACAACCAGCCATTCCAGCGAGAACCACGGACGATAGTGTTCTCGATGGTATTCTTCAGGTCAGCGCGTTCGTCGAAGTAGTCGCCGGTGGAAAAGGCCAGCACGGTTGCTGCCGGGTCAGCCGGTTCCTTGAAGATCACCACCCCGGCGTCCAGATACTTGTCCGTGTTTTCGCTGGTGACAGCCGCATAGACCTTGCGAAGGCTCACATCCCCAGCCGCCCGGTCCACATCGGAAATATCATCGAAAATCTGGTTGTCCTGGCCAGAGACGATCTCGTTGGCCGTCATCTGGCCACCACCGTCCGACTCATCGGTCATCCGCTCGGACTGGAAGAATTTGAGGTCAGCAACCGTAATCGCCATGGTCGTTCCGTTGTTGGGTTCCAAGAGTGAACAAACTGGTCAGGAAGGGCCATTCTATCATATCAGGCCCATCCGTTTGGCCGTTTCCAGTGCGGCCATAAATTCTTCGACGGTCACGCCGGCTTTATCGGCGGCCTTCTTGATGTCAGCGATGGTGGCCACCGCCTCCGTTTTCTGGTCGGCCAGCTTCATCGCCTTGGCCAAATCCTCACGCAAGCTATTCAGTTTGGCCCGCAGCTTGGACAGGTCCGCGTTGTTGAGGAGTTCCAGCTTTTCGGCGATGGTGGCCATTACAAAGCTCCTGCTAATCCACGGGCTGCCTGCCCCAAGGTTTCAATCTGGTTATAGAGACCAGACAGGTCAGTAGCACCCATGCTAGAAATAGCTCTGTGTGCCCTTTCCGCCTGATCAGCTAATCCAGACATAGCGCCAGTAGTAGAGTTGGTTGAATCATTTTGCGCCTTAGCATCTCTATCTCGTTCTTCTTTTTCTTGACGTAACTTGTCCAATCTCATCTGGTGAAGTAAATTAAGTCTAGATACTGCCTCATTATATTCATCATTAGCATAGCCACCAGCCAGCCTATGGAGTTCCTCCAGTTTGGCTAATTTATCTCGATATTCTAAATCTTCCAGAGCTGCTTGATTCCCTTGGATTTGAAGTATTTCCCGCTCAAAGTCCGCCGCCATGGAGGCTAAATCTTGCGCCAACCCCTGCGCTTCTTCACGGGCACTTTGCAATGCACTCAACAGATTGTCCGCTGCCGTATTGGCGGCTTCCTGTAAATAGCCCTTCACCCCTTTTAGGCTATATGCCAAGGATTCGGCGTTATCGACTCCAGCAGCCAGCCCGTACTGGTTCAATCGTTCAGCAGCAACATTGGCCTCGTTGATGGAGGACTCTACCTGACGGACCAACTCATTAAAGCGCGAAATCCCCGATGCACCAAAGGCAAAAACTGTGTCTTCGCCAAATTTGATCATGGCGACGTTGAGGGACTCGGTACTGTCCTTCGCCCGGTCGGCTGAATTAGCTAGCTTGTCGTTGGAACGGGCACTCTCTTCGCCAGCCTCGTTGGCCTTCTTCTTGGCGTTCGCCTCTTCAGTGACCGCATCCGCTACATCCTTGGCTTTCTTGGCTTCTTGATCCTTGATCTCCACCATTTCCTTAGCGACTTCAATCCCCGCCGCTTCCTCTTCTGTCACCACACCATCTTTGTTGGCCAGATCAATCAGTTCCTTGACATAATTGGCGGCGGCCAGCGCAGCAATACCCTTGGCGTCAGCATCGTTCTTGGCCTGCTTGACGGAAATGTCCAGAACCTCGTTCTGTTTCCGAATGGCGGTTGTAGTATCGCCATGTGCCTGAGCCATCTTTTCTTCTTGTTGCAGGTGCTCCTTTTTGGCTTCCAGCAGGCGGTTTTCCAGAGAGAGGCTGGCGGTTGCCGCATTGCTTACCCGTTCCATCGCACTAGCAATGCTCTGGTAGGAGAACTGTAACTTCTCTGTCTGGGCTACTTCTTGCCGCTTGGCTTCCACATCCTGCTGCTGAATTGGAATCCCTGCTTGCAATTCAGCCAGACGGCGCTGCTGGACTTCACTGAGACCCCCGGTAGAAGTCTTGAGCTTTTCCAGTTCTGCTAATTCTTCCTGATCCCGCTGTAGCGTTTGGACCTTGATAGCCAGTTCTTTTTGAGCCTGCTCTACTGCAAGCGCAGACTGCTGGACCAAATCCTTGCCCAGCGCAAAGCTCCGGCCCAGTATCTCGTTCCTCACCGTATCAGTCTGGTTCTGCTCCTGACGTTTCTTGATTTCCTTATCAATCAGAGTAAGTTGCAACTCAAACAATTGCTGGCTTTTCTGATACTTTTGCAGTACCGCTTCAAACTCTTGGTTCTCCCGCTGCCGTGCCTCTGTGAGCTGTTGCAGGGCTTCGGTCAACCCGAGTGAGGCGGCTTTCTGTTCCAGCCAGTTCCGGTCAATCTTGATGCCAGCGGCTTCGGCGGTCAGCATCGCTTCCGCCGTCTTCAGGAACCCATCTTGCACCTGAAGCGTTCCCGCTCCAAGCGCCTGCATGGACTCCACATTGGTCTGCATCTTCAGCGCCACCGCTGCCAGTTGCTCTGGCACACCGATCCCCAGCTCCTTCATGGCTGAATTGAGCGGGTCAATGGCGGTCCTCACATCCGCCATGCGAGTTTGCAGGGTGGCAAGCTGCTGGGCAAACTCCGCCTCCGCCAGTTGACCAGTGGTGTAGAGGCTGATCAGCAAGTCTCTGACCGCTTCCAGTTCTCTCGGGGTGTTGGCTAAATCTATCGCCTTGCCAATAGACTCCTTGAGTTGCTGGCCAGTCAGGATGCCTTGGGATGCCAACAGCTTCATCCGGTCAATGGTCTTCCTGAACCCGAAGTCCATGCCGGTCGTCATTTCTTCAAAGTCCTGACCAATGTCCTTGGCGGACTGCTGTAGCTCACCAGCCATCTGTTTTGTCAGGTCGGCGACTTCCTTGTTCTTGGCGGCCAACCGTTGCAACATCAGTTCCAGTTGCGAGTCGCCAGCCCCACTAGCGAGGAGCTTCTTATATTCCGCCTCAAGGTTCATAACCTCAGTCTTGGCGGTGATCAGGGCGGCTTGCTGAGCGGTATAAGAATCCGCCAAAAGAGTGTTGGCAATCCGAGCTGTCTCGGCTTCCGTCTTGGCAACCCCTACACTACTATTTCTTACTTCTATTTCGGCCTTCTTCTTGGTAATGAGAGCCTCAATCTCACCAATTTCCTTATTGGTTTGCTCGGCGTTCTTGTCGTTGATGGCCAGCAGCTTGTTCTTTTCGGCCAGTTGGGTCTGAAGGAGAATCAGCTCTCGGTTAGCAATGACGGCGGCCTGTTCAGCGGCCTGTACTTCCAGCTTCGATTTTTCAATCGCCATCTGGCGCTGGGTATTCAAATCACCAAACGCCTTGGCCTCCTTGTCCATATGGTCTACTTTGGCTTTCGTGGCAGTCGTCAGTGCCTCATACTCAGCCTTGGATGCCTTGAGTTCCGATTGTAGTTCCTTCTCCATTTTTTGCAGACGATCCATGTCTTGAATGTTCTTAACAATCGCTTGACTCTTGGCATCTAACGACTGAATATATGCTTCGTCACCATTGATAGCGGCCTGAACTTCTTTAACGCTCAATCCAGTTAATTTAGCATAAGCCTGTTCTGCACTAGCTTGTTGTGCGAGTACAGTGGTAAGTGCGCTGGATGATGCTTTGCGCCTAGCCTCAATCGCTACCAATTCCTCAGTAGCAATTCCAAGCCTTCTGGTAATTTCCGTCTGGTCCTCGTGGGCGCTTTTCGCCAACAAGAGTTCGCGTTGCAAGTCTTCGATCTTTTGTTTTTGACGTTCATAGGAAGCTGTATTTTCGTCGGCGTTGGCTCTGGCTCGACTTACAGCCTCTCCAAGTTCCTCATACTTGCTTTTCAGTGCGATTAAACCAGTAGCCTCTTTACCTTGTAAGATGGTAAGGGCTTCTTCGGCGGCTATCAATTCCTCCACATTACTTTTTCGGTCTTCTGCCGAAGTCTTAAACGAGTTCAACATATTAAAAAAGCCGTGCCAGCTACTTGTCATCAACTGTAGTCTGGTCGCGCCATTATCGTATAATTCTATTTCCTTCTTAAGTATGGCAATCTCTTCTTGTTTTGCGGAAATTAGCTCGGCAGAAGTCTTAACCGTAGACTCCAACTGAGCGACGTTCATTTTGGTCAGAGACTTGGTATACTCTTCTGTATCCTTGGCGAGAACTTTCGTGGCCTCGCTCTGCTCACGAAAGCTGAGAAGCATGGTGGCAAATCCGGCCACAATCAGCGCGATCATCCCGGCTGGACCGGTCAAGAACCCCCACGCTCTTGCCAGCAGACCCACTTTGGCCGCTGATTCTGTCCCTGCCAGTGCCGCTCGCTGAGATGCCGCAGCCAGTTCGGCTTGGGCCGCCACATTGGCCGCCGTGGCCTTGGTAGCCTCCTTCTGGATCAGGACGTTCTTTTCCTGAGAGATGCTCAGCCGTTCGGTAGCATCCGCCGCCTTCTGGACCGACCCACCTTCGGCAAGCGTGCCCTCGGCGTTCCGTAGGGCTGCCGTCGCCAACGCTTCCTTGGCGGCAACCTGGGCTTCCGCCTTGGCTACATCCTCCGCTCTGGCGCTGGCCGTCTTCGTCAACTGGGCCAGTTCCTTGTCGCCGCTGACCAGCAACTCGGATTCGGCTACGATCAAATTACCAGCTAAGCCAACTTTCTTGGCCTGAATAACCTCCATGTTCTTTTCAGCAGCCAGCAACCGTTGCTGTAGAATAAACCGCCGTTCATACAACCCTTGGAGACTTTCTTCGGCAGCCCCTTCCTTGAGTTTTGCTGAAATAGTCTCATTGACGCTGGCCAAGTTGAGTTCTGCTTGGCGCAAAGTAGCTGTGCCAGCCGCAAGGTCACGCTCGTTTTGGACTGTAGCCAGCAACGCCAAGCGGTAGCGTTCCGCCGATGCCAGATTGGCTTCGTTCTGAACGGCGGTCGTACTAGCCCAGACGGCACTCAACGCCTCTTCGGCGGCCACTAGCCGGCCCTTGGCCTGTAGGAGCTGCTGATCGGCCAGCGCCGCCTTGTTGATGGCCTGAGTGGCCGTACCAATCACGGCGTTCTTGGCGATGAGCGACTGGACTTCCCGCTCATTGGCCGCCACCAGCAGGTTCGATTCCCGAAGCTGGATTTCCGCTTGAGCGGCTCGTTTGGCCGCCGCTTCTGCGGCTGCTTCTGCCGCCGCCACTTCGGCTTGGGCCGACTGCTTGGCAACCGCCGCCGCTTCTTGGATCGCCGCTTTCTGGTTGAACAGCGACTTGATGTTCTCGGTGATGGCGCTGGATAGGTTGGCGATGCCGACGACCGACTTCTGGATCGCCACCCCAAACACGCCGCCCAACAGCCCAGCTACCACGCTGACGTTGTCGCCCAGCGCTCCGATGGTCAGGGTCAGCGCCTTCCAGATGCCGGTGTCGCCCAACCCCTTCATCACCTCCAGCCAACTGTTCTTCAGCCGGTTCATCGCCTGAGCGAAGGTGTCTGAACTGGTCGCCAGCTTGCCGTACTGCTTGTCCAGCTCGTAGGCAAAGGGCAACAGCACATCGGCAGTGACGTTGCCGGCCTCCATCATCCGCAACAGGTCTTGGGTACCAATCCCCAGCGCGTTTGACAAAGTCTGGATCGCGCCGGGCAAGTTCTCCGCCAACTGGCCCTTCAATTCCTCCGAGTAAATCTGGCCCTTGCTCATCATCTGAGTCAGGGCGGTAAAGGCACGCTCCGTCGTTTCGGTGGTGCCGCCCATGACAGCCAGCGCCCCACTGACGGACTCAAAAATCTTCCTGGCCGCCTCACCTTCCAGATTGGTGTCCTTGGCCGCCGCACTGAGCTTGAGATAGCTTTCCGACAAGCCCAGCAGTTGCAGGCCATACTTGTCAGCGACTTCGGCCAGATAGTCGAATTCCTTGGAAGCCGCATCGGCAGAGCCAAAGACGCCCGTCAAGCCACGGGTCAGCAATTCGATCCGCTTGTTGAGGTCTACAAAGCTGGTGCCGAGATTGACAATCGCATCCTGGCCTTCGACCAGAGCGCGGATTCGGAGGGCTAGATCAAGGTCTTCGCCAATCGCCATGATTACACCGTCATCAACTTGATGGTCAGATGGTAGGGGTCGCCGTCTTCGTGCGGCATGATGTGGTACACCGGCTCGGCCTTGACGCCATCATCACGGAACATGACGGTGAAAGTCCGGTTATCCGACAAGACCAGCGTCATCGAGTGGTTGGTGAGTTCAGCCCTGGCCAACAGCGTGTCTACAGTATCCCGGTCCAGCCAGATATGGCCCCGGAACTCGTTGACCGCTTCCAAGGTGATTGGCCGGCCGGCCAGCTTGGTAGATTCCTCGATCAACAGGGAGCCGCCCAGCGAGTATTCGGCGGAACGCTCCACCGCACACCACTGGTATTCGTCGGTCCACCGCAAATCACCGGGTAACGTAACCCCGTCCAGCACTATGTCAGCCATTGCCACGCCTCAAAAACAAATCGGGTGACAGGAACCCCGTCACCCGATGGTGAAAAACGACAGTGTGAACGATTACACCATCGGGTCTGGCGACGGCGATCAGATCGTGTAAGCGGTATCGGTCAGTTCGCGGTAGGTGAACGGGCCATCTTCGCCATCCCGGGTGACCAGCGAGCCGGCCAGCGAGAAGGACACGAATTTCTTACCAGCCACGTCCAGTTCGCCCGAGGGAGTCAGCACGGCTTCAGGAATAATGATCTCGACCTTCTTCTGGTTGGCCAAGTTCTTACCATCCAGCCGGACGTAGGCCCGGACTTCCGTCTGTGTCGCGGCAATGATCTGCTTGCCAGAGCGGGCACCGTAATTGTAGGCGGCTACCAGCCCCTCACCGTCTACCATGTCACCACCAGAGACACAGAAGATCATGCCAGCAGTGGCATCCAGCGTGTAGTCACTGGTCAGGTCAAAGGTTTCCGGCGTCACGGCGTCATCGGTGATGACCACGTTGGCGACATTGCGATGGGCCAGCTTGACCCACTTGCCCAGTTTAGCGGTCAGCGCCTCACTAGATACCGCTCCCTGGCTGTCGGATACATCAGACAGCGTGCCCAGCATGGCGTACTGGAGGATTTCCGCCGCCGCATCGTCAGTTTCGATGGAGAGCGAAGCGACACCCGGGAAGACCACAGAGTCCAGCGCCTGACCAAAGGTATCCCGCATGTAGGAAATACGGTCAATCGAGTCCGCCTTGCCCGGCGAGATCGAGAATTTGGTCGCATTGATCGGGCCGACGATACCAGTCAGGTTGCCCGAAGAATACAGGTCCAGATAGACATTACCAGCACAAATTAAACCACTCATCAGTTAGCTCCTGAAAGCACGTAGCGCGTTTGGAACGCAATAGGATAAAAGCCAAAGCCTGCTCCAAACTCAGGGCCGGGAGCGGCAATCATACTCAACGGTTCATAGGCGTCACCATCCGGGGTCCACCCCAGCAACGCTCCCACACAGGCCGCCAACAGCGGACCCGCTTCGGTCATCGCCGCCGTTCCGGTCAACTGGGCGGACGGGTTCCGAACCTGCACCACAATAGCGACGGCTTCGGCCACCGCCACCTGATTACGGCGTTGCTCATCCACTTCCAGCCCCGCCGGCACGACTACCACCGCCAGCGGCACGTTCTTGGGTAAGGTCTCCACCGTTGCGGCCCGTAACACCGGCACGGTGGCCGTCGTATACAGGGTTGGGAGCAGAGCTTCCAACCGGGCCTGAATCAGGTCCGGGATGGCGTAGACCACCGGCGCACTCATGAGAACAGCGTCCAGGTAAACAGCGGGCGGCTGGACACGTCAACATCAGCGTCCGCATAGGGCGTGGTGTAGGCGATCCCCGTCACTGGCGGCACACCCCATGGTGGCCGAATCCGGCCCGCCACCAGACTGTTGAACCACTGGATCGCCGCTTCATAGCGGAGCTTGACGACTTCCGTCACGGCGTCATCGTACAGCCGCCAGCGGATCAGGTCACAGATGTACCCTACCAGTTCGCTCGGCGTTGGCGTCGGGACGATCAGGCTGGCCGCATTCAGGTAGCCATAGGCCACCGCCTCCGCCCAATCCTGGGCACGGGTGATAGCATCCAGGTCACGGGAGGCCAGCAGATCAACTTCGGCAGCCCCAAATTCCGCTTCCAGATTGGCGGTGGTCACCAGACTCATCTCAACGCTCCTTCCGGGTCCGGCGCTTGGCCGAACTGGAACCCGTCTCGATCTTCGTGGCGTAGTCCACCACCTTGACCGGGGCCGGGAGGGCTTCTGCCATCGGCTGAAGAAGAGTGGCAATGGGCCGCACCACCGGCTCCACGCGGACTTCTCCGCGTAGCACCCGCAAGGCCACCAGTTGCTTGAACCGGTGGCGGGAGAGGCCCTCGGTAGGCACCACATCACCCGCCCGGAACTCCACCCCGTTCAGGGTGAGAGTCCGGGTGGCGAAATGAACGACGCTCATTTAGGCAGCACTCCGTTCGACGTGTTTCCACGTACTGGCTGACTTGATTTTGCCGATCAGTTGGCGGCTTACACCAAATTCTGATGCAATTTCCTTGTGCTTGCGATAATCGTTCAAGATCACCACAACCGATTCATCCGTCAGCCTCGAACCTGGATGTCTGACACCACACGACAATGTCCCATGCCGCCTAGCATCCGCCATATTCTCCTGGCGTGTGCCCCATGCAAGATTTTCAGGCACGTTGTTGTGCATGTTGCCGTCGAGATGACGAACCTCCATGCCCTCCACTACGCCATGAAAAGCCTCAGCGACAAGCCTGTGGACTCGCTCTGTTTTGGTCTTGCCTCCAACGCTCAGAACCACGATCAGATAACCGTTGACCTGTTGGCCAGGAGACAAGATCTTTCCAAACACACTCCCCTTTCCGCCGGCCTTACAGCGACGGATGCGGCCAAGGCTACTGGCTTGATAGTAGCCTTGGTATCGTGGAATGTCAGTCCAGATTTCCATATAAATCAACAGCTTAAGCCACGGCCGTATCAATGAAGAACCCGAGGTCCGCCGACACCAGCTTCTGGTCGAAGCAGGTCTCGATTTCCACGCGGGTAGACTTCAGGTGGTCCATGCGGAAGCTGTTGATCCGCTGGCCAGCCATGGCGCCGTACATGCCGGACCACTCGAAGGTGTAGCCGCCGCTCGGGGTCATGATGCCCGGATTCGGAGCCGCATAGACCAGCAGGGCTTTCTTGCCGCCGATGAAGCTGTGCGAAGCCGTCGCATTCTCGTTGGCGGTGTTCTCGATGGCGGACATGATCTCGACCCGATCCACCTCGAACAGCGCGGCGAGAGCCTGCCGGTTGACAATCGCCGGCGAGCCGGGAGTCTGGCCGTACTTGATGCGGTCCACCAGATCAGGATGGTCAATCAGCGCGTCGTAGACCGCCTTGCCCAGAACCAGCAGGTTCGGCATGAAGCCGGTGCGTTCCAGAACGGTCGTGGCGGCCTTGCGGATGTCCTCAATCGGAGTGGAGTTGGCGTCGTTCCACTGAAGGACCGAACCACCTGCCCACGAATTGGCCGAAGCGACACCGTCGAAGTCACTGGTCCAGATCGAACCGGCGAAATACTTGGCGGCAAACGCCTTCTCACGGCGGATCAGCGCCTTCAGGGTCAGGAACTCCGTCGCATCCCGCATGGGATTGATGACGGCGTCGGCATTCGCCACGACCTGATCGGGAACATCCTTGTGGAGCGCCCACTCGTCGCAGAAGTACGACGGGGTGTTGTCCAGGGTGTAGCCGGAGCCAGCAGATTCAGTGCCGGGGGCCCGGAGCTGCATGTCATCGCGGTTGAAATCGCCACGGTTGTAGACGAAATAGCGGTCAGACTGCTTGTTGACCGGTACCACCGGGAAGACCCGGTCGGCCACAAAGCGAGACTGGTCCTGGCGATAGGCCACCGAAAGGGTGGTCAGCATCGCGTTGACATGAACGTCGGAAACAGTAGGTTGACTCATGGTAAATTCTCCAGTGTCCGACGACTTACAGAGCGGCCGGAATAACGCGGTAGTAGAGCTTGACCTTCAGCGGGCTGTCACCAGTGATGATTTCACCCGAAGCCAGCCAAATCACGATGGCCGCATCGGCGACCGGGGTGATAAAGGCGGCGCTGCCGGGTTGCACGTACCGAAGCTGGTCGCTGGTCGCATCCAAGAAGGTGCTGGCCGTTTCGATGGTCGCAATCAACTGGCCAGTGCCGTTGGTGTAGCGGATTTCCAGGTCTTCACCAGAGGCGATGCCGGCATAGGCCGTAGAGTTGTAGTCCAGGAACAGGACCGCACCCTCAAGGACGTTGGCATAACCCGCACCCGGAGCCGGGAGCAGTTCCTTCGGCGTGGCGTGCAGGGCCAGCATTTCCGCCGAGCTGATGGTGACAGTGGTGGTCTGCAAGGTGCTGTCTTCGGTCACGATGACGGTCCCGGACTGAGCGACCGGACGCAGCAGGATGGTGGCGTACTCGCCATCACTAGCGCCAACCAGCACTTCGCCCATGATGAAGTAGGTGCTGGAAGCGACCACAGCCTTGCCGGCCGCCGTCACGTTGACCAGGTCACCGGGGACCAGCGTACCACCGGCGATGACTTTGGTCACGCCATTCACGGCTACATTGGCCGCGTGCAGATTGGTGGGGTTGTTTTGCAGCACGCCAAGCGCCTTCTCGCCCAAGCTGTTGCACACGGTCACTTTACCGGTGCTGGCCTGCTCGACGAAGTAGTACTGCTTGGCAGAAAGATCGGCTCCCGCTTGGCGAGTGACCGCGAATTGACTCATTTCAATCGCCATTTCAGGCTCCCAGAGTTTCGGTGTAGAGGGAAGGATTCTGGCGCAGGACTTTGGCCACCGCCATTGGCTGCGTCAGCGAGGAGTCCGCCTTCCGCAACTCAGCCGCCAGAAGATCAATCTTGGACATGGGATCGGTGGCGCAGCCCGAGGTGGCCTGTTCGGTGAACAGAGTCTCATCGGTCCGCTTCCCAGCAACAAACCGCAGGTCAGCCGCCAGCAGAGAGAAAGTCTCATCCGACAGCGTCATGTAATTGCGGGCCATTTCGTCGGAGAACTCCCGGCCGATGTCGGCAAACAGGGACTTCACCGCTTCAAACCGCTTCTCGGCCTTGGCCTCTGCCAGCAAGCCTTCCAGCCGCTGGATTTCTTCACGCGCCGCTTCCAGTTCCGTCTTGGCAACATCCAGTTCCAGCTTGTGAGCGGCCAGTTCGGCTTCAGCCACGGTGGCCTTCACCTTGGTCTCATTCAGCTCCAACTCCATCCCGGCCAAGTTGTTGCGGGTGGCTTCCAGCGCCTCGGCGCTCTCCGCCAACTGCTGCTCGGTTTCGGCAACGCGGCGGGTCAGTTCAACCAGATTGGTTTCGGTCATTACAGCTTCCTTCGCCGCGAAGGCGATAGCATGGGTGTTGGGGTCGGCCCCAGCAGGAACAAAAGACACTTCACGCACCATGGCATCCACGAACAGGGTGTCCAGCGTCAGCAGGCGGCCATTCACTTCCACCGTCGTCGGCTTCTCGAACACCTTGGGAGTGGCGTTGATGCCCACGGAGAACTCCCAGGGCGCACCATCGGCGAATTCCGCCGCCACCGTCTGGCCAGCGGCGTTCTTCAGGAACTTGCCCTGAATGGCGACGGCGGTGGCCCCGGCCTGAATCTCGCACCGTCCGGCCCGTTGATCCGGGTCGTGGTTCACCAGCGCGAACAGCGCCTTGGTGGGCGCTTTCAGAGTGGAGAGATCAATCGCCGCATTCCCGAACCAGCCGTAGGACGGGATCAGCCCGCCACTGTAGCAGACCCCGGAGAACTGGCGGGGAGTGCCAGACTCGTCGGCTTCCAGTTGCGGTTGGAATTGGAACAGGTTGTCAAGGTTCGCATTCATGAGCGTACCGTAGAGGAGACAAAGTGAAAAGTCCAAAAAAAATTTCACAATCTTTGCAAAAAATGCTTGACAGGCTCGGCGGCATGAACTATCCTTCGCGGTGTTGGGCTGGCAACCCGACATCATCGCCGTGAACCCCGATTTTTAGTGAGTGTGCTACTCGGAAGCAGCGTGTCCACGGCCACGAAGCAACCGTGCCATTGCCAAGGCCACACTCACTAAGAGTCGGGGTTTTTTATGCCATCTAATGCAAAAAGAACACAGAAGAAACTGCGTTTAAAAGATGCCAGAAAGATTGCAATTAAAAAACTTAAAGAACACGGAATTATATTTCAAAGCACTCCAAGCGATATAAATATCACTTCTGAGCTTATCAAACATAACATCATTGAACCATCAAACAGCGATAAGCTAATAACAAAACAAACAGCAACAGAAATACTTATAAAAATATATTATCAGCGCGAATTACTAGAAACCACAAAGATCATCACGGATATTAAATCTTCTACTACCAATAAACAAATCACCATAACAAAAAATACAACAACAACTCGTAGAATTAAATCAACATTACCGTGCCCAACTAATTCTGCATCAAACATAGCGTTTAGTCCTATAGGATATAAACAGAAATCCAAGAAATCAGAAACGATCAATTTAGATAACTTCTATGATAGTTGGGCATGGAAAGATTTGCGCCTACAAGTATTGCAAAAATATGGCAGGAGGTGCGCATGTTGTGGAGCATCTCCAAATAGCAATAATAAAATTGCGCTCCATGTTGACCACGTTAAACCTATTAGAAAATATCCTAAACTAGCTCTTGATATAGATAATCTACAAGTTCTGTGTCAAGATTGCAATATGGGTAAAGGATATTGGAATGAATCTGATTTCCGATAGGGCGTCCCAAACCATCATATAGATGGCTATTGTCTGAAGAAAGACTTGTCCAAAGAACTTTGAATTCCCGTCAAGAAATTCTTGATTCCATCCTCTCAAAATGATAAACTTCTCCGGTAGTCGGCGCTTCGTTCATCCTTAATCGGTACTTATCTGGAACGCGCCAACGCTATTGTTGAAACCATCTGTAAACTGTAGTAATATGGTTCCGCCGTAAGAAAGCAGTTTCACGTTGGAGTTTTCCATGCAAGTCAAACGCATCCGCATTGTTCAGGCTTCCCTGCCGACTTTCTGGTACGCCAAACGCCTTGGCCAGCAATTCCTGGTCATGGATGTGCCGGCCTCCCGTCTGGATGACGGTGAAGGTCTCCGTCTTCAGGTGATCCCGGTTGGTTCACGCCGAGTGGATTCCGCCAACTACTACATCGAAGTCCAGGATGCCGAAGTGCTGGAATGGTTCGAGGCCAGCGTGGAGGAATCGGTCACCGTCAGCGTGTACCCGATCCAGCTTGCCCCGGAACCCTTGGCGGATCGGCTCTCTGAGCCACCGCCGCTGCCCGAAGAAACCTACGGCGACACCTGCCAGTATCGAGACATGCTGCTATTTGACCGGTGGTGGTCCACTCAGATTTTCAGTATTGAAGGCATTGAAGACGATCATGAGGCCAGTAGCTATGGCCGCCTTACCCGGCGGACCGCCGAACTGATCTTCAACGCTGGCCTGCAAGCGGGCCGGAAGCTCTCCGCCAACTGAGATCGCTCCATGTCGCTCTGCAACATAGACCATATCCTGATTCGCATTGCATCGGCTCATCCCGAGCATCCCATCGCGGTGTTCCGTAACGTGGGGGACATTTACCCAAGGGATCGGCTCTATGCGGTCTTTGGCGACACCGCCCTCACCCAGCTCTGGATTCGGCGCGGAACCAACCGCCTCATCGGGGTGTTCGATCAGACCATGGACGCCTTCCTGATCCGTCGGCAACTGCTCAACGCGCTGGAAAACATCCCCATCCCAGACCATCCACAATGAGTGCTGACTCTGACAACGCCATCTTGGCGGAACGCTACCGCTGGTTCTGCACGGTAGGCTGGAAGTTGCCAGTCTTGAATCATCCGTCGGTCATTCGCCAAACGGCTAGACCTGAAGACATAGACCGGCTTATTCGAGAAGGGATGATTGAGTGGTTGAATGCAAAGAGGGCACAGTCCAATAAATCTTGACTAATCGCGATCATTGGAAGATAATACCAACATGTTGAAATTAACCTATTCCAGAATGGATTAAAACCGAAATTGAGCGCCACGTCTTATGACCACCCAAATTGCTACTAACCTGCGATTCCTTAATGCCCATGAATGTGTGGAGGCTAACGAACTAATGCAAGCCATTCTCGGATTTATCCTGCCGGACGATGAAACCGAACTCAAGGCCGCTATCCAGTCCATGGACTGTATCGCCGCGATCCACGATTTTCGGGAACGCCTGCGGTCACTGGCCAAGTACGGCAGCAACTATTCTTCGGCCAGCGAAGCGGTGGAGACCATCTACCAAGACTATCTAGTAGCCATGGGGGATTACCTGTGAGTCCGTTCTACTCGTGGTCGCTCTACTTCAAGCAGCTTCAGCTCTGGATTTGGCACTTCTGCTGCCGGAAAATTCACCGAAGCTGTCCGTCTGGAACGGGCGGCGTAGGTGAAAGGCGCGGATTCCAACTGAGCGATTCTGGAACCATCCCCTAGCCGTCCACGATCTGGCGAATACGCCGTTCAGTCAGACCGAACTCCCGGGACAGCCGGGCATAGCGTTGGGGATCATGCCGATGCTGCCAAGCGGCGGCCCGGATGGCGTCATGATCTCGGGCTGGCGTTGGCCTGATATACAGTTGGTCTCCTCCATAGTTCCGACGTACCTCCCGATCAAACTGCTCTGCCAGCGGCGACGGTAAGCCCATCCGACGGGCAATCTCGACCAACTCTTGCACCGCATCCATCATTTCTCCGGTGAAATACCAAAGGCTTGCGCCATCAAGTAATTCGAGATGGCCTTCTTGGCCGCCTCGTTCGCTTTCTTGGTGTATCCCAGAAACTTCCGCATCGGAATCTTGCCATGGCCCATTTGGTGTAGCCACGCATAGGGCACTTGGGCGCTGTTGACGCCGATCTGGACCGTGCCCCGGTCGGCGCGTACCGCTACCTTGATCGCCTTGATCAGCTTGCCAGTCCAGATCAGCTTGCCCGCCGTGATGGACTGGCCGCCAACCGAGACGGAACTGACAGCCGGAGGCCGGTGCATCTGGCCGCCACGGCCAATCACCCCGGTCTTGCGCAGCTTCTTGGTCAACTCGGCCCAAGCCCGCCACTTCTGGCCGCTGGGTTCAGACTGGGACCGGAACCGCTCCAGCGTGCTGTCGTAGTAAATCTCTCCGACCTGTTGGAGCAGGGTCCGCATCTGGGTACGATCCAGCGCATCCCGGATGGCCCGTAATCGGTTATTGACTTCATCCCGATCAGAGGACACCCGTCCTGCAACGGTGAACTCACGTTCAACCCGGACATCCAGTGAAAAGCTCATGGCCTACAATCCCGTCAGTGGAGTGCGCTGATCCAGACGCGTCGGGCCGGTATCCAGAGCCAGCGACTGACCGACCTTGTGACCAATCTTCTGCACCATGGCATCCAGCAGTTCCAGCTTGTCGAAGACCTCGTTCATGTCTTCGTGGTAGTGGGCCTCCATCAGCCGCAGCTTGGCGAGCAGATCCACCAGTTGGTCACAACCGCTCATGCGAGGTCCGCCGTCAGGTTCTTCTTGGGGGCTCCTACTGGAACACCTTTCTCCGCCTGCTGGCCTTCCGGGCCGGCATCGGCCACCGAACGCTGGTTGTCCGCCGGCTCCTGGGAGTTCGTGCCCGTATCTTCGCCGTCGCCAGTTGGTTCGGTAGAAGTGGGGTCCGTGGGTTGCAGGAACGGATTGGGCTGGACCACCTTCTCTTCCAGGTCGGTCTCGCGGTAGTCGTAGGTATCCACGAAGTAGTCCTTGCTGAGCCGGAACCCGGACCCGCTGAGGACGGGATAGATGACCGCATCCCGAGCCGCCCGGGTAGCCGCCAAGTCAGCGTCATCGTTCATGATGAACCGCAACGGCGCAAAGCCGTTGAGTTCGCAGATGGTATTGACCAGCTTCTGCTGGACGGCAGTAGCCATCCGCACGTCGGAACGAGTCTTGTCGTGCCGCACCTGATTGTGGACCGTCGCCTGGGCGTAGGAACCGCCCTGCTGGGACACATCGGAAGTGAGGGTCTGGCCGAGGAACAGCTTTTGAACCCGGCGAATGATGGCGTTTTCCAACCGCTCAAACTCGCCCGGTGCTGACGCCGTGATGGTGCTGACGTTGTCCCGGTCACTGGTAGACTGCCACGCGATGGTGGAGCGGACGCCCTGCGCCTTCATGGCGGCCACAAAGGCCCGGAAGTCCGGCACCTGTCCCAGCACGATGGGATCCCCGAACGTCTCCAAGAAGTGCATCCACATGCCCCACCCTTCCCGTCGCCACGTCACCGGGAACCACAGCCTGGACAACAGCGCATCGCCACGAGGATTCTGATACCGGGCATTACGGACGGTCAGGAAGAACTTGCGGGGATCACATTCCACGCCATTCAGGCCACCGGTGCCATCGTCAGGGAAGTAGCGCAACGAGCCATCCGGCATCGGCACGAACCACTCCATCGGCTTCTGGGGCAAGCGGTCCAGCACGATCATGCCCTTGGCCTTCTTCCAGATGGCCTCGTTGACCACATAGCCGTAGGGCACCGCACCAATCAGCGAGCGAATGATGCTGTGGTTGTCCGCCTCTTCCAGCATGTCACGGACTTTCCGTGACTGCCGGGTCTGGTTGGGTTCCAGCCGCCACGAATAGGCGGCGACCGCATCCATCCTGGTGTCAATGCACTGGGCGATCTCATCGTCCATTTCCAGCGTGCGCAACTGGTGCCGGCGAATCCCGGCCTTGGCCAACAAGTCATCGGGATCAGAGGCCAACAGGAAGTAGTCCAGCATCTTCGAGATGGCGACTTCCGAACCAAGGAGCTTGCGAATGGAATCATAGCGAGGAGACGCCAATTTCTGGGCTTCCAGTCTTTGGGCTTCCAGGATGGAAAAAGTAGAACCGGCTGTTTCAGTCATCGTCCGTTGTCCAGTGCGAAACGCCGGCGCAATCCGGCTTCGGTATAATCCGGGGAACCCCCCGGTGGTAGTAGATTATACCCTCCAGAGAGCGCATCCACACAATCATCGTGTGCATGAGGGGTTGGAAACTTGTCCAATTCTTCCAGGACTTCGGAGTTCCATGGCGCAATGACCATCTCAATGTTGCCCCGTTGCCATTCAGCGGCGGCAGGTTCCGCCATCGTCACCTTGTTTCTGGTGATAGGCCTGGAGAACAGGCTGAATCCAGCCAGCATGATCTCGTAGGATTCAATCTGATCGGCCCCAGCCTGACCGGGATCACGGGGTATCTGAATCCAGCAGCTTTGTCCGTCCCGCTGGGCGGTGTCGTAGACGGTATCCCGTACCGTGCTGGCATTGCGCCGAAACCGCTTCACGTCGGCGATTACCACCCGGCCATTGGCTCGCCGGCCCATCTTCATGCCCACGGTCCAGTCGGGATCGCGGTTATTCTCGTTCGGCTCGGTAGCCGCCAAATCCCACGACCGCACCCAATAGACCACATCATTCGGCACCTCCCGGACAAACCGGGCATCCGCCGAGGAGAAGTAGTCGCCGGCCACCGGCCGGACCTTCCAGTTGCCTTCCAGCAAACGAGCACGTTGGACCCGATCCTGCACCTTCAGGTTGGCCAGATAGTCCGGGTTGCGCCGCAGTAAAGCCGGATTGTCGTAGATCAGACCGGGGATGAAGGTCACGCTCTTGGCCGACTTGACCACTTCCAGATAGCGAACCGCAGCCGCCAGTTCGTCATCAAATTCCAGCGTTGCCGGGTCACGGCCCTGATCCATCGCGCTGTTGATGGCGTCGTGGGCCTGCTGCCGGGCCTCTACCGTTGGCACCGCCAAACCCATCTGGATTGCCAGTTCGTCCGGGGTATCCCCCCAGACCAGAATCGTGTCGTTGTCGGTTGGCACTTGAATGAAGTAGCGCAACTGCCCTGACCGGTCTGGTATCGGGTAGCCGGTCTTCGGATCAATCCACCACGCGATGAACTCGGCGACCCACGAATCCGGGTCTGGATTACAGGACGCTCGCACATACGGCTTGATGCCACAGGTGGAACGGTTCCGAGACAGCATATAGAAGAATTGGGACTTGGAGTTGCCGGTGAAATGGCAGATACCGTGACGCCGTACCAGGAAATTATGGGTTCCTGGAACTGATAAACACCACACCTCACCGCTATACTGTAAGCGTTTACCGTTAGCGCGCAACTGAGTAATAAGCCTGCTCTGTTTACTAACCGACAATCGCCAATGTGTATACTGTTTTCCTTCTCGCTCAATAACCACTGGCCCAGACTTGACGGCCACTCTGCCAGTAATGGTATATAGAGCTTGTAAATCGTCAATCAACCCTTCGTTGGCAAGGCCGAAAGCAATACCGCCAGTCGGAGTAAAATGTCCATCACCTAAAGCAAAGGCGTGTAAAAATAATTTTATTACACGGCTAGATTGCTTAAATAAAACCTCTGGCACTCGTTTCTGATAGACATTCCCTAGTGGTTTTAGATGATTATAAAGCTGCCTTGAGCAGATCACATATCCGCTATCTTTTATGGTAACAACACGCCACGGAATCCTTGCCATCAAATCTGATAGATGTTGGCTCTCTTTCGTCTGCCTAATCGAAACCATCGGACTTGTCTTGCTGATATATGCTGATCCTTCCGATAGATACCAACCCATCAATTCAGCGTAATCTTCTATGGACACGCTATCCACGCTATTTTGGTTTGTTCCAATTCCCTGCCCGTTTGGTTTGTCAAAATAAACACGATCTATCCCGGATTGCTCTATTGCTTCGCCAGTTCGATAAACAGCGTATCCGGTATTATTTTCAACTTCATCAGCACGCTTAAATACCCACCGATCTCTCTTACCATTACTAGTAACCAACATCTGATGGTTTGGGGTCACTATCGTAGATATTGGACCATCCCACTCGATCATTTCTCCATCATAATCAAACCGATGTACGCCAGATACAGGTAGGAAACAGACGCGCGACAATACGTCAAGAGAAGCCACTCTAGTATCTGGATGAACTTCAGTAATAGGTTGCCAACCATATTCTGTCAGAACGTCATGATCGGGTGTCATACAAAAATGACACAACTCATCCCACACCAAGAGAGGTATCTGCGATCCCTGAAATGCTGCTACGTCGGTTTCTTGATTAAGATGAGTCATCACGATCTTGGCACCAGACCTGAATGAAAACTCCACCATTGGCTGATTGCGATGTTTAGCTCCTAATCCAGGATATATCTCCATAGCGGTATCAAAAAGACCGCCAGGTAAATGAATCTGCTTACTTTCACGGCGGAATACAATCGCCGAAAACTGTGGATTGGTGATATTGCGGATACATTCAAGTAGCAGCGCATAAGTATTATGCGTTGGAATCCCGGATTCACCACACAAATACAGCCGAGATGGACTATCCACCGTCAGGCAGCGCATGGGTACTGGATCAATCTGGTCGCATCCAATGATTGTTCTATAAAAGACAGTTCTTCTAGCTCTAGTGCGTCCAACCAACTTCCTAGTCAACCGAAATACCGGGAGATCGGTAGAGAACGCAATCGTGTAAGTTAAACCACAATCTTTTTCATTCAGCTTGGCTGTCTTGGTTCGTAAGACGGCCTTGATCCCTAGAGAAACAACCAACTCAAATACTTGTCGAGCAAGGACTAAATTGGAGTTGCTAAATTCAGCGGATGACCCACCTCTATTCCACCCATCCGTGTCCATTAAACCTTGGAGTAATGCCAATCGTTGCGCGATGGAAGATCGCCGATAAATTAGTGGAATATGCTTATTACCAAATACTCCAATCTGCTTCAATACAGTTTGGAGTTCTCTAATACCATAACCATAAGGATCAGAATACTTAACAACCTTAAATCCACTAGACTCGAACGCTCTCCAAACTTCTTCGTCAGCAGTTGTAATAGCTCCAGCGTTTGTGGTCCCATCACCTAACCAAACGCCTAATAAGTAAGGATCAAGCTGTAAATCTGCTTCTGGTAATTTCCAAGCTCCACATACAGGGACGAAATGGTTACGACGAGCGCCATTGCGAACGGTAAGCGTGGCGAAAATCTCTGCCGTCGTCTTGATGCTTCCAGTGGGCGATGGCAGACAGTCTCCTTGCCGCTCTTCCGCCAGTCTTGCATTACGCTCGGCCAGCCAATGATGCGTGCTGTTCGGGTTTCGGCTGGGCCGCTTGGCTCTCCGCTTCGCTTTCCACTCTGGATCGTAGCGAGTCATCTTAGCTAGATCATCGGCGGTATAAGTCAACCATAAATGCTCTGCACAAGCATCAATCGTAGACCCATCATCGAAGGTCAGCCGATAGGCTATTTCAGGCATGATTGGCTGGTGCGCCTTGATGACGGTGCAGACCGCTCCGCGCTCATCAAAAAGCTGATCGCCATCCACTATATCACCCATCCGAACCCAACCAGTAGGAGTTGGTATAGGTGTATCAATTTTTATGCACTTGCCACAGCCGGCCGCTCCACCGATGATCGCAATATCGGCGGGACTGCTCAGGAACTCTTCCTGAAGGCGTTGTGGGTAGATTTCTTTGGCCACACAGAAATTATGCTGCTGTAATAGAAAGAGTGCCACCATTAGTAACAGTCAGTTTATAACGAGTCCCGTCAGGTGACTTCAGAATAATCCCCTCGCCATTAACTGTGTTTTCGATAATCTTATCCGTGTAGATAGTGGTGCCGGTATCAGTCAGTGTGAGATTGCCGGCACTTGATACTGTAAATGAAGCATAATGAGTGACATCATAAGCTACTCTAGTTTCACCAGCAAGCAAGTGTTTAGCGGTTGCACTTGGGGCGTAGATACCCCATTCATTTGTGGCATTTGCGAAACTATCTAAATGGATTCCATAGTGGTTGGTAATCACACTATTACCAGTATTTCCAAATACCTCATTGATAATACAAATACCATAATTATTATCAATAGTAGTGCTTCCTAATTCTCCACTATAACCAGAAACACTAATACACGCCCCATAATTATTATTAATACTAACTTGGCATCCAGAATAACTTTTGCTAATTCCTCCTACATCTAAATAAAGTCCATAATTGTTAGATAATTCAATAATTGAGTTACTTATCCATGAATAAGCTATCGCTTCTCCACAAAACATATAATTACTATTAATTATGTTTGTTTGTGCCGCTTCATTAAATAAATAACTTATTCCTGATATAGAATATACTTGAGGAGTTGAACCATAAGTAAAACAATCTGCAATTAAACCACTAAGAAATCCTACTGGGTTTGCTCCAGCTTCCTGCTTAGTTACAAATTTTGCAGATGATAAGCAATTAATGTTATATGCGTTTGACTTGGCTGTTGAAGTAACAGATATAGCATAATTACTAAGATAAGTAGAATCATTACTAGAATCATAGTCAAGTTCTATATTTATCCCGCAGTAATCAGTAGGACTAGTTATTGATTCATTAGGAATTGGATTAAATGAGAACAAAATACTATTACTATCTGTAGAATTTAATATATGTGCTGAATGACTAACCGTATGTGCCCCATACAGTTCATCAAAATTATCCTTGCACTTACCAAACTCGCTACGAAGCCGTCTAAAATCATCCAGTTTTTGTGGATTATCAAGATTGATTGTTTTCTTAGACATATTTACTAACCACTGATAGTGTTAGGTTAAAAAGCTGGTGCGGTGTCGTCACCACCATCAGCCCCCTGTAGGTAGATGAAAGTGCCCGCACCAGTGGATTAGAGCAGCTCGGAATCCAGGCAACCGCACAAGTCCATAACGCGAGTGATGTACGAACACCACGTTATCGCGCTGACCCAATGGACCCACTCATCTTTGCGTTGCTGGCTCCATTGAAAGAAATCTTCGGACAACACAATACAGGTAGTCCAATTTATCATATCATCATAGACTACTTCGTTCATCTCAGCCACACTTGGAATCCTTGCTGTGAATTGGTTCCGATAAAGCTCTTTCCAGACCCCATCCGCGGTTTACTCGACATAAGACGGTTCCAGCAGACAAACCAGCAGCTCTCGCTTTGGCTGATAGGCTATCTTGTTTGTCGTGTAGTGGTTCTGATAACGCTCTCTCTACATTCCACCCACGCTTAAGACGTGTTTGGAGTGTCCCGTATGGAAGTCCAGATTGTTCTGCTACTTCAGTAACCGATTTCCCTAATTGTGATGTTTTATGTATTCTACGGTTTCTCATCTGTTGTTTTGGTGTTGCCCACCGACAATTACTAGGCTCATAATTCCCATCAACATCTATCCTATCTAATGAACAGCCAATAGGCCGAGCGCCCATATCCGAATAAAAATTCTCAAATAACTCCCATCTCTCACAAACTATAATTCCTCTTCCACCATACTGATGATAACGGTCATCATTTGGATTATTGCATCTACTATTCATCTTCGACCAAGAACGATATTCTGGTGTTCCAGTCATATAATGAGTAGCACGAATAGCGCCAGAACATTTATTGCAACCCTTCGAGTTTCCTGTAACCAAGTGGTCAATAAAAACATCCTTCTCTATCCCACATTTGCACCTTGCTCTCCATTTGCCATTTCCAGTATAACTCAATAAAGTCCAATTATTAAATGTATCACCGATATGATATTTGAACTTAGCCATTACACACTTCTCCAAACAGGTTGAATGAAGTGTATAATAGCATATTATGTTTCATGCTGTCAAGCACTAATTGCATTTACTGTCGCCGCAGTTAACACAAGTGAGACAGCCATCCAGCTTGACCAGCGCCAGCTCTCCACACTTGGAACAAAGCTGCTTGGCGGTGGCAGACGGCAGGCCGCTGACCTTCTCAGAGATCATCTGTTGAGCGGACTGAGCCAGCG
>Ga0209202_1000237_pt1 | contig 53114 bp, 52 predicted proteins | sample AD_UKC032_MetaG_FD_184416 | JGI IMG/M metagenome (GOLD analysis project Ga0209202, IMG submission 184416) | Active sludge microbial communities of municipal wastewater-treating anaerobic digesters from USA - AD_UKC032_MetaG (SPAdes) (version 2) | ecosystem: Engineered > Bioreactor > Anaerobic >... | reverse complement strand
TACGCGCCAACCAAGAAAACGGGCTGTCCATGAAAACAACTTTCCTAGACTTCGAGCAGTCGATTGCCGACCTCGAATCCAAGATCGAAGAGTTGCGCTTTGTCCAGGATGATTCCGCCGTCGATATCGCCGAAGAAATCGGCCGACTGGAAAAAAAGAGCGCGCAACTGACCAAGGATGTCTATGCCAAGCTGACGCCGTGGCAGATTTCTCAGGTGGCGCGCCATGCGCAGCGGCCCTACACGCTCGACTACATTTCGCTGATCTTCACCGATTTCGAGGAACTCCACGGCGACCGCGCCTTCGCCGACGACCACGCCATCGTCGGCGGCCTGGCCCGCTTCAACGGCCAGCCGGTGATGGTGATCGGCCACCAGAAGGGGCGCGACACCAAGGAGAAGATCCATCGCAATTTCGGCATGCCGCGCCCGGAAGGCTATCGCAAGGCGCTGCGCCTGATGAAGCTGGCCGAGAAGTTCGGCCTGCCGGTGATGACCTTCGTCGACACGCCGGGCGCCTATCCCGGCATCGATGCCGAGGAGCGCGGCCAGTCCGAGGCGATCGGCCGCAATCTCTACGTGATGACGGAACTGAAGGTGCCGGTGATCGTCACCATCATCGGCGAGGGCGGTTCCGGTGGTGCGCTGGCCATTGCCGTCGGCGATGTCGTTCAAATGCTGCAGTACTCGACCTATTCGGTGATCTCGCCGGAAGGCTGCGCCTCCATCCTCTGGAAGAGTGCCGAAAAGGCGCCGGAAGCTGCCGAAACCATGGGTATCACCGCCCAGCGCCTGAAGACGCTGGGGCTGATCGACAAGATCGTCAACGAGCCGCTTGGCGGCGCCCACCGCGACCACGCGGCCATGGCGCACAATCTCAAGAAGGCGCTGCAGGACGCCCTCAAGAACCTTTCCGCGCTGTCCCCCGCCGAACTGCTGGCTACGCGCTACGAGCGGCTGATGAGCTATGGCCGCTTCAAGGAACAAGCCGTCAAATAATCTCCCGGCCCGCGTCGCCGCCTTTCTCGCAGCGCGGGGAATCGGCGACGGGCTGCTGAGTGTCGGCTTGTCCGGCGGCTGTGATTCAGTCGTTCTCCTTCATGTTTTGGTCGAGCTCGGCCTGACCGAACGGCTGGACGCCATTCATGTGCACCACGGCCTGTCGCCGAATGCCGGGCGCTGGGCGGATTTCTGCATTGCTTACTGCGCGCGTCTGGGCGTTGCTGGCCACGTTAGGCCCGTCGAAGTCGACCGCGAAAGCGGTTTTGGCCTTGAGGCGGCCGCACGAATGGCGCGTTACCAAGTCTTTTCGGACTTCGCCGCCGATACGCTGCTGCTCGGTCATCATCAGGGTGACCAGGTAGAAACGCTGCTGTTCAACCTGCTGCGTGGCGCTGGTGTGACCGGGGCGGCGGCAATTCCGGCCGATCGCCGACTGGGGCGTCTGCGTATCCTGCGCCCCTTGCTCGACGTGTCTCGCCATGAAATCGAGGCCTATGCTCGCGCTGCGCGGCTCGAATGGGTCGATGATGAGAGCAATGCCGATACCGCCTTGTCGCGCAATTTCATGCGTCACGAGGTAATGCCCGTTCTTTCCGAACGCTTTCCCGCGGCGGAGAAGAATCTCGCGCAGGCGGCAGCCCATTTTGCCGAAGCCGATGCGCTGCTTTCCGAACTGGCGTTTCTCGACTGGCAACTGGCGGCTGACGGCGACACCCTCAGATTGGATACCATTCGCCAAATGCCTCTCGCGCGGCTCAAGAACCTGTTGCGTCATCGACTGCGCGAGTTGAGATGGCAAGCCCCGGCGGCGACACGTCTGGAGGAGTTTGCCCGCCAGTTGCTGAGTGCCGGGCCGGACCGCCATCCGGCGCTCGAACTGGCCGAAGGTTCCATGAGGGCAGGTCAGGGGCGGCTGCGCTGGGTCGCCCGGGGGTAACAAACTGTTACCAAGCGCCATTCCGGTGCGTTGGCCGTTCAGTTACAATCACGGGATTATTTTCTTGCTGAACAGGCCATGATTACCGGATCCATTGTCGCCATCGTCACGCCCATGCACGAGGATGGCAGCCTCGATTTGAATTCCCTGCGCAATCTGGTCGATTTCCACGTGCGCGAAGGCACCGATGCCATCGTAATCGTCGGCACCACCGGCGAGTCGCCGACCGTCGATGTTGAAGAGCATTGCGAACTGATCCGTGTCACGGTCGACCACGCTGCCGGCCGCATTCCCATTATTGCCGGTACTGGTGCCAATTCGACCTCGGAAGCCATCGAACTGACCCGCTTCGCCAAGACGGCGGGTGCCGACATGGCCCTGTCAGTCGTTCCCTACTACAACAAGCCGACCCAGGAAGGCCTCTATCGCCACTTCAAGGCGATCGCCGAGGCTGTCGAGTTGCCTATCCTGCTCTACAACGTGCCTGGCCGCACTGTGGCCGACATGAGCAACGACACCATCCTGCGCCTTGCCGGCGTGCCGGGTATCGTTGGCGTCAAGGATGCGACCGGCAATATTGATCGTGCCTGCGACCTGATCGCCCGTGCTCCGAAGGATTTTGCTCTCTATACCGGCGACGACATGACGGCAGTGGTGACCATCAGCCTCGGGTTCCACGGCGACATCTCGGTTACCGCCAACGTCGCGCCGCGTCTGATGCACGAAATGTGCGTCGCGGCCCGCAACGGCGATATCGCCAAGGCGCGCGAAATCCATTTCAAGCTGCTCGGCCTGCATCGCGACCTGTTTTGCGAAGCCAACCCGATCCCGGTGAAGTGGGCTGTTCAACAAATGGGTCTGGCGCCGGCTGGTATTCGCCTGCCGCTGACCACACTATCCGAAGCCAACCACGGCCGTGTGCTCGCCGCCATGCGCCTGGCTGGCGTGATCGCCTGACGGAGTGAACATGAATCATCGGCTTTTCAGTCCGGCGCTGGTGCTGTTCGCCATCGCCGCTGCCGGTTGCAGCAGCGTAAGCGACATTATTCCGGATTCCAAGAAGGTCGATTACAAATCGGCCAGCAAGGCGCCAACGCTGGAGGTGCCGCCCGATCTATCCCAGATCGCCCGCGACGACCGTTATGCTGTGCCCGATGCAGCCGGCAAGGGTAGTGCTACCTTCTCTGCCTACACGGCCGACCGTACCCCGGCCGCACAGGCGCAGAACACCACCGTGCTACCGACGGTCGACAAGGTACGCGTCGAGCGTTCCGGCAATGAGCGTTGGCTGGTCGTGACGGCTTCGGCTGACCAGTTGTGGGGGCCGGTCAAGGATTTCTGGCAGGAAACCGGTTTCATCATTGCCGTCGAGCGGCCTGATGCTGGCGTAATGGAAACCGATTGGGCTGAAGACCGGGCCAAGATTGGCAGTGACTTCATCCGCGATACGTTGGGCAAGTTCATGGATTCCATCTACTCGTCCGGCGAGCGCGACAAGTTCCGTACGCGGCTAGAGCCCGGTGCCGAACCTGGCACGACGGATATTTTTATCAGCCATCGTGGCATGGAGGAGGTTTACACCTCAGCGGCCAAGGACGATACGCGCTGGCAGCCACGCCCCCCCAATCCCGAACTGGAAGCTGAGATGCTGCGTCGCCTGATGGTTCGTCTGGGCGCGGAGAACCAGCGCGCAGCGGCCAGTGTCGCGGCAGCAAAGGCCGAACCGCGGGCCAAACTGGCGCGTAACAACGACGGTGCCGGAACCCTGGAGGTTTACGAGCGCTTCGACCGTGCCTGGCGGCGTGTCGGCTTGGCGCTGGATCGTGTCGGCTTTACCGTTGAAGACCGGGATCGCTCCAAGGGGCTCTATTTTGTCCGTTACGTAGATGCCGACGCCAACACCAAGAAGGGTTCCAGCGGCTGGCTCGACAAGCTGAGTTTCTGGAAGAGTTCCGACCCGGTAGCCAGTGCCAAGGTGCAGTATCGTATCCACGTTTCCGAATCGGGCCAGAACACCACGGTACAGGTTCTTTCCAGCGAGGGCGGTACGGACAAGTCCGAAACGGCCAAGAAGATACTCGATCTGCTCTATCAGCAGTTGCAGTGATCCGCTTCGCATCGCTCGGTAGCGGCAGCGCGGGTAATGCGCTGCTAGTAGAGAGCGATGCTACCTGTCTGATGGTCGATTGCGGCTTCGGGCAGCGCGAGACACTTCGCCGTCTCGCCCGACTGGAACGCGAACCCGGCGATATTGCCGGGATGCTGGTGACCCATGAACACGGCGATCATGTTGGGGGGGTATTCCCCTTTGCCAGGCGCTACGGCCTGCCGGTATGGCTCAGTCACGGGACGTATGTCGCATGCCGCTCGCTGGCCGATGGCGTGGATGTGCGGATCGTCGATAGTCATCAATCGTTCCGGATCGGTGCCTTCGACATCCAGCCATATCCCGTTCCGCACGATGCCCGGGAGCCGATCCAGTTCGTTTTTTCGGATGGTACGCGGCGCCTTGGACTACTGACGGATGTCGGCCACATCACCCAGCATATCCGAGACATTCTGTCCGGCATCGATGCACTGATTCTCGAATGCAATCACGATCTCGGCCTGCTTGCGGCGTCGAACTATCCTGTCTCATTGCAGCGTCGTATCGGGGGGCGATTAGGTCATCTGGACAACCAGTCTGCCGCAGATCTTGTACGCCAAATTGACACGGATCGGTTGCAACATTTGGTGGCAGCTCATCTTAGCGAAAGTAACAATTGCCCTGACTTTGCGTATCAGGCAATCTCGGCTGCACTTGGCTCTGCTGACGAGCGTATAGGTCTGGCTTGTCAGGAAAAGGGCTTTTCCTGGCGATGCATCGTCTGACAGGCAATAAAAAAGCGGGGCCGCAGCCCCGCCTTTCCTGAGAGCGAAGAATTACTTCTTGGCTTCCATGCCTTGCATGCCGGACATACCGGCCATGCCAGCTTGTTCGGCCGGCTTGGCGGCTTCCATGCCCTGCATGCCGGACATACCCGACATGCCGGCCATGCCAGCTTGTTCGGCCGGCTTGGCGGCTTCCATGCCTTGCATGCCGGACATACCCGACATGCCAGCTTGCGGCGCAGCAGCAGCCGGAGCGGCCGGTGCCGGAGCAGCAGCCTTCGGCTCTTCCTTCTTGCCACAGGCGGTCAGGGCAACAGCGATCAGCGCAGCAACGAGAATAGACTTATTCATGAGAGATTCCTTATCGACAAGAAGAAAAACGTAGCAAAAATCGATGGTCATTAGACCGATCAACGATAATTATAACAATTTTTGGAATTAGCGCGCTAAATGCTGCGTTGCAGAATGTTGTCGCGCTTCACAGTCCCAGGGTCGTCGAGCTGACAGGTGTGCCACCTTCTGTCCAGATTTCCTCGAAACGACGCCGATACGGGATCACTTCGTCACTTTCGTCGATCAGGAGCTTGCATCGGGGCTGGTCGCGGTCGAAACGAATCAGGGCGTGCGCATCGTCGACCAGAATCATGGCATCCCGCAGATGGCTCAATTGTTCGGGTGTTTCGTGCACTGCACTATTGTGGCTGAAGGTCTTGAGCAGGTCGCGGAACAGCGGTTGCTGCTGTTGCAACGGCGCGGCATTGCGTAGCGCGACGCGCAAGCAATCGTGTTGCTCTACGGACAATGCCATCTTGAGAAGTGCGATCCGCGCCGGGTTGTCGAAATGCAACTGGACAAGATCTTCGTCGTAAATGCAGATCCGTTTGCGGGCAAGCGCCAACACACGATCTATCGCAATCTGGTAGTCGGACCAGGACGTAAAGAGTTCGCGAGACATAGCTTGTAGTTTAGTCCATTGTTAGAATTCTCGCATTTTTCCGGAGTAATCAATGCCGATCGGGGTTATCGAATCGCTGGATCACGAGGCGCGTGGCATCACGCGTCTGGATGGCAAGCGGGTATTCGTCGATGGGGCGCTGCCGGGTGAAACGGTTGAATACGCGAGTTTCCGACGCAAGCCCAATTACGAATTGGCGCATCTGGTCAGTGTGCATTCGGCATCGGTCGCTCGGGTCGAGCCACGTTGCGAACATTTTGGCGTGTGCGGCGGGTGCGCCATGCAGCATCTCGACACTTCTGCGCAGGTTGCGGCCAAGCAGCGGATTCTCGAGGATAGCCTCTGGCATGTCGGAAGGGTTCGTGCCGGGCAGATATTGCCGCCGATCGTTGGCGAGCCCTGGGGTTACCGGCATCGCGCGCGCCTGGGGGTGCGCAAGTTGGCGAGTCGGGGCGGAATGTTGATCGGATTTCATGAGCGGCGCAGCAGTTACATCGCCGACATTCGATCCTGTGCGGTGTTGCCGCCGCACGTATCGGCCCTGTTGCTGCCGTTGCGCGAATTGTTTGCCGCGATGTCGATTGCCGAGCGCCTGCCGCAGGTGGATGTGGCCGTTGGTGCCCAATGCACCGCATTGCTATTGCGGATACTTCAACCGCTGAGCGTTCAGGACGACTCCTTGCTGCGCCAGTTTGCCGATCGGCATCGGATCGTCTTCTACCTCCAGCCCAAAGGGCCGGATTCTGCCTATCGCTTTCATCCGTTATCAGGAGCTCCGTTATCCTACACGCTGCCAGAATTTGGTCTCGAATTCGAATTCAAGCCAACTGATTTCACCCAGGTTAACCATGCTGTCAATAGGGTTCTCGTCCGGCGGGCAATGGTTCTATTGGACCCAAGATCAGGCGAGCGAATTGCCGATCTATTCTGTGGGCTGGGAAACTTTACGTTGCCCATCGCTCGTTCCGGCGCCAAGGTGCTGGGTGTCGAAGGAAGTCCGGCGCTGGTCGAGCGGGCGCGCCAAAGTGCTGTGGCCAACGGGCTCGCCGACAATGTCGAATTCATTGCTGCCAATTTGTTCGAATGTACGCCGGCATCGATAGCGGCGTTCGGCCCTGTCGACAAAATGTTGATCGATCCGCCGCGTGAGGGGGCGATCGAAGTGGTCAAGGCGCTTGGTGACGACGCACCGCGCCGGCTCGTCTATGTGTCATGCAACCCGGCCACCTTGGCACGCGATGCCGAGGTGCTGGTCAGGGTGAAAGGCTATGACTTCACTGCTGCCGGCGTGGTGAATATGTTCCCGCACACCGGTCACGTCGAATCGATTGCCGTCTTCGACAGGCAATGAAAAAGGGCTGCCGCGGCCGCCCTTGTCCTGATGGATGCGATCGATCAGTCGCGTTCGCCGGTAAAGGCCATGATCAGTTGCAGCAGACTGACGAATACGTTGTAAACATCCAGATAAACCGCCAGGGTTGCCGAAACGTAGTTTGTCTCGCCACCCTGAACGATGCGGCTGATGTCGTACAGGATGTACGCGGAGAAGAGCAGTACGACGACTGCGGCGATGGTTAGTGAAAGCGCCGGGATCTGGAAGAAGATATTGGCAACGGCGGCCAATAGCACCACGATCATGCCGACGAACAGGAACTTGCCCATGCCGGTGAAGTCCCGTTTGCTCACGGTTGCAATCGTGGCCATCGTCAGGAAGATGGCGCCCGTGCCGGAGGCAGCCAAACCGATCATCGATGCGCCATTGGAGAAGCCAAGTGCGACCTGCAGGATGCGTGACAGCATCAGACCCATGAAGAACGTGAAGCCGAGCAGCAGGGCCACGCCCAAGCCACTGTTCTTGTTCTTCTCGATGCCCCACATGAAGCCCCAGGCAATGCCGAGGAAGAGCATGAAGGCCATGAACGGGCTGCCTGCCAGGAAGCTGAACTGCAATTGGATGCCGACCAGTGCGCCGAGTACCGTCGGTATCATGGACAAGCCAAGTAGCAGGTAGGTGTTGCGCAAAACGCGGTTTTGCTGAAGCGCAAGTTCGGTAGAACTCTGGCTGGCGATCTGGAAATCAGTTTGCATGCGAAATCTCGCTTTCACTAGTTATTACAGGCGATAAGACTAATCGACCAGGCTTAAAGTTTCAACATTTGCCAAGCAGACCGTCGAGGCAACAGGTGCTGCGAATGTGCTAGCATACCGCCCCTCGGGTCTGTGGCAGAGTGGTTGAATGCACCGGTCTTGAAAACCGGCGTGGGGAAACCCATCGTGAGTTCGAATCTCACCGGACCCGCCAGTCAGGCGCTTCGCAGGCTATGACTTCAAAACATATGCTGGCTGCGTGGCTATTCGGCCCCTTCGGTGCGCAACGCATCTGCCCAGCAATTCGGTGTTTCGTAGAGGCGAATCCGTTCAAGCCGCAAGTGATTGCCGTAGGTGTCGCGGTAGACCGCGTTCAGGCGGTCGAAAGCGATGCGCGCCAGGTTTTCGGCGGTCGGCACTTGATCAAGGATGACCGTCTTGTGGTCAGGCAACGAGGTCAGAAAATCGACGATGGTGTGGTCGCCGGCATAGGCCAGAAAGGCGTGGTCCCATTCGTCGACCAGATTTGCCTTGGCCAGGTCCTTGACCAGGGAAAAGTCCATGACCATGCCGTTGGCGCTGTCGCCGGCCTTGTCGATGATGTTGCCGGAAAGCGTTATCTCGATGACGTAGCGGTGGCCATGCAGGTGCCGGCATTGGCTGCGGTGGTCGGGGATGCGGTGGCCCGCATCGAATTCGAGGCGGCGGGTGATCAACATGGCGGAATCGTCTTTTGTGCGGCCGACGATTATACAATGACCGGATGCTGACGATTGACGACCACCGGCGCGACAGCGCCGGGCTGCGCTATGTGTATCCCGTGATTTCCCGCCGGGCGGGCGGCGTTTCGGTGGGCATCAATCTGAATGTGAACAATGCCTGCAATTGGGCGTGCGTCTATTGCCAGGTGGACAATCTGACCCGGGGCGGCCCGCCGCCGATCGATCTCGATCTCCTCGAGCGGGAGTTGGCTGGGTTTCTGGAGGACGCCTTGCATGGCGAGTTCATGTCGCGGCAGGTGCCCGCCGATGCGCGGCATCTGATGGATGTCGCTTTTTCCGGAAATGGGGAGCCGACAAGTGCCGCTGAGTTTGACGAGGCGGTTTTCCGGGTGCGGGATGTGTTGCGGCGTTTCGGGTTGGCCGGCAAGTTGCCGGTACGGCTGATTACCAATGGCAGCATGCTGCATCGGCCCAAGGTTCAACGCGGTGTCCGCATGATCGGCGAATTGGGCGGCGAGATCTGGTTCAAGGTCGATCGGGCACTGGCTGCCGATGTTGCGGCGATCAACGGAGTGCCGCTGGACGGCGAGCGAATTACGCGCAATCTTGAACGTTGTGTAGGACTGGCGACGACCTGGGTTCAGACTTGCTGGTTCGTACTGGATGGACAGGCGCCGGATGCCGCGGCACGGAGCGCTTATTGCGCATTGCTCAAGCCGTTGGCAGGGCGCTTGGCGGGTGTTCATCTCTATGGACTGGCGCGCCCTTCGCTGCAACCAGCCGCGCCGCGCCTGGCGCGGCTGACGGCAGCCGAGCTGGAAGAGTTCGCTGCCGAGATTACAAAAGAAACAGGCATCCGGGTAAACGTTTCCCCCTGATGCCTGTTGCGGTCGACGGCCTTTTCAGGCCGATTTTCACGCGGCCTTCTTGGCCTTGCTGCGTGCCGATTTCTTGAGGGACTTGTAGAGATCGGGTTCCTGCGTCTTCAGGTATTCGATCACGTCCCAGTCTTCGCGTTTGATCGACTTGATGTCGATTTGCTCGACATGGACCAGGCGCAGGAGTTCGCGAACCGGCTTGGGCATGTTGCGGCCGCTCTCGTAGCGGGAACCGCCGCTCTGCGTGACGCCGAGGGTGGACCAGAATTGTTGCTGGTTGAGCCCGAGCTTGCGACGAATTTCACGGGCGTCGATCTTTTCGATGGTTTTGACGGTGGTCATCATTCTCTCCGTTCGCTAGTGTTCTGGGCTTACCCAAGTATCCTAGCGATTTATAACTTAGGTAATAGTTCGGATTCTACCGACTTATATGACATCGGACAAGTGCCAATGCCATAAGTTTCCTCGGATTTTCTCCGGGAAAACCCTATGGTATTCAGGGGTTGCGTGAGCGCCGGGCGAACATTCAAATCGTCGGTGCTTCCCCAATCGGACAGGATGCTCTACCATCCGCAGACCAACAATCTAGTAATTCCGGAGAGACACCATGCAGGTCAGGGAGATCATCAATCTCAAGGGCGGCACCTTGTATACCGCTTCGCCGCAGCAAGCCCTGGCGGCAGCCATCGACACCATGGCGGATCTCGACGTCGGTTCGCTGGTGGTCATGGAAGCCGGAAAGATGGCCGGCATGCTGACTTTCCGCGAAGTGCTGCAGGCGATGAAGCAGCACGACGCCTGCCCGGTGGGGGTGACGGTCGGCGACGTCATGGTCCGGAATCCTGTGACGGCTTACCCGGACATGCAGGCCAATGACTTGCGGCGCCTGATGATCGAAAAGCACTCGCGCTACCTGCCGGTGATCGATGGCGATACGCTGATGGGGGTCATTTCCTTTCTTGACGTCGCCAAGGCGGTGCTCGAAGAGCAGAGTTTCGAGAACAAGATGCTCAAGAACTACATCAAGAACTGGCCTGACGAGCCGCAGGCCTGAGCCAAGTTGGCGAGGAAGGCGGCTGCGGCCGCCTTTTTTCATTGCCTTGCAGTCGGTTGCGGTCGACTGTCCGGATGAGGGCTTTTTGCCTGGCGTGGTAAACTGACTACTTCGTTTTTGACTGTCCTTTCACATGTCCGGCAATACTTTTGGCACCCTGTTTACCGTTACTTCGTTCGGCGAATCGCATGGCCCGGCCATCGGCTGCGTGGTTGATGGCTGCCCGCCCGGGTTGGCGCTCGCTGCAAGCGACATCCAGGCCGAACTCGATCGGCGCAAGCCGGGTACCTCGCGCCATGTGACGCAGCGCCGCGAACCGGATGCGGTTGAAATCCTGTCCGGCGTTTTCGAGGGCAGGACCACAGGTACGCCAATTGCACTGCTGATCCGCAACCAGGACCAGCGCAGCAAGGATTACGGCAATATCGCCGAGACTTTTCGTCCCGGCCATGCTGATTACACCTATACGCAAAAATACGGTTTCCGCGACTATCGCGGTGGCGGCCGCTCGTCGGCGCGCGAGACGGCGGTGCGCGTGGCGGCCGGGGCGATCGCACGCAAATGGCTATTGGAGCGCTACGGCATCAGCATCCGTGGCTGGATGAGCGCGCTCGGGCCGATCGAAATCCCCTTCGTTTCTGCCGACGACATCGACGGCAACGCCTTCTTTGCGCCAAATGCCGGGCTGGTGCCCGAACTGGAAAACTACATGGATAGTCTGCGCAAGTCGCTGGACTCGGTCGGTGCCAAAATCACCGTTGCCGCGACCGGTGTTCCGCCGGGTTGGGGCGAGCCGGTATATGACCGGCTGGATGCCGAGATTGCCTACGCGATGATGGGCATCAACGCCGTCAAGGGCGTGGAGGTTGGCGCCGGCTTCGCTTCAGTGGCACAGAAAGGCAGCGAGCACGGCGACGAAATGACGCCGGAAGGGTTTCTCACCAACCACGCCGGCGGCGTTCTCGGCGGGATTTCCACCGGCCAGGACATCGTCGTCAACATGGCGATCAAGCCGACGTCGTCTATTGCCCAGCCACGTCGCTCGATCGACAGCCAGGGCAATGCCATCGAGGTGGCGACCGAGGGGCGTCACGACCCCTGTGTCGGCATTCGCGCGACGCCGATTGCCGAGGCCATGCTGGCGCTGGTGTTGATGGATCACGCCCTGCGCCATCGCGCGCAATGTGGTGATGTCGTCTGCCAGACACCGCGCATTCCAGGAAAAATCGCGTAAAATCTTCAGTTTTTTGCCGCTCATCGAGCGAATTTGCCGTTACAGGGAGCGTTTCATGCAAGTCGATCACCACGATCTCCATCACGAATTTCCGGAATTCAATGACGCGATTCACGCGCTGAAGACCGGTAATGCCCACTTCGCCAAGTTGTTCGCCAGCTACCATCGCCTGACCGGCAAGGTCGAAGATTTGGAAGAGCACGATATGCCGATCGCCGATTTCACCATCGAAGACATGAAGAAGCAGCGCGTCAAGCTCAAGGACGAGCTGTACCATTTGCTGCTGGCCTACCGCGCCGGCCAGCTAGCCGCCAAGGCCTGATCGACCCTTCGCCCGACGGTGCATCCGGTAGAATTGCCGGATGCACGCTTTGCCATACTGGCGCCTCTCGGGTTACTACTTTTTCTATTTCGCCTTCATTGGCGCCTTCTCGCCCTATTTCGGGCTCTACCTCCAGTCACTGAATTTCTCCGCCTGGGACATTGGCTTGCTGATGTCGCAGATGCAGCTGATGCGCCTGTTCGGCCCCAATCTGTGGGGCTGGCTGGCTGACCGTTTCGGCCGGCGCATGGCGATCATCCGCCTGGCGGCAATTGCCGGGCTGGCAGGATTCACCGCCTTTTTCTGGCTCGATCGACTAGGCGGCATGCTGGTGGCGATGGCCATCATCGCCTTCTTCTGGAGTGCCGCGTTGCCGCTGGTCGAGACGCTGACCTTCGACCATCTGCGCGAGCAGCGCGGGCATTACAGCCGCATTCGCCTGTGGGGGTCGGTCGGTTTCATCGTCGCGGTGCTGGCGACCGGTGCCGTGCTCGATATATTGCCGCTCAACGGCGTCCTCTGGGTGTGCTGGGGCATCCTGTTCGGAATATTGGTACTCGCCGCCGTCCTGCCGGACGCGCCGGCGCTGCCGCACCCCAGTGACAGCCTGCCGGTCGCCGACATTCTTCGCCAGCCGCGCGTGCGGGCCCTGCTCGGGGCCTGCTTCGCCATGTCCGCCGCGCATGGGGCCTTGTATGTCTTCTATTCGATCCACCTTGCCGGGAACGGCTATAGCAAGGCGGAAGTCGGCGGCCTGTGGTCGCTGGGCGTGCTGGCGGAAATCGCCGTCTTCATGCTGATGGCGCGGCTGGTGCAGCGCTATTCCTTGCGTGCGCTGCTGCTGGCCAGCTTTGCCGCCGCCGTCCTGCGCTTTTTGCTGATCGGCTGGGGAGTCGAGTCAATGGCCGTGATGGTGGTGGCGCAGTTGATGCACGGCCTGACCTTTGGTGCCTATCACGCCGCCGCCATCGCTGCCGTCAATCTGTGGTTTCCGGGGCGGGCGCAGGGGCGGGGGCAAGCCCTTTATTCCAGTATCTCGTTCGGCGCCGGCGGCTTGCTTGGCGGCCTGATCAGCGGCTGGACATGGGACGACGTCGGTGCCGGCTGGACCTATACGCTGGGTTCCGTGTTCGCGGCGATCGGTCTGTTCCTGGTCTGGCGCTGGGTGCGCGAGCCGCTTGCGGTCGACGTTGCCGGCGAGGCAAAAACCGCCGATCCTGTGCCATAATTCAACGCTTTACCGCCTATTTGAAGCGTTCAATGTCGAAGACACTTTACGACAAACTCTGGGAGAACCACGTCGTCCATCAGGAAGCTGACGGGACGGCCCTCCTTTACATCGACCGCCATCTGGTGCACGAAGTGACCAGCCCGCAGGCCTTCGAGGGCCTCAAGTTGGCCGGTCGCAAGCCTTGGCGCGTTTCGTCCATCGTTTCGACGCCGGATCACAATACGCCGACCGATCACTGGGATGAGGGAATCAAGGATCCGATTTCTCGTCAGCAGGTTGAAACGCTGGATGCCAATATTCGCGAAGTCGGCGCGCTGGCCTATTTTCCGTTCAAGGATCCGCGCATGGGCATTCTGCATGTCGTCGGCCCGGAAAATGGCGCCACGCTGCCGGGGATGACCGTCGTCTGCGGCGATTCGCATACCTCGACGCACGGCGCCTTCGCCTGTCTGGCGCACGGCATCGGCACCTCGGAAGTCGAGCATGTGCTGGCCACGCAATGCCTGCTGCAAAAGAAGTCGAAAACCATGCTGATCGCTGTCGACGGCAAGCTCGGCAAGGGCGTCACCGCCAAGGATGTGGCACTGGCCATCATCGGCACCATCGGCACCGCCGGGGGCAACGGCTATGCCATCGAATTCGGCGGCAGCGCCATCCGTGGCCTGTCGATGGAAGGGCGCATGACCCTGTGCAACATGGCCATCGAAGGCGGTGCCCGCATGGGCTTTGTCGCGGTCGACGACACCACGATCAATTATTTGAAGGGGCGCCCGTTCTCGCCACAGGGCGAAACCTGGGACAAGGCCGTGGCCTTCTGGCGCACCCTGCATTCCGACCCCGGCGCGCAGTTCGACCGCGTCGTTAATTTGCGCGCCGAAGACATTCGCCCGCAGGTGACCTGGGGTACCTCGCCGGAAATGGTCGTCGCCATCGACGCCGTTGTGCCCGATCCGGCTAAACAGGCCGATCCAGTGAAGCGCGAGGGGATGGAGCGCGCGTTGCACTACATGGGCCTGAATCCGAATACGCCGATCAAGCAGATCGCCATCGACAAGGTTTTCATCGGTTCGTGCACCAATTCGCGCATCGAGGATTTGCGCGAAGCGGCATCTGTCCTCAAAGGCCGCCATGTCGCAGCCAACGTCAAGCTGGCGTTGGCCGTGCCGGGTTCAGGCCTGGTCAAGCGCCAGGCCGAGGCCGAAGGGCTGGACAAGGTTTTCATCGCCGCCGGCTTTGAATGGCGCGAGCCGGGCTGCTCGATGTGCCTGGCGATGAACGCCGACCGTCTGGAGCCGGGCGAGCGTTGCGCCTCAACCTCGAATCGCAATTTCGAAGGTCGTCAGGGGCCGGGCGGGCGCACCCACCTGGTCAGCCCGGCAATGGCGGCGGCGGCAGCGATTGCCGGCCGCTTCGCCGATGTGCGCGACGTTCTGTAAGCAAGGAGTTGAGGATGAAAAATGGCATTTTTTGGGCGTTGACCGCAGCAGCTCTCATTTTTGCCAGCGGTTGTAACACGATTGCCGGCATTGGCAAGGACATAGAAAAGGGTGGCGAAGCCATCCAGAAATCGACAAAGTAAGCACCTCCATGGAAAAATTTGTTCGTCTCGAAGGCTTGGTGGCACCGCTCGACCGCAGCAACGTCGATACCGACGCCATCATTCCAAAACAGTTCCTGAAATCGATCAAGCGTTCCGGCTTTGGCCCGAATGCCTTCGATGAATGGCGTTACATGGATGTCGGCCAGCCCGGCCAGGACAATTCCAATCGTCCGAAGAATCCGAATTTCGTGCTCAACCAGCCGCGCTATCAAGGGGCTGAGGTACTGATTACACGCGCCAATTTCGGTTGCGGCAGTTCGCGCGAACACGCGCCATGGGCGCTGCTCGATTTCGGCTTCAAGGCGATCATTGCCGAATCGTTTGCCGACATCTTTTTCAACAATTGTTTCAAGAACGGCATTCTGCCCATCGTGCTGCCGGCTGGCGAAGTCGAGGCGTTGTTCCAGCAGGTCGAGGCGACACCTGGTTATAAGCTGGTCGTCGATCTGCCGTCGCAGGCGGTGGTGCGTCCCGATGGGCATGCCGTTCCGTTCCAGATCGACGCTTTCCGCAAGGAATGTTTGCTCAATGGCTGGGACGACATCGGCCTGACCTTGCGCCACGCCGAAAAAATCAGGGAATTCGAAGAAAAACGCCGCATCGACCAGCCCTGGCTGTTCGCATAACATGGAGACGACATGAAGATTTGCATTCTGCCGGGCGACGGTATCGGCCCGGAAATTACTGCTCAGGCGGTACGTGTGCTGAAGGCGCTCGATCTCAAGTTCGAGATGGAAGAGGCCCTGCTGGGTGGCGGCGCGGTTGACGCGACCGGCGAACCCTATCCCGAAGCGACCCAGAAACTGGCGCGTGCGGCCGACGCCATCCTGCTCGGTGCCGTTGGCGGCCCGAAGTGGGACGCTTTGCCGCGTGAGCAGCGCCCGGAACGCGGCCTGCTCGGCATCCGCAAGGATCTGAACCTGTTCGCCAACCTGCGGCCGGCGATTCTCTACCCAGAACTGGCGAACGCCTCCACACTGAAGGCGGAAGTGGTGGCCGGGCTGGACATCCTGATCATCCGCGAGCTTACCGGCGACATCTACTTCGGCCAGCCGCGCGGTGTGCGTGAGGAAAACGGCGAGCGCGTCGGCTTCAACACCATGGTGTACAGCGAATCCGAAATCCGCCGTATCGGCCACGTTGCCTTCCAGGCGGCCCAGAAGCGCAACAAGAAGCTGTGCTCGGTCGACAAGATGAACGTGCTGGAATGTACCCAACTCTGGCGTGACGTGATGATCGAGATCGCCCACGATTACCCGGATGTCGAATTGAGCCATATGCTGGTCGACAACGCAGCGATGCAACTGGTCAAGGCGCCCAAGCAGTTCGACGTGATGGTCACCGGTAACATGTTCGGAGACATCCTGTCCGACGAAGCCTCGATGTTGACCGGCTCGATCGGCATGTTGCCCTCGGCCTCGCTCGATGACAAGAACAAGGGCCTCTACGAGCCGTCGCATGGTTCGGCGCCGGACATCGCCGGCAAGGGCGTTGCCAATCCGCTGGCCACCATCCTGTCGGCGGCGATGATGCTGCGCTACACCTTCGGGCTGGAAGAGCAGGCACTGCGCGTCGAAAATGCGGTCAAAAAAGTCTTGGCGCAAGGCTATCGTACCGGCGACATCTACGAGCGCGGCACCAACAAGGTCGGGACGAAGGACATGGGCGACGCCGTGCTGGCGGCGCTGGCGTAAACCGAACAACAGGTTCGCACGTTAAACAAAGATTAATTCGGAGAGAGAGTCATGAAGAAGGTTGGTCTGGTCGGTTGGCGTGGCATGGTCGGGTCCGTGCTGATGCAGCGCATGGTCGAAGAGGGCGATTTCGCCCATATCGATCCGGTTTATTTTTCGACGTCCGCCGCCGGCGGCAAGGCACCGGTGTTCGGCGGCAAGGAAGCTTCGTTGCCGTTGCAGGACGCTGCTGCGGTCGACGCGCTGAAACAGTGTGAAATCATCATCACCTGCCAGGGCGGCGACTACACCAAGGAGGTCTTCCCCAAGCTGCGCGCCACCGGTTGGAACGGGCACTGGATCGACGCTGCCTCGGCGCTGCGCATGGCCGACGACGCCGTAATCATCCTTGACCCGGTCAACATGAATGTGATCAAGGACTCGCTGGCCAAGGGCGGCAAGAACTGGATCGGCGGTAACTGCACGGTGTCGCTGATGCTGATGGGCCTCGGCGGCCTGTTCCAGAATGACCTGATCGAATGGGCCACCTCGATGACCTATCAGGCCGCTTCTGGCGCCGGTGCGCAGAATATGCGCGAGTTGATCTCGCAAATGGGCGCCATCCACTCGTCGGTCGCCGACTTGCTGGCCGATCCGGCTTCGGCGATCCTCGACATCGACCGCAAGGTCGCCGAGACCATCCGTTCCGACGCTTTCCCGAAGAAAAATTTCCGCAACACCCCGCTGGCCGGTTCACTGATTCCGTGGATCGATGTGCCGGTCGACGGTGGTCAGTCAAAGGAAGAATGGAAGGGCGGCGCCGAGTGCAACAAGATCCTCGGCAAGCCGGCGTTCCGTTCGCCGGGCTCGATCCCGATCGACGGCCTGTGCGTGCGCATCGGCGCCATGCGCTGTCACTCGCAGGCGCTGACCATCAAGCTCAAGAAGGATGTGCCGCTCGACGAAATCAGCGATATGCTGGCCAAAGCCAATCCGTGGGCCAAGGTCGTGCCGAATGATCGCGAGATCTCCGAGCGCGAACTGACCCCGGCTGCCGTCACCGGTACGCTGACCGTGCCGGTCGGCCGTCTGCACAAGATGGCGATGGGGCCGGAATACCTCGCAGCCTTTACCTGCGGCGACCAGTTGCTGTGGGGCGCCGCCGAGCCGCTGCGTCGCATGCTGCGCATTCTGCTCGATGCCTGACCGGCTAAGGCGTTCAAGAAAACCGGAGGCAACTCCGGTTTTTTTATGTTGGAAATATGCCAAAAGGCGCTGTTTAGAAGCCAGCTTAGCTTGCATTGCTAAGTCCATGATGTTAATTTGAAACTCCCGAATTCAATGCTCAGTTCCCGGTGTGACAACATGACCAAGACAAACTTCAAGAAACGTGCTGTAGCGGTGGCTGTCGCCTCCTGTCTATCATTTGCCCCCTGGCTGGCCGAAGCCGCTGGACTGGGCAAGCTCACGGTGCTTTCCGGACTTGGGCAGCCACTGCGTGCCGAGATCGAAATCAATGCCACGCGCACGGAGTTGGCCGGCATGTCGGCACGACTGGCGCCCCAGAAGGCCTTCCGTGAAGCCGGGATCGATTACGCGACAGCGCTCTACGATCTGCGTTTCGCGATCGACAAGCGTGCCAACGGAAGCGCTGTGCTGAAGATTACTTCTTCGAATCCGGTCAACGATCCCTTCATGGATTTGCTGGTCGAACTGAGCTGGCCGGATGGCCCGGTCGTTCGCGAATATACCTTCCTGCTGGATCCACCGGAGATTGCGCCTAAGGCTGCCGGGCGCCCGGTTTCCACTGCGGAAGCGCGTGTTGTCGACACCGTGCGAAGTGCGCCCGTCGCCGCAGCACCAGCGGTTCGTTCCGAGGCGCCCAAGCCGTCACTGGCGGCGCCAAAGGCTGCAGCAGAACCGAGAAAGGCTCAGGAAGCGGGAACTCACTTGGTTCAGCAAGGGGAAACCTTGCGCAAGATTGCCGGTGAGACAAAGTACGAAGGGGTGTCGCTGGAGCAGATGCTGGTCGGGTTGTACAAAAAGAACCCGGATGCCTTCATCGGTGACAACGTCAATCGCCTGAAGGCGGGGGCCATTCTCAGCATCCCCGACAAGGCGGCGGTCGCGGCTGTTTCCGAAGCCGATGCGAAGCACGTCTATCAGGCTCAGGCCAGCGATTGGAGTGCCTATCGCCAAAAACTGGCGGGTGCCGTGGCGCAGGGCCAGACCAAACCTGAAGATGCATCCCAAAGTGCATCAGGCAAGATCACCGCTCGGGTCGACGAAAAGGCTGCTTCCGCTGCTCCGTCCAAGGATCAGGTCAAGGTTTCCAAGGCGGAGATGCCGGGCAAGGGGGCTGCCGCAGGTAAATCGGCTCCTGCTGCGGAGGAGGATTTGATCGCCAAGGAGCGGGCTCTCAAGGAAGCCCAGGATCGTCTGGCGCAACTCGAAAAGAACGTTGGCGAGTTGCAGAAACTGGTCGACATGAAGACGCAGCGCTTGGCCGAACTGCAACAGCAGGCTTCGGGCAAGAAAGACGAGGTGAAGCCTGCGGCACCGGCGGTAGTCGCTGTCGAACCCGCCAAGCCGGCCGTGCCGGCAGAACCGCCAAAGGTCGCTGAGCCGGCTCCGGCACCGGTGGCCGAGCCGCCCAAGGCCGCCGAAGCGCCCAAGCCGGTGGAGGAGCCACCCAAGGTGGCCGAAGCCGCCAAACCGGCAGAGGCGCCCAAGGCGCCCGAAGTCAAGGCTCCGGAGGCGCCCAGGAAAGAACCCGTGGCACCTGCACCGGAGCCCGCGTCGGATTTCGATTTGTTGCCTTTGATTGGCGGTGGCGGGTTGATTGCGTTGCTTGCTGGTTTCTTCTTTATGCGGCGTCGGCGGTCCGAGCCGGAAGCCCCGATGACGACGGCGGTTCCGGGACCGGCGAGCCTGGGGCCGAACTCGGTCTTCCGGATGACCGGCGGCCAGAGTGTGGATACCGGCAACGTGCCGCTGCAGACCGGCGAATTCAGCCAGACCGGGCCCGGTACCATCGATACCGACGAAGTCGATCCGGTTGCCGAGGCCGATGTTTACATGGCCTATGGACGAGATGCCCAAGCCGAAGAAATCCTGATCGAAGCCTTGCGCAAGGATCCGCATCGCACGGCCATTCATGCCAAGCTTCTGGAAATCTATTCAAACCGCAAGAGCCTCAAGCAATTCGACACGCTGGCCAGCGAGTTGTATGCGCAGACGGGCGGCGTTGGGCCGGATTGGGAAAAGGTTGCGGCGATGGGTGTGGCGCTGGATCCGGCAAATCCGTTGTATTCCGGTGGGAAATCCGGCCCGTCGTCGGCTTCGGAAGCAGTAGCGACGCAGTCTGTGCCCGATGGCAACAAGTCTACGGTACTGCTCCCGGGGGCCTTGGGGGCAATGGCCGCAGCGACGGTCGCTGCGGCAGAGCAGCTGACGGTACCGGAATTGCCGCAGGTAGCGCCTGCAGACAGCGATGCCGGTTCCGCAGAAGGCGACTATACCCGAACGGTCATGGACAAGGATGCCAGCTCGCTCGATTTCGACTTGGCTATACCTGAATCCAAGCCGGAAGCGACCGTTGAGCCTGAGCCGGTGTCGCTGCCGGAGCTCGAAGCCCTCGATTTCGATCTTGGAACTTCTTCGCAGGAAACGGTAGGCCAGTCGGCTTCGTCCGACTTCGTCGACGTCGCACCCGTCGAAGCGGTTAACAACTTCGCCGCGACTACCATTGTCGGCGTTGATGAAGCTGTGGCGCCGGAACCGGTGGCCATCGACTTCCAACTCGACACTGCTGCGCCTCTTTCGGATACCGTTGTCAATCCCGGGTTTGCTCTGGAAACGCCGAACGATCAGACGACGATTGTCGATGGAAGTATTGGCACTAGTAACGCTCACGGCGGTAATGCGGACGATTTCGACATCAATCTCAGCGAATCGGTTTTCATCGGACAGCCGATGATGAACAGCGATTTCGACATGACCACGATCAATCTCGATCTGGCTGCCGAATCCGCAGACTCGACGCAAGTCCTCAATATTGTCGATGCCTCCGGCAATTCCGATTCCGGCAGCGGACAAGGCGGTGACGAGGTGTCGACCAAGCTGGCGCTTGCCAAGGCGTACGAAGAAATGGGCGATCATTCGCAGGCCCGTGAACTGCTCGAGGAGGTCATTGCCGAAGGCAACAACGATCTGGCTCAGCAGGCGCGGGACATGCTTGGCCGCTTGCGCGGGTAAAATCCGGTTTTTCGCAATGGCACATGGCCCCCGCGTGGGGCCATGTGCATTTTCGGGGCTGCCCTTGCATCCATCTTGTGCCTTGCTGGTTTGCCTGATGGCCATCGCCGTCATACAGTTTCTCGGCCACGTCGGGTTGGGCATGGTATTGCTGGTGTTGCTGGCGCGCTTTGAGCTGGTGTTTCCGCGCTGGTGGGTCTTGCTGCGCCGCATGCGCTGGCTATTTCTGACGGTGTGGCTGATCCTGGCCTATGGTACGGCCGGCGAAGCCGTTTTTGACCTTGCCTGGCTGCCGACCCACGAGGGTATTGCCGAGGCGACGCTGCATGTGGCGCGCCTGGCGCTGATGCTGGGTTGTCTGGCCTGGCTGTTTGCGGCGCTTGGGAAAAACGGCCTGCAAGTCGCGCTGACATCGCTGTTACGCCCGTTGTCGATGCGTGGTATTGCGACCGACCGCCTGGTTGTTAGGCTGTCGCTGGTCATGGAAAATTTGCGGGAAGAGTTGCCAAAAGGCACGTGGCGCCGCATGCTCGAAGGCCACGCGGAAACGGTCGATGGGCCGACCGTTCTGCGGGTCGAGGTGCCAGCCTGGCGCCGGATGGATTATGTAGTTTGCGTGTGTGTACTGGTGTTTTTAATCGTTGCGATTATTTTGGGGTAAGGGGTGACGGCCAACAGGATTGCCATCGGGCTGGAGTATTGCGGAACCGCCTTTCATGGCTGGCAGAGCCAGGCAATGGGCGGCACCGTGCAGGACGCGCTGGAGTTTGCGCTGGGCGCGATTGCCGGTCAGCCCGTTGGAGTCGTCTGTGCCGGGCGAACCGATGCCGGCGTCCACGCCACGCATCAAGTCGTGCATTTCGATGCGCCGGTCGAACGGCCGCTGAGTGCCTGGGTGCGCGGCGTGAACGCGCATTTGCCGGATGCGGTGGCCATCCGTTGGGCGCAGCCCGTTACCGATGATTTTCATGCCCGCTTCAGCGCGCGCGGGCGGCGCTATCGCTATGTTCTGGTCAATCGTCCGCAGCGGCTTGGTCTGTGGCACGGCAGGGTCGGCTGGTATCACGGGCCGCTCGATTTGGCGGCGATGCGCGATGCTTGCGGTCGACTGCTTGGCGAGCACGATTTCTCCGCCTTTCGGGCCGCCGGGTGCCAGGCCAAGACCCCGGTCAAGTCGCTGTGGCGTGCCGAGGTCAGGCAATGCGGTTCGCTGTTCGTCTTCGATTTCGAGGCCAGCGCCTTCCTGCATCACATGGTGCGCAACCTGGTTGGCTCGCTGGTCTACATCGGCAAGGGTGTGCAGCCGCCGGGATGGATCGACGAACTGTTGCGCATGCAGAATCGCCAGTTGGCGGCGCCGACGTTTGCGCCGGACGGCCTCTATTTTCGTGGCCCGATCTACGAGCCGCATTGGGGCTTGCCCGAACAGGGTGATGATTTTCTCGATGGAATGCTGACATGAAGACGCGCATCAAAATTTGCGGCCTGACCCGCGAGGAAGACGTCGACGCGGCGGTCGCTGCCGGCGCCGATGCCATCGGCTTCGTCTTCTACCCTGCCAGTCCGCGTTACGTGACAGCACAACGGGTTGCCGAACTGGCCAGGCGGATACCGCCCTTCGTCGACGTCGTCGGTCTGTTCGTCAATGAGGCGCCAGGGGTCGTGCGTGCAGCCTGCGACCTCGTTCCCTTCAGTCTTTTGCAGTTTCACGGCGATGAGGATGCCGCCTATTGCCGCCAGTTTTCCCGCCCCTATCTCAGGGCCGCGCGGGTGAGGCCGGGGCTCGATCTGGTAGAATTCGCCCGCGCGTTTCCCGATGCCCGGGGTCTGTTGCTGGATGCCTTCGTCGAAGGCTACGGCGGTGGCGGCCATGTTTTCGACTGGACGCTGATTCCGCCGCAGCTACCAGGCTTTCTGGTGTTGTCCGGCGGGTTGACCGCAGCCAACGTGGGTGCGGCCATTGAGCGTGTGCGGCCAGTTGCGGTCGACGTCTCGTCGGGGGTGGAAATGGGCAAGGGCATCAAGGATCACGCGAAAATCGCCGCCTTTGTCGCGGCAGTACGGAAAGCCGATGAGTCAATATAACTTCCCCGACGCCAAGGGCCATTTCGGCCCGTATGGTGGTGTCTTCGTCGCCGAGACGCTGTTCGGCGCGCTCGATGAATTGAAGGCGGCCTATGCGGCGGCGCAGGCCGATCCGGCCTTTCGTGCCGAATACGAATACGAGCTGAAGCATTTCGTCGGCCGTCCGTCGCCGATCTACCATGCCAAACGCTGGTCCGAGCTGCTCGGCGGCGCCCAGATCTATTTGAAGCGCGAAGACCTCAACCACACCGGCGCCCACAAGGTGAACAACTGCATCGGCCAGGCCATGCTCGCCAGGCGCATGGGCAAACCGCGCGTCATCGCTGAAACCGGCGCCGGCCAGCACGGGGTCGCCACCGCGACCGTCGCCGCACGTTACGGCATGGAATGCGTTGTTTACATGGGTAGTGAGGATGTCAAGCGCCAGGCCGCCAACGTCTATCGCATGAAGCTGCTCGGTGCCACCGTCATCCCGGTCGAATCTGGCTCCAAGACGCTCAAGGATGCGCTCAACGAGGCGATGCGTGACTGGGTCACCAACATCCACAACACCTTCTACATCATCGGCACCGTTGCCGGTCCGCACCCGTATCCAATGCTGGTCCGCGATTTCCAGAAGATCATCGGCGAGGAATGCCTGACCCAGATGCCGGAAATGACCGGGCGCCAGCCGGATGCGGTGATTGCCGCGGTCGGTGGCGGTTCCAACGCGATGGGCATCTTCTACCCCTACATCAATGTCGAGGGCGTCCGCCTGATCGGTGTCGAAGCGGCCGGTTCCGGCATCGAGTCCGGCCATCACGCTGCCTCGCTGACCGCCGGCGTGCCCGGCGTATTGCATGGCAACCGCACCTATCTGCTGCAGGACGAGGACGGTCAGATTATCGAGACGCACTCGATTTCGGCTGGCCTCGATTATCCTGGTGTCGGTCCGGAACACGCCTGGCTGAAGGACATGGGACGCGCCGAGTACCAGCCGATCAATGACAGCGAGGCGCTGGAAGCCTTCCACAACCTGTGCCGCCTCGAAGGCATCATCCCGGCGCTCGAATCCAGCCATGCGCTGGCCTACGCCGCCAAATTGGCGCCGACGTTGCCGAAGGACAAGATTCTGCTGGTCAACCTCTCCGGCCGGGGTGACAAAGACATGCACACCGTGGCCGAAAAATCCGGGATTGTCTTCTGATGTCGCGTATCAAATCCGCTTTCGAACACCTCGACGGCGAAGGCCGCAAGGCGCTGATTCCCTTCATCACCGCTGGCGATCCGGATGCTGCGCTGACCCTGCCGCTGATGCATACGTTGGTCGAAGCTGGTGCCGACGTCATCGAACTCGGTGTGCCGTTTTCCGACCCGATGGCCGATGGCCCGACCATCCAGCGCGCCTCGGAAAGGGCGCTGGCCAAGGGCATGACGCTGCGCAAGGTGCTCGCACTGGTCGTTGAATTCCGCAAGACCGACAGCAAGACGCCGGTCGTGCTGATGGGCTACGCCAACCCGATCGAAGCGATGGGCCTGGAGAAATTCGCCTCCGCTGCCGCGCAGGCTGGTGTCGATGGCGTGCTGGTCGTCGATTACCCGCCGGAAGAGGCTGCCTCGTTTGGCGCTGCCATGAAGGCGCACGGCATGGATCCGATTTTTCTGCTGGCCCCGACTTCCTCGGCCGAGCGCATTGCGCACGTCGCGGAAATCGCCAGCGGCTATGTCTATTACGTCTCACTGGCCGGTGTCACCGGCTCCGGCGCGCTGAATGTCGATGCCGTAGCCGAGCGTCTGCCGCTGATTCGTGAAAAAACCGGCTTGCCGGTCGGCGTCGGATTTGGCATCCGCGACGCGTCGACCGCGGCACGCATTGCCGCTATCGCCGACGCCGTCGTCGTTGGCAGCCGGATTATCGAAGAAATTGAAAAATCCACGGCAGAAACTGCCTGTGCCAACGTAAGAACCCTGGTCGCGGACATTCGTCGCGGTGTGGATGAGGTGAAAAAATGAGCTGGCTGAACAAACTCCTGCCCCCCAAGATCAAGCGCGAGCAGGGGCCGCAACGACGTGGCGCGCTGCCCGAAGGTCTGTGGAGCAAATGCCCGTCGTGCGAGGCGGTGCTCTACGCGACCGATCTCGAAAACAACCTGCAGGTGTGTCCCAAGTGCGGCCACCACAATCGCCTGGATGCGCGGGCACGCCTCGATGTGCTGCTTGATGCCGAAGGGCGGTTCGAGATCGGTGCCGAGGTGGTTCCGGTCGACAGCCTGAAATTCAAGGATTCCAAGGCCTATCCCCAGCGCCTGATGGAGGCCAACGAGGCCAGCGGAGAAAGCGATTCCCTGGTCGTCTTGCAGGGCGCGATTAAGACCATGCCGGTCGTCGCCGCTGCCTTCGAGTTCGACTTCATGGGCGGCTCGATGGGCTCGGTGCTCGGCGAACGCTTCGTACGTGGCGTGCAGACAGCGGTCGAGCAGAAAATGCCCTTCATCTGCATCACTGCCTCAGGCGGCGCCCGCATGCAGGAAGGTCTGTTCTCGCTGATGCAGATGGCCAAGACGACGGCTGCGCTGACCAAGCTTTCCGAGGCTGGGCTGCCGTTCATCTCGATCCTGACCGACCCGACGATGGGCGGCGTGTCCGCTTCCTTCGCTTTCGTCGGCGACGTGGTGATCGCCGAACCCAAGGCGCTGATCGGCTTTGCCGGGCCGCGCGTCATCGAGCAGACGGTGCGCGAGACACTGCCGGAAGGCTTCCAGCGTTCCGAGTTCATCCTCGAGAAGGGGGCGATCGACATGATCGTCGACCGTCGCGAACTGCGCGATCAGGTTGCCCGCGTTCTGGCGCTTCTGCAAAAACTGCCGGCCGCCGCTTGAAGACGCTCGAAGACTGGCTGCATCATCTCGAAGGCCTACACCCGAAAGGTCAGGCCGGCATCGAACTGGGGCTGGAGCGCATCCGGCGCGTCAAGGCAGCGCTCGGGCAGACGCAGGATTGCCCGGTCATCATCGTCGGCGGCACCAACGGCAAGGGTTCGACCTGCGCCTATCTCGAAAGCATCATTGATCGCGCCGGCTACAAGGTTGGCTGCTACACCTCGCCGCACCTGCTGGCCTACAACGAGCGGGTGCGCGTAAACGGCCAGCCGGCCAGCGACGCAGCCCTGTGCACCGCCTTCGCCCGGGTCGAGGCGGCACGGCAGCAAGTCGCCACGGCACTGACCTACTTCGAGTTCGGCACCCTGGCCGCCTGGGAAGTATTTGCGGCTGCCGGCGTCGATGCAGCGATTCTCGAAGTCGGACTCGGCGGTCGGCTGGATGCGGTCAACGCCTACGAACCCGATGTTTCCGTCGTCACCACGATTGCCCTCGATCACACCGACTGGCTGGGGCCGGATCGCGAAAGCATCGGCTTCGAGAAAGCCGGCATCTACCGTCCCGGCAAGCCGGCCCTGTGCGCCGATCCGCAGCCGCCGCAAAGCCTGCTTGACCATGCCGCCGCCATTGGTGCCGATCTGCGCCTGATCGGCCGCGATTTCGGCTTCGAGCGGCCCAGTGCGGAAACCGGTGAAAACCGTCTGCAATGGCGCTGGTGGTGCCGCTCCGGCGATCAATTGATCAAGCGCGCGCTGGCCTATCCCGGCCTGCGCGGGCCGACCCAACTCTACAACGCGGCGGTCGCGCTGGCGGCGCTCGAAGCGCTCGGCGACAAATTGCCGGTGACCATGCAGGCGATCCGTCCGGGTCTGATCGAAACCGAACTGCCTGGCCGTTTTCAGGTCGTGCCGGGCAAGCCGGCCGTCGTTCTGGATGTCGGCCATAACCCGCAGGCGATCAAGGTGCTGGCCGACAACCTCTCGAACATGGGTTTCTTCGACCGCACACTTGCCGTGGTCGGGATGCTCAGCGACAAGGACATCGTCGCTGCACTGCAAGCCTTGAAGGACAAGGTCGATGTCTGGCATGTGGCGAGCCTGGGCGGCCCGCGCGGCACCCCCGCCGACGTGCTGGCCGCCAAGATTGCCGGTTCGTGTCTTGGGGGCGAGATCGTTTGTCACGACTCGCCGCAGGCCGCGATGCAGGCAGCCAAGGGGCAAGCCGCTGAAAGTGATAGAATTCTGGCCTTTGGATCCTTCTACACGGTAGCCGGAGCTTTGCAGGCGCTCCGGGCAAGCCCTAGTCATGGACGATAACGACGCTCAGTCTCAACTCAAGAAGCGCGCCCGCCGCCGGTTGGTGGGTGCCGTGGCATTCGCCTCGCTGGTCGCCGTCGTGCTGCCCATGGTGATGGATCACGAGCCGCGTCAGACCGTGCAGGATGTGGAAATCCGCATTCCGGGACAGGACGAGAAGCCGCTGGCGCCCAAGCTGGTAGTGCCGCCGCCCAGCGAGAAGCCGGTACCCAAGATTCCTGAGCCGGCTGCCGAAAGCCGGCCGGCGGCGCCTGCCGAAACGGCACCGGCCAAGCCGACGGCGCAGGTGATCGAGACCAGCAAGGACAAGCCGGCCGAAAAGCAGCCGGAAAAACCGGTCGAAAAGACGCAGCAGAAGGCGGCCGACAAGCCGCCTGCCAAGCCGGAAAAAGCGCCGGAAAAGCCAGCCGTCAAGGATATGTCGGCGGAGGCCAAGCGCGCGGCGGCGATCCTTGCCGGGCAGGGCGGCGCAGCCGAAACAGCACCAGCTCCGTCCAAGTCGGGAGAGTACGTGATTATGATCGGTGCCTACTCGAACGAGGACAACGTGCGCAACCTGAAGGCCAAACTGGCTGAAAAGAACATCAAGACCTACAGCGAGCCGTTACAGACGTCCGGGGGCACCAAGACGCGTGTCCGCGCCGGGCCGTTCGCGAGTCGTGAGGCCGCCGAGAAGGCGCTGGAAAAGATGAAGCAGATCGGTGTTTCAGGTGTGATTGCAGGCAGGTGATGGCAACGTTCGACTATGTCGTGATCGGCATTGTCACCATCTCTCTGGTGCTTGGGTTGTGGCGTGGCGTGGTGAGCGAATTGATCGCGCTGATAGCATGGATAACGGGTTTCATGGCGGCGCTGGAGTTTGGGGCCGTTGCGGGACATGCGGTGTTCACCGGCTTGACCGACCCGGCGCTCCGCGTGCTTGCCGGTTGCATCCTGGTTTTCGTCGGGGTGCTGGTCGCCATGTCGGTGATTCGCCTGGCGGTACGCAGCATGGTCAAGGCACTCGGGCTAAGTCTCTCCGATCGCCTGCTGGGCATGTTTTTCGGCCTGGCGCGCGGGGTGCTGTTGGTGATGATGCTGGTTGCTGCCGGCGGCATGACTTCGGCACCGCAGCAGCTTTGGTGGAAGGAAGCGACGCTTGCGCCGCCGTTGGAAACAGCCGTTCTGGTCGCCAAACCCTGGCTGCCGGACGATTTGGCAAAGAAGATTCGATTCAGTTAGGCAGGAAACAGCTATGTGCGGGATTCTCGGCGTGATGGCGACATCACCGGTTAACCAGTTGCTCTACGACGGGCTGATGGTGCTGCAGCATCGCGGCCAGGACGCGGCAGGCATTGCGACGGCGGAAGGCAATACCTTCAATCTGCACAAGGGTCCGGGGCTCGTGCGCGACGTGTTCCGCACCCGCAACATGCGCGCCCTGCCGGGCAACTGGGGGATCGGCCACGTGCGTTACCCGACGGCGGGGTCGGCCTACAATTTCGCCGAAGCTCAGCCGTTCTATGTCAATTCGCCATTCGGCATCGTGCTTGGCCACAATGGAAACCTGACCAACGCCGAGCAGTTGAAGGGCGAGATGTTCCGCCTCGACCGCCGCCATATCAACACCAATTCCGATTCCGAAGTCCTGCTCAACGTGCTGGCACACGAACTGCAGTCGGCGGCGCACGGCTACGAACTCGATGTCGATAGCATCTTTCAGGCTGTCGCCGGCGTGCATCGCCGCTGCCGGGGCGCCTATGCCGTGGTCGCACTGATCGCCGGCTACGGGCTGCTCGCCTTCCGTGATCCCTACGGCATCCGACCGCTGGTCTATGGCCAGAACGAAACCGAATCCGGCACCGAATACCTGGTCGCGTCCGAATCGGTAGCGCTCGATACGCTGGGCTTCCAGATGGTGCGCGACATCGAGCCGGGCGAAGCGGTGTTCATCGACCTCAACCACCAGTTGTTCAGCCGGCAATGCGCGCAGCAGCCGACCTACGCACCGTGCATTTTCGAGTACGTCTATCTGGCGCGGCCGGATTCGGTGATCGACGGCGTTTCGGTTTACGAAGCGCGTCTGGCGATGGGCGAACTGCTCGCCGAGAAGGTCAAAAAACACATTCCGGTCGATCAAATCGACGTCGTCATCCCGATTCCCGATTCCAGCCGTCCGTCGGCCATGCAGCTGGCGCAGGCGCTCGGCATCCCGTTCCGCGAAGGCTTCGTCAAGAACCGCTACGTCGGCCGTACCTTCATCATGCCCGGCCAGTCGATGCGCAAGAAATCGGTGCGCCAGAAGCTGAACACCGTCGGCCAGGAATTCAAGGGCAAGCGCGTGCTGCTGGTCGATGACTCCATCGTGCGCGGCACGACCAGCCGCGAGATCGTCGAAATGGCGCGGGCGGCGGGGGCGGTCAAGGTGTACTTCGCCTCGGCGGCGCCGCCGGTGCGTTTTCCGAACGTGTACGGCATCGACATGCCGACGCGCGCCGAACTGATCGCCACCGGCCGCACCGACGAGGGCATCGCCCGCGAGATCGGCGCCGATGCGCTGGTCTATCAGGACATCGATGCGCTCAAGCAATCGGTGACGAGCATCCGCGCCGACCTCACGGAATTCGACGCGTCGTGCTTCGACGGCTGCTACATCACGGGCGATATCGACGAGTATTATCTTGACGCCGTCGAGGGCAACCGCGGCGCCAAGTCCGGTAAAGGCAACGACGACGAGGCCGATGGCGATGGTCGTGCGGCACAGCAACTCGTGCTGCAACTGGCGTCCGGGGGGCAGGATTGATGACTGAATCAGGCAACGACAGCCCGAATTACCATCCGGAGACACTGGCTGTCCGCGCGGGCCAGGAGCGCAGCCAGTTCGGCGAGCATTCCGAGGCGCTGTACCTGACTTCCAGTTTCGTCTTCAAAAGCGCGGCACTGGCCGCGCGCCGCTTTTCCGGCGAGGAAGAGGGCAACGTCTATTCACGCTTCACCAACCCGACCGTCACCATGTTCGAGGAGCGCCTCGCCGCCCTCGAAGGCGCTGAAGAGTGCGTTGCCACGGCCAGCGGCATGTCGGCGATCATGGCTGTCTGCCTCGCGCACCTGAAGAATGGCGATCACATCGTCGCTTCCAGCGGCCTGTTCGGCGCCACTGTCCAGTTGTTCTCGAACATCCTGGCGCGCACCGGCATCAGCACCACCTTCGTGCCGCAGACCGATCCGGCCGCCTGGGAAGCCGCCATTCGTCCCGAAACGAAGCTGTTCTTCCTCGAAACGCCGTCCAACCCGTTGACGGAAATTGCCGATATTTCGGCGTTGACCGCAACTGCCCACGCCAAGGGCATCCTGGTCGCTGTCGACAACTGTTTCTGCACGCCCATCCTGCAAAAGCCGCTTGAATTGGGTGCCGATCTCGTCGTCCATTCGGCGACCAAGTATCTCGACGGCCAGGGTCGCGTGCTCGGCGGCGCCGTCTGCGGCCCGAAGAAACTGACCGAGGAAGTCTTCAAATACCTGCGTACCGCCGGCCCGACGCTTTCGGCCTTCAACGCCTGGGTGCTGCTCAAGGGCCTGGAAACACTGAAGATCCGCATCGAGGCGCAATCGGCCAATGCCCTGCAACTGGCGCGCTGGCTGGAAGCGCATCCAAAGGTCGCGCGCGTCTTCTACCCCGGCCTGCCGTCGCACCCGCAGTACGAACTGGCGCAGCGGCAGCAGAAGGGCGGCGGCGCCATCGTTTCCTTTGAAGTGAAAGGCGCCCGCGAGCAGGCGTGGACGGTCGTCGACCACTGCCGGCTGCTGTCGATCACCGCCAACCTTGGCGACACCAAGACCACCATCACTCATCCCGCATCCACCACGCACGGCCGTATTACCCCGGAAGCCCGGGCGGCGGCCGGCATCAGCGAGGGCTTGCTGCGCGTCGCCGTCGGCCTCGAAGCCGTCGAAGACCTGCAGGCCGACCTCGAACGCGGCCTCTCCCTCATCTGACATTCAGGCGGTGCCCGGCGCAGGCCGGGCGCTTCGCCACGGAGTTCCCATGCATTTTTCCGACCTCGGCCTGAAGGCCGAAATCCAGCGCGCCGTCGCCGAACAGGGCTACGACACGCCGACCCCGATCCAGCAACAGGCGATTCCCGCCGTGCTCGCCGGTCACGACCTGATGGCCACTGCACAGACCGGTACCGGCAAGACCGCCGGCTTCACGCTGCCCATCCTGCATCGTCTTTCGACGGGTGCCAACGACCGCCTGACCCGCGTCGCTCGTACGCCGCGCGTGCTGGTGTTGACGCCGACGCGCGAACTGGCGATCCAGGTCGAGGAAAGCGTGCGTACCTACGGCAAGCATCTGCCGATCAATTCACTGGCCGTTTTCGGCGGCGTCGGCATCAACCCGCAGATCGCCAACCTGCGGCGCGGCGTCGACATCCTGGTTGCCACGCCAGGCCGCCTGCTCGACCACGTACAGCAGAAGACCGTCGACCTCGGGAGCATAGAGATTTTCGTTCTCGACGAAGCCGACCGTATGCTCGACATGGGCTTCATCCGCGACATCCGCAAGATCATTGCGCTGTTGCCCAAACAACGGCAGAACCTGATGTTCTCGGCCACCTTCTCGCCGGAAATCCGCGAACTGGCGGCCGGCCTGCTGCACCAGCCGGTCTCGGTCGACGTCGCGCCGCGCAATACGGCCGCTGAGACAGTGACGCAGAAGGTCATCGAAACCAACCGTGAGCAGAAAAAAGACCTGCTCAAGCACCTGTTCGAAACGCGCGGACTGCATCAGGTGCTGGTCTTCGCGCGCACCAAGCATGGCGCCGACGCACTGGCCCGCACGCTGGACAAGGCCGGCATCAAGTCGGCCGCGATCCACGGCGACAAGTCGCAGGGGGCGCGCACGCGTGCGTTGGGCGATTTCAAGGATGGCAAGTTGGTGGCGCTGGTTGCCACCGACATCGCCGCGCGCGGCATCGACATCGACGCGCTGCCCTACGTCATCAATTACGAACTGCCCAATGTCGCCGAAGACTACGTGCACCGCATCGGCCGCACCGGCCGTGCCGGCATGGAAGGCGAGGCCATCTCGCTGGTCTGCCATGATGAGCGGCCGCAGCTGAAAGACATCGAGAAGTTGATCAAGCGCAGTCTCGAGCGCGTTGTCATTCCCGGCTTCGAGCAGTCAGCCACTGCCGCGCCGCGTCCGCCCCAGCCGCCGCGCGGCCCGCGCAAGCCGCCGTCACCGGGCAAGCCACAAGGTCAGAAAGTGGCGCAAAAATCCGGTCGACCGCAACAGCACCACAGCGGCAGCCGGCATCGCTGAACGCCTCAGGTTTTGGCGAGGCCTTCCAACTGCCGATCATGCAGGCTGGAGAGGAAGGCCATGGCGCTCGTCGATCCGATCAGGGCCATGAGCATGTCCGATTGCGTATCCCAGGTGTCGCCCTGGGTGCCGAGAAACTCGTCGGCCCCCTGGCCTAGTGCTAGGGCGGCGCCCCATTCGATCAACTCGTAGGCAGCGCTGACCGCCATTGCAACGCAGATGCACAGGAAGGCGGTTATCCGCCGCCCGCGCACATAGGCGCCGCGCAGCAGGATTTCGCGCGCCACCATGGCCGGTACGAACCCCTGCATGAAATGGCCGGTCCGGTCGTAGGGATTGCGTGTGGTTCCGAGCAGATCCTGTAGCCAGAAGCCGAGAGGAACGCGGGCGTAGCTGTAGGCGCCGCCAACGATCAGTATCAGCATGTGGGCGGCGATCAGGCAATAGAGCAGGGCGGTCAGCCGATAGCTATGGCGTGTGGCGATCAACACCGGTAGCGCGATCAGCACCGGCGCCACTTCCATGATCCAGGTGGCGCGGTCGAAAGGGGCGATCCCCGAGACCACCAGCGCCAGCATTACCGCAGCGAGCAGGACGGGCCGGAGCATATCGCCCGCCTTCATTCAAGCCGCCTCGCCGCGAATCAGTTCCAGCAATTCTTTACCGTAGTGCTCGATCTTGGCGCTGCCCATACCGGTGATGCCGGCGAGCAGGCCGTGGCTTACCGGGCGTACTTCGGCCAGTTCGCGCAGGGTTTTGTCGTGCAGGATGACGTAAGCCGGCACAGCCTGTTCACGCGCGGTGTCGGCACGCCATTTGCGCAATAGCTGGAATAAGGCCTCGTCGCCGGGCTCCAGGTCGGAGACGGGCCCCCGGCTGACTTTTGCCGACGTTGGTTTGCGTTTCGCCTGGCGCCTGAGCTGCACCGTGCGTTGGCCCTTGAGGACTTCGCGCGCGGCTTCGGTCAGTTGCAGGGCGCCGTGCTCGGCCATGTCGACATGCACCAATCCGGCGGCGGCGAGCTGGCGGAAGACGCTTTTCCAGGCGTGGTCGTCGAGGTCGTTGCCGACGCCGAAGGTCGGCAGCTTGTCGTGATGCCACTGCCTGATCTTGTCGGTTGCCTTGCCGCGCAGGATGTCGGTCAGGTGGGCGACGCCGAAGCGCATGCCGGTGCGGAAGATGGCAGAGAGCGCCTTCTGCGCGGCCAGCGTGCCGTCCCACAGTTCCGGCGGCTCGGCGCAGACATCGCAATTGCCGCAGGGCTGGCGTTCTTCGCCGAAGTAGTCGAGCAATACCTGGCGCCGGCAGCGCGGCGCTTCGCAGTAGGCGAGCAGGGCGGTGAGGCGTTGCGCTTCGAGGATTTTCTGGCCCTCGCCGGCGCCCGATTCGGCGATGCGCGCGTGTTGCAATGCCACGTCCTGCATGCCGTAAGCCATCCACGCTTCGGACGGTTCGCCGTCGCGGCCGGCACGGCCGGTTTCCTGGTAGTAGGCTTCAATGCTTTTCGGCAAGTCGAGATGTGCGACGAAGCGCACGTCCGGCTTGTCGATGCCCATGCCGAAGGCGATGGTGGCGCACATGACCAGCCCTTCCTCACGCAGGAAGCGACGCTGGTTGGCGGCACGTTCGGGGGCGGGCAGGCCGGCATGGTAGGGCAGCGCGGGGTAGCCTTGGGCGGACAGCCAGGCGGCGGTTTCTTCAACTTTCTTGCGCGACAGGCAGTAGACAATGCCGGCCTGGCCTTGGCGCCCGGCGAGGAAGCCGAGCAACTGCTTCTTGGCGTTGTCTTTTTCGACGACGGTGTAGCGGATGTTCGGGCGGTCGAAGCTGGAGAGGAACACGCGGGCATCGCCAAGACCGAGGCGGGCGAGGATTTCGTTGCGCGTCGCCTGGTCGGCGGTGGCGGTCAGCGCGATGCGCGGCACCGCCGGGTAGCGCTCGTGCAGGGCGCTGAGTTGCAGGTATTCCGGGCGGAAGTCGTGGCCCCATTGCGAGACGCAATGCGCTTCGTCGATGGCGAACAAGGCGAGCTTGCCGGCTTCGTCGAGGGCGTCGAGCATGGCCAGCGTGCGGTCGAGCAGCAGGCGCTCGGGGGCGATGTAGACGAGGTCGAGCGTGCCGTTGAAGAGAGCTTGTTCGACGGCCTGCGCCTCTTGCCAGGCGAGCGTCGAATTAAGGCAGGCCGCTTTGACGCCAAGCTGGGTCAGCGCGTCGACCTGATCCTGCATCAGCGCGATCAGTGGCGAGACGACGACGGCGCAGCCCGGGCGGAGCAGGGCGGGAATCTGATAGCACAGGCTTTTGCCGCCGCCGGTCGGCATCAGCACCAGCGCATCACCGCCGCCGGAAACGTGGTCGATGATCTCGGCTTGCGCCCCGCGAAAAGCCGGGTAGCCGAAAACGTCGCGCAGGGCGCTGAGGGCGTTGGTTGCGGTCGACACCGCTTTAAGGCCGATTTTCAAAAATGACGGCTTCGCGGCGTAGCGTCTCACCATCCCAAACCAGGCATTCGCCCCGGTCTTCGTGCCAGTCAGCCAGCACCCAGCGCTCGACGTGAATGCCGTCGACAATGTGGTCGTGCGTGGCAGCCTGGTGGGTGTGGCCGTGGATGAAGGTGACGTAACCGTGATCGCGCAGGAAATCGTCGGTGGCGGCGGCTTGCAGGTCGGCATAGACGGCGCGCGCCATGTTGCGGCTGCGCCAGCGGAAGTAGCGGGCAACCAGCCGGCGCACGAAGCGCGGACGGGCTAGCATCTTGGTTTGCCATTCCGGCGTGCGCACGCGGGTACGGAAAGCCTGGTAGGCGGTGTCGTCCAGGCACAGTGCGTCGCCATGCGAGAGGACGAAGCTCCATTCGGGCAGCGTCAGATCGTAAGGATCGGCCAGCAGGCGGAGGCCGGCGGCTTCGGCGAACTTCTGGCCGAGCAGGAAATCGCGGTTGCCATGCATCAGGCTGATCTGCACCCCGGCATCGGCCGCCGCACGCAGCGCGGCGGCGATACGTGCGTGGTAGGGATCGTCGATGTCGTCGTCGCCGATCCAGGCCTCGAACAGGTCGCCGAGGATGTAGAGCGCTTTGGCCTGGCGGGCGCGGCCGGCCAGAAATCGGAGGAACAAAGCAGTCGCCCCGGGTGACCGGGGCGACAGGTGCAGATCGGAGATGAAGAGGATCAAACGATCTCGGCCTTCTCGATGATGACTTCCTCGACCGGAACGTCCTGATGGAAGCCCTTGTTGCCGGTGCGCACGGCGCGGATCTTGTCGACCACGTCCAGCCCGTCGACGACTTCGCCGAACACGCAGTAGCCCCAGCCCTGGCCGGATGGCGCCTTGAAGTCGAGGAAATCGTTGTCGACGGTGTTGATGAAGAACTGGGCGGTGGCCGAGTGCGGGTCACTGGTGCGCGCCATGGCGATGCTGCCGCGCTTGTTCTTGAGGCCGTTGGCGGCTTCGTTCTCGACCGGCGCCTTGCATTCCTTCTGGTTCATGTTGGGCTCGAAACCGCCGCCCTGGATCATGAAGTTCTTGATGACGCGATGGAAAATCGTGTTGTTGTAGTGGCCGGCTTCGACATAGGCGATGAAGTTGGCGACCGTCTTCGGCGCCTTCTCGGCGTCGAGCTTGAGGGTGATGGCACCGTGGTTGGTGGTGAGCTTGACTTGCGACATGGTGGGGTTTCCTTATTTGTCGGAGATGATTTTGACGCTCTTGATGATGACCGGCGTCGTCGGCACGTTTTCGTAAAAGCCCTGATTGCCGGTCGGTACCTTGGCGATCTTGTCGACGACATCCATGCCCGCAGTGACCTTGCCGAAGACGGCGTAGCCGTAACCACGCGGGTCGGCGGCGGTCTTGTGGTTCAGGAAATCGTTGTCCTTCAGATTGATGAAGAACTGGACGCGGGCCGAATGCGGGTCTTGCGTGCGGGCCATCGCAATGGTGCCGCGATCGTTCTTCAGGCCGTTGGCGGCTTCGTTCTGCAAGGCCGGAGTCAGCGTTTTCTTTTCTTCCATGGCCGGGCTGAAACCGCCACCTTGGATCATGAATTCGTTGATGACGCGATGGAAGATGGTGCCGTCGTAGAAACCGTGCTTGGCGTTGTAGAGGAACATCTCGACGGTCTTCGGCGCCTTCTCGGCGTTGAGTTCGAGCGTGATCTTGCCCAGCGTGGTGGTCATTTCAACGGTCGGCGCGGCCCAGACGGCCACGGAAACGAGCAGGCCGGCGGCCAGGGTGGAGAGCTGTTTCAGCATCGGGTCAATCCTTTGGAAAAGGTAGGGATCAGCGGCCGGCCGTTTTGCCGGGCGTCTTGATCAGGTCGTTGGCCAGTGCCAGCTTGATTTTGGCGCTCTTGCCGTTGGCGTCGAGTTGCACGGCCTTGGCATAGGCTTGGCTGGCCAGCTTGGCGTGCAGGTCGCCGAGGTTTTCGTAGGCCACGGCATACGACGGGTTGGCCTGGATCGCCATTTCGAGTGCCATGCGCGCCTTGTCGTACAGCTTCTGGCTGGCGTAGAGCACGGCCAGGTTGTTGTACGGTTCGGGCATTTCCGGGTAGTCCTCGGTCAGCTTGGTGAAGACGGCGATGGCATCGTCGGTCTGGTTCGTTTCGGTGAGAATCACGCCCTTGAGAAAGCGGGCCTTGGCTTCGTCGGGTGTTTCGGCGAGCTGGGCGTTGACGCTTTCGAGCGCTTGGGCGTATTCGCCACGTTTGATGAGGCGCTGGGCATCGCTCAGGTTGTCTGCAAAAACCGGCGCGGCGACGGCCATTGCCAGCCCGACAACGATGGCCCGCAAGGTTGGCGAAGCCCGGAAACGCGGCTGTGGCAAGGGGGCGGAAGTCATCGCTATGTTATACTCGGCGCAGGTTTACAAGCGTTCGATTCTACCAAGAACGCCAGCCTTTCCAAAGTTTAACGAAGGGCTGGCCACGTTGCGAAATCCCCCTCCGATGCTCAAAATCCATAACTCCCTGAAACGGGAAAAGCAGCTTTTCACGCCCATCGAACCGGGCAAGGTACGCATGTACGTGTGCGGCATGACGGTCTATGACTACTGCCACCTCGGGCACGCCCGCGTCATGGTCGTCTTCGACATGGTCTATCGCTGGCTCAAGACAAGCGGTTACGACGTGACCTACGTGCGCAACATCACCGACATCGATGACAAGATCATCAAGCGCGCCATCGAGAATGGCGAGACGATCCATCAATTGACCGACCGTTTCATCGCCTACATGCACGAGGATGCCGATGCGCTGGGTGTGCTGCGCCCCGACCACGAGCCGCGCGCCACCGAGTTCGTGCCCGAAATGCTCGATCTCATTGGTCAGCTCGAAACGCGCGGCCTGGCCTACAAGGCGGCCGATGGCGACGTCAATTACGCGGTGCGCAAGTTCCCCGGCTACGGCAAGTTGTCGGGCAAGTCGCTCGACGACCTGCGCGCCGGCGAGCGCGTCGAAGTCGATTCGGCCAAGCAGGATCCACTCGATTTCGTGCTGTGGAAGCACGCCAAGGCGGGCGAACCGGCTTGGGAATCGCCGTGGGGCGAGGGCAGGCCGGGCTGGCACATCGAGTGTTCGGCGATGAGTTCCAAGCTGCTCGGCAATCATTTCGACATCCACGGTGGCGGTCAGGATTTGCAGTTTCCGCACCATGAGAACGAGATCGCCCAGTCAGAAGGCGCGCACCAGTGCAGCTTCGTCAATTACTGGATGCACAACGGATTCGTGCGCGTCGACAACGAGAAGATGTCGAAGTCGCTGGGCAATTTCTTCACCATCCGCACCGTGCTGGAAACCTACGATGCCGAAGTCGTGCGCTTCTTCATCCTGCGCGCCCACTATCGCAGCGCGCTGAACTACTCCGATGCCCACCTCGACGACGCCAAGCGCAGCCTGGACAGCCTCTACTTCGCCCTGCGCGACGTGCCGCCGGTTGCGGTCGACATCGACTGGAGCAATGATTTCGCGGCGCGCTTCGCGGCGGCGCTGAACGAGGATTTCGACTCGCACGGGGCGATTGCCGTGCTCTTCGAGCTGGCCGGCGAGGTCAATCGCCAGCGCAGCGGCGAACTTGCCGGGCTGCTGAAGGCGCTGGCCGGTGTCATCGGCTTGCTCGAACGCGAGCCGGCGGTCTACCTGCGCGGCGGCGCGGCAGCCGCCAGCGGGCTGGACGAAGCGGCCATCGAACGCATGATAGGCGAACGGGCGGCGGCCAAGAAGGCGAAAAACTTTGCCGAATCCGACCGCATCCGCGATGAACTGAAAGCGGCTGGCATTGCTTTGGACGACAGCCCGCAGGGAACCACCTGGCGGCGCGCTTGAAATTGAACCGGAAATGAAAAACGGCCTGTGAAAACAGGCCGTTTTTTCGTGTCGACCGCAACCGGCCTTATTTGAGCACTTTGCCGCCCGGCCCGATGACCGTCATTTCCACGAAGCGCGAACCCTGGCGATTGGTCGCGCTGTACGCGACGCGCAACCCGCCCATGTCCAGGCTGGTGCTCTCGAGGGCTGCCATCAGTTTTTCGCGTGACGGATCCTTGCCCATGCGTTTCAGCGCGTCGACCAGGGTGCGGGCCATGGCGTAGGCTTCGATGCCATAGTAGGTATAGCCGCCCTTGCCGCCCACCAGCTTCTGATAGTCGCGCACCATGGGAACGATGTCGTTCCACGGGTAGGGCATGACCTGGGAAATGCCGATGCCGCGCGCTTCCGGGCCGAGCTCGGCGACCAGTTGCTCGGTACCGACAGGCGACAGGGTCATGAACATCGGACTCTGGTTGGCCTTCTTCATTGCCTTGACGAAGGCGGCGGTCGGCTTGTACAGCGTCACCATCACAACGGCCTGCGGCTTTGCCTTGGCGATGGCGTCGACGGCAGCGGCGACGTCGACCGAGTTCCGTTCGACGGTGGCGGCGACGGAAGGTGCAAGATTGTTCTTCTTCAACGCGACCGTCACGCCTTCAAGCCCGGATTTGCCAAACCCGTCGTTCTGGTAGAAAACGGCAATGTTCTTGAGGCCGAGCGACACCAGCTGATTGACGATGGCTTCGGTTTCGTCCGCGTAGCTGGCGCGCACGTTGAACATGTAGCGGCCGTTCGGATTCTGGGAAATCGGTTCGCGCAGGGTGCCGGCGCCTGAGATGGTGCCGAGCAGGGGCACCCTGGCCGGGCCGAAGACCTTGTTCATCGCCTCCGTGGTCGGGCTGGAGCCGTAGAACGCGAGCAATGCAAACGCGTTCTTCTCGTCGATCAGGGCCTTGGTGTTGGCCACCGTGCGATCCGTTTCGTAGCCATCGTCAAGCGCCACCAGTTCCAGCTTGCGGCCATTGACACCGCCGGTCTTGTTGACCTGGTCGAAGTAGGTCTGGATGACCGTACGCATGTCGATCCCATAGGCGCCATTGGTGCCGGAGAACGGCCCGGACATGCCTATCGTGATCTTGGTATCGCTGATGCCCGGCTCGGCGCCAGCCATCGTGGAAACGGCGATGGCTGCTACGGCAAGCAATTGCTTGAAAAAATTCATTGTGTCCCCTCCCCCTGTGTCGGTGCGCAGATTCTAACAGCCGAAAGGTAACGGGGGGAACAGGCAGGTGGTCAGGGAAAACCACCTGCCGCGGTCGACGTTCAAAAAGTGCCGAAAAGCACCGCGGAATCAGTCGCCGAAGAACTCCTTCACTTTGTCCATCCAGGACTTGGCGCGGGGGTTGTGCTTGGCGCCGTTGTCGCGGCTGGTGGATTCTTCCAGTTCGCGTAGCAGTTCCTTCTGGCGGTCAGTCAGGTTCACCGGCGTTTCGACCACGACGTGGCACATCAGGTCGCCGTGCGTGTGGCTGCGCACGCCCTTGATGCCCTTGCCACGCAGGCGGAAGACGCGTCCCGACTGCGTTTCGCCGGGAATCTTGATGCTGGCAGCCCCGTCCAGGGTCGGAATCTCGATTTCGCCACCCAGGGCGGCGGTGGTGAAGGAGATCGGCATTTCGCAATGCAGGTCGTTGTGGTCGCGGGTGAATACGGCATGCTGCTTGAGGTGGATCTGCACGTAGAGATCGCCCGGTGGGCCGCCGTTGACGCCGTGCTCGCCTTCGCCGGCCAGACGGATGCGATCGCCCTCGTCGACGCCGGCTGGAATCTTGACCGACAGGGTCTTGTGTTGCTTGACGCGCCCGACGCCGCCGCAGTTCTTGCACGGGTCGGCGATGAAACGGCCGGTACCGTGGCACTTGTGGCAGGTCTGCTGGATCGAGAAGAAGCCCTGTTGCAGGCGCACTTGGCCCGAACCGCCGCAGGTCGGGCAGGTCTTGGGTTCGGTGCCGGGCTTGGCGCCGGAGCCGTGGCAGACCTCGCATTCGTCCATGGTCGGAATGCGGATCTTGGTTTCGGTGCCGTGCGCCGCCTGTTCGAGCGTGATTTCGAGGTTGTAGCGCAGGTCGGCGCCGCGATAGACATTGGAACGACCGCCGCCACCGCCGCCGCGGCCGCCGAAGATTTCGTCGAAAATGCCGCCGAAGGCGTCGCCAAACCCGCCACCGCCGCCGAAGCCGCCACCGCCCATGCCGGCTTGCGGATCGACCCCGGCATGGCCGAACTGGTCATAGGCCGAGCGCTTCTGGCTGTCCGACAGGATTTCGTAGGCTTCCTTGGCTTCCTTGAATTTCTCCTCGGCCGCCGGGTTGTCCGGGTTGCGGTCGGGGTGATGCTTCATGGCCAGCTTGCGGTAGGCCTTCTTGATTTCTTCTTCGCTGGCGTCGCGGTTGACGCCGAGAATTTCGTAAAAATCGCGTTTTGACATGTTTCTTACCCGTCAAGTGACAAAGGCGCCGAGCGCCGCCGGAGGTTTCCGGAAGGCTCGGCGCCGGGCGGTTGCGTCAGGATTTACTTCTTGTCCTTGACCTCGGTGAACTCGGCATCGACGACATCGCCTTCGTCCTTCTTGGACTGCTGGGCGCCGGCTTCGCCGCCGGGGGCGGCGCCCGCGGCCTGCTGCTGGGCGTACATCTTTTCACCCAGCTTCTGGGCAGCGGCCGACAGCGCTTCGGTCTTGGCGACGATGGTGTCCTTGTCGCCGTCGCGCAGCACGGATTCGACGTCCTTGATCGCAGCCTCGATGCTTTCCTTCTCGGCCGCGTCGAGCTTGTCGCCGTATTCGGTCAGCGACTTCTTGACCATGTGCACCATGCCGTCGGCCTGATTGCGGGCGTCCGCCAGCTCATGCACCTTCTTGTCGTCTTCGGCGTGCAGCTCGGCATCCTTGACCATGGCCTGGATTTCTTCTTCCGACAGACCGGAGTTGGCCTTGATGGTGATCTTGTTTTCCTTGCCGGTCGCCTTGTCCTTGGCGGTGACGTGCATGATGCCGTTGGCGTCGATGTCGAAGATGACCTCGATCTGCGGCGTGCCGCGCGGGGCCGGCGGGATGCCTTCCAGGTTGAACTGGCCGAGGCTCTTGTTGCCGGTGGCGACTTCGCGCTCGCCCTGCAGCACGTGGATGGTCACCGCGCCCTGGTTGTCGTCGGCGGTCGAGAAGACTTGCGATGCCTTGGTCGGGATCGTGGTGTTCTTCTGGATCAGCTTGGTCATGATGCCGCCCAGGGTTTCGATACCCAGCGATAGCGGAGTCACGTCGAGCAGCAGCACATCCTTGACTTCGCCTTGCAGCACGCCGCCCTGAATGGCAGCGCCGACGGCGACGGCTTCATCCGGGTTCACATCCTTGCGCGGTTCCTTGCCGAAGACTTCCTTGACCTTCTCCTGTACCTTCGGCATGCGCGACTGGCCACCGACCAGGATCACGTCGTCGATGTCGCCGATCTTGCAGCCGGCATCCTTCAGCGCGGTCAGGCAGGGCGCGACGGTGCGCTCGACCAGTTCGTCGACCAGCGACTCGAACTTGGCGCGGGTGATCTTCAGCGCCAGGTGCTTCGGACCGGAGGCGTCGGCGGTGATGTAGGGCAGGTTGACTTCGGTCTGCTGGCTGGAGGACAGCTCGATCTTGGCCTTTTCGGCGGCTTCCTTGAGGCGCTGCAGCGCGAGCACGTCGGCCTTCAGGTTGACGCCGGTTTCCTTCTTGAATTCGTCGATGATGTAGTCGATCAGGCGCTGGTCGAAGTCTTCGCCGCCGAGGAAGGTGTCGCCGTTGGTGGCCAGCACTTCAAATTGCTTTTCGCCATCGACGTCGGCGATTTCTATGATCGAGATATCGAAGGTGCCGCCGCCGAGGTCATAAACGGCGATTTTCTTGTCCTTGCCGGCGACCTTGTCCATGCCGAAGGCCAGCGCGGCAGCGGTCGGTTCGTTGATGATGCGCTTGACTTCGAGGCCGGCGATGCGGCCGGCGTCCTTGGTCGCCTGGCGCTGGCTGTCGTTGAAGTAGGCCGGGACGGTGATGACGGCTTCGGTGACTTCCTCGCCGAGGTAGTCTTCGGCGGTCTTCTTCATCTTGCGCAGCACTTCGGCGGAAACCTGCGGCGGGGCGATCTTCTTGTCGCGCACTTGTACCCAGGCGTCGCCGTTGTCGGCCTTGACGATCTTGTAGGGCATCAGCGAGATGTCCTTCTGCACTTCCTTCTCTTCGAAGCGGCGGCCGATCAGACGCTTGACGGCATACAGCGTGTTCATCGGGTTGGTCACGGCCTGGCGCTTGGCCGGGGCGCCGGAGAGGATCTCGCCATCCTCGGCGTAACCGATGATCGACGGCGTGGTGCGCGCGCCTTCGGAGTTCTCGATGACTTTCGGCGTGCCGCCTTCCATGATGGCGACGCAGCTATTGGTGGTGCCGAGGTCGATGCCAATGATCTTGCCCATGATTTATTCCTTGATGTGAATTGCTGATGTTCGTGAAGTGGGGGCTTGCCGCCCGATTTCAAGCGCCGGTTGCGGTCGACCGCAAAAAACGCCGCATTTTCATTGTTTGCCCTTGGCCACCATGACCAGTGCCGGGCGCAACACGCGCTCGGCGATCAGGTAACCTTTTTGCAGCACGGTGACGACGGTATTGGCTTCCTGCTCGGAATCGACCATGCCGATCGCCTGGTGCTTGTGCGGATCGAATTTCTCGCCGGCCGGGTTGACCTCGATCAGCGCGTTCTTTTCGAACGCGGAGACCAGTTGCTTCAAGGTCAGCTCGACGCCCGACTTGAAGCTGTCGACGGTCTGCTCCGGCACGGCCAGCGCGGCTTCCAGGCTGTCCTTGACGGCCAGCAGTTCGCCGGCGAACTTCTCGACGGCGAACTTGTGCGCCTTGGAAATGTCTTCCTGGGCGCGGCGGCGAATGTTTTCGCCCTCCGCCTTGGCGCGCAGCCAGGCGTCGTAGTGTTCGGCCGCCTTGAGTTCGAGTTGGCGGAACTGCTCCTCGATGCTGGGCAGCGTATCGGTATGTTCGTGCGCCGTGGGCGCGGGCGTTGCTTCAGGGGCTGGTTCGTTGCCCAGCAAGGGTTCCTGGGGGGTTTCCGGGGTGGACATGGACGCTTCTCCAAAAAAGTTGCTCGTTATCTGGGGGCGGCGTTCCCTATTTCAAGAGCCCGCGGCAAACAATTCGCGGCAGTCGACCGGATGACCGTCCGGCGGCCTGCGTGCTAGGATAAAAGCTTGACCGGAATATCAAGAAGCGCATGGAGACGATAGGCAAATACCGGGTGGTCAAGGAACTTGGCAAGGGCGCGACGGCGACGGTCTACCTGTGCGTCAGCCCCGATTCCGATCGTCCGGTCGCTGTCAAGCTGATTCGCTTCGGCCAGGATTGCGCGGCCATGTCGCGCCGTCTGCGCAAGCTGTTCCAGAACGAGGGCATGGTCGCCCGGCGCCTCGATCACCCCAATATCGCCAAGGTGTACGAAGGCGTCGTCGAGGATGACTATGCTTACCTGGCAATGGAATACATCCAGGGGTTCCCTCTGGAAAATCACATCCGGATCGACAACCTGCTGCCGCTGCACCGGGTGATCGGCATCATCTTCAAGTGCTGCATGGCGCTCGACAGCGCCTACCGGCAGGGCATCATCCACCGCGACATCAAGCCGGCCAACATTCTCGTCAAGGCTAACGACGAGCCGATGCTGGTGGATTTTGGCCTGGCGCTGAACCTCAACAAGGACATGGATCGCGACTCGACTTTCATCACCGGCGTCGGGTCGCCGTCCTACATGTCGCCGGAACAGGTCAAGGGCTACCAACTGAACCAGAAGACCGACCTGTACTCGCTGGGAGTCGTGCTCTTCCAGTTGCTGACCGGCCGCCTGCCGTTCCGTGCCAAGAACCAGGCGACGCTGATCTACCGCATCGTCAATACCGATGCGCCGGATGTCACGTCGCTGAACCCGAACCTGCCGGAGGGCCTGAACGCCATCATCAAGCGGGCTCTGGAAAAGGATCTCTACAGCCGCTATCGCAATGGCGCCGAGTTCGCCAAGGACTTGGCGGCGGTTCGCTACCATATCGTCGATGACGACGTGGCCGTTCAGGACACCCGGCATTTCGAGAAGCTGCGCAAGCTCGATTTCTTCGTCGAGTTCGAAAACGTCGAGCTTTGGGAAATCCTGCGTATTTCAGTCTGGCGCCAGATCGCGCCGCAGGTGGCGATCATTCGCGAAGGTGAAAACAACCGGCTGTTCGGGATGCTGATCGAGGGTTACGTCGAGGTCTCGATTGCCGGTCGCGCCTTGTGCCGCCTGGGCGCCGGGGAGGTAATCGGCGAGGTCGCCTATCTGCACCCGACGCGAGACGAGCGCTCGGCCACCGTGGTGACGCTCGAAAATGCGCTATTCCTGGAAATCAATGCCTCGGCGCTTGCCCTGGCGTCGGAAGAACTGCAGGAACGCATGCGCACGGCGCTGCTCGGTCGCATGATCGACCGCATGCGCGAGGTCAACCGGATTGCGGCGTCGCATGGCACGCCGGCCGTCGAAATCGGCAGGGCGCTGGCGCCCGTGACTCCCGGCACGACGCCGGGCAGCGGGCTCGATCTCGAACTGGCCCCGATGTAGACAACCCGCGACTGCGGGATCAAAGGTGGGATTGCACCCAGCGGCGTAGCGTGGCCGCGTCCACGGCGCCGCTCTGGCGGGCGATTTCGCGCCCGTTCCTGAATATCGCCAGGGTCGGAATGCTGCGGATATTGAAGCGGGCGGCCAGTTGCTGCTCGCTTTCGGTGTCGACCTTGGCCAGACGAACCGTCGGCTCCAGTTCTGCGGTGGCACGGGCAAAGGTCGGTGCCATCGTGCGACAGGGGCCGCACCAGGGCGCCCAGAAATCGACGACGACCGGCAGGTCGCTGCGCTCGATGTGGCGGTCGAAATTACTAGCGTTCAGGTCGACGGGCTGGCCTGCGAACAGCGCTTGCCCGCATTTCCCGCAGACGGGTTTTTCGGCGAGACGGGCGGCCGGCAGGCGATTGACCGCATCGCAATGCGGACAGACGACGTGCAGTGGGTTACTCATGGCGCTTCCTTCGTATCAGGGAATGCTGATATGTGGGTTGCGGTGGCCGATTTCAAGTTCTGGCGCCGTGCGCCTTGGCGCGCTGGGCAGTTGCGGTCAACGCCGAAATATCGGCAATTTCCGTGGTGTTCCAGCCGCCCAGATGGCGTTCGACCAGCCCACTCAGCGCAGCTATCCAGAGGTGCTCTTCGTTGAGCGCCGGAATGTAGTGGTATTCCTTGCCGCCGTTGGCGAGGAAGGACGTCTTGCCTTCCATGGCGATTTCTTCCAGTGTTTCCAGGCAGTCGGCGACGAAGCCCGGGCAGATCACGTCGACGCGGCGGGTGCCGGCCTTGCCCAGCGCTTCCAGCGTCGGCGCGGTGTAGGGTTGCAGCCACTCGGCCTTGCCGAAACGCGACTGGAAGCAGATTTTGTATTGTTCGGGGGCAAGGTTCAGGCGTTCGGCGAGCAGGCGTCCGGTCTTCAGGCACTCGCAATGGTAGGGGTCACCGAGATCGAGGCTGCGCCGGGGCAGGCCATGGAAACTGATCAGCAGTTGGTCGCCGTTGTCCAGGCGGCCGTGCTTCATCCAGTGGGCGAGCGCGGTCTGGGCAAGAGCCTCGATGTAAGCCGGATCGTCGTGGAAATTACGCACGAAGCGCATTTCGGGCTGGTTGCGCTGGGCCAGCAGCCAGCGGCAGGCGTCGTCGACGACGGTCGCCGTCGTGCTGGCGGCGTATTGTGGGTACATTGGCACCAACAGGATGCGCGTGGCGCCGCCGGCCTTCAGCTTGTTGAGGACATCGGCAATAGAGGGCCGGCCGTAGCGCATTGCCCAGTCGACCGTCAGGCGATGCCCGCGCTGGCCGAGGTAACCGGCCAGCAGCTTGGTCTGGCGCTCGGTATGAACCTTGAGCGGCGAGCCTTCGGGTATCCAGACGGAGGCGTATTTCTCGGCGGATTTCTTCGGTCGGATGTTGAGGATGATGCCGTTCAGGATCAGCCACCAGATAGGGCGCGGAATCTCGACGACGCGCGGGTCGGACAGGAATTGCCGCAGGTAGCGCTTGAGGGCCGGCGCCGTCGGCGCTTCCGGGGTGCCGAGATTGACGAGGACGACGGCCGTGCCGGGCGGCGTTCCGTGCTGGTAAGGCGGTTCCGCCTGAAAACGTGGCATTTAGTAGTTGTGCTGGTTGGTTAGCGCGCTGGAAAGCAGCTTGGCAGTGATGTCGACGATCGGGATGACGCGCTCGTAGGCCATGCGGGTCGGCCCGATGACACCGACCGAGCCAACGATCTGGCCGTCGACGGTGTAGGGCGCGGCAATGACGCTGCATTCGTCGAGCGTGGCGATGCCCGATTCGCCGCCGATGAAGATCTGGACGCCGGCAGCGCGGTTGGAAACATCGAGCAGGCGCATCAGGATGGAGCGTTGTTCGAAAAGATCGAACAACTCGCGCAGGCGCTGCATGTTCGACGAAAGTTCCTCGACATCCATCAGGTTGCGCTCGCCGGAAATGACGTAGGGCGCGCTATTGCTCGACAGGGCTTCGTCGCCGGCTTCGAGCGCCAGGGTCATCAGCGGCTTGATGTCGTCGCGCAGTTGCTGGATTTCGGCCGACAGCCGCTGGCGGATCTGCTCGAAATCCATGCCGGCGAAATTCTGGTTCAGGTAATTGGCCGCGGTGACCAGTTCCGCCGCCGAATAGGCTTTCTCGGTCACCAGCACCCGGTTTTGCACATCGCCGTCGGTGGTGACGATGATCAGCAGGATGCGCTTTTCGGTGAGGTTGAGGAACTCGATCTGGCGGATGCGGCTGGCCGTGCGGCGCGGCGCCATGACGACGCCGGCGAAATGCGTGAGGCTGGAAAGCAGTTGCGAGGCACTGGAGATCACCTGATTTGCCGGTCGACCGTGCAAGGCGTCTTCCATTTCGCCGAGTTGCCGCGCCTCTAGCGGGCGCATGGTCAGCAGCGTGTCGACAAACAGCCGGTAGCCACGCGGGGTAGGAACACGACCGGCGGAGGTGTGCGGGCTGGCGACGAAGCCGGCTTCCTCGAGGTCGGCCATGACGTTGCGGATGGTGGCCGGCGACAGGTCAAGCCCGGAAAATTTGGAGAGCGCACGCGAGCCGACCGGCTGACCGTCGGCGATGTAGTGTTCGACCAGGGCCTTGAGGAGGGTGCGGGAGCGATCATCGAGCATGGCAGGGCATTGTACAAAAAACCGGGAGCGGCGCGAGCGGCCATTTTTATGCAAGAATTCGGACCATGAAATCCAGCTTCGGCTCCTATCGCTCGCCCAAGACCATCGCACTGGTCGGCAAGTACCATAGTCTCGAGATTGCCGAGTCCCTGCGCCGCCTCGCGGAATACCTCTACGAGCGCGGTGTGTCGGTTTTCATCGAGCGCGAGACGGCCGAGCACATCGGTCGCCAGGTCGATCTCTCACGCTGGGTCACCTGTGGTTTCAACGATATCGGTGCGCATGCCGACCTCGCCATCGTGATCGGCGGCGACGGCACCATGCTCAACGCCGCGCGCCGCCTGTCTCGCTACTGTGTGCCGCTGGTCGGGGTCAACCAGGGTCGGCTCGGTTTCATGACCGACATCGGGCGCGACGACATGCTGACCTGCATGGACGACCTGCTCGATGGCCGTTTCACCCCTGAAAACCGCCTGTTGCTCGACGCCGACGTGATTCGCGAAGGCAAGGAAATCGCTTCCAATCTGGCGCTCAACGATGTCGTCGTCGACAAGGGGGCGATCGGCCGCATGATCGAGTTCGAGTTGTTCATCGATGGTGAATTCATCTACAACCTGCGTTCGGACGGTTTGATCGTGGCGACGCCAACCGGTTCGACCGCCTATGCCATGTCCGCCGGTGGCCCCATCCTGCACCCGACGCTGACCGGCATCGCGCTGGTGCCGCTATGTCCGCACGCGCTGTCCAACCGCCCCATCATCGTCAATGATCGCGCCGACATCGAGCTGCGTATCACCCACGCCGACGATCCGCGTGTGCACTTCGACGGCCAAGTCACATTGGACCTGCAGCCGGGCGACAGCGTCCGCTTGCGCCGTTCGGCGTACACCATCTGTTTCCTGCATCCACCGGGTTACAGCTATTTCGCCATGCTGCGCCAGAAGCTGCACTGGAGCGAGCGCCCCAAGAGCAACTGATGCTGCGCCACCTTGCGATTCGCGATTTCGTCATTGTCGACCGGCTGGAACTCGAGTTTGCGGCTGGTTTCGGCGCGTTGACCGGGGAGACCGGTGCCGGCAAGTCGATCCTCATCGATGCGCTGGCGTTGGCGCTCGGCGAGCGTGCCGATGCCGGTGTCGTCCGCGCCGGCTGCGAAAAGGCCGACGTGGCGGCGACTTTCGATATTGGCAAGCTGCCGCAGGTCGGCGCCTGGCTGGCGGCCAACGATCTCGACACCGAAGACGAACTGATCCTGCGCCGCGTGCTCGATGCCGGCGGCCGCTCGCGCGGCTACATCAACGGCTCGCCGGCAACTGCCCAGCAATTGCGCGAAGTCGGCGAATTTCTGGTCGATATTCACGGTCAACATGCGCACCAATCGTTGCTGCGTGCCGATGCGCAACGTGCGTTGCTCGACAGCCATGCCGGGCTTGCCGCCGAGGCGCTGCAGGTCGCCGCTAACTGGCGCGCCTGGCGTGCTGCCCGCCGGGCACTGGAAGATGCCGCCAGCGGTGCCGAGGCGCTGGCGCGCGAACGTGAGCAACTCGAATGGCAGGTTCGCGAACTCGATGCCCTGGCGTTTACCAGCGACGAATGGGCCGAACTGGAAGTCGAGCACCGGCGCCTCGGTCATGCCGCAAGCCTGATCGAAGGCGCGCAGTTCGCGCTGGAGGTGCTGGCCGATGGCGAAGCCGCCTGTGCCGGCCAGGTGGACGGCGTCGCCGCCCGGCTCGACGGCCTGGCCAGCTACGACCCCGCGTTGCAGGAAGTGGCAGGGCTGTTGCAGTCGGCACAAGCCGAACTGGGCGAGGCGATTTCCACGTTGCGTCGCTATGCCGACCGCGTCGACCTCGATCCGGCGCGACTGGCGGAAGTCGAGCGGCGCATGGAGGCGGTACTCGCCAGCGCCCGCAAGTATCGCGTACAGCCGGGCGAACTTCCCACATTGCTGGCGGACTGGCAGCAGCGTCTCGCCGCGCTCGATGCCTCGGCTGATCTGGCCGGGCTGGCGGCCAGGGCAGACGTCGCGCAAGCTGAATATCATCGTCTGGCGACGCAACTTTCTGCCGGCCGGCAGCGTGTTGCCGGCGAGATGGGCGCAGCGGTCAGCGCGCTGATGCAGCAACTGGCGCTGGCCTCGGGCCGCTTCGAGGTGGCCTTGCTGCCGTTGGCCGAAGGGACGGCTAACGGGCTGGAGCAGGTCGAATTCCGCGTCGGCGGTCTCGCCGGCACGGAAGCGAAGCCCCTGGCCAAGGTGGCCTCCGGCGGCGAGCTGTCGCGCATCAGCCTGGCCATCCAGGTGCTGACTTCGCGTTCGGCCAGCGTGCCAACGCTGATCTTCGATGAAGTCGACGTCGGTATCGGCGGCGGCGTCGCCGAGATCGTCGGCCGCCTGCTGCGCGAACTGGGCGGCGAACGCCAGGTGCTGTGCGTGACCCATCTGCCGCAGGTCGCGGCACGCGCCGAATGGCAATGGCAGGTGAGCAAGGAAACCCGCGACGGCGTCACCCTCAGCGCCATCCAGCAGCTCACCGAGGATCAACGCATCCGCGAAATCGCCCGCATGCTGGGCGGCGTCAAGGTAACGGACATCACGCTGGCGCACGCCAGCGAACTGTTGCGGTCGACCCCGAAAAAAGGGCAAAAATGAAATTCGCCGGGTGGCTTGTCAGAACAGCCGGGTAACGGCAAATAGTGCCAGCAGCAGGAAGAAGACGCCGCTGATCCGGTGTATCCATTTCAGCGGCAGCCGGTTCAGCAGCTTGCGGCCGGCGAAGACGCCGAGCGCCGAGGTGACTGCCAGCGCTGCCGTGGCACCGGCCCATACCGCCGTGGGTTCGCCCGTGCTGCCGAGGCCGGCGACGGCGAGTTGGGTCTTGTCGCCGAATTCGGCCAGAAAGATCAGCAGGAAGGTGGTGGCGACGATACCGTGCCCGGGCGCTTCTTCAACGTCGTCGTCCTCGTCCTCGTCCTGGTAGCGCAGGGCGCTGATGCCGAACACGGCAAACAGCACGGCGACCGCTACTGTTACCAGCCATTCCGGCAGCCAGGCGGCGACGGCAGCGCCGAACAGGACTGCAAGCAGGTTGAGGATGGCGAAGGCGGCAATGGCGCCGACCAGCACAGGCAGGCCGCGATGGCGGGCGGCCAGCGTCATGCAGACCAGCTGGCTCTTGTCGCCGAATTCGGCCAGCCCGACAAGCAGGAAGGTCGTTCCGGCCGAGCCCAGCCACTGTCCGGACAGGGCCGGCATCCACTCAGGCGTCACGTGTCGGCTCCGGTCAGGACTTGGACGTCTTGTTGTCCCGGTTCGGGCAGTCGCTCTTGGTGCAGTGTGCGTAGAGGTAGAGGGCGTGATCCTGGATGGAAAATCCCCGCTCGCTGGCAATCTGGTTCTGCCGGCGCTCGATTTCCGGGTCGTAGAATTCCTCGACCTTGCTGCAGTCGATACAGACCAGATGATCGTGGTGATTGCCGCGATTGATCTCGAAAACCGCCTTGCCGGATTCGAAGAAATGGCGTTCGAGCAGGCCCGCCTGTTCGAACTGGGTCAGAACCCGATAGACGGTCGCCAGACCGATGTCCATGTTTTCGGCGATGAGCATGCGATAGACGTCTTCCGCCGTCATGTGCCGCATGCTGCCTCTTTCGAACAACTCAAGGATCTTGAGACGCGGGAAGGTGGCCTTGAGACCCATGTTCTTGAGGCTTTGCGGGTCGCTCATTGTTTTGTGTCCATTGGTTGTCGGGGCGAAGAGCAATCGGGGATTTCGGGTATGATATACCGCTTCAAAGATGTTTGAGAAACTTCGGATTTCCGCATGTTCCGCTCCCCTCTGCTCCAACTCTGTGCAGTCGTTTTGCTGCTCGCGGCGTGTAGCACGCCGCTCAAATCCATCAATGCCTACAAAATCGATATCCAGCAAGGCAATGTGCTGACGCAGGAAATGGTCGCCCAGCTGAAGCCCGGTCAGACACGCGAGCAGGTGCGTTTCATCCTGGGTACACCATTGCTCGCTGACGTGTTTCACCAGGATAGGTGGGATTACGCCTACAGTTATCGCAACGGCAGGACGGGTGAAACCTATACACGCTATTTCTCGGTATTTTTCGATCAGAACAATCGTCTGGAAAAAGTCTCGGGCGATGTCGAGGTGGCCGGTCTTGAAGACCTGAGCGCGCCGAAGGCGAACACGCGGCTGATCGACTTCGGCTCCCTGCCTACCGACGGAACGGCGCCGCCGATGCCGCCGCCCGAGGGTGAGGGATTCATCAAGGGCATGTTGAAATCGATCGGACTCTGATTATGGCTGGAACGCGAATTGGTATCGTTGGCGCCGGTGGGCGCATGGGTCGTATGCTGCTCGAAGCGGCGTTGAAAGACGAGGGAGTAACGCTCGGCGGGGCATTCGATGTTCCGGGAAGCCCAGCGATAGGCCAGACCGTGGCCCAATTGACGGGGCTGCCAAGTCAAATCAAGGTCAGCGACGATCTGGCAGGCGGGCTGAACGATATTGATTGCCTGATCGACTTCACCCGGCCGCAAGGTACGCTTGAACATCTCGAACTCTGTCGTCAGGCTGGTGTGGCGATGGTGATCGGAACCACCGGTTTCGAACCGGAAGGCAAGGAGAGGATCGCCGCGGCTGCCCGTGATATTCCGGTCGTTTTTGCACCGAACATGGCGGTCGGTGTCAATCTGGTCTTCAAGTTGCTGGATACGGCGGCGCGAATCCTGAATCAGGGTTACGACATCGAAATTGTCGAAGCGCACCATCGCATGAAGATTGATGCACCTTCGGGTACCGCGTTGCGCATGGGCGAGGTGGTGGCCGGCGCCCTGGGGCGCGATCTCAAGGAATGCGCTGTTTATGGCCGCGAAGGCGTCACCGGCGAGCGCGATCCTTCCACCATCGGTTTTGCCACCGTGCGCGGAGGCGACGTGGTCGGCGACCATACGGTGATGTTCTGCGGAATTGGCGAGCGTGTCGAGATTACCCACAAGGCGGGAAGCCGCATGCCCTACGCGCTGGGCAGCATGCGGGCGGCCCGTTTCCTGGCCGGCCACGCGAACGGATTGTTCGATATGCAGGACGTTTTGGGG
>Ga0209202_1000236_pt1 | contig 53422 bp, 47 predicted proteins | sample AD_UKC032_MetaG_FD_184416 | JGI IMG/M metagenome (GOLD analysis project Ga0209202, IMG submission 184416) | Active sludge microbial communities of municipal wastewater-treating anaerobic digesters from USA - AD_UKC032_MetaG (SPAdes) (version 2) | ecosystem: Engineered > Bioreactor > Anaerobic >... | reverse complement strand
TTCACGTCACCATGATGCACGTGCATGCGCCCGTATTCGGCGCAGCGGTGCAGGCTGGGCACGGCCTTGCCGGGGTTGAGCAGGCCCGTTTCGTCGAAGGCCGTCTTGATGCGACGGAAGGCTTCCAGCTCCGGCGTCTTGTACTGCACGCACATCTGGTTGATCTTTTCGATGCCGACGCCGTGCTCGCCGGTGATCGAACCACCGAGCGCCACCGAGAGTTCGAGAATCTCGGCGCCGAAGGCTTCGGCCCGTGCCCATTCGCCGGGTTTGGCAGCGTCGTACATGATCAGCGGATGCAGATTGCCGTCGCCGGCGTGGAAGACATTGGCGCAGCGCAAACCGTATTTCTTCTCCATTTCGGCGATGGCCGACAGCATTTCGGCCAGCCGCTTGCGCGGGATGGTGCCATCCATGCAGTAATAGTCCGGCGTGATGCGCCCGACGGCCGGGAAGGCAGCCTTGCGCCCGGCCCAGAAACGCAAACGCTCGGCTTCGGACTGCGAAACGCGGATGTCACGGGCACCGGCGGCGGTCAACACCTCGGTCACTCGGGCGATTTCCTCGGCCACCTCTTCCGGCGTGCCGTCCGCCTCGCACAGCAGGATGGCCGCCGCGTCGAGGTCGTAGCCGGCCTTGACGTAAGGCTCGACGGCGGCGGTCGCCGGCTTGTCCATCATCTCCAGTCCGGCCGGAATGATGCCGGCGGCGATGATCGCCGCCACCGCGTCGCCGGCCCGGGCAACGTCGTCGAAGGAGGCCATCACCACCTGCGCCAGCTCCGGCTTCGGCACCAGCTTGACGGTGACTTCGGTGACGACGCCGAGCATGCCTTCCGATCCGATGAGCAGCGCCAGCAGGTCGTAGCCGGGCGCATCCGGGGCTTCCGAGCCGATCTCGAAAACCTCGCCCTCGATGCTGACGACGCGGATGCGCAGCACGTTGTGCACGGTCAGCCCGTATTTCAGGCAATGCACGCCGCCCGAGTTTTCGGCGACGTTGCCGCCCAGCGTGCAGGCGATCTGCGACGACGGGTCGGGGGCATAGTAGAGACCGTAGGGTGCCGCCGCTTCCGACACCGCCAGGTTGCGCACGCCGGGCTGGACGATGGCGGTGCGGCTGTCGCGGTCGACCTTCAAAATACGGTTAAAACGGGCCAGCGACAAAACCACGCCCTGCGCGTGCGGCATCGCGCCGCCCGACAACCCGGTGCCGGCCCCGCGCGCCACCACCGGCACGCCTAGTTGGTGGCAGGTACGCAGCACGTCGATCACCTGCCCCTCGTTTTCCGGCAGGCAGACGGCCAGCGGCAGCTCGCGGTAGGCGGTGAGGCCATCGCATTCGTAGGGGCGCAGATCCTCGTCGTCGACCAGCAGGCAGTGCGCCGGCAGGATCATCCCAAGGCGCGTGGCGAGCGCCTGGCGATCGGTGCGGAATTCGGGATCAGGGGGCGTCATGGTGGCCTTCATTCTAAACCGACGAGAATGGCGCGGAAGTCGTTTACGTTGGTCCGTGTCGGCCCGGTCACCAGCAGGTCGCCGAGCGCCGAAAAATAGCCCCAGGCGTCGTTGGCGGCCATGAACCGGCGAATGTCGAGGCCCAGTTCGCGCGCCCGGCGCAGGCTGTCCGGCGCGATGAAGGCACCGGCATTGTCTTCGGAACCGTCGATGCCGTCGGTGTCTGCAGCCAGCGCGTGAATGCCCGACGCGCCGTCGAGCGCCAGCGCCAGGCCGAGCAGGAATTCCGTATTGCGCCCGCCGCGCCCCTCGCCTTTCAGCGTCACCGTCGTTTCGCCGCCGGACAGCAGCACGCACGGTTTTTTGGCCGGAAAACCGTGTCGACCGCAACTGACCGCCATGCCGGCCAGCGCCTTGCCGATTTCGCGCGCCTCGCCTTCGATGGCGTCGCCGAGGATCAGCGGCGTGATGCCGAGTTGCTGCGCTGTGGCCGCGGCCGCTTCGAGCATCTGGCGCGGGCTGGCGATCAAGCGGAATTCGCTTTTCGCCAGACGCGGATGGCCTGGCTTCGGCGTTTCCAGTTCGCCGGACTGCAAGCGGGCGCGCAAGGCTTCCGGCAGCGCGATGCCATAAAAATCGAGCACGTTCAGGGCGTCGACCGCAGTCGTCGGGTCGGCGACGGTCGGGCCGGAAGCGATGACCGCCGGGTCGTCGCCCGGCACGTCGGAAATCGCCAGCGTCAGCACCGGAGCCGGCCAGGCGGCAAGCGCCAGTCGCCCGCCCTTGATCGCCGACAGATGTTTGCGCACACAGTTGATCTCGCCGATGCTGGCGCCGGACTTGAGCAGCGCCGAGGTAAGCACCCGCTTTTCGGCCAGCGTGACACCTTCGGCGGGTGCCGCCAGCAGCGCCGAGCCGCCGCCGGAAATCAGGGCCAGCACGCGGTCGCTTGCGGTCAACCCGGAAATTTTGCCTAAAATGCGCGCCGCTGCCATTTCGCCCGCTGCATCCGGCACCGGATGCGCCGCCTCGACGATCTCGATGCGCTGGCACAGCACGCCGTGGCCGTAGCGCGTCACCACCAGCCCGTCGAGCGGCCCCGACCAGTGATCCTCGACCGCTCGCGCCATTGCCGCCGAGGCCTTGCCAGCGCCGATCACGATCAGCCGGCCGCCGTCATCCGGCGGCAGATGCGGCGGCACGCACAAGGCCGGATCGGCGGCCGCGATGGCGGCGTCGAACAGGCGGCGCAACACCTCGCGCGGGGTCATTGCGGCAGCCAGCCGAGGCCGGCCTCGGTCGTCGTCAGCGGGCGATATTCGCAGCCGACCCAGCCGTCGTAACCCAGCCGGTCGAGCAGGTCGAACAGGAAGGGGTAATTGATTTCGCCGCTGCCCGGCTCATGGCGGCCGGGGTTGTCGGCGATCTGGATGTGGCCGATGCGCTGGATGTTGGCTTCCAGTGTGCGCGCCAGATCGCCGGCGATGATTTGCGCGTGGTAAATGTCGTACTGAAGTTTGACATTGCTGCGGTCGACCGCTTCCAGCAGCCGAAAACCCTTGTCCACGTCGTCCAGCCAGTAGCCCGGCATGTCGATGCGGCTGTTGATCGGCTCGATCATCACCGTCGCACCGATGGTCGCGAAGCGGTCGGCGGCGAATTGCAGGTTGGCGATATACGTGGCCTCAAGTTCCGCCTCGCCGACACCCGCCGGCCGCAGTCCGGCCAGGCAATGCACGCGTTCGCAGTCGAGCACCATTGCGTAGTTCAACGCCTGTTCAACGCTCTCGGCGAACTCGCCCTGACGGTGCGGCAGGCAGGCCAGGCCGCGCTCGCCGGCCGCCCAGTCGCCGGGCATGATGTTGAACAATACCTGTTCGAGATCGGCCGCCTTCAACCATTCCGCCACGTCATGCGCCGGCCAGGCGTAGGGGAACAGGTATTCGACGCCCCTGAAGCCAGCCGCCGCAGCCCGCTTGAAGCGCTCGGGAAACGGCGCCTCGGTAAACAGAAAACTCAGGTTGGCGGCGAACTTTGGCATGGCGACGACAGTCTGTAAGGCAGACTCATCAGTATAATCCGCGCACTTCAAGGAGGAGAGCAACGTGAGCGAAACCGAACGCAAGGGCAACCGCCTGTCCAAGATTGTCACCCGCACCGGCGACGCCGGAACCACCGGCCTCGGCGACGGCAGCCGCACCACCAAGGACAGCCTGCGCATCGACGCCATGGGCGAAATCGACGAGTTGAACTCCGGCCTCGGCGTGCTGCTCTGCGAAGAGTTGCCTGATAACGTACGCACTGCGCTGCTCGACATCCAGAACGACCTCTTCGACCTCGGCGGCGAGCTCTGCCTGCCGGGCATGGAAGTCATCAAGGATGTCCAGGTCGTACGCATCGAAGAACTGGCGGAAGAGTTCAATGCCAACCTGCCGATGCTCAAGGAATTCATCCTGCCCGGCGGCACCCGCGCCGCCGCGCTGGCGCATCTCAGCCGTACCGTCTGCCGCCGTGCCGAACGCGCCATGGTCAGGCTGAACACCGCTGAATCCATCTCCGACGCCGCCCGCCGCTACATCAACCGGCTCTCCGACCTGCTGTTCATTCTCGGCCGCGTCCTCAACCGCGCCGGCGGCCGCGGCGACGTGCTGTGGCAAAAAGGCAAGACCGCCGCATGAGCGCCTGCGTCATCGGCCACATCACCGTCAAGGACGAGGACAAATGGGCGCAATACCGCGCCCAGGTGCCGGCGACGCTCGCCCCTTGGGGCGCCGAACTGCTGTTTCGCGGGCAGCGCGCCGCCGTGCTGAGCGGCGAGCATGCGCATACCGACACCGTCGTCATCCGCTTTCCCGATGCGGCGGCGGTCGACGGCTGGTACAACTCGCCCGCCTATCAGGCCTTGATTCCGCTGCGCCGGCAGGCCGCCGACCTCGACCTCGTCGTCTTCGCCGATTGAAACGCCGTTTGGGCGGCGCCCTCTACCCGCAAGTGCGCAGCTGCGGGTAAGCTCTCCGGCACCCATGCTCGGAGCCGCCCCATGAACCTGCCGACCTATTCCACCCTGTCGCTCAGCCTCGATCAGGGAATCGCCGAAATCCGCCTCAACCGGCCGGACAAGTCGAACGCGATGAACGACGCCATGTGGCAGGAAATCCGCCAGGCCGCCGAGTGGGTTGACGCCACGCCGGCAGCGCGCGTCGCCATCCTCAGCGGCGAAGGCCGGAATTTCTGCGCCGGGCTCGACCTCGCCATGATCGGCAGCATCCAGCAACGCATCGCCCACCCGGACGGCGCGCGCAGCCGCGAAATGCTGCGTCGGTTGCTCCTCGACCTGCAGGACTGCCTGACCGCCCTCGAACGCTGCCGCAAGCCGGTACTCGCCGCCATCCAGGGCGCCTGCGTCGGCGGCGCGCTCGACCTCGTCACCTGCTGCGACATGCGCTACGCGGCGCCGGACGCCGTCTTCTCGGTGCGCGAAATCGACCTCGCCATGGTCGCCGACGTCGGCACCCTGCAGCGCCTGCCGCACCTGATCGGTGACGGCATGGCCCGCGAACTGGCCTACACCGGCCGCAACGTCGGCGCCGAGGAAGCTGAACGGCTCGGCCTGGTCAACCGCGTTTTCGCCTCCCCGGAGGCGTTGACCGCAGCAGTCCGCGAAATCGCCCAAACCATCGCCGCCAAATCCCCCCTCGCCGTGCGCGGGCTGAAGGAAGTGATGAACTACAGCCGCGACCACTCGGTCGCCGACGGCCTCAATTTCGTCGCCACGTGGAATGCGGCGCTGCTGCTTTCCGGCGACCTTAGCGAATGCATAACTGCCCAGCGCGAAGGACGAGTACCGAAGTTTGCTGACTGAAAATTCCGTACTGGACAAGTAATCAGCAGATGATCTACTGAGGTAGATTGCCCATGGCAAACAGCATGACCGGCGCAGTCCGGCCAGAAAAAGACATTGCCGCCCCAAAATATTGAGCAGCTCGAATGGCGGGAAAACTATTAGATACCCGTCATTTGGGCTTCTTGGTGCTCCGCCATGTCAGCGGCAATTGCCAACGCTTATGGGTGGGTGGCCCGAGCGTGGTCAATCGGGATCACTAAAATTGGCACACCCGCTTGGCATCAAGGTGCCTTAACGCCCACCAACGGAAACCCAGTCCCGGAAAATATGCACTGGATCGCACAAAGCATCGAAACCCGTTCTCCCATGGTTTCCGATCAAAATACCATGGAAGCGCACTCCATCATTTCGAGCTTCTTTGACAGAACAAATCACACTGTCCGGAGCCGACCACTCGCCATCGCTAACCAGCAGAATATCGGCTTTCTGCCATTCCTCTTGTCGGAGTCGTGAAACGACTCTCTCCATCACTCCGCCGACATCCGTGCCACCGCCAAATGAAAAGCCAAGGAAATTAAGCAATTTTCTTATCCCTTCTGGCGATAGTTCCAATTCGTGCTCGGTCAGATCGCCCGTGCCACTAAATGTCAGAACAAGGCAGCGGCGCTTTTCCGCATGTGCAGTCCGCAGAGTTTCCAGAACGAGAGCCTTGGCAACTTTTTCTGGTACGCCGTGCATCGAACCAGAAGTATCAATCACCGAAATAATCGGACCTCTTTGCGGGCGGGGGCGTTTTTGCTCGTTTTCCTGCAAGATTTCGCGCTCAACCAAAGTACGCTCGATTTCTATGCCTTCGACGCGATAAGTCATGAGCGCTCTTTCTGCACGTCGGGCATGCCACAGGAAGCGCAGTTGAGGATGGCCCAGCATCGAGGCCTCGGCTGGCAACATGCGGGCAATCTCCCCGCTGCGTTCAATGCCGCGCATTTCGGCGGGAATATGCGGCGTGCGAACCTGCCGAATCTCTTCCTCAAGCCGACGCATCGGGACAAAAACCTGCTCGGCAATCGACTCGCCATCTTCAGCCAGATGCAAGCGGCCCAATGTCTGAACAATCGCGCGTAGCTGTGGCAGTTTTTCCAATAGTTCGCGCAGCCGAAGTACGTCCAGCCAGCCGCTTTGCTTGAGAACGCCACGAGCCAAATCCCAGCCCCTGCCCAGCATTTGGCCGAGATCGTCGAACAAGTCGGCAATGCTTGCCCAGGCACGGACGCGCTCGTGCCATAAATCGAACAACCCCATATCGATGCCGGCCATTAGCTTGGCCTGCTCGCCCTCCGCCTGCATCCGCAAACGCTGTAGACAGGCTTGATCGAGAGTCACCGGGCGCGGCTGACGTTTCTTCCGCCTGATTCGAGCCTGTTCCTCGGCTTCCAGGCGCTGGCGTTCCAGCATTTCCAACTCTCGCAGCCGAGCCATGACTGCCGATTGAAAGCTTTCCTGGCGCTCGGCAAAAACCGCCAGAATGTCGCGCATCAATGCATCGACCAACTCCGGTTGCCCCTTGGTGAAGCGCAGTATCCCCAAGGATTCGAGCGCCGATCTTACCGGCTCGCCTATTTCGGCAGGTGGCCAGCAAGTGCGCAGCGGTAGATGTCCTGCCAGCATTGCCTCCTGCCAAGAGAGAACGCCACTGACGCGTTCCGTTAGCGTTCCGAGGGGCAGCGTGACAACCAGAGGAAACAAGTGTTCCGGGCAAGCGTCCAGAAAGTCATAGCGCCGATTTAGCGACGCGGCATGAAATGCTATTTGGCGCATGTGCGTCATACCTTCACTGAGGTTTTTTTCGCTGTGCCGATGTTGGCCGTTGTTTTGCTCGTGCCGGGCTTGGCTGGCAGGGGGGCACTTTGCTTGTCCTGGAGCGATGGCACCACGCTGTCTTCCAGCGGCAACGCCAGAAATCCGTTGCGCAGCCTTTCCGTGCGCTCCCGCAAGCACTGAACCGTTTGGGTCGTTTCCTGCAACGACTCGGTCGCCGGCTTGACGAAATCCGCGGTCAGCCAAAGATGCCCGACAACCCTGCTTTCCAGTCCCTTGATGTGTTCCTTGAGCTGTGTCTGATAGCGCTCGACGTCAGCCAGCAAGTCGCCAATATTGCCGACACAGTCATTGACGTAGGTGACTTTATGGCGGGTTGGCTCCATCAATGGTGGAATATCCTGCTCTTCCATCAGGTGATTGGCGCTGTTCGACAGATAGGCTTCACGGCCCGGCCAGCTCTTGAACGAATAGGTTCCGCGCTGCCGATCATCTACATACATCTTTTCCAGATCTGAATAAGAGTAGCCTTTTCCCCCGTTCGTACGATCATTAATCGTTAAGGAATGACCATTGGCCCAACGAGCCCCTTCTGGTACTAAAAACAACAGCTTGTTGTCCCATTTTGCTTGTGCTGATTGGCGATTCTGTGTGGTTACGTCACCACCTTTGCGCTTGAATAAATGGAGGCCGTCCTCGTTTCTCATTTGGGTTTTGCTTTGTTCGTCGCGAACCAACTGCCCCTCCCATGCCCCGACAATTCGTGTCAGCCTTTCCGGGTCCATGGCTGCGCTGGCCCCCACTCTATCCGCGTACCACAGATAGATTTTCTCCTTGTCCTCCGGTTTGCTCCACAGGCAATGTTGCAGCAACCAGCAGTCCCAGATGGAAACTGTGTCGTGACCGTTGGTCATGGCCGATACCTGTAGCAACTTGACGATTTTGCGCCAGCGTCGATCGGAAACGGAAATGGATTCGGCCATGCACCATTCGCGTAGCGCGCCGAGTAAGACGACGATGTCGTCAGGTACCGCCACCTGTTCAGCCGCCGCTTTCACTTGCCGCAAATCGTCCTCGGTCAATTTCAGGTGGAGAGGAATTTCCGGCGAAGCATCTCCTCGCAGTGAAAGCAAGTCCTTGAACCCTTCCTGGGTCACTGGACCGACGTGGAGACGAAGCAGGAAACGGTCGAACAGCGCATCCAGTTCTTCACCCTCTGGCAACTCATTGCTTGCCCCGATGACTGCAACCAAAGGAACTTTGCTGCGCTGGGTGCCATTGTCAAATTCGCGTTCATTGAGCAAGGTCAGCAGAGCATTGAGGATGGCGCTGTTGGCCTTGAAAATTTCGTCGAGAAAGGCGATGGAGGCGGTGGGCAGGTATTTGTCGGTAAGCCGCTCGTAGCGATCATCTTCCAAGCCCTTGATGGAAAGTGGGCCAAACAACTCTTCGGGGACGCTGAAGCGAGTCAGCAGTCGCTCGAAATAGGACGATTCGGCAAAGGCTAGGTGCAGTCGCCGTGCCACATGACTCTTGGCGGTTCCCGGTGGCCCGATCAGCAGCAGATGTTCGCCTGCCAGAGTACCAATTAGTGCCAAACGGATAGTGACGTCGCGCTCGACAAGCCCGGTCAAAAGAGAGTCGCGCAGTTGGCGCAGACGTTCGGTAAGAGACAAGTGATCCATGCTTGAAAAGACTCCACAAAACGATTGTTGATGTTGAGTAGCGCAGCTTGGTTTGCCAGAGATTCGGGAAAACCGTTGTGCGGCCTTGTCACTATGCCAAAAACAAGTTCACAATTCACCGTTTTAAGCGAGGCCCCGTAAACGTGAAAATTGCCCAAGCCGCCTATGCCACTGTCCACGAATATGCAGAAGGAACCGAAGTTCTCGCCCAGGCGATTGGTATCAAGAGCAAACAGGTATTGATTAACAAGGCAAGTACCAGTTCTACCAAGTCGCACCATCTGACGCTGAACGAAGCTGAGCGAATCATCAAATTTACCGGCGATGTTCGGATGATTCATGCGCTTGCCGACGAGATGGGTGGGGTCAATGTGCCAGCGCCCCTCAATGGTGATGCCCGATCCATTACCGTCATGAGCGATATAAGCAAAATGTCCCAGGAATTCGGGGCCTTGATCCAGGAGGTCGCGAATGACATTCAGGACGGGGTCATTACTGATAACGAGTTCAAGCGGATAGAAAGAGAGGCGAATAAATTACGGGTCGCGCTTGCCATACTTGTTTCAGATTTGTCTGCAATGCACGATCTATCAATGATAAATCAATAGATTTTGGATTGTTGGCTGCATTTCCCCGCAGCGTTTGGTTTGCTTTAGTTAAGACTTTTATAGTGAACGTAAGAGTTTCATGGTTGCATCCGACGTCCCCACAGAATGGCAGCTTTATGTTCAGTAAGCTGCCAAAGAATTTTTATGCGTCATCGGGCCGGAATGGGCACGAAGTGGACGGACGACCTCGACATGGCATCAGGCTCCTCAAGCTCAAACGCGAACCCCAGAGACGTTTCGCAAAACCATTACTTGACCCTGGCAACATACGAAAATAAATAATCCAAAAGTGCCGAAGGCCCGACAGATTCAGCTATCGGGCCTTCGGCACTTAGGGCAGAAGCAAGCCTTTTACTCAGCCGCTTCCGCCACCCGCCGCGCCCGCACCGCCGCCGCCAGTTGCTCCAGCACCTTCAGACTGTCATCCCACCCAATACAGGCATCGGTGACACTCTGGCCATAGGTCAGCGGCTTGTCGGGCGACAGGTCCTGGCGGCCTTCGACGAGGTGGGACTCGACCATGACACCAACGATGCGCTCCTCGCCGCCGGCCATCTGGGCGGCGACGCTGTCGCAGACTTCCATCTGCAGCTTGTATTGCTTGCGGCTGTTGCCGTGTGAAAAATCGACCATCAGCCGGGCGGCGAGGCCGGCCTTGGCGATTTCGGTGCACGCTGCGTCGACGCTGGCGGCGTCGAAGTTCGGCTCCTTGCCGCCACGCAGGATGACGTGGCAGTCCTCGTTGCCCATCGTCGAAACGATGGCGGTGTGGCCGGACTTGGTTACCGACAGGAAGTGGTGTGGTGAATTAGCCGAGCGGATGGCGTCGACCGCGATACGCATGTTGCCGTCGGTACCGTTCTTGAAACCGACCGGACACGAGAGACCGGAGGCCAGTTCGCGGTGCACCTGCGATTCGGTGGTACGCGCGCCGATGGCGCCCCAGGCGATCAGGTCGGCGGTGTATTGCGGCGTGATGGTGTCGAGAAACTCTGTCGCGCAGGGCAGGTCCAGCTCGTTGATTTCGAGCAGGATGCGGCGCGCCAGGCGGATGCCTTCGTTGATGCGGAAGGTGTTGTCGAGGCGCGGGTCATTGATCAGCCCCTTCCAGCCGACGGTGGTGCGCGGCTTCTCGAAATAGACGCGCATCAGGATGACGAGGTCTTCGGTGTATTTTTCGGCCTCTTTCGCCAGCTTCCTGGCGTATTCCATCGCCGCTTCGTAGTCGTGGATCGAGCAGGGGCCGATGACGACCAGCAGGCGGTCGTCGGCGCCGTGCAGGATGCGGTGGATGGCCTGGCGGGCGGTGTAGGTCGTCTGCGCCGCGCGGTTCGACACCGGATATTCGCGGAAGACATGTGCCGGCGGCACCAGCTCCTTGATTTCCTTGATGCGAATGTCATCGGTGTTCGGTTTGCTTTGCGGCGTCATTGTCTGCCCCATTTTAAAATTGCTTAAAACCCGGCATTCTACCGGATGCGTATGGAAGATTTCGACCTGCAACCCTCTCCCGAGATTCCGCCGAAGCCCATCAAGGGGCGTGGCGCGGCGGGGAACGTCGCCCATCGCTTCAGCAGCGACACGCGCCAGGCCGAAGACGACGGCTGGGAACAGGCCGAGCCGTCGCTGCCGCAGACCCGCCTGCTGGTCGACAGCGCGAAATCGATCATCAGCCGCAACGACTCGCCGGACATCGGTTTCGACCAGTCGCTCAACCCCTACCGCGGCTGCGAACATGGCTGCATTTATTGCTACGCCCGCCCGACGCACGCATATCTCGGGCTGTCGCCGGGCCTCGATTTCGAGACGCAGATTTTCCACAAGCCGGATGCGCCGCGCCTGCTGCGCGAGGAATTGAGCCACCCGGATTACGTCTGCTCGACCATCGTCCTTGGCACTGCCACCGACGCTTATCAGCCGTTCGAGCGCAAGGAAGGGCTGACGCGCGCGCTGCTCGAAGTGATGCTGGAAACCGGCCACCCGGTGTCGGTGGTCACCAAGTCGTCGCTGATCGTCCGCGACATCGACCTCTGGGCCGAACTCGCCCGCCACAACCTGGCGCACATCGGCATTTCACTGACGACGCTCGACGGGCCGCTGGCGCGCCAGCTCGAACCGCGGGCCAGCGCCCCCCATGCGCGGCTGGAAGCGATGCGGAAATTGAGCGCCGCCGGCATTCCGGTGTCGGCGTTCGCCTCGCCGCTGATTCCCGGCCTCAACGACCACGAACTGGAAAAACTGCTGCTGGCGGTGCACGGCCACGGCGCATCGAGCGCCGCCTACACCCTGTTGCGCCTGCCGCACGAGGTCGCTGGACTGTTCCGCGAGTGGCTGGACTGGCATGCGCCGGAGAAGACCTCGCGCATCATGTCGGTGCTCTACGACTTGCGCGGTGGACGCGCCAACGATGCCAATTTTGGCAGCCGGATGAAGGGGCTGGGGCATTTTGCCGACCTCATCCGCCAGCGCTTCGATCTCGCCTGCCGCCGCCTCGGGCTAGCCCGCGAATTCCCGAAGCTCGACACGGCACGCTTCAAACCGCCCCCGCCGGCCAAGCCGGCGGATGAGCGGCAACTGAGCCTCTTCTGATTACTTCAGCTTTTCGTAAAGCCCGACGACCGTTTCCATTTCTTCCAGGATACGTTCGCTGGTCGTCGCGACGGCGGTTTGCGGGCGCTTATCGGGGCCGGCCTTCTGGTTCAAGGCATTCTCGAAGAAGAACCACTGCTGCTTGACCAGTTCCAGGCTTTCCTTGATCTGTGGCGTATTGGCCGGCGCTGAAGCGAGTTCCTGGTGGGCGGCGGCGAATTCCTTGCGCGCCTTTTCCAGGTCGCCGGCACTCTTGTCGTCGCCGACGCCCCAGGCGATGGCCTGGTAGAACTTGGCCATGCGCTGCGACAGCATGCGCTGGCGGCCGGAAACGTTGACCAGGCGGCCGGCGCTCGTCGTCGACTGCTTTTCGAGCTGGACCGTTCCCTGATGCGCCAGTGACAGCACCTGCTCGGAAATTTCCAGCACCTTGCGCCCGTTGTCCTGCGACGGCGCCGCGCCGACCAGCACGTCCTTGTAGGCGAGCCAGGATTTCTCCAGCTTGAGGTAGTTTTCCTTGATCTCGGGTGTCGGTGCGAAGTTCTTGAGCTCGACCAGCTGACGGTCGAACAACGCGACCGACGAGTGGAGGATTTTCTTGCTGCGCTCGACCTCGACCTGCTGGCCGATCTGGAAGTAGGCCTTGGCCATGCGCTGCGACAGCATGCGCTGGCGGCCGGCCTTGTTGATCGCCGAATTGAGATCGGCGATCTGCGCCATCGCCTCGCCGCCGAAGACGCAAAGCGCCAATGCGAGCAGCAGTCCTGAAAGTCTTTTCATGGTTTCCCCAAAGCAAATTGTCCCCGGGAGCGGAAACTACCGGGGACAAGTCTGCGGAACCATGACATCGGTCAATTTTGCCGACCGATGGAAACAAAGACTCAATAGCGCATCAGGGCAGCTGGGTCAGGTAATTGGCGATCGCCTTGATATCTTCGTTTTTCAGCGACGAAGTAGCGATCGACATCAGCTGGTTGTTGCGGACGCCGGTGTTGTCGCGATAGCGGGTGATCGACGTCACCAGATAGGGAATCTGCTGGCCGGCGAGGCGCGGAATCGTCGCGTCGCCGCGTGCCGCCTCGCCGTGGCAGCGCACGCAAAGCTTGGCGAACTGCTCCTTGCCGCGCGCCGCCTGGGCGGGATCGGCCTTGCCCGGCGGCACCGCCTGACTGCCGAAGTACAGGGCGATCTGGACGCGCTCCTCGTCCTTCAGGACCTTGATCAGCCCCTGCATGAACTGATCCTTGCGTTCGCCGCTGCCGAACTTGCGGATCTGTTCCAGCAGGTAGGCCGGATTCTGGCCGGCCAGGTTGGGGACTTCCGGAATCTTGCTGATGCCGCTGTCGCCATGGCAGTTCACGCAGAAGAATGCCGCCTTGTGGCCCGCCTCGATGGCCTGCTTGAGCGCAGCCTGGTCAGCCTGGATGGCCTTGAGTCTGTCCTGCACAGGCGTCTGGGCGGACACCGCACCACAAAACGCTATCGCCACTGCCGCAAAAAACCACGCTCGCATGAATGCCTCCCCCGAAATAACTAGGCATTATGCCGTACCCCCCACCGTCAGTCCATCGATACGCAAGGTCGGCTGGCCGACGCCGACCGGCACGCTCTGGCCGTCCTTGCCGCAGGTGCCGACGCCGGGGTCGAGTTTGAGGTCGTTGCCGATCATCGAGACGCGGGTCATGGCGTCCGGCCCGTTGCCGATCAGCGTCGCGCCCTTGATCGGCCGGGTGATCTTGCCGTCCTCGATCAGGTAGGCTTCGCTCATCGAAAAGACGAACTTGCCGCTGGTGATGTCGACCTGGCCGCCACCGAAATTGGCCGCGTAGATACCCTTCTTGACCGAGGCGATGATTTCCTGCGGGTCATGCTCGCCGGCCAGCATCATGGTATTGGTCATGCGCGGCAACGGCAGGTGGGCGAAGGATTCGCGACGGCCGTTGCCGGTCGGCGCGACGCCCATCAAGCGGGCGTTGAGGCTGTCCTGCATGTAGCCCTTGAGGATGCCGTCCTCGATCAGCACGGTACGCTGCGTCGGGTTGCCCTCGTCGTCGATGTTCAGCGAGCCGCGGCGGTCGCTGATGGTGCCGTCGTCGATGACGGTGACGCCCTTCGCCGCCACACGCTGACCGATGCGGCCGCTGAAGGTCGAACTGCCCTTGCGGTTGAAGTCGCCTTCCAGCCCGTGGCCGACCGCTTCGTGCAGCAGGATGCCGGGCCAGCCGGAACCGAGGACGACGGTCATCTGCCCGGCCGGCGCCGCCTCGGCATCGAGGTTGGTCACCGCCTGATGCACGGCCTCGCTGGCATAGCGCTGGAGGACGGCATCGTCGAAATAGGCGAAGTCGAAACGGCCGCCGCCGCCCGCCCCGCCCTGCTCGCGCTTGCCGTTTTCCTCGACGATGACCGACACCGAGCAGCGGACCAGCGGGCGGATGTCGGCCGCCAGCCGGCCATCGGAGCCGGCGACGAGGACGACTTCGTATTCGCCGGCCAGCGAGGCCATGACCTGGATGACGCGCGGGTCGATGGCGCGGGCAAAACCTTCGAGGCGCTCGAGCAATTTCACCTTGGCGTCGGCCGGCAGCGAGGCGATCGGGTCGTGCGGAATGTACAGTGACCTGGCTGCGGTCGACGCCGAAAAAGCCGGCAAAATGCCGCTTTGCCCGGCGGCGGCGATGGCACGCACAGCGTTGGCGGCGTCACCGAGCGCCCGCAAACTGATGTCGTCGGAATAGGCGAAGGCGGTCTTCTCACCGGAGATGGCGCGCACGCCAACCCCTTGGTCGATGTTGAAACTACCCGACTTGACGATGCCTTCGTCGAGGCTCCAAGCCTCGGAACGCGAATACTGGAAATAGAGGTCGGCGTAGTCGACCCGGTGCGTCAGGATCTGGCCGAAGGTACGCGACAGGTCGCCCTCGGTGAGCGAGAAGGGCGTCAGCAGCAGGGATTCGGCTTGCGCCAGGGCGCTGTCTTGAATCATGAAACTTCCTTAAAGTTTGCGGTGTGCGAGCGCCGGCAGGCTCTCGCGGATTTCGGCGATGCGGGCATGGTCGAGGTCGGCGATGACGATGCCCGGCCCCTTCATCTTGCGGTCGAGGATTTCACCCCAGGGGTCGACGATCATGCTGTTGCCGTGCGTCGTGCGGCCGCTTTCATGCCGCCCGCCCTGTCCGACCGCCAACAGATAGCATTGGTTCTCGACGGCGCGGGCGCGCAGCAGGATTTCCCAGTGGGCGCGACCGGTGGTGTCGGTGAAGGCGGCCGGTACCAGGATCAGGTCGACCGGCGCCAGCGCCCGATACAACTCGGGAAAGCGCAGGTCGTAGCAGATCGACAGGGCGATGCGGCCGAACGGCGTAGCGACGGCGACCGGCTGGTTGCCGGCCTCGATGAAGGCAGCTTCGTCGTAGTATTCCTCGCCCTTGTTGAAGCCGAACAGGTGCACCTTGTCGTAACGTGCGACGCATTCGCCGGCTGGGCTGTAGGCCAGAGAGGAGTTGCGCATCTTGTCGCTGACGGTTGCGGTCAACGGGATGGAACCGGCAAAAATCCAGATTCCGTGCTGCTGCGCAGTGGCCGCCAGCCAGTCCTGAATCGGCCCGCGACCGAAATCCTCGCGGGCGTTCACGCGGTCGGCATCGGCGGCGCCGATGATCGGGAAATACTCGGGCAGCACGACCAGTTGGGCGCCCTGCGCCACTGCATCGGCGATCAGGTGGCCGGCGACGGCCAGGTTGTCCGCGACGCGCGGCCCGGACACCATCTGGATCGCCGCCATGCGGCAATTCTGCTTGCTCACTGCCTGCCTCCTCCTGCCGCCCCGGGCTGCGCTTCCTCGACGAATTCGCCGGCCTTCTCAACCCTGGGGTCGCTCCAGCTACCGGTGACATGATAACGATAGCTGAACAGCCGACCGAGCGGATTCTGCAGGACGGCGCTGGCGACCAGCGCGGCGGCGCCGACGATCGGATTGACCAGGGTCGCGGCGCCGATGGCGGCCACCGACCCGACCTGTGGGCGCACCAGCACCTGCAGGTTCTGCGTTTCGTTCTTCAGATTGGCCTCGCCCTCGATCTGGATCTGCGCCGCCGGGCTGTTGATGCGCAACGGCCCCGCCGTCCGCATAACGCCGGCGGTGACGACCGTCTTGCCTTCGATGCTGTCGAAAGCCAGACCCTCGCTGAAAATGTCGCGGAAATCGAGGGTCAGCCGGCGCGACAGCGATTGCAGCGAAAGCAGCCCGAGCAACCGGCCGACGCCCGGCTCCAGCTTGTTGAACTGGCCGTTTTCGGCGCTGACCGTCATCTCGCCGGTCAGCGACGGATAGTCGATGGCGGTCAGCGGGCCGTTCCACTGCATGCTGCCCGCCAACGTCGCCGTCCCGCGCCGGATGGCATCGACATAGCCAAGGCGGTTGAGCAGCTTGCCGACGTCGCTGGCCGTCAAATCGAAATCGAGGCGTGTCTGGTGCCGCCCGGCCCCGTCATTGCGCCAGACCGCCTTGCCGTTCAGCGCGCCGTCGGGATTGCGCAGGTTCAGCGTCTCCAGATGCCAGGCGCCCTTGTCGTTGCGCGCCCGCAGTTCGAGCCGCCCGAGTACCCGGTCGCCGATCCGGAAATCGTCCACGGAGAGATTCATCGCCGGCAGGCTGTTGATCAGCTTCGTATTCGGGCCGCCCGCCGTTTCCGCCGCCGGACGCACCACCAGGCGCCGCAGCCGCCCTTCCAGCGAGCCGTCGCCGGCATTGCGCCAGAACAGGTCGCCAGCTGCCTCCTGCATGCTGAGGGTGATCTGCCAGCCATCGTCGCGCGGCCGCACTTCGCTGTCGACCTGCGTGTAGTCGCGGCCGAACAGGCGCATGGTCCGCGTCTTGATCGACACCACATCGAGCGTCGGCAAATCCTTGCTGCCGCGACCGCCATTGCCATTTCCCCCCAGCGCCTCCTTCCATGCATCGGCATCGAATTGCGGGACGGCGATGCGCACGGCGACACCGCGTTCCGGCAGACTGGCATCGCCGGTGCCGAGCGCCACGACGGCGCGCTCCAGCCCTTCGGCGCGCTTGATGACGACAGCCTGCGCGACATTGCCCAAGGTCGCCCGGTACTGCTGGCGGCCGCCCTCGGCGGTGGTTTTCTCGACGCGCAGGGCCAGCGGCGCGGTTGCCGCCTTGGCCAGCGGCTCGGGCAGGCGCGAACTGACGCCGAGCAGGTCGGACTCGATGACCAGATCGCTCTGGTAGTGCCTGATATCGATGCTGGACTTCCACGCCGCGCTACCGGCCAGGCGATCGCCCGCGGGCAGCCCGAAATGCTGGAACAGTTCGCTGACGTTCGAGGTGCCGGCGACCTGCACGGCAACACGGTCCGCATGACTCTTGATGGCGACCCTGATCGGCCCGCCGAAGATCCGGCCGCTGATCTCTGGCGACGAGATGCTGGATTCGGTCAGCAGCAGCCGGCCATTGACCTGAGTCAGCGGTGCCAGTCCTTCGAACAGCTGGATCTGGTTGTTCTGAAAGCGGAAATCGCCGCGCAACCGGGTTTCCTGCACGCGGCGCAGCGGAATGTCGAGCGCCAGGTCGAGCTTGCCGTTACCGGTGGCTTTCATGCCCCTGGTGAAGTGGTCGATCTTCTCGCTGACCGGGCTTTTATCGATGAAGTCCAGGAACTCGCCGGTCGGCCCGCTGGCATCGCCACGGATGAGCAGCATTTCTTCCTTCGCCTCGAAGTCGGGGATTTCGACCACGACATCCGCCAGACTGGCGCCGAGAATCGTGCCTTTCTCGGCAACGATCCGCATGCCGGCGCCGAAGCTCATGTCGGCCTTGATCTCTTCGATCACCGGCCAGCCGGTCGCATAGTCCAGTTTCACGCCCTCGGCCTTGGCCGTGATGAGGAACTTGCCCTTGGCCGGGTCGCGGAACGGGAAATCCGCGAGATCGCCCTTGAGCACCATCTTGCCATCGTAACCGCGACCGGCGACGATGCTGCTGCGTAGCCACTCGCCGACGTTGGCACTGACGGCGCGCGGCATGTAGCGCCAGACGGCGCGTCCGTCGGCGCGCGAAATGCTGGCGGCGAGATCGATCACACCCGGCCCCTCGCCCGTGTAGCGGTAGCTGCCACTGGCCGACCCGGCAGCATCCGCACCATCGAACTGCAGGCGTTCCAGCTTGACGTCCACGACATCGCCGGCCACCTTCCAGCTGGCGTGCGCGCGCAACTGGTCGAAAGCGATATCTGGTTCCGGGAAGACAGCCGGAAGCGAGACGCGCGAACGTCCCGCATCGAATGACACGGAACCACCCTTTTCGGTCAGGTCGACCATGCCGGAAAGGCCGTTCGCCCCCGGGAAATAGCCGCCGGCGTGCAAGCCGAGATCGGTAAAGGCTGCCCGCAGCGAGTAGCGCTCCAACGCCTCGCCGGCACGGGTCCAGGCGGTGCGCAACTCGGCGATCCGCCCCTGCGGCTGGTGGCCTTCCAGCAATTCGCGGCTGCGCGGATCGAGCGGCAGAAAGGCTGCCAGCCGCGCGAGCACTGCCAGATCGAGGAAACTGGCGCTGGCCGCGCCGGTGATCCGGCCGGTCGACGCGTCCTGCTGCCAGTCCACCTGGAAGTCGGTCGGCGCCACACGCAGGCCATCCGCCGCCGACAGCTCGACCTTGCGCCCGGCCAGCGCCCAGGCGCCGGCCTTGTAGCGCCCTTCGAGGCGGCCGCGCAAGCTGCTCAGGTCGAGTTCGGGCAGCTTCTTGCCAAGCCGGATGCGGACCTCTTCGAGCGCCAGGTCGGCGGTCGCCTTGCCCTGTTCGTCCTGCAGATCGCCCCAGATGCGCAGTGCGCCGCGCCCTTGCGACAGGTCGACCGGGTAATCGACCCAGCTCCGCCAGGCTGCCAGATCGGCGTAATCGAGCTGGACGAAAATCTTTCCCGACAAGTGCTCGAGCGCTTCGTCGAGCGCCCCATTGACTTCGCCGCGCAGGTCGATGCGTGCCGCCAGTTCGGGCGGCGGCGCGGCGGAAAGGCCGAAACGGTGTCGCCGGCCACTGTTGTCGAGGGCAAACTGCAGATCCTCGAGCGCCAGTTGCGGCGCCTCGCGCAGACGGTCTTCCCAGACGATGGTCGCGTTGCGGACGCGGATGCGTTTCTGCTCGAGAACCCATTCGGCGAACGCCGGATCGCCTTCGTCCTCGGTCTCGATGCCGGCCACCGTGATGCGTCCGCTGGTTTCGCGCCGCACATGCAACACCGGCCGTTCCAGTACCAGCAAGGACAGCGTCACCCGGCCGCGCCACAGGCTGTGCCACGAAAGAACGGTTTCCACCTGCTCGAGGGAGAACACCGGCTTGCCCTGGCGATCGGCAATCGCCACGTTGTCGAGGACGAGGTCGGGATTGAGCCCCTGCCAGCGCGCCTCGATCGCGCCGATCGTCACCGGCTGGCCGATCGCCCGGCTGAGCGCCTGCTCGATCTGCCCGTGATACATGCCGACATTCGGCAGGACGACATAACGCAGCGCTAGCACCAGCACGGCGAAAACCACCCAGGCAATGAAGGCGCCCCACACCGCGAAGCGCAGCGTGCGGCGCAGCAGCGGCGAAGCGAGGATCGGCCACAACCAGCGCAGGCGGCTGTAAAACGCCCGGCGCAAGGCAATGCGGGTTTCCTCGTCAGCCACGGAAAAAAGCGCTTTGCCAGGAAGAGGGATAGGTCACTACAATCGATGATTCGTCAAAAATGACATTCTATCCTTTTCGGCCTGTGCGCCGACCGAGCAATCATGGACAAGCTACCCGACCCGCGCTGGCAATCCGCCCTCGCCCACAGCCGCTACCTGGCCAACCTGCTGGCCACGCATCCGGCGCTGATCCCCGAACTGGCCGCCGTGTGGACGGCGCCGCTGACCGCGGAACAACTGGCAGCGGGGCTGACCCCGGCAGGGGCCGACGACGATGCCATCAAGGTGCAACTGCGCCGCCTGCGGCAGCGCGTCATGGCACACATCACCCTGCGCGACCTCTGCGGCCTCGCCCCGCTGGCCGAAGTCGTCGAGAGCATGACCCTGCTCGCCGACATCACCACCAACTTCGCGCTCGATCACTACCACCGCCTGCTCGCCGCGACCTATGGCGAGCCGCTTGACAAGGCCGGCCAGCCACAACGCCTGCTGATCATCGGCATGGGCAAGCTGGGCGGCCGCGAACTGAATGTCTCGTCTGACGTCGACTACATCTTCGTCTACCCGGAGGAAGGCGACACCGCCGGGCCCAAGAGCATAGAAAACTACGATTTCTTCACCCGGCTCGGCAAGCGCGTGATTTCCGCGCTCGGCGAGATCACCGCCGACGGCCAGGTCTTCCGCGTCGACATGCGGCTGCGGCCCAATGGTGACTCCGGCCCGCTGGTCTGTTCACTCGACTCGCTGGAAAACTACTTCATCACCCAGGGCCGCGAGTGGGAGCGCTACGCGTGGATCAAGGGGCGCACCATGAACGCGGGTACCAACCTGCAACCGGCGTGGGTCACGGCGATGCAGAAAATTGCCCGGCCTTTCGTCTTCCGCAAGTATCTTGACTTCGGCGCCATCAACGCGATGCGCGACCTGCACGCGCAGATCCGCCGCGAAGTGGCACGCAAGGACATGGCCGACCACGTCAAGCTCGGCCCCGGCGGCATCCGCGAAATCGAGTTCATCGCCCAGGTCTTCCAGCTCATCCGCGGTGGACGCGATCCCGGGCTGCAAATCCGGCCGACGCTGTCCGTGCTCCAGCAATTGGTCAGCCGCCAGCTGCTCCCGGCCGACACCGAGAGCGAATTGCGCGAAGCCTATATTTTTCTGCGCCGCCTCGAACACCGCCTGCAATATGTCGAGGACAAGCAGACGCACATGCTGCCGGAGAATCCGGCCGACCAGGCCAGCGTCGCACGCAGCATGGAATTCGCCGACTGGCCGGCGATGCTCGCCGTACTCGACAGCCATCGCGACAAGGTAAGCCGCCATTTCGAACAGATCTTTTCCGATCCGGAGGCCGGCGAACACCCGCTGACCGGCCTGTGGATGGGGCAGCTCGACGAGGACGCGGCGATCGAGGCCTTCGGCAACCGGGGTTTCCGCCAGCCGGCCGAGGCCATCAAGCGCCTGGCCGAACTGCGCGCTTCCAGCCGCTACCTGCAGCTGCCCACCACCAACCGCTCGCGCCTCGACGCCATCGGCCCGCGCCTGATCGAAGCGGCCGGCGCTACCGGCGACCCGGACACGACACTGGCCCGCGGCCTGCATTTCATCGAGGGGATCAGCCGCCGCGGCGCTTATCTCGCGCTGCTGCAGCAATACCCGATGGCGCTGCGCCGCGTCGCCGACATGATCTGCGCCTCGAACTGGGCGTCCGACTACCTGAACCGCTACCCGCTGCTGCTCGACGAACTGCTCGACCCGCGTCTCTACGAGATCGCCACCGACTGGGCCGGCTTCCGCGAGAATCTCAAGCGCAACCTGGCCGACCACGCCGGCGACAACGAGCGCGAAATGGACATCCTGCGCGAAGTGCACCACGCCCAGGTCTTCCGCCTGCTGGCGCAGGACCTCTCCGGCCTGCAGACCATCGAGCGCCTGTCCGACCACCTGACCGAACTGGCCGACACCATCGTCCAGGAAACCTTGCCGCTGTGCTGGCGCACGATCAAGAAGCGGCATTGCGAAGCGCCGAAGTTCGCCGTCATCGGCTACGGCAAGATGGGCGGCAAGGAGCTCGGCTACGTTTCCGACCTCGACCTCGTCTACCTGTTCGACGACGACGCGCAGGACGCGCCGGAAAACTACACCCGGCTCGGCCAGCGACTGAGCACTTGGCTATCGAGCCAGACGCCGGCCGGGATGCTGTTCGAAACCGACCTGCGCCTGCGCCCGAATGGCGATTCCGGCCTGCTCGCGGTGTCCGTCGACGCCTTCCGCGACTATCAGCTCAAGCACGCCTGGGTCTGGGAGCACCAGGCGCTGACCCGCGCCCGCTTCTGTGCGGGCGACCCGGCTGTCGGCGCCCGCTTCGAGGAAATCCGCTGCGAAATTCTCCGCCAGCCGCGCGACCTGGCCAAGCTGCACGAGGAAGTCGTCGCCATGCGGCGCAAGATGTACGACGCGCACGCATCGAAGAGCGAAACCGGCTTCAGCCTTAAGCACGACGCCGGCGGCATCATCGACGTCGAGTTCATCGTCCAGTATCTGGTCCTCGGCCACGCCCATCGCCACCATACCCTGACCGGTAACCTCGGCAACATCGCGCTGCTGCGGATGGCGGCCGAACTCGGGCTGATTCCGGCCGATCAGGCGGAAGCCGCCAGCGATGCCTACCGCGAATACCGCCGCCTGCAGCACGCCAAGCGCCTGAGCGCCAACCCCAAGGCCCTCGTCGACCGGGAAAGCATCGGCAAGCACATTGCTGCGGTCAAGGCCCTGTGGAAGACGGTTTTCGGCGACTGACCCCGGCAACGCAGGCAACAAAAAAGCCGCACGCAGCGGCTTTTTTGTTGCTCCGTCCAGCGACTACTTCTTCAGCGAATCGCGAATCTCGCGCAGCAGCAGGACGTCTTCCGGGGTCGCCGGCGCTTCGGGTTCCGGCGCTGGCGGCTCGGCGGCGCGCAGGCGGTTGAGTTGCTTGACCATCATGAAGATGACGAAGGCGAGGATGATGAAATTGACCAGGATGGTCAGGAAACTGCCGTAGGCGAAGACCGGGATGCCGGCCGTCTTGATATCGGCCAGTGCGGTCAGGTTCTTCGGGTTGTCGCCGAGCACGAAGTAGAGATTGGAAAAATCCAGGCGGCCGGTGACGCGCGACACCAGCGGCATGATCAGGTCGCCGACGACGGAGTCCACGATCTTGCCGAAGGCGCCGCCGATGATGACGCCGACCGCGAGGTCCATTGCATTGCCCTTGACCGCGAATTCGCGGAATTCCTCAAGCATGCTCATGCCGTTTTCCTTTCTGCAGGATGATTTTATGGTGTCTTGATTATTGGCCGCTTATCGCGGTACGTCAATGGCCGTTTACAGGCGGCGCAGGCGCTCGCCGGCGACGACCAGCCTCGCCTCCTGCTTGGCGAAACAGAAACGCACGACGCGGTCGTCTCACCCGTTGGCATAAAACACCGAGACCGGAATCAGCGCGATGCCGGCTTCGCGGGTCATCCACTCGGCAAAAGCGCGGTCGGGCAGATCGGAAATCGCCTTGTAGCTGGCCAGCTGGAAGTAGGTGCCGCGGCAGGGTAGCGGCTGGAACGGTGTCTCGGTCAGCAGGGTGCGGAAGAAATCGCGCTTTTCCTGATAGAAGGCCGCCAGCCGCAGATGGCGCGAAGCATCCTGCATGTAGTCGGCGAACGCCAGTTGCGACGGCATGCGGACGGTAAACACGTTGAACTGGTGCACCTTGCGGAACTTGGCCATCAGCGTCGCCGGGCCGACCACGTAGCCGATCTTCCAGCCGGTGATGTGATAGGTCTTGCCGAAGCTGGAGACGACGATGCTGCGCGGCGCCAGTTCCGGGTGGCAACAGAGGCTGGCGTGGTCCTCGCCGTCGAACAGGATGTGCTCGTAGACCTCATCGGAAAGCTCGACGATGTCGGTGCCGCGAACCAATTCGGCCAGTTTTTTCAGGTCGACCGCAGTCAGCAGGCTGCCGGTCGGATTGTGCGGCGAATTGACGATGACCATCCGCGTCCGTGGCGTGATGAGCTGCACCACCTGCGCCCAGTCGGGGAACTGTAGTTGGGCATAGACCGCCTTGCCACCGACCGTCTCGATGGCCGGCACATAGGAGTCATAGACCTGCTCGAAGACGATCACCTCGTCGCCCGGCCGCACGAAGGCGGCAATGGCGGTAAAGGTCGCCTGCGTCGCGCCGGCCGTCACCGTCACTTCGCTCTCGACGTCAAAGCGCGAGCCATACAGCGCCGCCACCTTGTCGACGATGGCCTGGCGTAATTCCGGCATGCCGGCCATCGGCGCATACTGACGGTGCGAAAATTTAAGGAGATTTTCCATGATAGCAATCACAAAACAAGACAGCACGCCGCATCACCTTCTGCTAGCCACCGACCTGAGTGCACGATGCGACCGGGCGCTGGACCGGGCCGCTCAATTGACTCATGAGTGGCAGGCCGAACTAGTGGCATTGCACGTCCTTGATCCCGCTGCATCCCCCGATCAGGCGCTGGCGTGGGCCGGCGGAGCGAGCAACGAACAACTCCTCCATGTGGCGCGACAACAGCTTGCCCATGACCTTGCGGCGGCCAATGTACCGGCGACCCTGCATTTGGTGCGCAGCATGGATGCCACGACAGCCATTCAGGAGGCAGCGGCACGCACGCAATCCGACCTTGTCGTTAGCGGTGTATCCCGTAACGAGACCTTGGGGCGGTTCGTGCTGGGTTCGACTGTCAAGAACCTGGCTCGCCGGTTATCCCAGCCCTTGCTGGTGGTTCGCCAGCGGGCGCGAGGACCGTACCGGCGGATCGTTGTGGCGACCGATTTTTCCGAGCCGTCCTGTCATGCCCTGCTGGCCGCAGCCCGCTTTTTTCCCGGCCAAGAACTGATCCTGTATCACGCCCATGCCCTGGCGATGTCCGGGCTGGCCAATGCTTCGCCGCATCCCGGCCTGTGTGCCAGTATCGAGCAAACCGAATGCGCCGCCTTTCTGGCATCGACGACGCTTCCCAAGGGTACGACGGTGCGTGCCGTCATCGAGTGTGGGGCCATAGAAAGCACATTGACGCGCTACGTGCGCGGGAACAATATCGACTTGGTGGTTATCGGTAGCCAGGGCTGCAGCGGCTTGAGGAAGCTGCTGCTGGGCAGTACGGCCGCCAAGTTGCTGGACTGGCTACCGTGCGATTCGCTGCTGGTACGCAAACCCACCGCCACAGCGTGACGGTGGCAACTGGTAGAATTCAGGCATAGGTTGACGCTGAGGCCTGACCGTTGGCTTGAGAAAAATTGCTCGGGACTAAACACCTAGCCATCTTCGTCCGGAAAGCGATACACGTCGCCCGCATCGGCCCCGCTGTTGTGTTTTCGACCGCGCAGATCTCGATAAACAGCTGCGCGCATGATCATCATAGAAACGACAGGCGCCGTGAGCAGTACAAAGACTGTGATAATTATCTCATGGATGACCAGGCGGGATTGCTGTGCCGTGAAGTAGATCATCGAAGCGATCAGCACTGAGCCTGCGCCGAGCGTAATCGTGATGGCCGGGCCGTGGATACGTTGATAGAAATTGGGCAGCCGCATTAGGCCCAGGGCGCCTGTAACAATAACGCAGCCACCGATGATCAGAAGCAGGGAAACAGGCAGCGCAGCCCAAGTGGGGAGGCGTTCCAGCGCGCTCATTCGATGATCTCGCCGCGCATCAGGAACTTGGCCAGGGCAATGGTCGACACAAAACCGATAAGTGCGATCAGCAGGGCAACCTCGAAATAGATCAGGCTGCCGAACCGGATGCCGAGCACCAGAGCGAGCAGGATGGCGCACATCCATAGTGTATCGAGGGCAAGGACCCGGTCCTGGGCGGTCGGCCCGATCACGAGGCGAATGGTGCAAAAAAGCATCGATAAGATGACGCAGACGGAGACGAAACCAATCGCGAATTCGAGCAGTGCGACCATAGATGAATATCCTATTCGAAGATCTCGATCAGCGGTTGCTCGTAGCGCCCCTTGATCGTGTCGACCCACCATTGGGCATCGTGCAGGTCAAAGACATGAAGCGCAAGCTCATGACGGTCGCCCAGTATTTCGACCCATACCGTCCCGGGTGTCAGATTGATGAGGCCGGCGAGGACGGCGAGCCCGTAGGGGTCCCGCAAGTCGATGGGTATGCGGATGAACTGGGAATTGATGCTTTCGGCCTTGACAAAGAGAATGATACGGCCGACGTTGAAGCATGAGCGCACGATTTCGACCGAGGCCATGGCGAGCAGCCGGAAAATGGTGAGAGGCCGGCGCAGGCGCGGGTAACCAAGTGGCTGCAAGGGTTGGGCGATAAGCGGCACAATGACTGCGAGACAGACGCCGAGCAGAATCTCTGCCGGGTCGATCGTCTGGTTGATAAGCAGCCAGAACAGCAGCAGCAGGACGGAAACGAACGGAAAAGGCAACCAGCGCTTCATTATCTGCCTCAGGGAGAAAGGGGGTTAGGGACCACTGGCTCCTCCAGCACGCGTTCAATGTACTGGGCCGGCCGTTGCAGACCGTCTGCAGTACGGTGGAGATATTCGAAGACCGGCCCGGCCTGGACGACGAAGCCGCCGGAAAACAGGAGCAGCAGCCCGATCGGAGCCACCTCGGTTACATGCAGCGGCGGCGGTTTCAGGACGCCCGCGGCCCAGAAGGTGCGAACCCCGAAGCGCAGGAGGGAGATGATCGCAGCGAGTCCGGAAACCAGGATCAGCGCGATAAGCGTCATGGCCCCGGGGCTCACCGTCTGGCCCGGGCCAGGATGAAGCAAACCATGCAGGATTGAGAATTTGGCGACGAAGCCATTGAGGGGCGGCAAGCCCGCGATGATCAATGCGCAGGCGATAAACGCCAGCCCGAGGAAGGCGAGGGTGGCGGGAATCCCTTCTCCCACCGGCTGCTCCGGCCGCTCATCGATGGCGAAAGCTTCCATCGTCAGCGCCAGCATGGCAGCTCCTGGCCGGTTGATGCGCTCGACCAACTCGATGAGCAGCATGAAGGCGGCAATGGCGAGTGTCGACCCGAGCATGTAGAAAAGCGCCGCAGGAACCAGTGACGATTGGCCGAAACCGATAATTGCGAGCAGGATGCCTGACGAGACCATGGCCGCGTAGGCCGCCTGGCGCGCCGGTGCCTCGCTCGCCAGCATGCCAACGGCAGCGAAAGCGATGGTCGCCAAGCCGCCCCACAGCAGGGCATCGAAGCCGGCGGCGCCGGGGGGCTCGTTGGCGAAGATGAGAAGCCACAGGCGTAACACGATGTAGATACCGACTTTGGTCAGCAGGACGAACATCGCAGCGACCGGAGGCGAGGCGGCAGCATAGGTTGCGGGCAACCAGAAACCGAGGGGCCACATCGCGCTCTTGGCCAGGAATGCGAGCGCGAGCACGGTCATCCCGATCTGCGCCAAGGTGAGGCCATCCCCGCTGATGTGGCTGAGACGTCTGGCCAGGTCGGCCATGTTGAGGGTACCGGTGGCAGCGTAGATGAGCGCAACGCCGATCAGGAAAAGCAGCGAGGCGGCGAGGTTCACCGCGATATAGTGCAGACTGGCGCGGAGACGGGCCGGGTTGTAGCCATGCAGGAGCAGGCCGTATGAGGCGGCGAGCATGACTTCGAAAAAGACGAAGAGGTTGAACAGATCGTGCGTCAGGAAGGCACCATTCAGGCCCATGAGCAGGAACTGGAAGAGGGAATGGAAATGCACGCCGATACGGCTCCAACTGCGCATCGAATAGCAGAGCACGGCGCCTGCAAGTAGCGCAGTGAAGAGCAGCATCAATGTCGACAAGCGATCTGCCAGGAAGACGATGCCGAACGGTGCCACCCAGTTCGCCATCAGGTATACCCCGATCCCGTCCGGCCAGCCCTCGTCGGTCAGCCAGACCAGGGTGATGGCCGTTACCAGCAGGCCGAGCACCGACGCCAGATTGACGATGAACTTGAGCTGATGGCGTTTCTCGTTGACCGGGATCAGCAGCGCCCCGCAGAGCAGCGGCAAAACAACCGGTACAAGAATCAGGTGTTGGGTCCAGCCAAGACTCATTGCTCGGGCTCCTCACCATCAACGTGGTCAGTGCCGGTAATGCCACGGGCGCCGATCATCAGCACGAGATAGAGCGCGGTGGTGGCGAAGCCAATGACGATTGCAGTCAGCACCAGGGCTTGCGGCAGCGGATCGGCGTAAGCAACGGGGTCGGGGGCGCCCGGTCCGAGCGTGAGGGGCGGACGGTTTATCCACAGGCGGCCCATAATGAAAATGAACAGGTTGACTGCATAAGACATGAGCATGAATCCCATGATCACCTGGAAGGTGCGTGGGCGCAGGATCAACCAGATACCGGAGCCGAAAAGCACGCCGATGGCGAGGGCGATGACCATCTCCATCAGACAATCTCCCGCGTCGGCATATGGCTGGGGTTGTGGCTGACCGCGCTCGGCACGCGGTGGCTTCGGATCGATTGGTGGGCGAGCGCCATGAGGATCAGCATGGTCGAGCCGACGACCACGGCGAATACTCCGACGTCAAATGCCAGCGCGCTCGGCAAGTGGAGCTCGCCGAGCAGGGGCAGGGAGAGGTGCAGCGTATGGCTGGTCAGGAAAGGATAGCCGAAGAACCACGCGCCGAGGCCTGTCCCACAGGCGATTAGCAGCCCATACGAGAGCCAGCGGTGGGGGCGCATTCGCAAGTGTGATTCAATCCAGGAGGTCCCAGCCAGCATGTACTGGCAGATGATGGCCACCGAGAAGATCAAGGCAGCGACGAATCCACCGCCTGGCAGGTTGTGTCCGCGCAAGAAGAAATAGGCCGCGATGATGCCCATGAAGGGCAGCAGTAGCCGGAGGTATACCACCGGGATCATCAGGTGGCCGCTTTCGGCCTGCTCACTCGGCGGCTGCCGAACTGCCGGGTCGATGTCGCTCGTCTGCTGAGCCGGGATCGCAATGCTCTCGGGGGCCGGGCGAAAGCGGCGCAGCAACGCATAGACGGTCAAGGCGACGATGGCAAGGACGGTAATCTCCCCGAGGGTATCGAAGCCGCGAAAGTCGACAAGCAATACATTGACGACGTTGCTGCCGCCTCCTTCGGACAGGGCGCGCATGAGGAAGAAGTCGCCGAGGCTCGACGGTGCGGGGAGCACCAGCGCAGCATAGCTAAGGGCTGCCATTCCGGTGCCGCCGGCAGCAACGATGAACAAGTCGCGGGATCGGCGGAACCAGACTCGGCGCGGCACGGTCAGCGACCGCTCGCGCGGCGGTAGCCAACGCAGGCCGAGCAGGAGCAGAACCGTAGTGACCGTCTCGACCATCAGTTGTGTCAGTGCAAGGTCGGGAGCCGACAGCCACAGAAAGGTCAGGCTCGTGACGAGTCCGGTGCCGCCGACGAGAATCAACGCGGCGAGGCGGTGGTACTTCGCCTGCCAGGCGGCGGCTATGGCGCAGGCACAGCCGATCAGCCACATGAGGGCGAACAACGGGTCGACCGATGATGGCGTTGATAAAGGAGGCCAGGCGGGCAAGGACCCTACCATGAACAACGGGGCGCCAATCAGCGCCAGCATCAGCCAGAGGAGTTGCGTCTGCAGCCGCTGCGTGCCGATGGCGCGCAACATCCTGGAGGCGGCCTGACTCAGTCGCAGCAGCGAACTCTCAAAAATCTGTGCGCCGCTGAGCCGATGCAGCAACGGAACGCGTTCACGTCCGGCGACACCGTAGGTACGCCTCAGGATGGCGAAGAGGGCAATACCGCCAGCGAGAGCAAGGATGCTCAGAAAAAGTGGCAAGTTGAAGCCATGCCAGATGGCAAGGCTATACAACGGCGTCTGCTCTCCCAGCACGGCAAATACTGCGTTATGGAGCAGTGGGGCGACACTCAGGGTTGGTGCGATACCGACAATCAGGCAGAGCAGCACCAGAAGCTCGATGGGAAAGCGCATCCAGTGCGGCGGCTCGTGAGGTTTTTTGGGTAGGTCGGTGGGCAACTTGCCAAAGAAGACGCTGATGAAGCGCAACGAATAGGTGACGCTAAACATACTCGCCGCCACAGCGGCGATGGACATCCACCATTCCTCGTCGCCGCCGATGAGCGCCGTTTCCGCGAAGAACATTTCCTTGGAAAGGAAGCCATTGAGCAGTGGCACGCCGGCCATTGAAGCGGTAGCTACGATGGCCAATGACCCGGTTACCGGCAGCGCCCGGCGCAGCCCGCCCAGGACACGCATATCACGGGTTCCGGTCTCGTGATCGATAATGCCCGCCGCCATGAACAGCGAAGCCTTGAAGGTCGCATGGTTGAGGGTGTGGAAAATGGCTGCAACGATGCTGAGTGGCGTCCCAATGCCTAATAGGACGGTGATCAGGCCGAGGTGGCTGATGGTCGAATAGGCGAGCAAGCCTTTGAGGTCATGCTGAAAAATTGCGGCAAAGGCGCCGATGAGCAGCGTACAGATTCCGGCGCCCCCGATCAGCCACATCCATTCCGAAGTGCCGGAAAGGACCGGCCACAGACGCATCAGCAGGAAAATGCCGGCCTTCACCATGGTCGCAGAATGCAGGTAAGCCGAAACCGGGGTGGGCGCAGCCATTGCATGCGGCAGCCAGAAGTGGAACGGGAATTGTGCGCTCTTCGTCAGGGCGCCGAGTGCGATAAGCAGAAGCGTCGGGAAGTACCAGGGGTGGGTCCGCACGATATCGCCTCGTGCCAGCACGACATCGAGGTCGTAGCTCCCGGTGATATGGCCGAGAAGCAGGATTCCGGCAAGCAGACAAAGTCCGCCAGACGCCGTAATAATGAACGCCATGCGCGCCCCGCGCCGCGCATCGATCCTGTGTTGCCAATAGCCGATAAGGAGAAAGGACGTGAGGCTGGTCATCTCCCAGAACAAAACGAGTTGGATGAGGTTGCCCGAGAGCACGACACCCAGCATCGACCCCATGAAGGCAAGCAGGAATGAAAAGAAGCGCGGCACCGGGTCAGCCGCCGACATGTAGTAGCGGGCATAGAGTACAACCAAGAGGCCTATGCCCAATATGAGTGCTGTGAACAGCCAACTCAGGCCGTCCATGCGCAGGACGAAATTAACGCCGTAAGCAGGCAACCAAGGGGCCTCGTAGCGCAGAACGCTACCTGCTTCGACCGTTGTGTAAAGGAAAAATGTGACGAGCAGCCCAGCCAAAGTAACGCAGCCAGCTAGCCAGGCTTCCCCGTTGCGCGCATTGACCGGCATCATGCCGGCAATCGCGCTGCCGATAAAAGGCAAAGCAATGAGAAGTAGCAGCATTGGATCAGGCATATTCGGTGGAAACCATCAGGCTATGATTGTGGGTTCCAGCCTAACAGGAGACGCGGCTGTTTGCTCTGCATGGCATCGTTGCGCGCATGCGTCAGGTTGAGGGGATTTTCACCTATCAATCCAAACCTCCGCAATTGGCTTTAGCCGTAAGGGTCTCACAGATATGCCGGCCTGAATTTTCAATTATTGACGAACAATCGATAGGCTTATGATAATCCAGGCATCCGTGGGGGAGAGAGTCCAGATTTCCAGACTCCGCCGAACGCGCAAACTCCCATAATCGCTCAGGCATGCCGAACCGCAGGCATGATTCGCCGGCTGGAGAGAAGTGCCAAGCGACTTGGCGCTTGGCAACTCACCGAAGGGGCAGGCTCTTATTGGGCTGAAACTCTCAGGTAAAAAGACATTGGCAGAGGCGTCACAGAAGCACTCAAGTCGAGTCTTCTGCTCTTTGACGGAGCCCTCCCCGATGTCAGAAAGTCTTGCCCGCATTTTTCAGCCCCTCGCTAGCCTGCAATTCCACTTGTTACTGGCTTGAGGATAAATAAGTGAATACTTATATTAACCCTCTCGTCTTTGAGGAAACAGATACGGCAAGTAAGCTCCCAGCGGAAAACGGCGTATTATTACATTCGTTATAACAATCTTGGAGGCCGCCATGTTCGCACTCAAACTGACCCAGATCGGCAATTCGGTGGGTGTCGTGCTGCCCAAGGAACTGTTGGCCAAGCTGCATGTAGAAAAAGGCGACACGGTGTATGCAACGGAGTCGCCGGATGGCGTCCGCCTGACCCCCTTCGACCCGGCCTTCGAAAAGCAGATGGAAGCCGCCCGCAAAATCATGAAAGCGCGCCGCAACGTGCTGCATGAGCTAGCCAAATGAGTCGATGGACGTGGATTGAAGAATCCGTCGTCTGGGCAGTCCACGAAGCGCAACTGGCCGAGCATGGCGGTTTGGCCGGCGTACGCGATGCCGATTTGCTGGCTTCGGCGCTGGCGCGTCCGCTCAACCAGGCGGCCTATGGCGAGCCGGATGCTGCGACACTGGCCGCTGCCTACGGCTTCGGCATTGCACGCAACCGCCCGTTCATCGATGGCAACAAGCGCACCGCCTTCGTCTGCTGCGAACTGTTTCTCGTGCTCAACGGCTATCTGCTGCTGGCTGAAGACGCCATCTGCGTCAGCACCATGCTGGCGCTGGCCGCCGGGGAGTTGTCCGAACCCGAATTCGCCGACAGGCTGCGCACCCATTCCGCCCCTGCCTGAACCATGAACATCGACGGCATCCCCACCCGTACCCTGCGCGCCCACCCGGAACAGCGCGCCTTCTCCATCATCGACCAGACCCGGCTGCCGCACGCGCTGCACTGGGTGCGGGTGACGACGCTCGAAGAAGCCGCGCACGCCATCCGCGCCATGCAGGTGCGCGGCGCGCCGCTGATCGGCGTCACCGCGGCCTACGGGCTGGCGCTGGCGCTCGCCGACGACGCTTCCGATACCCGCCTGGCTGGCGCTGCCGCCCTGTTGCGGTCGACGCGCCCGACGGCCGTGAATCTGCACTGGGCGCTGGCGCGGATGGAAAACGTACTTGCCCGACTGCCTCCGGAGCAGCGCTGCGCCGCCGCCTGGCTGGAAGCCGCCACCATCGCCGACGAAGACGTCGCGCAGAATGCGGCCATCGGTCGCCACGGCCTTGGGCTGTTGCGCCAGATCGCCCGCCGCCAGGGCACGACGCTGAACATCATGACTCACTGCAACGCCGGCTGGCTGGCGACCGTCGACTGGGGCACCGCCCTGTCGCCGGTCTACGCTGCCCACGACGCCGGGCTACCGGTGCATGTCTGGGTGTCCGAAACCCGGCCGCGCAACCAGGGCCTGCTGACGGCCTGGGAACTGGCGCAGCACGGCGTGCCGCACACGGTCATCGCCGACAACGCGGCCGGCATCCTGCTGCGCGAGGGCAAGGTCGACGCGGTGATCGTCGGCGCCGACCGCATCGCCGCCAACGGCGACGTCGCCAACAAGGTCGGCACCTATCTCAAGGCGCTGGCCGGTGCCGACAACGGCATTCCGTTCTACGTCGCCGCGCCACGCTCGACGCTCGATTTCGCCTGCCCGGACGGCGCCGCAATCCCCATCGAGGAACGCGACGGCGACGAATTCCGCCTCGTTCACGGCCTGGACGCCCGCGGCGTTCCGTCGGCGCTGCACCAGTTGCCGGCCGCCGCGGCTGTCGCCAACCCGGCCTTCGACGTCACCCCGGCGCGGCTGGTCACCGCCATCATCAGCGAGCGCGGCGTCTGCCCGGCCAGCCGCGACGGATTGCTGGCGCTCTACCCGGAAGAAAGCCGTGGCTGACCCGCGCAACGAACTGATCGCCACTGCCCGCGCCATGCAACCGGCCGGCCTCAACCGCGGCACCGCGGGCAACGTCAGCGTACGCTGCGGCGCCGGCTTCTACATCACGCCGACCGGCATGCCCTACGAGGCGCTGGCTGCCGCCGACATTCCGCTGCTGGCGCTTGACGGTACTCACCAAGGACAGCGCAAACCGTCCTCCGAATGGCGCTTCCACCGCGATCTCTACGCCGCCCGCCCGGAAGTCGGCGCCGTGCTGCACGCGCACTCGCCGTTCGCCGTCAGCCTCGCCTGCCTGCGCCGCGACATTCCGCCCTTCCATTACATGATCGCCCGCTTCGGCGGCGACACCATCCGCTGTGCCGACTACGCCATTTTTGGCTCTCCTGAACTGTCGACCGCAGCAATGCATGCCATGGAAGGCCGAACGGGCTGCCTGCTCGCCAACCACGGCCTGCTGGTCGCCGGCCGCGACCTCGCCGAAGCGCTGGCGCTGGCCGTCGAATTCGAAGAATTGTGCGAACAATACTGGCGCGCCTGCCAGCTCGGGCAGCCGGTTCTACTGACGCCGGAAGAGATGCGGGCGGTGCAGGAAAAATTCGCCGGATACGGCCAGCAGTAAGCCGTTCCGGCCGAAACGGCGGGCTTGTGGCAAAATGACGTCAGCCTCCCGTCAGACTGTGTCATGCCCGAGAAAAAAATCCGCTACGGCCAGTACCTCGGTGCCATCCGTCGCCACCACCGGCAAGTCAGCTACAACGATGTCATCGCCGCCGAACGCGCGCTGCCAGCCCGCCGCGACAAGCTGCGTCTGGTCGACCTGCATCGCCTGCTGACCCCTTACGTCACCGTACGTTTCGCCGAGCAGATGCGGGCGGTGATTCCGCTGGCGCTGATGCTGGTCGGTTTCCAGGCGCTGGCCCTGCGCACGACACCGGCCGAGGCGGAAACTATCGCCCTCGGCATCTGCGCGGTGATGCTCGGACTGATGCTGTTCATGGAAGGCGTCAAGCTGGGCCTGATGCCCTTCGCCGAAAACATTGGCTTCCTGATGCCCGGCCGCTCGAACCCGGTGACCATCCTGACTTTCGGCGCCCTGCTCGGCACCGCCGCCACCTTCGCCGAACCGGCGATCGGCGTGCTGCAGACGGCGGGCGGCAGCGTCTCGGCGGAACGTGCCGGCCTGCTCAAGGCCCTGCTCGGCCCGTGGTCCGGCGCGCTGGTGCTGGCGGTTGCCGCGGGCGTCGGCAGCGCTGTCACGCTTGGCCTGCTGCGCCTGATGTTCGGCTGGCGCATGAAGACTCTGATAATGATCATCGTCCCGGCCTGCCTCGGCATCACCGCCTATGCCGCCAGCCAGCCCGGACTCAACCGCGTGCTGGGCCTCGCCTGGGACTGCGGCGGCATCACCACCGGGCCGGTAACCGTGCCGCTGGTGCTCGCCCTCGGCATCGGCGTCGCCGCCTCGGCCGGGCGTGGCGACAACCCGCTTTCCGGGTTCGGCATCGTCACGCTGGCCTCGCTGTTTCCGGTCATTTTCGTGCTCGGCACGGCCATCCATTTTTCTGGCCAGGGCCTGCCGCTGCCGCTCGACGCGACCGGCAGCGCCGACTGGTACCGGAAAACGCCGGTCGCCGAAATGCTCGGCGCGCTACGCGCCATCCTGCCGCTGGTCCTGCTGCTCTTCGTCGTCCAGCGCTTCCTGCTGAAAACGCCGATCAAGCGGCGCGACCTCTTCGTCTATGGCATCAGCGTCGCCGTTCTCGGCATGATGGCGTTCAATCTCGGGTTGACCGCCGGTCTCGTCGAACTCGGCAACCAGGCCGGCAACAATGTGCCGTGGGCCTTCGCGCCCCGCCGCGGCAGCGGGGCGCCGGCGCTTTACCCGCGCCTGCTCGGACTGTCGCTGACGATGATCTTCGCCTTCTGCATCGGCTACGGCGCAACCGTCGCCGAACCGGCGCTCAACGCCATGGGCATGACCGTCGAGAACCTGAGCGATGGCGCCTTCAAGAAGCGCCTGCTGATCCATGCCGTCGCCTTCGGCGTCGGCCTCGGCGCGGCAGTTGGCGTCGCCCGCATCCTCTTCGATCTGCCGCTGGCCTGGCTGCTGGTCGGCACCTACGCCATTGCGCTGGTGCTGACGGTCTTTTCGCGCGAGGAATTCGTCAGCCTGGCGTGGGACAGCGCCGGCGTCACCACCGGCCCGGTCACCGTGCCGCTGCTGCTGGCCCTCGGCATCGGGCTGGGCGAAGCGGTCGGCGCGCCGGAAGGCTTCGGCATCCTCGCCCTGTGTTCGGCAGGGCCGATCCTCAGCGTGCTCGCCGCCGGTCTGTGGATCGACTGGCGCAACCGTATTTCGCACCGCAATGCAGCAAGGAGAAAACCATGACTCAGAGCGAAATGATCGTCCTCACCGACGCAGTGCTGATCACCGCGATCGTCCAGCGCGGCATCGCCGACATGGTCGTGCAGGTGGCGCAGGACGCAGGCGCCCAGGGCGCCACCATCTTTCACGCGCACGGCACCGGCGTCCGCCAGAAGCGCCTCGGCATCCTCGGCCTGACGATCAATGCCGAGAAGGAGGTGGTCTATATCGTCGTCCCTTCCGACCAGGCCGACAGCATTTTCGAGCGCATCTTCGTCACCGCCAAGATCGACACGCCGGGCATGGGCATCCTGTGGATGACGCCGCTGGAAAAGATGGCGACCTACGTGCCGCACGAAGTCGCCGCCCGCTTCGGCCTGCACGCCGAGCCAAAGAAGTGAGCCGGCGATGAGCGTTCTCGCCCACATCGGCCGCGAGCTCGAGAAGAAGCTGATCACCGCCATCCTGCCGCCGGGCATGGGCCGCAAGCTGGTCACGGCGCTGGCCGAAATGCCGGGCGTGCTGTCGATCTCGCACCACCATGCGCGCGGCGTCGGCAACCGGCGGCTCAAGACCGGCCAGCTCTTTTCCGGCGAGCAGGACGTGCTGATCGTGCTGGCCGAGGCGACGCAGGCCGACACCATCTTCGCCCGCATCTACCGCGACGGACGCATCGGCGAACCCGGCTCGGGGATGGTTTTCAGCGAAAAGGTCTTGCGCGGACACCCGATGATGCCGGTAGACTGGACGGACTGGTAAAAGGGGAGAGCCACCATGAAAGGACGCACAACAGTCCGCAGTTGCACGTGGGCCGTCATTTTCGGCCTTTTCTGGCCGTTGACCGCAGCAACCGCCCAGGAAGTGCGGGCGCTGAGCGCGGGGCAGACCATCTACCTGCCGATCTACTCGCACATGCTCTACGGCAACCTGGGCAAGAGCGGCAAGGCGTCGCAAGTGCTGCTCTCGGCGCTGGTCAGCATCCGCAACACCGACGGCCGGCGCCCACTACGCATTCTCTCGGCACGCTACTACGACACTCACGGCAAGCTGCTCGGCGAGCGCACGCCGACGCCGGTCGTCATCCCGCCCTTGGGCACGCTTGAACTGTTCGTCGAACTCAACGATGCCACGGGCGGCTCCGGCGCCAATTTCATCGTCAAGTGGGATGCCGAGGCGCCGGTCAATCCGCCGCTGATCGAAGCCCTGCACGCCAACATGGACGGCGGCAAGGCGGTCATCTTCATGACCCAGTCGGTGCCGATCAACGACCCCGCCACCCCGCCCGCACGGTGATCAATACCTCGCAGATCGGCTACATCGTCCGCCTGTTGTGGCTGGCGCTCGGCGGGCTGGTGGCCGTGCACATCTTCGGCACCATCGGCTACATGCTGCTGACCGAAGGCAAGTACTCGTGGTTCGACGCCTTCTACATGACCTTCATCACCGTCGCCACCATCGGCTTCGGCGAAATCATCGACATGTCGAGCAACCAGCCGGCGCGCGTCCTGACGGTCGTCATCGGCATCCTCGGCGCCGGCAACCTGTCGATGCTGTTCTCGATCGTGACGGTCGCCCTTCTCGAAACCGATCTAAATGGAAGCCTGCGGAGACGACGCATGGAAAAGGCAATCACCAAGCTCAAGAGCCACTACATCCTGTGCGGCTTTGGCCGCGTCGGGCGCAACATCGCGCACGAACTGGAAGCCACCAACCGCCATTTCGTCGCCATCGACGAGGAACGCGACAAACTGCAGGACTACCGCGACAAGAACCCCGGCATGCTCTACCTGCACGGTGACGCCAGCGACGACGACATGCTGCTGGCCGCCGGTCTCGAAGATGCCAGGGGACTCTTCGCAATTACCGAGGACGACTCGCGCAACCTGATGATCATCATCACCGCCAAGCAGCTCAAGCCGACCATCCGCGTCGTCGCCCGCTGCCAGGAAACGCGCAACAGCGAGAAGATGCGCAAGGCCGGCGCCGACGCCATCGTCTCGCCCGACTTCACCGGCGGCATGCGCATCGCCTCGGCGATGATCCGCCCGCACGTCGTTTCCTTCCTCGACGAGATGCTGAAGTCGGAGAAGAACCTGCGCATCGAGGAAATCCCGATCCCGGCCGGCTTCATCCCCAAGCCGATCGGCTCGCTCAAGCTGCGCAGCGCCAACTACGTGCTGCTCGCTGCCCGCGAGCGCAACGGCAGCTGGCAGTTCAACCCGGACAAGGAATTCCTGCTCAAGCCCGGCTTCACGCTGATCGCCATGGCCAGCGCCCTTGGCCGCCAGGAAATCGAGGCCCTGCTGATCGACATGCTGGGCTGAGGCAATGCGTGAAAATCGAGGTTTGATCGGACGCTGATGAGCAGACAGGAGGTCCGGGTTCAGCCAAGAGTGGTAATTCGACGTACCGAAAAACCAACCATCTGAACGGCCGCTCCGCTCTGAAACCTATCGGGCAGTCTACGCGTTCAACTCGGCCAGTCCGGACATTCGTTTGCATGCCAGTCTGGGTCGGCAATGCGCCGGTTACCAGCCGGTCGGCAGGGAGATGCGGGGAACGGCAGCTTACCTGACAACCGTATTGAAACAGTCGCGAGCGCGCTGAAATCGAGTGCAGGTACAAACACGGATGCCCTCATCGTCATCAATGCTGATGCCAAGGCATCGCATCAAAGTGTTATCGACGTAATGCATGCAGCTCAATCGGCTGAGTTTGCCCGTATTTCGTTCTCCATTCAAAGCGGAGTTCGGTAAGCAAATAGCCTATCAAGGCTCACGAATTTCCACCTTTTTCCGGCAACGCAATTGCTCGGTCAATAGCTTTCCAAACTTGCTCAAGCAACGCCAGTGTTGCAGGTGTGATTTCTCCGGGACGAGTTGCGTAAAGGGCGATAACCAGGCGTTTATCAAAGTCGATATACAGACTGGTCCCATGCGCACCGATCAGCGCTACCCTATTTTGCGCCCCACCCAAGTGCACAAACCCGTAGCGTTGCTCGCTGCCCTTGACCAGCCCCTTGATTTCCGTAGAACGTATGCCCGATGAAGCAACCAGAGTCTCGATGAACCAGCCGGGAATCTTGGCGCGGCTGCGACTGCTGCGTGCCTCGACAAGTAATTGACCCAGTTTCGCAAAATCCCGCAAAGACAAACCTAGTCCGGACGCCAATTCGATCCCTTGCGAGTCGCTGACCCAGAGTACGGGGTGCTCCGGGTTGGTTCGGCTCAACAAATGTTCGCAGAACAGTCGGGCTAGTGGCATGGCGTTACTTTCTGCCAATGTCCAGGCCAACAAGTCGTCATCCGGTGACATGCCAAATACTGGGACCTCCCGCTCAGTCAAAGGTTTGTTCCAGCGCCCTGATTGAGACAGCCAGGTACGGATGCTGTTACCTGCCTGATTCGATATCCAACCACTTGCCAGGCGCCAAGCATCAAGCTCCTCCGGTATCCAAGCGTGACGCTCCTCGTTATCCAGCAGACGCTGTATCGACATTTTGCGCAGACCGGTTGAGGCAGCCAAGTTGGGGAGATAACGAATGACGGACTTGTCGGGGGCAAGTTTGCCCTGACTGACACTCATTGCTCCAAGGAGATTGAGTAACGGACGAGTTGCCTCCAGCAAGAGTCTAGGTCTGTCAGGCGTCAGCCCATTACGGTAGCGTTCTGTAACGACACGACCGTTGCGCAGGACGACGAGACCGTCAGCATAGAGACGACTATCGAGCAGAAATCCAAGGTCGCGCCGGCTGCCATCAAGGGGATCGATAATCTGAAAATTATCAATCGGGCGATGCTTTATAGCAACGGCTTGCCCATTACTCGCAGGAGCCAGACGCCAAGTGGGCATGAATACTTCGGCGGCCTGCAAACTCAGGCGCTGGTTATCAATGGCCAGCCAGTTACTCTTGTCGATCCAGGGCCCAAGTTTTTGCGCGCCGACCGGCACCTGCTCAAATTGACAGGTCGAGTTCGCCGCCAATGTGCCCGTGGTAACGAACAGTGACAACAAGGCTGCAGACAACCGGCGGATCATCGTGTCTTCTCCTGGATTTGATTGTTTTTGCCCATCAGCCGTTCGCTGGCATCGCGAACCACATCGTTCAGATTGCCATGCTGCTTTTCTCTGGCTCGGAGCCAGGCTGCATCGCCCGTATTCTCGGCGACCGCCTGCTTGAGCGGGCTCAGCCAGTGTGCGCAGTCCAATTCCCGGGCGTCCTCCGAAACCTCTTTCAGCAAGTTGGCCAGGGTTTGCTTCAATGGGATTTGGCATAGGTCCACCGGATCGGAAATCATCGCCTCCAGGCCATAGCGACAGGCCTGGAATTTGTTGTAACGGGCAACATGGGCCTGTTTGGCGGCATGTAGTGGCGGACGGGTGCGCAACAGCCAGCGCGAAAGGGATTGGGCCAAGGCAGCCAGCGAGGTCGCCTGTTCGATGGTCAGCGGCGTATCGCAGACACGTAGTTCAACTGTGCCGAATTCCGGTTTCGGGCGGACATCCCAATACAGATCCTTGATGCCCTGCGCGATGCCGCACGCTTGCAGGAAGGCAAAGTGTTCAGTGAATTCCTGCCAACTGCCGAGCGGCGGGCACTGTCCACTCAGCGGAAAGGCTGAAACAGCGTTTAGCCGGGCCGACTGGTAAAAGCTGTCCACGCCATCGACAAAGGGGGAGGAGGCAGACAAGGCGATGAAGGCTGGCACATAGACGCCGAGTGCCTGAGTCAACCAGATGGCGTCATCGGCCGAAGTGCACCCGACATGGATGTGCTGGCCGAATACGGTAAATTGCTTGGCCAGATAACCATAGCGCTGGTAAAGCTCGTTGAAGCGGTCGCCGGGACAAATGCGCCGTTCCGGCCAATGATGGAAAGGGTGCGTGCCGCCACCACAGACGCCGATGTTGTTCCGCTCGCAATGCTCGCGCAGGGTGTCGCGCAGGCCACCGAGGTCGGCGGCAATGCCATCGACGGTCGGCCGCGCCAGTGTGCTGATTTCGATCATGCTTTCGGTGATTTCCAGCTTGATCTCGCCGAAACGTTCGTCGTAATCGAGGCTGCCGAGCAGGTCGGTCGCGCCCCGCGTCAGGTCGAAATCCCGCTTCGAGACTAGTTGCAGTTCGAGTTCGACACCGAGGGAAAATGCGGCGCTGTCCTTGAAGTCGCCCAATGGTTTGGTGGTCATGCGATACCTCCTCGACTGCGGTCGCCGCTCTCGCACTCGCCCGACCTCTGCAGCGCCAATCGGCACAGGGCGGGGCCGACGAGTTCCATCATGGCTGCCGCGAACAGGGGCAAGGTCAGGGCCGAACGCCCGACTTCCGGATAAAGACTGGCGATTTCATAGGCCATGAATACGGCCGTGGCAGACAGTGGCTGGATACCTATTCCGACCAGCAGGCGTTTGGGCAAAGGCAAGCTGCCTCCCGACCAAGCCATCGCCCCGGCTTTGGCCGCAGCGCGCACCAGCAGCAATCCGAGCGCCTGCAGTCCGGCCAGCCAGGTAAAATCCTGCCAGGGCAAGGAAGCGCCGACGATGACAAAAAGTACGATGGCGAGTAGCCAATGCCCCTCGGGCAACTCGGTGTAACGCAAGGTTTGTTGCCGGTCACGGGAAGCCAGCAGAACGCCCATCAGGAAGAGGGTCAAAAAGACCGGCACGGCGAGCATGCGCGCGATGCCAACGGCCAGCAGGGCGCAGGCAACCAATACAAAAACCTGTGCCAAAGAACGCTTGGGTAAAGTCTTGGCGATACCCAGCGCCAGCCAGGTTCCAATACCGCCAACCAGCAATGCGCCAGCGACCACCCATAGCGGATGCACAATGGCATTCAGCCAGTCCTCACTCAGTTCAGCATGAACGATGCCGAGCACGAAAGCGAAGGCGACAAAGGAAGCGGCGGAACCAATGGCTGTATGCAGGATGATGCGTTCGGTCACCAGTCCCTGCGCCCTGGCTTCCTCGATGGTCAGCAGGACAACAGCCGGGGCTGAGGCCATGGTCACGGCCGCAGTGGCAGCCGCCCAGGCAGGGGTCAGACCGACCAGCCAGAGGGCAAAAACAAAAATCAGGGCAAACGATAGCGTGATGTCAGCGAAGGTGCTGCGCAACAATTCCGGGGTTCGGCGGAGCCAACTCAAATCGAGACGCCGCCCTACCTCCATCATCAGCAAACCGAGCGCCGCATCGGCAATTGGTCGCGCCTGCGCCAGTGCCTCGATGCTGATCCAGCCGAGCAATGAAGGACCAAACAAGATGCCAGCCAGCACATAACCGATTACTTTCGGCCACCTGACATGGGCGTGCAACCACTCTCCGATGAGCAGGCCGACGACCAGCAGCAGGCTGAACAGGGCCAGCGAATCGATGCTCTCAGGAAACGGGGGCAGGAAAAACAGGCGTTCGAGTAAGCTTTCCCAGATGGCACGTAATGGCGAAGTAATCCTGTCGATCATGCCAAGTGCTTTGCTGCGGTGAACTGCACAAAAGAATCAAAAATCACCATCGCCGCCCTCGCGCCGCACTCAGAAACTCGTCAAGAATTGGATTGCAGTTCAGCAAATCAGGGTTGCCGGGCGGGTGAAACTCAGGATGCCATTGCAGCCCCAGCACATAAGGCTTCCCCTCAAGGCGGATGGCTTCAATCAAGCCATCCTCTGCGCTACGAGCTTCGACACGCAGACCCTTGCCCAGGACTTTGATGGCCTGGTGGTGAATCGAAATCACCTTTCCGCCGCCCAACTCGGGGTACAGCTTGCTCAGTCCGCTGCCGGCTTCCCACGTGATGTTATGGGCGTGCCTGTCGTAATCATCGTGCACATGAACTTCCGGCTGTTCGTACTGTGTAGCGATGTCTTGATACAAGGTGCCGCCGAGCGCGACATTGATCAGTTGGGCACCCCGGCAGATACCAAGCACCGGTCTACCGGCTTCCATGAATTCGTGAAGCAATTCCATTTCATAGGCATCGCGCAGACGATCACCCGCCCACTCCGCTTGCAGTGCATGCTCGCCATAGCATTGCGGGCTGATATCAGCACCGCCCTGCAAAACCAGCCCATCCAGATACTGTGGATAGTCGGAAAGGCGGATGCTGCTGCGGTGCACGATGCCGTCGCCGCTAACCGAGGGGATCATGAAAACCATAACTTCCCGGGACATGACCCAATGTGCCACCGATTGCTCTAGGTATTGCAGTGACTTCGATTGAAGCCCGGTAGCCCCCGGTTGCGGATGATAAATTCGGGCCGAAAGCCCGATACGCAATGGGCGTCTGCTCATAATTTGCCTCCATTTTTTTCTGCCGGCACACCTGTGTTGGTAGAGGAGCGAAGTCGAGTCGCCTCGCCGAATCCCTTGATCGCCGTCTGTGTCGCCAATGGGCCCAACAATTGCATTAGTAGGATAGTTGCCATCAGCATACCAACCAGCTTGGCATCCATGCCGCTATAGAGCGTCTGGGTGTTGACCAGAAGCACCAGCGCGATACTCGACATCGGTTGTAATCCGATACCCAGAAAAAAGCTCTCACGGGCTGTCAGACCAACGCTTTTGCGCGAAATCAGTGTGGCCAGCATTTGCCCGATTAATCGAACGACTGCGATCAAAATCGCTTCCTGCCAATAGTCACGAAGATAGGCAATATCCAGTGCTGCTCCAGCGAGTACGAAAGTAATGACCAGAAATACACGGGCGTCACTGGCAATTCGAATGGCAATGACCTTACGATCACGGTCGATAGTGCTAACCAGAATGCCAAAAATCAGCATGGGCAGAAATACCGAGACATCCAAATAAATCGCAGTACCGACACCAAGCACGATGGTGCCAAGAATCAAAAGATGCTGGTGTTCAGCCTGCCTTTCCAATCTGTCTGCCCCCATGAGAACCAATCCGGCACAGGCCCCGCCCAGAACTATCGAGCCGATGATGCTTCCCAGCGCACTGCTTACGCGGGCGAATCCACTCATCGGCTCACTGTCAATCAAGAACGGGACAAGCAACACCACCGCCGCAAAGGCAACGGCACCATTGATTGCCACCATCGTGTAAAGCAAGCCGGTACGCTCTCCTTTGGCCCCCACATCACTACAAGTGGCAATGGTGATGGCGGGCGAGGTGGCCACGCAAAGCGCCGCTGCAAACAAGGCAGAACCTGCTGAAAAACCCCAGTATCGAAACAAAACCAATACCAGGAAACCAGTCATTAGCGAAAGGGCAAAGCCCGTCAGCAATCGATTGCGACCGTTCTCGAAGTTAATGCGCGGAACCAGGTAGCCTAGTTCGAACAGAATCAAGCCAAGCGCCAGGTCGATGAAAAGCTGCGCAGATTCGATGTGTAGAAGCGTCACCCAGTTGAGGCCGCTCTGACCAACCAGCAGCCCGAACAACACGTAGCCGGTCGTTCTTGGCAAGGCGAAAAGTCTTCTCGACACCTCTCCGGCGGCCAATCCACCAAGCAACACCAGACCAAAGAGTTGAATCGAGTTAAACATAAAAAAGGGGGCAAAGCCCCCTAACACCTTTGTCGATAAGGATTGTTGTAACAGCAGCTCAAACTGCATTGGTTAGCAATATAATTTGAGCCCCAAATTAGTGCAACCGATCATTTCAATGAATGACACTATCCCCCTTTTGACGCTTGAGGTTCTGCAACAGTTTCGAGTGATCTATGGAACCATGCGCCAGTATTTCCGGGAACTTGAAGAATCCTGCGGTCTGCCTGGTTCTCAGATGTGGGTTCTCCAGGAAGTTGAGCGGTCTCCGGAAATCGGCATTACCGAGTTGGCCGCTCGGCTAGGCATTCACCAGTCGACGTGCAGTCAGCTGGTTGAGAAACTGGTGGCCAAAGATTGCCTCGTCAAGAGAAAGCAAAGGAAGGATCTGCGACGCGTTGGGCTTTGTCTGGCTGTCGAGGGCAGAAAAGCCATCGCTGCATTACCTGGACCCGCGGAAGGTGTTCTGCCCGAGGCCCTCGCGGCGATACCGGACGTTGCTCTAAAAACATTGCATATCAATCTAGATGAATTGATTGGTCATCTACATGGCAAAGATGAGGCGTTCGCAGCTATGCCACTGGCGGAAATTGTTAATGACTAAGGGCCCAGCATCCTGGGGTCTGCGCGTCCGCGCACTGGGCCTGTTTCTCCCCATGTTTCTTATGTTTGGATGTGGTTCGACCTCTCAACCTGAACGACCAATTCAGGTAGTAACCACCCCGGAGCCACTTACAAAGGCCAAGACCAACGCTCAACCGCCAGAAACGACAAGCGCAGCCGAACAAAATGCAATAGCCGAAGTTGATGAAAAGAACAGCATTTTCTTTTCCCTAGGCTCCAGCACCATCAATGAGCGGGAAAGAGACAAGCTGCGACATATCGCCATCCTTTTGAAGAGCAACAAGGCGATGTACGTCACGCTGATCGGACATGCCAATGACAATGGAAGCAGCTCTTTCAACCTCGCGGTGGCCGACGCACGAGTGGAGTCAGTCGGCACAGTCTTAAAAAAATCTGGTGTTAAAGCTCCGCAGATAAAGAAAAAGGTCATTGGTGGCGAGAAAATTTCAAGTGCTTGCCAATCTCAGGAATGCCGCCGAAAGATGCGTCGAGTTGAACTCATTATTTCTACGACTAGGTGATACAGAGGGCTTAAGGGTGTCAAATCGAGTGTTCGCTTCTTCAGGCAAGGGCTTCCGCAGGCAGCCAAGGCTGCGGGCCGGCTGGCATCCCACCCGCTTTAATCCTCCTTGCGCTGACCCTGCTCGGCGTGGCGGTGATCGCCATGTCCAGCGCGCTCGTCCGCTAGGAGATCTAGGCCCTGCTGATCGACATGCTCGGCTCAACTCAGGGTTTTCCACAGGCGGCCAGACGCCTGGCCAATGCTAATATCCGGCGCCCGCTTCAAATCAACATCAACTGCAACGAGGTTTCGAGATGCTGACCGCTCTAGTCATTGTCTTTGTCATCGCCTACGCCGCGATCGCGCTCGAGCATCCGCTCAAGATCAACAAATCGGCCTCCGCGCTGATCGGCGCCGGCCTGCTGTGGACCATCTATGCGCTGTCCACCGCCGACCACGAACTGATTTCGCATCAACTCGGCGAATCGCTGATGGCGACCGCGCAGATCACCTTCTTCCTGATGGGCGCGATGACCATCGTCGAGGTGGTCGACGCGCACAACGGCTTCGAGGTCATCACCAAGCGGATCAAGACACAGCAGTTGTCGACGCTGATGTGGCTGGTCGGCATCGTCACCTTCTTCCTCAGCGCCCTGCTCGACAACCTGACGACGACCATCGTCATGATCTCGCTGATGCGCAAGCTGCTGTCGAACCGCCCCGACCGGCTGTTTTTCGCCGGCATCATCGTCATCGCGGCCAACGCGGGCGGCGCCTGGTCGCCGATCGGCGACGTAACGACGACCATGCTCTGGATCGGCGGCCAGATCACCTCGATCAACATCATCACTTCCGTCTTTGTACCGGCGGTCATCAGCCTGCTCGTGCCGCTGAGCATCACCGCTTACGTCCTCCGCGGCCGGCCGGTGGTTTCACCCGAACACATCGAGATGGACCACGGCCTCCAGACCAGCGAGTTCGAACGCAAGACGATGTTTTTCCTCGGCCTCGGCATCCTCATCGCCGTGCCGGCATTCAAGACGATCACCCACCTGCCGCCTTTCCTCGGCATCCTGTTCGGCCTCGGCATCCTCTGGCTGGTTGGCGATCTGATCCACCGCAACAAGGATGAGGAGTACAAGAACCACCTGACGCTGGCCCATGCCCTGAGCAAGATCGACATGAGCTCGCTCGTGTTCTTCATCGGCATCCTGCTCGCCGTCGCCACGCTCGAACATACGCACATCCTGTCCTCTCTCGCGCAGTGGCTCGACCAGACCATCGGCCGTCTGGACCTCATCGTGCTGGTTATCGGCCTGGTCAGCGCGATCGTCGACAACGTGCCGCTGGTCGCCGCATCGATGGGTATGTACGACCTCGCGAAGTACCCGACGAATCATTTCCTCTGGGAATTCCTCGCCTACTGCGCCGGCACCGGCGGCTCGATCCTCATCATCGGCTCGGCGGCCGGCGTCGCGGCGATGGGCCTGGAGAAGATCGACTTCTTCTGGTACATGAAAAAAATCAGCGGCCTGGCGCTTATCGGCTACCTGGCCGGTGCCGGCGCCTATGTGCTGCAGTACCAGCTGATGCATTGAGCCGGCGGCCTGCCGCGATCCGCGTTTCGCCACCGGCCATGCCGGGTGAATTGCCCGGCGCGGCTTGTCGATTCACCGCCGCCCCGTTAGGATTGGCCGCACCCGCTCTTGCCAAGGCATGTCCATGACACTCCGCCGCCTTTTTCCGCTCGCCCTGCTCGCTGCCGCCTGGCCGGTATTCGCCTCCGGCTCGGACGTCGTCGGCGAAAACCTGCTGTGGCTGGCCCTCATCATCCTCGCCGCCCGACTGTTCGCGCCGCTCGCCCAGAAGATCGGCTTTCCGGCCGTGCTCGGCGAACTGTTGCTCGGCGTCGTCCTCGGCAACCTCGGCCTGCTCGGTTTCCATTATTTCGACACCGTCGCCCGCGACCCGATCATCATGTTCATGGCCGAGCTGGGGGTCATCATCCTGCTGCTGCAGATCGGCCTCGAAACCCGGCTCGGCGACCTGGTCAGCGTCGGTGCCCGCGCTTCGGCGGTCGGCACGGTCGGCATCGTCGTCCCCTTCGTCCTCGGCGCCTTCGTCGCCGGCCCGCTGGTGCTACCGGGCATGGAATTCAATGCCTACCTTTTCCTCGGCGCGACGCTGGCCGCCACCTCGGTCGGCATCACCGGCCGCGTCTTCCGCGATCTCGGCAAGCTGAAAATGCCGGAAGCACAGGTCGTACTCGGCGCCGCCGTCATCGACGACGTGCTCGGCCTGGTGATCCTGGCCGTCGTGTCGAGCCTGGTCGAGGCCGGCACGGTGAGCGTCGTCGATGTGCTGCTGATCATCGCCAAGGCGGTGGCCTTCCTCGGCGGCTCGATCGCCATCGGCCGCGCCATCGCGCCGCGTCTGCTGCGCTGGGTTTCGCGACTCGACAACAGCCATTCGATGCTTTTCTCGCTGGTGCTGGTGGTCGGCCTGTTCATGGCCTGGCTGGCGCACGCCGTCGGGCTGGCGCCGATCATTGGCGCCTTCGCCGCCGGCCTGCTGTTCGAGCCGGTGTTCCTCAAGGAGTTCGAAACACCCAAGCTGGTGCAGGACATCGAGGCTTTGCTGCCGGTTGCGGTCGACGCCGATAAACAGCAAAAAATCAGGGCTGTGCTCGCACGCCATACCAGCCACCAGCACGAACACATGATCGAGCCGATTGGCTATTTCTTCGTCCCGGTCTTCTTTGTGATGACCGGCATGCAGGTCGACCTGACCGCCCTCGCCGACCCCAAGGTGGTCGCCGTCGCGCTCGGCATCACGGTGGCGGCAGTCGTCGGCAAGCTGGTCGCCGGTTTTGCCGCCGGCAAAGGCATGAATCCCTGGCTGATCGGCTGGGGCATGGTGCCGCGCGGCGAAGTCGGGCTGATCTTCGCGATGGTCGGCAAGAAACTCGGCGTCATGAGCGAGGCGATGTTCTCGGTGATCGTCATCATGGTCATCCTGACGACGCTGCTGACGCCGCCCATACTCACCGTGCTGTTGCGCCGGCACTCGGCCAAGGCCTGAAGCGATGCTCGCCCTGAGCAGCGAACAGAAGCGCCGGCGCTGGCTGGCGCTCGGCGTGGTCGCGTCGGCCTACGTCCTCTCCTTTTTCCAGCGCTTCGCCCCGGCCGGCATCGCCCAGGATCTGGCCGCCGCCTTCTCGACTTCGGCGACCTCGCTCGGCGTGCTGGCGGCAACCTATTTCTACGTCTACACGTTGATGCAGATCCCCACCGGGATCCTCGCCGACACCCTGGGGCCACGCCGGATCCTGGCGCTGGGCGGCATCATCGGCGGCCTCGGCAGCTTTCTCTTCGGCATGGCACCATCGCTCGACGTGGCGCTGCTCGGCCGCACGCTGATCGGCCTCGGCGTTTCGGTGACTTTCATCGCCATGCTCAAACTGATCGCCGTCTGGTTCGAGGAAAACCGTTTCGCGACCATGGTCGGCGTCTGCATGCTGGTCGGCAACATGGGCTCGGTGCTGGCCGGCGCGCCGCTTTCCGGGCTGGCCCAGGCGACCGGCTGGCGCGGCGTCTTCATCGGCGTCGGCGTCGTTTCCCTGCTGCTCGCCGCCGCTTGCTGGCTGATCGTTCGCGACCGGCCGGACTCGGGCGGCACGGCCACCGCACCGAAATTCGACCGCACCGTTGTCCTCTCCGGCCTTGCGTCCGTCATCAGAAACCGCGCCACCTGGCCGGCCATCGTCGTCAACACCGGGATGTCCGGCGCCTTTTTCACCTTCGCCGGGCTGTGGGCGACGCCTTACCTGATGCAGGTGCATGGTATGGCCCGCGCCGTCGCGGCGACGCATCTCTCGCTGTGGTTCGGCGGTTTTGCCGTCGGCTGCTTCTTCATCGGCACGCTGTCCGACCGCATCGGCCGGCGCAAGCCGGTACTGATCGCCGCCTCCCACATCTACGCGGCGATCTGGCTGATCTGGCTGTCCGGCATGACGATGCCGCCCTGGGCGACCTATACGTTATTCGCCGTGATGGGCCTTGCCACCGCCGGCTTCAGCCTGACCTGGGCCTGCGCCAAGGAGGTCAATCCGCCGCTGTTGTCCGGCATGTCCACCAGCGTCGCCAACATGGGCGGCTTCCTGGCCGGTGCGCTGTTGCAGCCACTGGTCGGCTGGCTCATGGATCTCGCCTGGAAAGGCGAGACGCTCGCCGGTGCCCGCCTCTACGATCTCGCGGCGTGGCGCGGCGGGGTCACGGTCGTTGCCGTCTGCGCCTTGGTCGGCGCCATCGGCAGCTGGTGGATCGTCGAGACGCGCTGCCGCAATATCTGGAAACCTGCCTGAGCGGGATGCCTTCGGCGGTCTACGTGACCATCGACGCCAAAACGACACAGGCCAAACTTTCAAGTTTGGCCTGTTGGGCTATTCGAGGAGAAACCTGCTTGCTTCGTCGTTGCCAATGCAAGTAACAGGTTAATTATCCGGCTGTCCGAAACTCAACCACCCTGCGCATTCAGCGGGTAATACTGACTTTCCAATTGCCGGTGTTTGGCTGCCGATTCGCTATCTGCGGTCATATCGGTGCGGATGGGGCCCTGCGGTCCTTGCGAAGCCCAGGCATCGTTACGCATGGATTCCGAAGACGATGCGTCGCGCGAATAAGTTACGCCACCTTCGCCAAGATTTGCCTGAATGCGGTCATTCGGGTCTGCCGCCTGAACGGCGCTTAACGGTACCAGGAATCCAATCATCACGCCGCAACCAATTTTTGAAAAAATATGCATCTTCATGATGTTTCTCCTACCGATAACTTCCTCCCTGAAAGTACATCGTAAACCGCCGGCCTGCCGATATGCCATCGGTTACCGGTTGTCATCCGTCGCCTGCTGATGACCGATTCGACTACGATCCGATCTGGCTCTGGATGCAAATGGGACTTGAGTACAGCGGAAAAGTTCTCGCAATCTCACCGGAAAAATCGCCGGCGCCAATCAGCGCTTGTCTGGCAGGCGCGACGAGCCCTGCGCGCCCGTTGCCAGCGCCTTGTCGGCCACCGCGACCAGTGTTTTTTCAGGCGGGATGGCGGCAATCACCACGTCCCGCATCTGGAACAGGTCCAGCACATCGGCGATGAAGGTCTTGTGCTCGGCCGGGGCGTTACGGTACCAGTTGCGCAGGTAATCCTGCAGGCTGTTGCCGGCATCGCCTGGTTCCAGGTTGAGGTAGGACAGGGTGGTCCAGTGCTCCGGATTGCGCTCGAACAGGGGCAATAGCATATTGGCCACCAGTTCGTTCTTTTCGCGCTGGTATGGATCGCGCCGCAGTCGCTCCTCGTTGCTGGCCAGCCAGACGGCCAGCGGCGAGTGCGGCGGCAACTGGCGATGCCCCTCGGCAATCAGCAGATCGAAGAAGCGGTTCAGCTTTTCGGTTTCCTTAGTCCAGTCGGGTGCGGGCGGTGCGTCTTTCCAGGTGGCTGCCACATTCTTCAGCGTGAACAGCGATGCGGTTTCGCACAGGGTTTCCTCGAACCACTGGTTGTAGCGGCTGCTACCCGGCGCGACGTTTTCCTCGTAGTTCGACAGGATGTGGCACAACTCGTGGGCGAACTCGTAGGTATACAGGTGCCAGTTTGCTTCGCTGGCATGCAACTGCACCCGATACTCGCCATTTTGCCCGCGCTCGTAGAGGGCCACCGGGTTGCTGTTGGTATGGGTCACGACTATCGGCACCGATAGCTTTTTTGGCAACCGCGTCAGTAATTCGTCGGCGACGGAATAGAGCACGCTCTCGATCGTCTCCTTGCGCACGTTGCCCCAGCCCTCGCCTTCCACTTTGATGGTGAGGCCGAGTTTGCGGCTGTTCACGGGCTTTTTCAGCGGCGCGGAATAGCTTGGGGAAGAATAGATGACCGAGCAGAGGAACGATGCGATGATCAGTGGCAAGCGCATGGCTCTCTCCCTTCTCTGCGACCTGCCGGGCAGGCCTCCGGACTGTTCGAATTTACCGTCGAGCACGACCCGATCGAAGCGCCGCACTCTCCCCATTAGTCCGTTGCCGCGCTCCGGAGTTCGCTAAACCGGCCAACGATTCTCCCGCCTGCCGGCCCCGTCCGTTGCCCGGCGCGTGCCTGAAACGCCACCGTGGTTACTTTTCGACGAAGGCACGCTCGATCACGTAATCGCCGAGCTTGCCGGTATGGTGGTTCCCGACTTCGAAACCACGGGCATCGAGCATCGCCGCGGTGTCTTCGAGCATGGCCGGGCTGCCGCAGATCATGGCGCGGTCGGTAGCCGGGTCGAGCGGCGGCTGGTCGATGTCAGCGAACAGCTTGCCGGACTCGACCAGGTCGGTCAGGCGCCCTTCGTTGCGGAAGGGTTCGCGCGTCACGGTCGGGTAATAGATCAGCTTTTCCTTGACCCAGTCAGCGAAGTACTCGTGCTCCTTGAGGTCGTTCTCAATGTAGTCGTGATAGGCCAGTTCGTTGGTCCAACGCACGCCGTGGATGAGGATGACCTTCTCGAACGCCTCATAGGTTTCCGGGTCGTGGATCAGGCTCATGAACGGCGCCAGGCCAGTGCCGGTGGCGAACATGAACAGGCGCTTGCCCGGCTTGAGGTCACGCAGGACCAGCGTCCCCGTCGGTTTCTTGCTAACCAGCAGCGGGTCGCCCGGCTTGAGGTGCTGCAGGCGGGAGGTCAGCGGGCCGTTCGGCACCTTGATGCTGAAGAATTCAAGGTATTCCTCGTGGTTGGCGCTGGCGATGCTGTAGGCACGGGTCAGCGGGCGGCCTTCCACCTCCAGACCGATCATGACGAACTGGCCGTTGGTGAAGCGCAGGCCGGGGTCGCGCGTGGTGCGGAAGGTGAACAGCGTGTCGTTCCAGTGATTGACGGAAAGAACAGTTTCGGTGGCCAGGTTGCTCATGTTGGAACTCCTTTTTGGCTTTGACTGAAATGGATCATAGGCGTTGCAACACAGAAACATAAGCGGATAATTTGCATATCTATTATCGGTTTTATATATATGCGAATCACACTGCGTCAGATCGAGGTTTTTGCCGCCATTGCCCGCACCGAGAATGTCTCGCGTGCGGCCGAAGGACTGGCGATGTCGCAATCGGCGGCGAGCAGCGCGCTGGTCGAACTGGAGCGCCAGTTCGACTGCCCGCTGTTCGACCGCATCGGCAAGTCGCTGCGGCTCAACGCCACCGGGCGCGGGCTGCTGCCGCAGGCCGAGGATGTGCTGGCGCGCACCGCCGAAATCGAAGGCTTTCTGGCCGGCGGTCAACTCGGGCCGCTGGCGGTCGGTGCGACAATGACCATCGGCAACTACCTGGCGACGCTGATCGTCGCCGACTACCTGCAGCGCCACCCGGAATCGCGCATCAACCTCAAGGTCGCCAATACCCGCCACATCCTGAACGGCGTGCTGCGTTGCGAACTCGATATCGGCCTGATTGAGGGCGAGGCCAACGACCCCGACCTGGTGCTCGACCCGTGGCTGGCCGACGAACTGGTGGTCTTCTGCGCACCGCAGCACCCGCTCGCCGCTGGCGGCGCTGCCAGCACCGAAGAACTGGCCAGCCAGCCGTGGATACTGCGCGAAACCGGCTCCGGCACACGCGCGCTGTTCGACCGCGCCATCGCGCCGCGACTCGCGAATCTGCAGGTCCGCCTGCAGCTCGAACATACCGAGGCAATCAAGCGCGCCGTCGAAGCCGGTCTCGGCCTCGCCTGCCTGTCACGCATGGCCCTGCGCGAAGCCTTCCGGCGCGGCAGCCTGGTCGAGCTGCTGACACCGCAGTTCGAGCTGCAGCGCAACTTCTACTTCGTTCGCCACCGCCAGCGCCACGTCAGCCCAGCCAGCCGGGCCTTTCTCGAACTCTGCCGCAGCTTCGGCGCCAATGCCCAGGGCGCAGGCGACCTTGCGCTTCAACAATAAATTAGCGTATGCTTATATATATGAAGACAAAACTCATTTTTGGCCTTTTCTGGGCGTTGACCGCAACCGCCTTTGCGCAGGA
>Ga0209202_1000234_pt1 | contig 53741 bp, 62 predicted proteins | sample AD_UKC032_MetaG_FD_184416 | JGI IMG/M metagenome (GOLD analysis project Ga0209202, IMG submission 184416) | Active sludge microbial communities of municipal wastewater-treating anaerobic digesters from USA - AD_UKC032_MetaG (SPAdes) (version 2) | ecosystem: Engineered > Bioreactor > Anaerobic >... | reverse complement strand
TGCATACCTGGGCGAAGTCAGGGAACAGGACGGCGGCGCTTTGTGCCTGCATCTTCTTCTGGTTGAATTCGATGCGGTCTGCAACTGCATTGGCCTCGATCTTGGCATTCGCCAGCGCGACCGATACCTTGTCGCGCATGGAGTCGAGCGACTTCAGCCCTTTGATGACTTCGCCAAAGTTGGCTACCTCGGGCTTGAACTGAACGCCGACGCGATGTTGCAGCGCAACGACGTAATCCCCAAGTTCTTTTCCGGCCTTCAGGACAATATCGATCTTCCGGCTTTCCTTCTCGGCCTTCACCAGCTTGTCGAGCGTCAGGCGCTTGCTGCACATTTCCGCCTTCAGGCTGTCGATGGTGCGGAACAGTTGGTCAATGCTCTCCGTCTGCGCCAGGGCTTGCTGCTTGACCAGATCAAGCCGCTTCTCGCCGTCGTCAAGGAACTTCACCATCTTGTCGGCGTTGGCGAAGTCGGCATCCGTTACCAGCGTAGTGTTGATCGACTGGATACGCGCCAGCACAGCAGATTGGAACGTCGCCAGGTTCGAGGCTGTGACTTGCCCGACCAGTTGCACGGTGAGCGCCGGCAGATCCTCGATGACATCGGCGACCGGCGCCGCGACTTTCTCGACGTGCTGGTATTCTGCAACGTCTTCGTCAAATTGCTTCCACGTCGGGCGAATCCTGGCCTTGGCCTCGGCGGTCGGAGTGTGCCAGCAATGAACGCACTTCTCTGGCGTGCCATCTGTGACCATGAATAGGATGCGCTCGAATCCGAATACCAGCCCTTGCTGGTCAAGCTGACCGACATGGGTTTCTGGAACGCGCCCGGTAGAGGCGACGGCCTCGGCGAGTTCGGTATTCCATTGCTTGCACTCCCACCCGGTATCAAGAAGCATCGTTGCGCCGTCAGAGCTTGCGCCGAGATAGCCGTCATTTGACGTTGCAACAATCGGGAACAACTCTTCTCCGATGATCTTCTCTGCGAGAGGCCGAGCCATAGCCTCTATACGATGCCCATCAGGAAAAATTTTCTCTTCCACATAAGGAGAGAATTCGCGTTCGATTCCGGTTGCCGCCTCCCGAACAAGATCGGCCCTACTGAATTTCTTGCTAAAGCCCTGGGCAGAAGGGTAGTCGCTGGCGTTGCGCGTGTTCTTGCGGGCAGCCTTCCATTCCGGCGTGCCTTGTTGTACGGATAGTTCGATCACGATGCTTCTCCTTGTTCGTAAGCCTTGGTGAAATCGCCGTCGATCACGCCGTCGTTGTCGATGTGAGCCGGCTTGTTGATTGCCGCCTTCTGTTCTTCGGACAGCGTGTATTTCGTTGAAGACCTGGCAATAATCTGCTCGGCAGTTGCCTTGCCGCCCGCAATGGCTTCGAGCCACTTTGGAAGGTTCTCGGCGAAACCGCTTTGCGGATATGGCGGAAGCGGCGCGGCCGGCTGATGACCAGCGGCTTGCTCACGATTGCGCTCAATCTCGCGTAACTCTTCCGGCAAGTCTTCAATGTCTTGCGTGAAGCAGTCAGAGGCGGCGGTGACGTTCAGGGTCATGGCAACCTGGGCGCGCTTCACGGCCATTTTCAACACCGTGTTTGCAATGTCGGCCGGCTCAGTGCGGATCTGGTTGGTGGTCTGCGTCTTCCCTTGGTAAACGCTGTACTTGATGCGGCGCCGATCAACCGGAGTTGCCTCGAATTCCTCGTTGCATACAGCGCGGCGCCACTTGTATTTTTCTTCGTTGGAAGAGCATTCGCCAACACCCTCGCCAAGCACGGTAAGGGTTGTCTGGTGCGTCCCGACGCAAGTAACCCGGTAGCGCACGCAATCCGTGTTCGACAGGTCTTCGATCTTGTAGCTTGGCGCCACGCGAAACGATACGCAAAGAACCTCGGCGCCCGGCTTGTAGAGGCTCGGCTTCTTGCTTCCTGGGATCACGCCGTAATGTGTCTCGCGGATCATCACGGCCTTCATTACCTCTTGAACCCGGTTGACGTGATCGCGCATCTGTCCGGCCGTCAATGCCTTCTGCTCTTGCTGGGTGGCGATTACTTCGTTGCTCATTTGTTCCTCTCCTTGATTAAGCGCTCTTCGCGCTGCTGGTCTGCGTGTTCGCTTTCGTCTGCTGCGTAGCACTCGTAGCACTGGCCCCGCTTGTAGGCGTAGTGCTCGCCACAGGTCTTGCACACATCGGGCGGATTGAATTCGCGGTCGTTAGTCATTGCGATTCCCTGGTGGCTTTTGCGATCGCGGCGCGGGCTTCTACCAGGCCGGGAATAACATTCGCGTTTTCGTCGGAAATAGTCGCCCACCCCTGTGCCATTCGTTGCAGAGCCGCCAGCAAATCAGGCGCGGCGGCGATCAGCGCAACGTCCTCTTCGGCGAAAACTCCGGCGACGGCGAGTTCTGCATAAAACTTGCCGTCCTTGGCCTTTGCCGAATAAATGCTTCCGTTGTGCTTAATCCACGGCCCCGGTGTGTGCTTGGTGGTCATTTCCACGTCCTCCGGTAGTTGCGGCGCCATGTCCAGATGCGCATTCCGATCAGCGCCAGGATCAAGCCTGACACCCGCCCGAATGACGGCATCACGTTGGTTGCTGCTGCCAGGCCGACGCTGAAATACAGGTACGGCAGAAGCTCATAGATTGGTCGGGGGATCATTGTTTCCTCACTTGAAAATCAGAACTGCAAGAATGATTACCGTGGCGAAGATGATTACCGACGAGAGCATCGCCATGCTGTTGAAATCCTCTTCGCGGTCGGATTGCCATTGGGTCATGCCATGCCCCAAACAACCCGCTTTCCTGGTGGGAGCGTTGCGTTGTATTCGGAGCGCACCCGGGCGAGTTCTTTGCGGGCCATGCCGCGGGCGATGATGATCCGGCCTTGCAACAGGCGATCACCAACACACGCCAGGCATTCGTTCTGCCCGTAGATGGTGATTTCCAGGGAGCGGATCTGGTACAGCAGGATCGCTCGCTTGATGGTGTTCAGAAGTGCTTTCATGCTTTCCTCCTTATGAATTCAAAGCCCACTGTGTTTCGCTGCTCACGCCCTGCTTGGCGCTGCATTGGCGCCGGCCGGATCAAACGGAACCGCCACGTTGTCGAAGCCGATCCTGATCTCGTCGCCCTTGTAGCCGTCGACCACAGCAACGCCTGGCAGATAAACAGGATCTTTATTGTTTTTGATGAAAAGCTCGTTTGCCATGTCGATGTTGCTTTCGTCGCAGATTCCTGCGCACTTCAGAACATTTCCGCCGTAAGCGGCTAGTGGCCGGTAGAAATACAGTTCGCTCATTTCGTTCTCCTTTTTTATCCCGCATCACTATCTTAGACGACTAAGACCGGAACAGTCAAGAAAAATATTAGCCGTCTAAGAACTATTTTCAAAGGTTCAGGCTGTTGCTTTGGCGATTGCGGCGATGGCCTGCTCTTTTGCGGCGGCAAGCTCGGCCTTGACTTCGATCAGCCGGCAAGCGTCTCCCATCGTGTTGTCGCGGCACTCCGCTGCAAAGCTCAAGCGGTTGAGCGCATCAAGCAGATCCGGCGCCGCGGCGATCAACTGAGCGTTGGCGCGCTGCTCTTCGAGCGAGGCGCCATCCGGCGCAATGGTGACGGCGACGACCTGGCCGGCCATCACCAGGGAATAGTCGTACTCCATCGTCCAGGGGCCGGTGGTGTATTTGGTGGTCATGCGGCACTCCTTGCGGTTTCGATCTTTGCCTTACGCTCGGCATCGCGTCTGAGCGCGCCAGGCAGGCGTTCGTTAATCTCTTCGTCCGTCATGTTCTCCAGCAGGATCAATGTCGATCCGTTGCGGAAGACCATAACAGTTGGTTTTCCGCGGTCGGCTTCTGCCCACGCTTCCGGGTTGTACTGGCCGGCCCTGCCTTTGTAGTCGCTCGGAGTCCAGCGGTAGATCAGGCGAAGCAGTGTTGCCTTTGCTTCGGCAACGAGCGCCCACGGCTGGTAATCTTGGGTTTCAAACACACGCTTTGCGGCTTCGAGTTTCATGGTAATTTTCCTGGTTATTCGCACTCGCCTTGCGGCTGGATCTGGACTTCTTTCATGCCGTACCTTTCGGCCATGTCTCCGAACTCTTCCTCGGTGTAGTCGAAAGCAAATTCGCGGTTGGTTCCAGCCTCGGCCATCCTGCGGCATACGCCGTAATCAAGACCTTCGACAACTGAGTAGCAGTTCTTGAGCTTCAATCCCATTCCGTAGGTGATGTAGAGTTTCATGTCATGCTCATTTGTTGCTGTCGTAGTATTCGTTCATGGCCTGGCGCTCTTCGCCGTAGTCGTTGTCGAGGTCGCCGCGGTCGAATCCGTCGAAGCGATCCGCCCGCGCGTTCCAGGCGTCAAACTCTTCTTGAATCTGGATCAGGTTCATTTCAATCCCCATCAAAACGCTTCAGCCATGATTTCGGCGCGGTACGCATTCCGCGGCGCGATGTCTTTCTTGACCGCTTTGATTGCGCCATCGACCGAGCGGCAGTTCTTCACGATCCCGGCTATCTCTTCGTCGCTGTAGCACTCAACGACGTAATCCATGCCGAACTTATCGTAGTTGGCGAGCGCAAACTTCTTGACTCCGGCAACCATTTCAGCAACAGAAACATTCGCTTTCATTTCAATCTCCTTGTCTTGTCCTTCACCTTCATCTTAGTTAGCTAAGACATGTAAGTCAACAAGTATTAGCAGGCTAAGATTCCATGGCGAATCAATGTTGTGTTTTTGCACCATGCTGCTGCGGTCAACGGTGTTTTGTGCCCGAAAACCGAACCACGCCGATGATGCGCGACGTGCCCAGGGGCTTGATCGGATAGCGCGGGTTGGCTGGCCTGAGATACCAGTCGTTGCCGTCATTGACGAGCTGCTTGAACGTGGCCTCGTTGTCGCCGTTCTTGGCAATCACGAAGTCGTTTTGCTCGGGCGATAACGCCGGGTCGACAATGAGCAGCATCCCGGCGTGAAAGGATGGTTCCATGCTGTCGCCAACAACGCGCAGCGCGAACGCATTGGGGCCGGCCGGGCAGGGTAGGTCGATCCATTCGTCGGCGTCGCCTGGCGCGAAGTTGTCGATTGCCTCGGTGAATGCGCCGGCCTGGACGAAGCTGATAAGCGGAACCTTTCTGGTGGGTGTCGGTGCGGCTTCGATGTTGGCTTTGTCGCTGGTCGCTTTATTGCGCGGCGCCGATTCATCAAATAGCCAGTGCGGATTGACGCGCAGGATCGGCGCGATCAGGAAACAGGTGTCGAGCTTTGCGCTGGTGGTGCCGTCATACCATTGCGTGAAGGCGCCCGACGTTGCCCGGGCCGCTTTCCAGACCATCGTTTTGGTAAGTCGCTCTTCGCCCTCTTCGAGACGGCGACGAACCTCGGTATCGAACGCGCTGGCGAATCGCTCCTGAAATGTGCTCATGCTCAAGATTCTAAAACCCGTCGCTCTTAGGGGGCTTGCAATCATGCTCTTAGTCGTCTAAGATGGCCGTATGGACACGAAAAACATTGCAAACCATGTCATTGACTCCCTAGGTGGAACATCTGCCGTCGCAGAGCTTTGCGGCCTTTCTACCGGGGCGATTTCACAATGGAGAACTTCTAAATTCGGCATACCAAAGCCGTGGATCAAGTTCTTTCGGGCGACCAGGCCGGAGCTTTTTGACGGAATTCCGGAAGGCAAAGAGGCGGCGTAATGAAGGTATGTGCGTTCTGCGGCTTGCTGCCGGCTAGGCACAGAAGTCCGTTTTGTAGTGTCAGTTGCTCGAACAGCGCAGCCGCGATCGCTTCGAGAGCGCATCAAAAGGTGTCCCGCGCTATGCGTAGCGGGGAATTGAAACGGCTTGATGGTTCTGTCGAGTGTGCTGATTGCGGAATGCCGGCCAAAGAGTACGACCATCGTGATTACACCAGGCCGCTTGATGTCGTTCCGGTTTGCGGTTCTTGCAACAGCAAGCGCGGGGTTGCGGATGTCTATCGCGTCCATCAAACATAAGCAGAGGCCGCATAGCAAATGCCCTATTGCCTGGCGCGAACCTCTGCAATACGACGGTCTATCGCTGCGATGACGATCGCCGCGCTCTCTGCTGAAGAGCGGTACGTCTCGACGCACGCCTCGGTGATACGGCGGTCGCTGAACTCGATGGCCTGTGCCTGGCACTCGGCCTGCTGGCGAAACAGATCCGCGGTAATGGCGGCGCGGTTGGCTTCCATCATGGCGATCTTCTCGGCGTCGGTGACGGATCCACAGCCGGAGAGCACAAGGGCAACAAGAAGTAGCTTCAATGTCATTCCAGGATTCTAGCAGCATGACCAGCATATTTAACCGTTCCTCCCCCGCCCCTGCGCAAGCAGGGTTTTGCCACCTTGAGCCTTCGGGCTCGGTGGTTTTTTTTTGCTGATGGCAATATGAACTATTACCCGTTCCATATTGGCGATTACGCCAGCGCCACACGCCATCTTTCATGGGACGAGGATCTTGCATACCGTCGCCTGATCGACGCCTACTACACCAAAGAGGCGCCAATTCCTGCCGACAAGCGGGCTGCCTATCGCCTTGTGTGCGCTACAAGTGATTCTCAGCGCGAAGCCGTTGATGTTGTCCTGGCTGAGTTCTTTGTGCTGTCCGGCGAGGTATGGGTACATGAGCGTTGCGAAGAGGAAATCCATGCGGCAACAGTGAAGCGTGAGAAGGCGAGGGCATCGGCAATGATCGGTGTTCAGTCGCGCGAACAGAAGAACGCAGAGCTACGCCGCCTTCGGATGAAGGATGCAAAAGAGCGCGGTAGCCACACTCAAGAGGAATGGGTCGCTCTAGCTTCTTTGTGTGGTGAGGCGTGTGTTCGGTGTGGATCAACTGAGAAAATCCAGAAGGATCACATCGTGCCAATTTACCAGGGTGGTGATGATTCGATTGAAAACCTGCAACCGCTTTGCCGGACATGCAATTCAGCAAAAGGCCCGGAAAACATAGACCATAGGCCGGCGAACTGGAAAGAGTCTGTTAAGCGAACGCTCAGCGAACGCTCAGCGAACGCTGAAAATAAATCAGCGAACACTGGCGAATTGTTCAGCGAACGGTTAGCTCCCAATCCCAATCCCAATCCCAATATATCTACTGACGTAGATATAAAAGAAAAGCGCGCTCCGCGCTTCGATGCGCAAGCGCATCTGTCATCACTTGGTGTGGATCAGCAGGTAGCGAAGGATTGGCTGGCGCACCGCAAGGCGAAGAAAGCAACGCCAACCATGACGGCTATCGACGGCATCGTTCGGGAAGCAGCCAAGGCGCGCATTGCCTTGAGTGATGCACTGAGCCTGTCCTGCCAGCGCGGTTGGGTTGGATTCGAGGCCGGCTGGATTACCAAAGACCAGGGGTTTGCGGCAAGGCCGATCAATGGCCGGCAAGCGGCAATTTCAAACTACGCGGCCCAGGCCGCAGCGGCGAGGGGCGACCATGAGCAATCAATCCGTGACATTACCGGGGAGGCAGTCCGTGTTGCCTGACGCCTGGATTGAAAAGCTGTTCCAGAAGTTCGAGGACTTCTACGGCGCCAAGTGGGCGGCGCAGTACGGCGACTTTCCGCGTGACCGGGTTAAGCGCACCTGGGCCGAAGAGCTTGGTGGGTTTTCCGGAGAGGCGATCGCCAAGGCGCTCGATGCGCAGAAGGCCGGGAAATTCCCGCCGACGCTGCCTGAGTTTATCGAACTGTGCAGGGATGCTGCGCGCCGTATTGGCACACCTTCTGCACCAGCGCTTGAACACAAGCCGACCGCCGAAGAACTCGACCATCAACGTGTGATGGCAAAGCGCCTTGGTGATGCGATCGGCTCCGGAAAGATTCACGACGGCATTGACCAGCATTGGGCGACACATCCGAGAAGCCCGGCGCACCTGGCTTTCATCTTCGACGCTGCCAAGCGTGACCAGCGGTTCAAGCCGTGCATCGAGCAGATGGTCGGCGATGGCATCTGTACCGCCGAAGGCCGTCTGCTGAAATCCTACCGCGACTGGGCGTTTGCATGAGCGACCTTTTTTCCAAGGTCGAATCAATGCGCAAGCAAGTGTCAGACCGTGAGGCAGAGCGCGCCAAGGCAAAGCAGCAGCAAGCCGCCGAGAACCGCGCCAGGATGCCGCAGGTTGCCGCCTGGGTGGATGCCGTGAAATCAGTTTTCCCGGACGTGACTGTTGCCTATGCCAGCGAGAACGGAATCACGATGGGCAAGAAGCTGGAAGGCGGTATCAAGTTGAGCGAAACGCTGGTCGGGCCGTGGAATCGGGTGAAGCAATGAGCAAGATCGACATCGTGCGGACTGATGTTGCTTTGCCTGACGCGCCGGCCCTGGAGTCGGTTCGCACATTCCTGTTCCGCTGCCTGGACGGACTGAACGAAGACGACAAGCGTGGCTGGCGCAAATTCTGGAAGCGCATCACGACGATGGAGCCTGGCGAGTGGATACGTGCCGAAATGCTTTTCCCGCGCTCCTCCCCATACCATCGCCGGCACATGAAGATCGAGGCTTCGGTATTCGACGCGCAAGACCGCTTCGACAACTTCGATATGTTCCGCGACTGGCTGAAGATCGGCGCCGCCTGGGTGGTATGGGTGCCCGGGCCGAAGGGCGGGATTGTCCCGCTGCCGCGCTCGGTGAGCTATGCCAAGGCCGATCAGGATGAATTCGAGAAGTATCACGCCGCGGTGATGTGTTTCCTCCGCGGGCAGTACGCGGCGCCGTACCTGTGGAAGCACCTTGGCGAGAAGTCGCACGACATGATGAACACGATTCTTGATTCTTTTGGAGAATAGCCATGAACCAGATGATGAAGTTTGAAAACGCCCTGACCATGAGCAGCCGAGAGATTGCTTCCCTTGTTGATTCTCGCCACGACGACGTTAAGCGTTCGATCGAGCGCCTTGCTGAAAAGGGTGCGATCACACTCCCGCCAATGGCGGAAGTATCAAACGACGGCCCCGGGCCCAAGTTCATCAAGGAATATCGTCTCGGAAAGAGAGAAAGCCTGATTGTTGTTGCCCAACTCTGCCCGGAATTCTTGGCGCGCATTGTCGATCGCTGGCAGGAGCTTGAAGAACTGGCGGCGTCAGCTAAATTCTTGATCCCGCAGACTCTTCCTGAGGCGCTTCGCTTGGCGGCAGACCTGGCCGATCAGCGCGACCAGGCGGTAGCTAGACTGATGATTGCCGCGCCGAAGGTCGAAGCGTTCAACCGCATCGCCGGGGCGGATGGTTCGCTGTGCCTGACGGATGCAGCAAAGGAGTTGCAGGTTCGGCCGAAGCAGTTGATTGCCTATCTGTCTTCGCACCACTGGATTTACAAGCGCGCCGGGTGCGCAAGCTGGATCGGATACCAGGACAAGATTCAGGTTGGATTGCTTGAACACAAATCCAGCATCGTGATCGACGCCGAGGGCCGGGAGCGAGTTCGTGACCAAGTTCGGATAACCGGCAAGGGACTGGCTAGACTTGCGCAAATTTTCAGCAACACAGCACAAGCGGAGCTTTTTGCAGCGTGATTTCCCGCCCCAAAGACATCCCGTACCGTTCCGACAAGTGGCTCGCCGCGGTGCGCTCCCTGCACCACTGCGTGCTGTGTGGATCCTACGGCGTCCAGGCCGCACACCAGAACGAAGGGAAGGGCAAGGGGATGAAGCAGCACGACTGCCTTACTGCGGCGCTCTGCCCGACGTGTCACGCCGAGATTGACCAGGGCCGCGACCTTGACCGTGATGAGCGACGGGCAAGAATGAGCAAGGCAATCAATCTCACGCTGGTTGAACTGGTCAAGGCCGGAAAGGTTGAACTCGCATGAGCTACGGCTGCAAGGAATACGACATCAATCGCCTGTGCCGATTCGACCGGCGCGGGATCGACCGCTTATGTGATGGCTGCCCGCGGACCACTGACCAAGATTACCTGGAAGCCAACGGGCTTTGGGTTGTCGGTATCTCGCACCCGCTCCCTGTTTTCCTGGACAACAACGGATCAATCGAAAGGCTTGCATGACGGACATCATAGACGACGCCAACGATCGGGCCGCGAAGTGGCTCGATGCTCAGATAAGCGAACACCAATACCAGTTGGAGCACGCAGTATCGGCTTTCGAGGTCGGGCGCTGCCGCAACTGCGATGACAAGCTGGATGACGGCCGGAACTACTGCGATGAAACCTTCCGCAATGACCATCAAAAGCGCATGGCGGACGAAGCGCGCAACGGGGTCCGTAAATGAACGCCGTACAAGAGCGCCAGATAACCGTAGGCTCCGTTCTCGATGCGATCAAGGAGTATGTCGCGCAGGGCTCAGATCACTTCACGACGATGGAAATCGCCCGGCACATGAACTGTGGTGAATATCAAGTCCGCGCCGCAATCTCATGGCTTGCCCGGGATCGCAATGTCGAGATAGTTCCAGGGGTAAGGAGCCAGCGCTATACGAAGGAGCACGGTGAATCCTACTCCGCCGCGGTCTATAAGCTGTGCGAGCACTATGGCCCGCCCGATTTCGCAACGCTTCAGATGGTGTTCTGTTGTGGGGGCCGGCGATGATCCGCATGTCTCCCGAGGAATATCAAACCAGGCAGGGCGAATTGAACGCCAAGATGCGCGCTCGCCTTGATGCGGTGAAGAGTTTTCGCCCAGGGGATCCTGTCAAGGTGGCGAAGAAATCCGGCAAGCGTAATCTCTACGGCGCCGAGCGGGTGGAAATCATGGGGCTGAAGTTTGACTCAAAGGCAGAGGGCAAGCGCTTTCTCCAGTTGAAGGCAATGGAACAGGCCGGCGAGATATTCGGCCTCGAAACTCAGGCCGAGTACGAACTAATCCCGGCGCAGAAGCTCGGAACCCACAAGGAGCGCCCGGTAAAGTACGTCTGTGACTTCCGTTACACCACAAAGGACGGAAACCGGGTAGTCGAAGACGTGAAGAGTGGCCCGACAAAGACGCGGGAATACATCGTAAAGCGTAAGCTGATGTTGTTGATCCACGGAATCATTGTCAAAGAGGTATTGATGGCATGAGCGCGCCAAAGAAAACCCTGCCAGCAAAAGTGAAAGCCGGGACATCAAAGCGATCGGCCGCACAGAAGCGCGAGGCGTTCGTAGAGGAATTTCTTGTTAATGGTGAGAATGCTACGCAAGCGGCCGTGGCGGCAGGGTTTAGCGAGAAATCTGCTGGCGCCGCAGGGGCAAGATTGTTAAAAGATGTGCGAATTTCTGTTGCCGTTTCACAAAGGCGCAAAGAGATTGTTCAAGATATGCGACTAACCACAGATCGGCTTCACCGTGAAATTGCGCGGCTCGCCTTCTCAGATCCGAGGCGAATCATGCACCCGGACGGAAGAATTAAAATGCCTCACGAACTGGATGACGATACCGCTGCGGCCGTGGCCTCGTTCGAGTTTGACGTGGACGGCTCAATCAAATACAAGTTTTGGGACAAGAACAGTGCACAGGAGCGCGGCGCAAAAATACTCGGCGCTTTTGAGCGTGACAACTCTCAGAGGTCCGGCGCGCTTGATGGTATGTCGATCGAGGCGGTTAAGGTTCTGATAGATCGGCTTCATGCCTTGAATGAGAAAACCATAGAGGGCGAAGTAATAAAATGAAAAGCGTGCTTGATGACTTGGCTGCGCTTTCTCCGTCCGCCAGGGCTGGACTTCTGGCGATGGCAAAGGAGCGAGTCGCCAATGAGCGCATAGCAAGCTACAGCCCATACATCAAGCAGGTCGAGTTTCACAACGCAGGGAAGATTCACAGCGAGCGCCTGTTTATCGCTGGAAATCAGCTTGGCAAGACGATTGCCGGCGGCGCAGAGTGGGCGATTCACCTGACCGGGCGCTATCCGTCATGGTGGGATGGTGCGGTGTTCGACAAGCCGGTGACGATGTGGGCATCTGGCGTGACGAACGAGGGAACGCGAGACAATCCGCAGCGTATCTTGATTGGGCCGCCAACGATTGAAGAGTCCTGGGGGACCGGGATGATTCCAAAGACGGCGCTTGTTGCTTGGAATCGAGCAATGGGAACGCCAAACCTGCTTGATAACGCGACGATACGATGGGGCGGCGGTGGTGATGTTCAGGCCGGCATATCAATCCTGAACTTCAAATCATACGAGAAGGGGCGCGAGAAATGGCAGGGGCCAACAATCGACGGGGTGTGGTTTGATGAAGAATGCCCGCTGGACATTTACACAGAGGGCTTGACGCGAACAAACCGCGGGCAGCGCGGGCAGTTTTCGATTATGACTTTCACGCCATTGCTCGGCATGTCTGAGGTTGTGCGTATGTTTTTGATGCCTGGCGCCGATACAAAATGACGCGCCACGTAACGACCATGACGATCTACGATGTAGATCATTACTCTGACGCCGAACGCAATCAAATCATCGCTAGCTATCCAGCGCACGAACGCGAAGCCCGGGCAAAGGGTATCCCGACGCTTGGCTCTGGCCGGATCTTCACGATCGAAGAGGATGCAATCAAGGTTGAGGCATTCCCTATTCCTGGGCATTGGGCGCAGATCAACGGCCTCGACTTCGGTTGGGATCACCCGGCCGCGGCTGCGCGGCTTGCTTGGGATAGAGACGCCGACTGCATCTATCTGACGAATACGCACCGGGCGCGCGAACAGACTCCGATTCTATTCGCCCCTGCGGTCAACGCATGGGGAAGTTGGATACCCTGCGCCTGGCCGCATGACGGCTTGCAACACGATAAAGGATCTGGTGAGCAACTGGCCGAACAGTATCGAAGTGCTGGCCTCGATATGCTCGAAGAGCGCGCGACCTGGGAAGATGGCTCGAACGGTGTCGAGGCCGGCGTGCTGGAAATGCTCGACCGGATGCAGACAGGCCGGTTCAAAGTATTCTCACATTTGAGCGAGTTCTTTGAAGAGTTCCGCTTGTACCATCGCAAGGACGGGAAGATCGTTAAGGAAATGGACGACATCATTTCCGCGGCGCGCTACGCCCTGATGATGAAGCGCTTTGCTCGGGTTCCTCCAAGGGAACGCAGGGAAAGGCCAAGAGAAAGAAACTGGAAAACAGCTTAAATGCTGGCTGGCGATTCAGAATTGCCGCAATTATCGTCAGCCGGATGCCAGCATGAACCTGGAAAACCCTATTCTTTCCTCCGATGGTGGGCGTTATTACGCTGTCGGCGGGGCTTCTGCGCACAAGGTCAAGGAGTTCCGAGGCTACACCGCAAGCTTTGAATGGGTGGATGGTGAGCCGGCCATGTTGATCTGGTCGACGCGCGCCGGCTTCGATGCTGGTGTGTTCGGTATCTGCCTGTCTTCTGCCGCCAAGTACGCCGACCCGAACGGGGATCCGACGCGCGAATGCTGGATCGAGGCGCTGCGTGCGCTGCCTGTCCTTGGCCGGTCACAGATCGACCTCGAATGCAAGGCGCTGGTCGCCTGCATCATCCACTGGATGCCCGAGCTTCTGCACATGCCGTACTGCCCGGCTGACGTTCGTGCTGCTGATCGCCCGGCGCCGGTTTGGGAAATCTCCCACAAGGACCAGAACGGCAGGTTATTGAGTGAGGCGACGATATGAAAGAGGCGGTATCGAACAACCCGAACAATGCTGCCGGGTCAAAGACAGAAGACGAGGCAAAGAAGCACGGTCGCTTGATGACGTGGTTTCATCAAGAGTTGCGCTGGCAGTCGGTCAATCGTTACCAGATGGCGATTGACGAGGACTATTACGATTCTGACCCGTTCACCGTCGAAGAGAAAGCAGTGCTTCGCTCGCGCGGCCAGGCCGCCGTGGTCTATAACGAGACGAAATCCACGATCGACTGGCTTATCGGGACCGAGCGCCGGACCCGTACCGACTTCACGATTCATGCCCGGGAAGAATCAGACCAGGCCGAAGAAGACGCACAGATCAAGACCAAGCTGCTGAAGTACATCCACGATGTCAATCGAACGGACTTCGAGCGCTCCAATGTGGCGGACGATGTGTTCAAGGCTGGTCTTGGCTGGCTGGAAGTTGGAATTTCTGAAGACCCGGACGACGAGCCAATCTACATGCGGTCCGAGTCCTGGCGCAACATTCTCTATGACTCGCTCGGTGAGCGCCGCGACCTGTCGGATAGCCGTTACCTGTTCCGCTTCCGCATGGTTGATCTGGACATGGCGATTTCCTACTTCCCGGACAAGGAAGCGCAGCTACGCGCTGCCTGCGTGTCGAGCGACAGCGACAGCTATTTGCAATGGTGGAACGGTACGGCAATGGCCGATGTTGGATTGCCTACGCCGATGCCTGGCAAATTCACGATGTACGACTCGGACGCATGGACGAGCAACCTTCGTGAGCGCGTGATGCTGATCGAAGCCTGGTACGTTGAGCCAACAACCGAATCTACCGGCATGGGCCCGGCCGCTGTTGATCGCATCCGGCGCAAGATGCGGGTCACGATCATGACCGAGATTGACATCATCATCGACCAACCAAGTCCGTACCGCCACAACAGGTTCCCGTTTATTCCGTTCTGGTGCTATCGGCGCAAGCGTGATGGTGCTCCGTATGGTGCGGCGCGGGCAATCCGCGGGCCACAGGATGCGCTCAACAAGCGTATGTCTAAGATCCAGCATATTCTCAGTCAGTCGCAACTGATCGCCGAGCGCGATGCGTTTGACGACGAGATTATGACCGCCGACGAGGCGCGCGAAGAATACTCGGCGCCCGATGGCCTGGTGCTGCTGGCGCGTGGTGGTCTTGGAAAGATCAGGGCAGAACGCCAGAACGATGTGGCAGAAAGCCATGTGCGGCTGATCGAGGCCGATACAGCGATCATTCGCAATGCGGCCGGCGTGACCAATGAGAACCTGGGGCGCGACACCAATGCGGCATCTGGTATTGCCGTGCAGAAGAAGCAGGATCAAGGCTCTGTCGTTACTGCCGAGATATTCGACAACCTTCTGCTAGCCCGCCAGATCGAGGGTGAAATCACGCTCTCTCTGATCGAGCAGTATTACAACCAGCCAAAGGTGTTCGCTATCACTGGCGAACGCGCCAAGCGCGAGTACGTGACGATCAATCAGCCTGACCCTGTATCCGGCCAGGTTCTTAACGACATCACGGCGCGCTCCTGTCAGTTCTCCATTGGCGAGCGCAACTGGAAGCAGACGCTTCAACAGGCCGCAGCCGAGTCGATGATTGGTCTATTGCAACAGCTTGCGCCGACCTCTCCGGAGGTTGTGACATCGTTGCTTGATGTGGCCGTCGAGCTATTCGATCTGCCGAACAAGACGCTGATCCTTCAGCGGATCCGTGCCGTTACCGGCATGACCGATCCGAACGAGACGCCGACGCCGGAAGAAGATCAGAAGCGCCAGGAGAATGACCAGAAGCGGGCAGAAGCCGAGCGCTTGGAGAACGACAAGAAGCAGGCTGATATTGACCTGTTGCGCGCCAGGACTGATGACGTTATCGCCGCCGCGGTCAAGAAGGGTGTCGAGTCTGCCTATGCTGCCATGCAGGCCGGCCAGGTGATTGCTACCATGCCGGCCGTGGCGCCGATTGCTGACGAGGTTATGAAGGGCGCCGGGTATCAAGACCCGAACCCGGTTGGTGTTGATCCGAACTTCCCTGTCCCACCTGTCGCCATGCAACCGCAAGTCGACTTCCCGACCAATACAAGTCCAATGCTTCCGGAAACGGCCGGCAATGGGGAAATGGCCGGGATCGAAACGCAGCGGCCGGACGGCGTAATCGGAATGCCAGAAAACTTTGGCGGAGGCCAGTAAAAATGCTGGCTGGCAACGTAGAATTCTCCGCAATGATAGCCACTAACCCCGCAGGAGCGAAAAAGTGACCGTGTATTCTGAAGCCGAACTTGCAATGCTGACCCCCGACGAACAAGAGGCGCTTCTTGCTGAAGAGCAAGCGAGTGAGACGCCGGCTGTCGAAGATGAGGCGTCGGCCGAAACTGTTGTTGCCGATGCCGAGCCCGTTGTTGATGCCATCGCCGACACGGACGAAACGACCGTCGAAGAGCCGGCTGTTGCTGATGACACTCAGCCCGAGCCCGTTGCCGAGTTCAGCCCCGAATTCCGGGCCGCCGTTCCTGAAGGTCTTGACGATCGCCTTGCCGAGCTTGACCAGCAGGAAGAAGCGATCGAGGCCAGGTTCGATGCCGGCGAAATCGAGCGCGACGAAATGCGCCGTCAGATCAAGGCGCTGGATAGCGAGCGCACCGACCTGAAGATTGCCGCCGCGCAATCCAAGTGGGCGGAAACGCAGAACGCGGAGTCCCGCACGCAACGCTGGCAATGGGAACAGGAACGCTTCTTCGGCAGCGAGAAGAATGCCGAGACGTACAAGGATCCGGTCATGGTTGCCATGCTCGATGCCCAGGTGAAGCAACTTGCCAATGCTGCCGAGAACAAGAATCGCCCGGCCGGGTGGTTTCTCGAAGAAGCTGATCGCCTGATTCGTGGTCGCTTCCAGGGCGTTTCGGCGCCGACGCCTTCTGTTCCGCCCGTCGAACGCAAGCCGCAACCCACCGTGCGCACGCTCTCCAACATCCCGGCCGCCGCGCCGGCTCCGGTCGGTGATGACGTAATGGGCAAGATTGGCACGCTGGAAGGCGAGGATCTGGAAAAGTATCTGGCCCGCATGTCGCCGGCCGATGTCGAGAAACTGTTGAGGGCTGCGTAATGGCCCAGGGGGCGGTCGCTGAAATCGAAGTAGGCGAAACGCTCTGCGTAGGACAAGTCGCACTGACGGTCGAACAGAAGTCCGGCCGGAAAGTGCGTTTAAGGATTGTTGCACCGATGGACATGAAGATTTCCCACGGCGCGGCGAACGAACCCGGCGAAAGCCGAATACCTGCGGAGCAATCCGCGTAATCGCCGGACTTCCGGCAACAGATGCGCAAGAGTGCGTCATGTGCTATCGAAAGGATAAGACATGGCACGCACTAAGATTCTACCTACCGATCCGTCGGCCCTGAAGGTTTGGGCCGCCAAAGTCGCAATCGACACCAAGAAGAAATCTTTTTGGGACAAGATGACCGGCAGCGAAGCAGATGCTTTGCCGGTTGTTGCCAAGACCGACCTCGAATCCGGTCCCGGCGATGAAGTGACCACCACCCTGATTGCGAAGCTCCGCGGCAAGCCCGTCGAAGGTTTGGAAAAGGGCGAGGGCCGCGAGAAGTCGCTGGCGCACTACACGCAGAAGATGCGCATCGACAAGCACCGCCAACTGGTGAACGTCGGTGACGTGATGACGCAGAAACGTGTCAGCTTCTCCGTTTCCGATCAGGTTCGCGCCCGTCTCTCCGACTACATGGCGGAAATCAACGACGAGCAAGCGCACATGACCGCGGCCGGCGCGCGTGGTGACGGTGACGAAATCCAGCATTACCCGGTTGGCTATCTCGGTTTCCCGAATGCCTTCACCGCGCCGGATGCCGCCCACCTGATTATCGGTAACGGCAAGACGACCTCGACCCTGACCGGCGCCGGCGACACCAATATGTCGACGGCGATCATCGACCGCGCCTTGGTTCGCGCCAAGAAGATGCTCGGTGTTGAAACGGCCAAGGGCGCCCGCATGGAGCCGATCAACGTCGATGGTGGCAAGTCCTTCATCATGCTGATGTCTCCTGAATCGAAGTACGACATTCGCCGTGAAGTTGGCGATGCCGGCTGGCTGACGCTGGAAAAGGCCAAGGCCGCTTCGGTTGGTGCCAAGAGCCCGATCTTTACCGCGGCCGACTCGTACTACAACGGCGTGCTGCTGATGGAACACGAAACCTGCGTGAAGCACACGGCTTTGCACACCAGCAACGGATCTGCCGCGGTTCCGACCGTCCGCAACCTGTTCCTGGGCGCCCATGCAATTTCGGTGGCGCACGGCATGAAGGGCCAGCGCGGCAATGTGCGTTATGAACTGACCGACTCCGACCTGGATCACGGCGAGGAAGAAGTCATCATCACCCGCATGATCGCCGGCTGGATCAAGAACAAGTTCAATGACATGGACTTTGGCGTTCAGGCTGTCGATACCGCCTACACGTCCATCAGCTAACCAGGAGAAAACAGCATGGCTTTCTACCAATCCAAACAAATCGTCAACAACGAGCCGCTTATCTCGGCTTGCGGCGCCAGCGATACCATTGCCATTGTCGGGGATTTCACCACCGTCACCGGCATGGTCACTGGCGAAATCGTGGAAATGTGCGGCCTCCCGGCCGGCTACGTTCCCGTTGATGTCATCGTCGCCTTCGACGCCTCGGCCGGCGCCGCCTTCACCACTGATTGCGGGGTTCTCTCTGGCGATTACGGTGTCAAGACCGGCACCGCTCGCACCCAGGGCAACGAGGCTTTCGCCGCCAACACGGCCGGCCAGGGCGCTGCCGGCCTGGTTCGCGCTGTCAAGCCTGGCATCGTTCAGTTGGCTCCGGCCGACAACGACCGTGGTATCGGCCTGAAGATCGTCGGTACGCTGACGACCCTGGTTGTCGGAACCAACGTCCGCATGACCCTGCTGGCCCGCGCCGCACGCAACGGGGTCTAAGCATGGGACGACCGCGCAAGAGTGCGATTCAACCGGCAACGGTTGAGCAATTCACGGCGGGGGCCGCAACGCCCCCGTCTGGTTTTGCAGTATCACGGTCGATCAACGATATGTCCGGCGACGTTCTCAAGGCGCACGCGCGCAAGGTCGGCATTTCAGAGCGAGACGTGAACGGATTGTCCGAAGACCGCCTGCGGCAAAACTGCATGGTGATGGTTAGTGAATCGCTTGAGGATGATTGATGAACCTGTCTGGACTTCGAGATTCCTTCAGGGTACGCGCTGGCGACACGAAAAAACCCTACCTGTGGTCTGATCCAGAGGTTGACGCCTACATCAACGAGGCCTATACCGAGGCCGTAGATCGTGGCCTGGTGATCTATGACCGCGAATCTTTCACGGTCGATGTCGAGGTCGGCGTTACTGACTATCAGCTTGATCCGGCGATTATCCGAGTCAAGGGCGCCGAAGTTACGTCGCGCGCTGGCGTTGAGCTAGACGATCCCGAGCCAATGCGCCTTGGCGATCGTCGCTACGACTTCACGTACCGCGAGTACCAGGACAGTGAAGCGTATCGCATCGAAGAGGACGGTATGTTCGTTCTGGCCTTCACGCCAACTGAGGTTTCGGTGATTGCGCTTGAAGTGCATCGCTACCCGGATCCTCTGGAAAGCGATGATGACGAACCGCAGATCCAGCCGATTTACCACTACAAGATGCTGTCGTGGGCTTTGAAACTGGCCTATCTCAAGCAGGACGCCGATACGCTTGATCCGGCTGCATCCGACAAGCACGACATGGAGTTCTCGCGCACATTCGGCCTGCCGAGGACCGCGCAGGATCACCGGCAACGGCGCCGCAATCATGCGCGGAGCTACAAAACGCCAGGGTATTGATGGCATACAGGCCCGCTTCGGCGGGCTTTGTTTTGTCTGAAATGCTGGCTGGCATCGTATAAAGCAACATCGAAATAGCGCCATGAATTCAAGCATGAACCTGTCTATCCGCGACAACACGATTTACGCCGACAACCTGAAACTCTGCTTATGCGAGGCTGGCAATGGACGCCCAAATCTACCGCATGGACGATATGAGGTCAGCACGCAATACAGCGTTGCTCACAAGCAAGAACTGCCTCATGCCTCTGGAATTGGCTGGATTGGTCCAGCAACAAGCCATGATGTGCCTGAATGTGACATCGTTCTTGGTTCAGTCCGCTCGAATAAGTCTCTCATTCCATGCGCAAGTTATGTCGTCAGGCTATTGGCAATTCTTGAGGTTGTAGAAAGCGCAGGGAAAACCGTTGAACTGGTTATTGAAGGTTGATATGCAGAAAAGCAAAATTCTCCCTGGAATGTTGTTTGGAAGGCTAACTGTTGTTGAGCTTTCAGGCGTTAGTAAGCATGGGGCTTATCAATGGGCTTGCCGGTGCGTGTGTGGCGGATCGACAACGACATCAACAAATATGCTTACGAGTGGCAAATCAAAATCTTGCGGTTGTTTGAGTGCAGAGTTATCTGCCGTTCGCGCAACAAAACACGGCGCAAGCAAGTCAGGCGCGTACATGTCGTGGCAAAAAATGCTTGGTAGATGCAACAACAAGAATAGTGACAAGTTTGAGTATTACGGCGGGCGCGGCATCAAGGTTGCTGAAAGCTGGTTGTCGTTCGACGCCTTCTATCAAGACATGGGCGACCGACCAGATGGCGCGTCGATTGACCGGATTGATAACGACAAAGGTTACTGCAAGGAAAATTGCCGATGGGCAACGCGAGCCGAACAGGCCAAGAACAAACGGTCGGCTGTAATTGTGCAACTCGGCGGCAAAAGCCAGTGCATTGCAGATTGGGCGCGCGAACTTGGTATCCATAGGACAACGATCAAAAGCAGGTATCTACGCGGAGTTCCGATTGATGGCGCCGCCGTCATGCTTGAGGTAGAAAAGTGATGCTGCTGCCCGACTGGAAAAATATCGCCAAGAAAGCCTGGAGCTTCAGGCTGATGGCCGTAGCGGCGTTCTTCGCCGGCTGCGAAGCGATCCTTCCGTTTGTCGATGATGTGCTCGCCCCGCGCCCGATGGCTTTCGTGGCCTTCATCGTGGTCGTCGGCGCGATGCTCACCCGATTGCTGACCCAAAGGAACCTTGACGAATGATCATCGTCGGCTACCGCAAATTCGTCGTCACCGTGCTTGCGCAGGTTTGCATTACCGGGCTGTGCGCGTTCGGGAAGTTGACGGGTGGCGAATTCGTGGCGGGCATGATTGCGACCACTGGCGCGTTCATCACACTCAATGTTGTTCAGAAAGGTATGGCGAAAGAATGAGACACCCGCGTTCAGTTATCGCCGTCCTTGCCCTGTCTGCCTCCGGGTTTGCCGGGATTGTGCTGCACGAAAGCTATACAGGAAACGCGGTAATTCCGGTTCCGGGCGACGTGCCGACTTTTGGTTTCGGATCGACGGTTGAAGAGGATGGTTCGCCGGTCGATGCCGGAGATACGATTACCCCGCCGCGCGCTGTACGCCTTTCCGTCGCGCACATATCCAAGGACGAGGCGAAGCTACGCCAGTGCTTTGGCGAAACTTCCCGCTTATACCAACATGAGTGGGATGCGTATGTGAGTCTCGGGTACAACATCGGGGCTGGCGCATTGTGCGCATCCTCGATACCAGAGAAGGTCAAGGCCGAGCAGTACGAAGCGGCTTGTATGACCATCGGCCAGTTCATTTGCGGGCCAGCGACCGAAGCAACGCGCGCCAAGCCCGGCGAACGCTGCTACAGCACGCGGAAACCAATGAGGGTGCTTCGCGGCCTTGAAAATCGCCGCAAAGAAGAGGTAGCGAAATGCCTTTCGGCCTCGTAATGTCCCCGACCATCATCGCCGCCCTTGTCGCCCTGCTGCTGCAAGCGGCGACGCTCGGGTGGGGCTTTGTGCAGAGCAATCGCGCCGACGCCTACAAGGAAAAGCTGCAAACCTGCAACGCGACGCACGCCGCCTTCGTGCTGCAAACGGAAGCCGTGGGCCGAATCGCTGCGGCAAAAGCCAAAGCCACCGAAGACGCCAACCGGAGAACCGCTGATGAAACCGCTCAAGGATGGGCTGCTGCCATTTCTGTTGTTCGTGCTGATTACGCTAAACGGCTGCGCGCCGCTGCCGCCGCAAGTGCCGGTGGCGGTGGAGTGTCCGCCCCTGCCGCAACTGGACCGACGCCTGCTGGACCCGACGCCGACGCAATACCTTCTCCCGAGCGAATTGCGGCGGATTGCGCCGAAACAACCTTGACCGCGAATTTCCTGCAACGCTACATCGAAAGACTTAAATGAACGAGATTCGCCGCGCCGGCCTGGAACAACTCGCCATGACCATCGAGGCCGCAATGAGCCAGCTTACGGTGCTGCTCGATGCCGAGCGCGCCGACGTTCAGGACTTGCCCGACAACATCGAGGAAAGCGACTTCGCAGAACGCGTGCTGAAGCGCCCAATGTTCGAGCTTGCCCAGGCGCGTGTGATGCTGCTTGAATCGGTCGAACACATCAGCGCCGCAATTGCGAAAGACAAAGAATGAATGACCAAGCGTGCGCGCCTAAACTGCTGGATCGTTGCGATGTGGCTTTGGATGCTGTCGTACGGGAAAAGCTACGTCTGGTTGCGCCGCAGCCACGCATTCTACGGAATGATTCCGCACTTCGGTCACACGGAGCGCATGGGGTTGCGCAGGTTTCGCTCAATCGAGTACCACCCGCCAAAAGGGCGGCGATGGAGCAAGGACGACTTCGTAATCGCCTTCGCAGGGCATTACGTGGTGACGCACTTCAAGGTTGTTTCCGTCAGGAGATGGGCGACAAAGGAACAGGCGCTCGCAGACATATATTTTCCGAAACATACGGGGTGAGCCAATGATCGGGAGCGTCGCCGCGCTCTGGTCAAAAGCAATCTCGAAGGGCGTCGAGCAATGAGCGAAGAAGTCATCCAGATCGCCACCCTCAAGTCAGAGGTCAAGACCCTGACCGAAGCGGTACGCGAACTCACCCTATCCATGCAGAAGAACAACGAGCGCCTGGAACGGCTGGCAGTGCTTGAGGTTTCGCATAGCAATAGTGACAAGGCCATTGGGCGAGCGTTTGAGGCGCTCAAGGCGCACGAGAGCATGGCGGAAGCCGCCCACGCCGCGAACCAGCGGGAGCACAAGGCTTACGACAAGGTGATCTGGCTCTCCCTCGGGTTCGTTACCGCCGTGAGCATTTTCTGGACGGTGTTTGGGTACAAGGTGAGCGGGACGCTGGATGACGTTCTGAAAATGTCCGCACAGCTACAGTCCCACATCCAGCAAGACAAGGTGATGTCAGACAGCGATGTGATGAAGGCATACAAACAATGAAGGCGAACCAATGAACGGGCATTTCTTCGTTAATGCAGAGGCGGCTTACGAGTTTGTGATGGTCCTTCTCGAAGCTGCGCTTACGGCAGTGGCTATAGCTGTTGCGCTTGTGATTGCATCGCCGTCGCTGGAGCGGGCATTGGAAAAGTTTGAAAGGTGGTGTGGGCGTGGCAACTAAATACACATTGAATATTGTTCGCGGCAAGACGCTTTCGCTGGTCATCCGGTGGGAACAGGAAACGCCGATTGTATCCAAGGCGATTTCCGCAATCAGTTTTGCGACGGGCTTCCCGCGCCTTACGGTTACGTCGCACGCCATTCCTGACGGCTGGCGCTCTGCCGTGGTTCGTGTTGCCGTTCCGAAGGAAATCAACGCCCAGAACGATATTCCACGCGGCAAAGATTTGCGCGAAACAACGGTTATCGACGCCAATACCATCGAGTACAACGGCCTGGTGCCTGTGACCGATGGGCGCGATTGGCCGGCTTATACAACTGGCGGATTCGTCCAGTACAACACACCGAAAGACCTGACCGGCTACACCATCCGCGTGAAGATCAAGGACAAGGTGGGCGGCACGGTATTGCTCTCTACCGAAGCCGGCGATACGCCGCTGAACCTGATTACTGCCGTTGCCGACAACGCGGCCAAGACCATCACCATCGAAATCCCCGCTTCTGTGACGGAAGACCTGGCGTGGAGCAAGGGAATTTGGGAAGTTGAAGGCGAATCCTCGACCGGAAAGGTCGATTCCATCATTGCGCCATCTCCGGTAACGGTTGGCGATGAAGTGGTGACGCCATGAACGAATACATCGTTACTAGAAAGAGCGACGGAACAGAAGTTGCACGCTACACCGCTGACCTCCCGACTCCTGAAGACCTCGCCAATCCCGATTACTCGGTATCCGAAGTCAGCGTGGCCTTCTCAGCCCCGCCTAACCCTGACGCACCGCCCGACACCCGATTCGGTGGCAGGCGCATGGTATCCAAGCTGGAATTCATCGCCCTATTGGGTGATGCCGCCTATGTTGCGGTGCTGACGATGGCCCGTCAGTCGGTTGAGATCGAGGCATGGATCAAGATGATCGAGATGACATCAGTCGATCCTGAAACCGGGTTTTCCATCAACCTAGACGACCCTCGCACATCTGCTGGAGTGCAGGCGATTGGCGACATCCTCGTCAGCAATGGCGTGGTGACGGCGGATTGGGTAGAGGGGGTGCTACGTGGCTAATAAATACCTGATTCATGGTGCGGCCTACTGCGGCGACGGCACGACCAGCGCAGAAGCGCCAAGCAATGGCGCGGCGGGTGCCTGGAACAACATCAATGTCCTAGAGGGATCAGCGCCAGCCTATGGCACGCTGGTGAATGGCGATGTCGTCAACATCCGCTCAAAGACCTCGGCGGGTGCCGACATTATGCGCACGTTGGCGGCATCTGTAACACTCGGGTCGTCGTTCAATCCGACTACATCGGTTACGTGGGTTCTTGACGATGGAAGTATCTGGCCTGGCGTCAGCGGCGTCCTGACCTACAACTGCCCATCCAACTATATCTGCGCAGCGAAGGTACTTAACCGCTATATCTCAAAGGCTCAAGACGCATGGCGGATTGTCGAGGCGAACAGTTCCGCCTCGTATAAAAACTACATGGGGGCGATCTCCGTTTACATCCACGGCCTGTTGTTCGATTTTTCGTTACTCTCGTCTTCAAACGGTACGCAACTTGGTGACTACAGTGGCTTTTCCGTGCTGTCCAATATTCACATCAAAAGCAACAGGCGGCCAGAGCGCCTTATTCTGGTCGTTGGCTACGCCAACCTACGAGTTCTGAACCCGAATATCGAACTGCTGAATCCTGCGGCTACGGAGCCAGTTTTCGTCGCCGGCAACTCCGGCGCTTCGCTCAGTATTTACGGGGGGGCGATTACCGGCGCCGGGGCGACCACGGGCGTGCGAGTGTTCGGTGATTCTGCGCAAGGCGCTGTGCTACGAAGTTTCGGCTTGCGGTTTCCGCAAACCATGTCGCTGGCAAACTATCCGGGCCATGAAGAGACGCTGTTCTCTGCTACCGGGTCCGATGGGCTGGTCGGATCGCGTGTTGTGATGAAGTGGGGCGAAATCAACTCGCGCACTGATGCCTATTACCCGACGCTGACCGCCGAGCTTCCGAACACTGACGGCACACTGTGGTCGTGGTGGGTCTACCCAAAGAACGCAAATGAATTTGGCCATCCGATTATCCCGATAGCCAAGGTGTATTCCGAAGCAGCGGCAGCTAAGGAGATCACCGTCGAGGCTCTTGTCGCCACGACCTTTTCTGCGGCCACCAAGGCGACGCTTTGGACTACCGTGGATTACACGGACGACGCCACGGGCCTGCCGGTTTCTGTCAGCACGCAAGATCCATCCGGAACGGCTCTAGATGCAAGCACGGCGGCATGGTCATCGACTACCTACGGGGCGACGGCGTACAACAAGCGGAAAATGACAGTAACAACTCCAACAGCGATCAAACCGAACACGCTGGTTACAGTCACAATCTGCTGCACGGCGAGGGCAGCCAGCGCGAGTGACACACTGATTATCTGCCCTGATTTCTTGGTACTCACGCCATGACAATCTGTATTCCACATGCAGACTTCACGGTGATCCCTACTGGCCGTGGGGTGATTACCAGCCACGGGGATTCATCGCTCGGCGTTGCGCGCTGGCCGACTGATCCGATAGGCACCATTACCGCTACTTTTTCAGGTGTTCCGGCGTCCTCGGAAATTCGAGTGTATCGCGCTGATGGGGTTGAGCTTGCTGGGGTTGAATCGGCGGCAGCGGATAATCCGACACTGTTTTGGTCTGTGTATCCGGTAGGCGCAAATAGTGTCAATCGAATTGTCATTATCAACCTGACCAGAGAGATTATCGAGTTTAATTTCACCCCAGTTGTGGGCTACGTCACAATCCCTACTCAAATGAGCAATGATCGTTGGTACTCTAACCCAGCATAAAGGAAATTTAACATGGCAAAACTGATTGATCCGGACAGCCTGACCTACTCGGTCAATTCGGCTACCAATATGCTGCGGTTTGACACGGCAGCGAAGACAATTCAACTGGTTGCAGGTGGAGCCTTGGTTGCCAAGGATGGAGTGACAGGCCAGTGCTTGTTCTCCAAGATCAAGGAAGTCATCAAGGCGGATGCGACCCTGATCAAGTACGCCCTGCCAGTGCGCGAGATGATCCACGATGAGTCGATGGAACTGATCAACGGCTGGACCTTTCTCGATGCGACGACGATCAAGATGGTGCGGGATTGCGGGGTGGCCTATGTGAATGTGGCGGGCGCGCCCACCGCGATGTTTGCCTGTTTCGTGACCCTCGGCGCGGTTATCAGCGGCGCTCCGTATTACACCCTATCCAGTGCCACAAATGCTTCGACCGCAGCCTTCACCCACGTCAATCTATCTACGACCTTCGGCGTCAATGAGTTGGTGCAAATTTACTCCGATACGAACGGTGACGGCACCCCGGAGTATGACTATCGTTCGTATGCCAAGCTGTTCCTCCGCGAGCAGGGCTACACCTATGATGAGTCGAGCAACATTGATATTGGTTACTCGGCACTGACCTACAAGAAATACAACTTCCCTATAACCCATGCGGTTGATGCTGGTGTCACGAAGAGTGATGCGACGGTAGATGCCTACACAGGTATGACGATCCAGTGGTATGCCGCTGCACAGTCTGCCAGTCTGGGAAGCAATGGGCCGTACAACTTTCATGTACTCATCAATGGCAATACTCATACCTACGATGAAGTGTATTCCTGGGTACAGCGGCAACTTCGCAAATCCACCGACATTGATGCGGATGGCACTGGTAATCGTACTGGCCAAGTTACTCCGGCACTGGTGCGCATGGACGGTGCAACGCTCAAGACGATTTACCAGTCGGGCGTCGGGGGTATCCATATCAGCAACCTGTCAGCATCCAGCTACAACAACGTGGCAGAAGCTGATGACACCCAGGCCTATCGCACCTATCCCTACACGGCAGCGATCACCTTCAACTTTGATACCTACCTTCAAGGTGACGCAGCCGATGCGAAGTTCTGGATCTACGATGCGTCAACCTACCCTGGTGCTGGTGCCACGCTGTTGCAGGATGCTAGTGCTGCGCCCATGACCGGTGACCTGACTGGTGGTGTAGCCACGAAGTCATTCAGCTTCGCCTGGACGGCGGATAAAGCCTGGATTGGGGTAGCCATCGGGAAGAACAACGCGAAAATTGCTATCGCTTCTGGAACCATCCTGCAATCGACAGTCAACAGCGGATCCTTCGTTGCTGGCTTGGAACGCTGGTATAATAATCCCTGATACAAATACAGGGGGTAATAATGCTTGATGCTTATTTTGCAGGGCTAATAGATGGGGAAGGGACTATGGGTGTTTACGCTGTCGGAAATGGCAAAGATTCAAACATCTATTGGTCTGCAAAAATGGCCGTTCATGGAACCTACCGACCGATGATTATTGCTTTACGCGATCACTTTGGGGTAGGTCAATTCAGTATCGGGAAAAGGAATCCTAGCCACCATCTCGGCGGTAAGCCTCAATGGTTATGGCACGTTGGAAGTAAGAGCAAAATTATTTATGTGCTTGAGAAAGTTCACCCATATCTCATGGAAAAGCGCGGGCAAGCGGAAATAATGATTTCTTATTGTCGCGGAGAGCTTTCTGGTGAAGTTGCATCTGCGTTGTTGCGAGAGCAAAAAAATACAGTATTTCCACATTCACTCGGTGAGGGAGAACGACTGTCAAGAGGAAATCCAGCCGAGTCGTGCCCAACGGCGCGGACAACATGGGCGGTAGCAGAAGAAATACGTCAGCGTGTAGCTAATGGTGAAAAACAAGCCGACCTTTGCCGAGAGTATGGTTTTAAAAAAACAATGATTAGTCGGATTGTTCTACGTAAAACATACGCATCAGAACCGTGGAGGTCTAAGGGATAGCTATGGCATACACCTTTGACGGGACAACCAAGCGCATTACCCTCACCAGTGGGGTAGTGTCGCTTAACCTGATCGACCTACACTCACGGTGGAAGGATTGGGTAGGCATGGGTAACGCCCAGCACGCACAAGCGTTCAGGGCAGTTGGTGGGGATATTCCGGCAATTCCGTTATACCTATTCCTGCTGAATGGATGGCGAATCGTTCCACAATCTGCAGATCATACATTGGCGGTAACGAATGGGATTCTTGAAGTAGATGGTGGAGGCGACCCATTCGTTGATCCAGTAGGGGATTTCGCTATTCGTATCAATCGGGAAACACCTGGGATTGCAATTGGTTACTCTTCGACAGGAGTAAGTGGCCCCACAGCAGCAGAGATTGCAGCCGCTATTCTCGCCGCTGCACAGATCACACCAATTCACGCCAACGTCCGGCAGATGAATGATGAGCAGGTAATCGGCACTGGCGTCACAAGCAACAAGTGGAGGTCGCACCTTGTTCCATGAGGATTCATTCTCGCTGGACTCGTTCAGCACGGATTCATGGATGTTCCTGCTCGAAGTCCCGTACTTCGACCTCACCGGAGCGCAGCGCGTCTATGTTCGCCACGTCCTGCAATCTGTCTATGCGCTGGAGGTGGTCGAGCGCATCGTCGCCGTTGCCGAGCGCAACAACCTGTCGGCCATTGATTCCGCAGAAGTCATTCGCGCACGCACTGGCGATCAAACGCTATTCATCCTGCCGCGCAGGAAGGTGACGGCTGATAAGCCGCAGCGCCAGGCCAAGCAGACTGCACCAAAGCGGGCAAAGGAAACGCGGGCTGCTTACGCCGTCACCGGAAACGAATCAATGTACGCAAGCGCCGCGCCGCTGCACATCTTAGCAAACCACTCTGCTGAATCCATCGTTTCCAGCCATGCGCAGGAAACTTTTTTCATCACCAATAAACCATCGCGCTCTGCGCATAACCCGTAAAGTAGCCGACTCACAAACCAAGCACTAACCCAAGGAGAACCATCATGGCCGCAAAATTCAAGACAACGCTGAAGGGCGCGATGCTTACCGCGATCCGCGACGCAATCGACGCCGGAGCGACTGGCGGGCTTATCAACGTCTACACCGGGACGCAGCCGGCAACGCCTGAAACCGGGCTGTCAGGCAACACGTTGCTTGGAACGCTCACGTTTGCGACGGTATGCGGAACAATTTCGTCGGGCGTTCTGACGATGGCTGCAATTACGGAAGACTCGTCGGCTGATAACAGCGGAACCGCAACATGGGCGCGCATTACCGACAGCACTGGAACGGTCGTTATGGACGTCGACGTGTCAAGCACAGTGGGGAGCGGCGCGATCAAGATGAACACGACCGTCATTGTTGCCACTGGCCCGATCAGGATCGCCTCGTTCGTAATCTCCTTCCCGTAACTCCGTAGCAGCAAGGGGCTGGCATGTCCTTTACAGTAACGGAGTACCCGGCAACATGGCTCACCGGAAGCGGTGCGGCCACGTTCTTCATGTCGGACTTTGCCGGCAGGGTGACAGGCGTCAACGGATTGAGCAGCTACTACACCTGGCTGTCCTCGAACAACGGCGTATCGTTCACTAGGTACTCTGGACTGAACTGGCAGTACAACGCCGTTCGCTATGGTGCTTATGGAAACGGTCGATGGGTTGCCTTCGACACGGGTTCGTACCGGATATACCCGAGTTCGGACGGGGCGACCTACACATCGTATGTGGCGACCGGATGGACTAGCTACCCGAAAGGCGCAGCCTACGGAAATTCGCTTTTCGTCGCGGTATCTGCGGCTGACATCCAGACCAGCCCAACAGGGCTGTCAGGGACTTGGACCATCGTTACGCCCCCGGCGAATTGGTCGGTCGTACCGCAGGCGTTGATATGGACAGGGACGGAGTTTTGGGTTCCGACCACAGACGATGCGTATGTGTTCACTTCTCCGGATGGGTCTAACTGGACCAGGTACGCGCGATCTGGAGCGAGCTTTGCATTTAACGAAACCCCGGCATTTAACGGTTCGAGGTTCGTCTTCGCAAGGAACGGCGCTGCATACTATTCGGACGACGGCAAGTATTGGGTTGCTGCAACGACTGACATCAGCACGTTCCTTTACAGTTGCAGCAAAGTGCTTTGGGGCGGGTACAACTTTTTCGTATTCGACACCAGCACGGCAAAGTTCATCTACTCTCTCGACGGCGACACATGGGCTGAACAGACGGTATCGCGGACCTACAACAACCCGCCTTGTGTCGGGCAAAACAATGTAATCATCGGGGCGAGTAGCGCCGGGTACGGAATACGATTTACTGACGCGCCGCCGCCGCCCGTTGGCGACGCCATCGTGTCGGTCGTTATTAGCGTAGACGCGGAAGGCAGTTTTGGGCCTATTTCCGGCGATGGGTACATAGAACTTTCGCTCAATGTCGATGCGACCGGGGAAACAACGCTGCCGGTTGTCATTGGTGCAGCCGACATATTCCCGATCATCGTTGTCTCCGGCGCAGGCCACACTTCAGTGTATGGGAACGCCTCGCACTCCATCGTTCTTTTGGTTGCTGCAACGGGAAGCACAGACGTTGGTGGATATGGCAACATTACGATTTTCCCGACCGTATCTGCGGTTGCAACTACGTGGGCAACGGCTACGGTCGCGGTACTGGTCGAGGCTGAGATTAGCTGCGAAGGAACGCACTTTCAGCCGGTCGTAGTCGAGCCAATCATAGTTGCTACCGGAAGCGTGGGCGTGGCTGCAACCGCCGTCGTTAACGTGGTTGCCGAGGTTTCCGCCACAGGGATGCTTGTCCCTGTCGGCGTGGCAAGCATCAGCGTCGCGCCTGTTATTCTGGCACAAGGGATCGGGACAGAATACGCTGGCGCTGCGGCAGTTTCAGTCGATGTTGTGATTGCTTGCGTAGCACACACAGACGCCCCTGTAATTGGGGTTGCGTCGGTCGTGGTCGAGCCGAGTATCGTTGCTTCCGGTATAACCGTGGCCCCCGGCGTAGGTGTCGCAACCATCGTTGTTGATGTGATGGTTGCCGCCTTCGGCACTGGACCAGAGAGAGAGGCAGCAAACTCCTGCTTTGTGTCTGGCGGCGATCCTGTTCGAGTGGTGGTATACGCATGAGCGACGATAAGCTGCCGACGCTGACGGTATTCGATGGAGAAAAGAATCATACATTGGCGCGCAAGCTATCGGCCAATGCGCCAATGGATAGCTTTGCCACGAAGCAGCTAATAACGCCGGATGGTGTTACCGAGCTTCGCACCAAGGGCGGAAATCCACAAGTCACCTACACGCCAACGCCAGAAGAGGTACTAGATCCACCCTGGATCGAGAAGGACTACGGGCTGCGCACCTATTTTCCGGATAGCGCCTATGGGACCGGCTACCCAACAATCCCGATGTTCCTGAAGAAAATAATCCTTGTCCATGACGACACGCCAATAGAATTTGCGCCGGTCCCTGCGATAACGGCGGGTGGCGGTGCGTTTGTCGACGACGAGTGGTATTCGTTCGAGGAAATGTACACGTCAGATGGCATATTCCCGTTTTGGGTTCCGTTCCCAAAAAAAGCGCTGTACGGGTTTTCACCAAATCAGCAAGAGCTTCTGTTCCTTGGCGCAGAGTCTTATTTCCTACGGTCGCCAACACTCGTTGCTGGACATGACGCCCAGGGGTTCTACGCAAGAATCCCGGTTGGCGTCATGGTTGTGCAGCTTGCAGGAACAACCCGCAAGCGCAGAGTGCAGCTTAAAGCGCCATATTGGGATGCAGTGACATCGCGCTCTGAGAACGCCCCATGAACACGGAAATAAAACTCCCGGCAAGCAAGATAGTGGCTGGTGGCGAGAGATACCACGGGTTTCGCCTTGCGGACGGAACGCACGTTCTTGACAGCGGAGCGCCCCTGGATCTTCCATCGCAATACAACGCGCCATACACGGAACCATACATTCGTAATGGCGGGTGGAGTGAGGTCAGGTTTTCGGCGATACCGGGGAAAGAAAACTTCCCGAACAATGCGATCATAACGGGGTGGGCGCCTAACCAGCGAGAAATAAACCCGAATCGTGGCCCGTTTGCTGCTCGCCTGACGCTGGCGCAAAACGCATGGGTTTGGCGAGACTCGCTAGGGACTCCGTGGTGCTTGTGGTTCGACTCGACCAACGACAATAGCTGGCCGATAAAGGCGCACCGCATTACCCGAATGTCTGTTTTGCCTGATCCAGACGCTACGACATACACCGTTGGATACACAACGTCTTGGGACAGCAACGCATGGATGCCTACGGCACAATACGAATACTCGGCAGGGTGGGTGAACCAAAGCAGCACTGGAAGAAGAGTAGCGATCCACAGGTACGGCACGCAGTCGTCTTCTCCCGGTAGCTACACCCCATGCGACATCACCAAGTTATCCGTTATCGACAGCAACAACGGCGATCCTCCGACAGTATCCGTGGACGGTCTAATAAGCTCGCACTACAGCGTGCTTGTTTCCGGCGATACAACGACCTGGGACCACTTGAACCAGACAACTTCTTTCACTCCGCTCGTGGTCTACGACGACATGGAAGACCCGCTTGAAATGGCGGTTTTCTACCATGACACATACGATTTTACGGGGGCAAGATGGTTTTCACCGTACTATGAAACAGGGCCGTGGCAGGAATACTATACAAAAAGGCATTGGCTGGCGATCAATGGGGTCGAGGTAAACCCGTTGTATGGGCTATGGACGCGCACCAGAATAGGCGACTCGAACGTATTGATTAGTGACACCCAAACCGGGGTAAATTCCGGGCCTCCTTGGTATGTTATGCACGGCAAGTTCTTGATAGCACCCGTTGGCGGAATGTCAAGTTCCTCACATCCGCAGTGGGTAGAAGAATTTTGGCCTGACCCATACCCAATTTACGGATGGTTCACGCACAAGGCAAACGCCTACGCTGCCGGTCCCAACTACAATATCCCGCTGTTTACTGAGTTCTTTGAAAACATTTGCATTGACGCAAACGGTGTTCTCGACACGAACAAAATACGAAGATTTTAGGAGAAGCCATGAAAACAACCCCGATCGGCCCGTTTCTCGGGATCAACCACTACCTTCCGGACTTCTCGCTCTCTACCGAAAACGGCGACTGGCTGCGTGACGCCGAGAATGTAGACCTTGACAACTCCGGGTGGCCTTCGCGACGCGCGGCTCTGCTTCAGATTCAAGCGATGACCGACGCCCATTCGCTCTACATGCTAACGCCCACGGACGGGTATCTGGTGCGCGGCACGGCGATGTACGCAGTTACGCTGGCCCCTTCCTATTCCGAGACGCTGTTTCGCGTCCTGACGAGCGGCGCGGCGGTGTCTTGGCAGGAGTACGACGGCAAGCTCTACTACGCCAGCGCCACAGACTCGGGGAAGATCATTAGCGGCGTTCGGTATCCAATGGGTCTCCCGACGCCGGCTGCGCCTAACTGCACGACCATACCGGGCGCGCTCTATGATGGAGCGTACCAGATCGGGGTCAGCTACTCGAACAGCGTTACCGGGGAAGAGGGGGGAATCTCGGCGTCGAGCAATCCGCTGCTGCCTGCCGCTGGTGGTATCCGCATCACCCTTCCCGGAGCAGCTACTGGCGCCACACACGTCAATGTCTATTTCTCGACGACGAACGGCTCGATACCAATGTGGATCGGCAGCTACGCAGTCGGGACCGCCGCGGTCGACGTGGTTGCCGAGCCGACCAGACTGCGCGAGGGCATCTTCAAGGACGAAGAACCTTTACCGAACGGGACACGCCTGTTTCTGTTCAACGGGCAACTCTGCTCTGTCAGCGGCAAAAACTTGTACTACGGCATTCCTTACAAGCCGGGCTACTGTCTGAAGACGAACAAGCGAGTCCCATTCGAAAGCGACATCGGGATTGCTATCGGAAACCAGAGCGGCCTTTATGTCTCCGCAGGAAAAACGTACTTCATGGATGGCCGGCAGATTGGTCCGGACATGGACACGCGCGTCATCCTGCACTATGGCGCTGTGCCGGGAACCGAGTTCGTCATTGAAAGCGCCATTTCTGAGGCATTGATTATCGGGTGGTTCGGCGCGCGTGGCATTGTCTTCGCTGACACTAGCGGAGCGATTACCGAGGTCATGGCGCAAACTATCAAGCAAACGCCGCCGGCTTCCGGCGTCTCTGTCGTGGTCGAAGAGAACGGTGAAGAATATCGCAAAGTCGTTTCGTGCGGCTGGTGTGTGAACGTCAAGACCAAGGCCGCGTCCCGGTACTCCGCGTGGCCGGTAACTTCTGCATCGCGCGGATATGTGACTGTTCCTACCGGCGTGTGCACCTTGTCTGGTGGCGCAGCAAAGATCGAAGGTCATATCTCGCTCGGCAAAAAGAACTTCAGAGGCGAGAACCTGAAGCACCTTCCCGCTTGCTACATCGGAGCAGTTTCTGCTACGCCCATGGAACTTCGCGTCACGACCCCCGATCACGAAGACTACCACTACGAAGCAAGGTCGTGCGGTGACGACTTGCAGATTCACCGTATCGACCCCGGCAAGGGACTGCGCGCCAATTGGTACGACCTTTCACTGTACAATACCGAAGGTTCTTATTTTGCGCTGACCTCGTTCAGCTTTGCGCCGGCGGTATCCGGCAGGAGGATTTAGGCATGGCTGATATTATCGACCTACACCCACATTTAATCGGTACGCCTGCCAATGGCGTCAACCTGTATCAAGTTCCAAACGCCTCGATGGAGGTGTTGGAAGACATTATCAACGCCACATGGAACTTGGCGCTCAGCAAGTCCGACGCCGTAGGGTTGAAAACTGCTGCCATTACAGCGGCATCAGGGATGCTCGATCCCGCACTCGCCCCCACGGCGACGGCTGGATCAGTAGCTGTTCCGTCGATCGTTGCACCGCCCGTCACTATCCCGGCCGGCATTAACGTCCCGGCAATTTTTGCTGACTTCAAGCTAGAGTACCTCGATCTGGCAACGTGGCTGACAAACCAATACACAACATGGATCACGACGTACGCGCCAAATAACCAGAGCCTTTACACGGCCGGAGAATCCTCCCTACTTGCGGCACTTCAGTCAGACACGTTCGTTCCGGCGGCAGTGCAAAACCAGATCATGGGCGATGCCGCCGCACGTGTTCTTTCCGACGCAGACCGGGCTTCCGACGCTGTCGTCGCTCAGTTTGCTGCGCGAGGGTTTCCGCTCCCGCCCGACGCCGCGCTGAGTGCTGTTCTCCAGATTCAGCAAAAAGCACAAGACGAAATGGCTGAAACCAGCAGAAAGATCGTCGTGATGTCGGTGGAGCAGTACCGTTTCGTTGTAGAAAAGACGATTTCATCCCGCGACATGGTGCTGAAGTATGCTGTCGAGTACGCCAAGGTTGAGGCCATGTCCCCGGAAATTATCTCGAAAATGATGGGGATCGGATACGACATCCAAACGAAGCTGATAAATGCAGCGGCCGCTTTCTACAACGCTGACTCCCAAGCAAAAGAAGTCATCGCCAAGGTCGGAGAATTTAACGCTAACATTGATTTCGATGCGTCAAAGGCGAACCAGGCATCAAAACTTACGATTATTGAGGACAATTTGAAGGCTCTTCTTGGCGAGATTTCTTCGGTCACTCAACAAGCAACCTCGGCATTGAATAACCTACACGTTCAGGTTTCTATGAATGCAGGTGGGACTACTGTTACGACTCAGGCAGAAAGTTTGTAGCAGTATCGAGAGGAAAATTCAACAACATCCATGCGCAAACCTCTCTTGGGGTCAACAACAGCAAGACGGTTTCGCAGAGCGTGTAATTCATGGCGCGCACCAGGCAAAGGGGCTTCGGCCCCTTTTTCTTTTAAATGCTGGCTGGCGGTCAATAATCGCGCAGGAATTCCACCTGCGAGGCCAACATGGCAATTGATCTTACCAGTGCTCTTGACGAAGAGACGAAGAAGGCCCGCGCATTTGCGCCGGATCCCATTGAGCAACAGTTTGGCCCGACCGTTCCGACGCTAGGCCAGGGGCTTTCCGGAATGACGAAAGCTATCTCTGGCGTTGGGATCACGGCGCCGCCGCCAGCAAGCGGTATCAGCCTCGACAATAGCGTCGACATGAAGGGCGTGAACGACATCATGGCCCGCGAGAATAAGGCGCGTGGCGAAATGATCGCTCTGTCGATGCCGCAAGTTGGCGGAACTGCGCCCGGAATCCTTGGTGATGGCGGCATTGCCGCCGACAACGCAGAGAAGACCGCGCGCTGGCGCCAGGACGACTTGATTAGCCTTGCAAGCCGAGGCAACCAGGGTGCTATTGCTGCTGCCCTTGGCGCTAATGCCAGGTCAAACGATGTGGCTGGCACAAACGCCGCTCAGTTGCAGTCCGCCGAGTTGCAAAACCAGACGGCGCGCTACGGGCAGGATGTCAATGCGCAACGTGCCGCCGAAGCCAATCGCGTTCAGATGCGCGGCCAGGACATGACTGCGGCCGAGGCTGCCGCCAGGACCGGAATCGACCGCGATCGCCTTGGCCTCTTGCGTGACGCAGAGACACGCGCAGGCGAAAGAACTGGCCTGGAAAGCACAAAAATTCGCGGCGAGATTGACGATCAGAAAATGGTACGCGATGCCCGCTCCGGGCTGACCGCGGCGATCGCCTCCGGGGATCCGAAGAAGATTGAGGCTGCGAAGGCAAGCGCTGTTGCGGCCGGAATCAAGTTCGACAAGCCGAACAATGAATTCACGTCGGTCACTGACAGTATGGGTATGAACGTGACGCGCACCAACAAGGACACCGGAGCGATAGACATTATTGACCCGAAGACAGGCGCCGTGCGCAGCATTCCGGCGCCAGGGGCTAAGCCTGCCACGCCGCCATTTGAATTGTTCGCCGCACAGGCACAAGCGAAGAACCCTGGCGTAAGGCTGACGCCAGAACAGCTACAGAAGGCTTACAAAGAACAGTTCGGAGGTTGATTCATGGCGCTTGATCTGACGTATGACCCGAAATGGAAGCCGGCATCGTCTGGTAACGACATTGATCTTACCTATGACCCTAACTGGAAGCCGGCAGAGCCGGGTGTGATCGACAAGATCAAGGGCGGGCTGACGACCGCCAAAGATTACGGCCTTGCAATCGCCGCTGGCGCCGGAGAGGGGATAGCAAATACCGAAGCGGGCATCGGCACGTTCTCTCAGGCGCCGGCCGCCAATACGCTATCTGGTGTCATTGGCGCTCGCGCGCTGGCCGACCGTGGCATAACCGCGCTGTCAAATTACGTTTCACCTGGAAGCGCAGAACTGAATAGCGGCTACCAAGAGTCTGCGCAGATGGCTTCGCAGTTTGCCGCCGAAGAGCGCGCCAAAAACGCCGACAGCAACATCGTTGCTCGCCTTGGCCTTGGAATGCAGGACGACGGCCGCGAGCGGGCAAAGGCAATTCAGGACTTCAACCGCGAGAACAATCCTGAACTGGTGCGCCAGCAGCAGGCTATGGCAAATACCGAGGGGTTCGTCGGCGCCCTGGAAGGCATCAAAGACAATCCGATGGCCTTCACGCACATGCTGGCACGCTCCGCGCCCGATATGGCGGCCGGGGTTGGTATTGCCAAGGGCGCGGCGGCCGGCCTTGCCGCTGCCGGCAAGTCGACGGCGGCGCAGGTTGCCGGCGCCAGTACGGCCGGCATTCTTGCAGAATCCGCATCGTCCGCGAACCAGACGCGCGAAAGCGTGTATCAGCAGGTTGCAGAAATGCCGTTTGATCGCCTGGCCGGATCAGAGCGGTTCAATGCAATCCTGGCGCAAACTGGCGACCAGACCAAGGCGCGGGAAATTCTTGCGAACGAACTTGCCGACCAGGCGCCAGTGCTTGCCGGCGCCGGCACGGCCGCGGGCTCGATGCTGACGAACAGGCTGTTTGGTGGCGACACGACGGCCAAGATGATTGCCGGGGCGCAGAAGACGACCGGGAAAGACGTGCTCAAGAATATGGGCCAGGAATCATTCGAGGAAGCCTCCCAAGGCGTTCCCGAGGATCTTGCGCAGCATGGCGCCGTGGTCCAGGCGGACAAGGCTGCGAAGTTCGACCTTGGCAAGACGATTGCCGAGAATGCCGCGGCGGGCCTGGCGATGGGTGGTGGTGGTTCCGTCATGTCCTACGCCAAGGATAACTTTGGCAAGCAGGAAGCTGCGCCGACCGTGCCCCCGCTTCCCGATACCGGCCCGATGTCGCGCAGCGCGAACACGGCCATTGCAACCGGCGCCGCGGCTGACGCGGCTTCCGTGCTTGGCGTTCCGTCTGACGCCGAGCAGGCCGGCGAACAGATCGCGCCGAAGAGCATGGATGCGATCGGCCGTGTTCAGCAGATCGACCAGCAGATTCAATCTGCGGATCCTGAACAAGCAACTACCATGAAAGCCGAGCGCGACCAGATCACCGCAAGCTGGCCGCGGGCGGTATCCGGGGCGCCGACTTCGTTCTCTACCGAGTCCGGGGCGCGCATCGACGGTAACTATGCGCTCATGGAAGCGCATGAACTGGTTACAAGCCACGACGAGAAGTTGAAGCCGAACGCTGCCTATCCGCGTGAAATGCAGCCGCGTGAGCGTGACCGGGCCGCTTCTGAAATGCAGATTTCCTCGATTGTCCAGCGTCTTGACCCGGCCCGCCTGGGCGAGTCAGGAGACGCCGGCACCGGGGCGCCGATCGTTGGCGCCGATGGTCTTGTCGAGTCAGGTAACGCGCGGACGATTGCGCTCAAGCGCGCCTACCAAGGCAATCCAGAGAAGGCGGAAGCCTATCGCCAGTACCTTGCCGACAACGCCGCACGATTCGGCGTGACGCCCGAGGCCGTGGCTGCCATGAATACGCCGGTCCTGGTGCGCGTGCGCAATACGCCGGTAGATCGTGCCGAGTTCGCCCGCCAGGCGAATGCTTCTACCGTGGCGCAAATGAGTTCTTCGGAGCAGGCCCGGGCCGACGCTGCGCGAATTGACGATATGGGCGACATGCGCCCGGACGACAACGGCGATTTCGCCACGTCGCGCGATTTCATCCGTCGCTTCATTGGGCGCCTGCCGGCAACCGAGCAGGGCGGTATGGTTGATTCGACCGGGCAGCTATCGCAATCCGGATATGCGCGGATCCGCAATGCGGTTCTGGCGAAAGCCTACGGCGAATCCCCGGTGCTCGCCCGCATGGTCGAGTCGATGGATGACAACATGCGCAACGTCGGTAAGGCGTTGATGCAGGCTGCGCCGGAAATCGCCAAGCTGCGCCAGGACGTGAGCGAGGGCGCGCTGTTCGATGCCGACATCACGCCTGACCTGTTGGCCGCAGTCGAAGAGTTGTCGCGCATCAAGGATTCAGGCCGTTCGATTTCTGACTATCTCGCTCAAGCCGGCATGTTCGGTGATACGATTTCAGCAGAGGCGCGCGATCTTCTGCAATTCCTTGCTGACAACCTGCGGCGCCCGGCGAAGATTGCCGGATTCATCAAGGCATACGCCGACGCGCTACGGTCGGCCGGCAATCCGAATCAAGGCTCGCTGCTTGGCGAGAAAACGGCGCCGACCAAGCGCGAGATCATCAATACGGCAAAGGGTGTTGAAAATGGACAAACCGAAACTGACAGCACCGCCCCCGGGCAAGCTGCAAACAAACCAGCCGGACCTGAAGGCAACCAAAAAATTGATCGACCGGCTGACGAAAAGCCCCCGGTCACGCCAGGCAACGGCAGTGGCACTCAAGGCGATGAAACAAGGCTAAGTCGCGGGGCGGTAGGCAAGCGCGAAGTTACCATCAACGGCAAGCCATACGTCTACAACAACCCGGAAAACCGCAGCGAGGACGGCGATAACTATATCCCTGTCCTCCCGCCTTATTTCATGGATGCTGCAACATTGGCCGAGGCCGACGAGTTTGTGCGGCTTTACTGGTCAAAGAAAGCTGATCCGGAAATTGACCCTGCCGATCGGGCGCGCGCCGAGGAACTGATCGCACCCCGTCTCAAGTTGGCCGAAGAGGCAAAGGCCGAGTACGACCAGGCGGTGATTGATATTGCTCAATCGGTAGGCGCTATCGGCCAGCAGCTTGCGCCGCTCAAGTCAATGAAGCGCGCCGTTGAAAAGCTGGTGATGGAAGTTGAAGGCTTCGACGTGCGCGAACTGAAGGATCTTCTTCGCTCAACGATTGTTGTCTCAACCTACGGCCAGGCTCAAGCTGTCATCGACCAGATAGCCGAGAAGTTCGACGTTCTGCGCATCAAGAACCGCACCGATAACGCTCTGTCAGGCCCGGGCATAGAGTCGCAATCGCGCCAGAAACTTGGCGGATACTCCGATGTGCTGGTTAATGTGACGATGCCGAATGGGACGACTGCGGAAATACAGATCAATGTTCCTGAGCTTCTTTCGATCAAGGCGCACCAGGGCCACAAGTTGTATGAAGCGGCGCGCGACTTTCCGAAGGGCAGCGAGAAGCAGGAAGAAATTTATGCCGCGATGCGCGGCATGTATAACCTGGCCTGGGAGACTGCCAATAAACGTCAGGTGGCTGCGAGTTTGACCTTGCCGGACGCTGCAAACTCGCGGCAACCCGCTGCGCAGTTGATGAAAGCTGCCTCCGACATGGGCGCTGCTGATTTTGCAGGCAAAGACTTGACCGGGCGCAATTCGTCGCCAGAGTCGGCCAACTTGAACACAGAGCCGTCTGGAAACTCAACGAATTCGTCCCCGCTGAAAGATGCCACGAACACGCAGCCGGGCGGGAACTTGTCTGGAAATTTCATATCGACTACCTCCAAAGAGATTGTAGCACAAGGCAAAAATCAGGCATATACTGAAACCGACGAAAACGCAAGCGAGGCCAAAAATGAGTATGGAAACAACGGTACGCCTGGCGCTCAAGGACAAGAACCCGGCGCTGTACAAGGAACTGGCGGCAAGCGGGGAACTGACTCAGTTCGTGACGGAACGGACAGAGCAGATCAAGTCGGCAATCACAACGCTGATGATGGAATTGTCGGCCAAGGCGCGGAAGGCCGCGGCGGACCCGATGGAACTCGCGCAGATGCTCAAGGGGTACGACTCGATGGCGAGGGAAATCGTGCTGGCCGAAATGCTGGAATTCCCGCAGGACGAAGCTCTGGCGAGTGGGTAGCATTTCCGCCTGAAACCGGCACGCTCGGCATTCCGCGTGCCGACATGCCGCAAATCAAGGGCGATGCTAGGCCGGCGCTGATCGCCTTCCTCAAGGCGCGTGGCATCGAGTACGCGACCGAGGATGTTCAAGCCGATTCGCTTCGTCCGACACAAGCCGAGTTCTCGATCAAAAAGGCGGTGAATTGGGGCGAAGTCCGCGAGGGCGTTGATCGCTCTGTTCTCGCTTCGTCCGATGGCTTTGTTCTCGATGGTCATCACCAGTGGATTGCTGCGCTGGCGGTTGGCGAGAACGTCAAGGCTATTCACTTTGACGCGCCGATCGACAAGCTGCTGGCTGCGGTCTATGAATTCCCCAGCGCCAAACGCGGGGAAGGTGCGACAGACGGGCGCCAACTTGCGCAACAGAACTTCAATGCTGCACTGGCTGACCTTGGCGTGATTATGCGCCAGATCAATCCTGGCGTTCGGATGCTGACGCCCGAGGAAAAAGTCAGGCTCATGCCTACCCTGGTCAAGCTGTTCGAGTCCGGTATCCAGCAAGTCGGGTACGGCATGAAGGATTTGATTGCCCATGTTCGCGCCGCCATGAAGGCAAGCGCCGACGAGTTCGTTCGCAAGCACTGGAACAAGATTGACGAGAAGACCTACCGCGAAGCCGCTGCCCAGGCGATCGACAACGTGCAGAACGGAACGGCCGAGCCAGAGGCCGGGCAGACTGCCGATATGTTTGCCATTCCGAAGCCGAAGCCGGCGCCGGCACAGGGCGATATGTTCGCCGCGCTGGAAAAGGTCGCGCCGGAAGTGTTCAAGAAGCCGGCCGAGGAAAAGAAGGTCGAGCCTGAGAAGGTTAATCGGGTTCAAACCGATAAACCTAAAGCCAAGCCGGAAAAGTCCGAAGTGTCGCTGCCGGCCGGGCGCGACATTCCGCCGAAGACCGGGCGCAATTACGCCTTTGGTGATGACGACCTGACCTATGAGGGTAGCTGGATCAAAAAGGCTACGCAAAACGTCGAGGCTGTCGAACTTCTCGTTCAACTCGACAAGGAAAACCGCCAGGCGACGCGCGAAGAACAAGCCGTTCTCGCCAAGTTCATCGGGTGGGGCGCCTCTGATCTTGCCAACTCCCTGTTTGGCGACAAGCTCAACAAGCAGCTTCCGCTTATCCGTGAATACGAGGATGCTCTAGCCGCCTTCGATAAGGTTGGGCGCGACTATCTGCACAGGGGCGGGCGCTGGCGTGGCGATCACGCCGATAGCGGGTATTACCAAGCCGTCTCTGTGCTGCGCGCGGCGGGCAAGATCGAGGGCAATTACTCATTCCCTGAGCGTGTCACCAAAGATCAACTTCTTGCCGCAAAGCCCGACATGGGCGCGAAGAAGTGGGACGAACTGCGTACCCGCCTCAAGGCCGTGATGTCCGAGGACGAGTGGGCGGACGCCGCGCGCTCGACGCAGTACGCGCACTACACCAGCAAGCCGATCGTCAAGTCGATGATGTCTGCCATCCAGCGCATGGGCTTCAAGGGCGGAACAATCCTTGAGCCGGGCGCCGGCATCGGTGTTTTCCCCGGCTTGATGCCGGTCGAAATGGCGAACAACTCGTCCTATACCGGCATCGAGTTCGACGCGATCACCGGGCGGATCCTCAAGCAGCTATTCCCCGACGAGCGCATCCTGGTCGAGTCGTTTGTCGATACTGCGCTGCCGCAGAACTATTACGACGTGGCTTTCGGCAATCCGCCGTTTGGCGATATTCCGATCCTGTCTGATCCGAAATATCGTAAGTACGCTTTTTCTATCCACAACTATTTCTTTGCGAAGACGCTTGATAGCGTGAAGCCTGGCGGCCTGATTCAGTTCGTGACCAGTCGCTACACAATGGACAACCTGAACGACAAGGCCCGCGCCTTCATGGCCGAGCGCGCCGATCTGGTTGGCGCTATCCGCCTGCCGCAAACCGCATTCAAGAAGAACGCCGGTACGGATGTCGTGACCGACGTTCTGTTCCTGCGCAAGAAGGTTCCTGGCGAGACGTTCGAGCATGGGCAGCCGTGGGCGAAGTCCGTTCCGATAACGATCAACGGTCGGCAATTCAACATCAACGAGTATTTCCATGCCCATCCTGAAATGGTGCTCGGGAAAAACTCTGACGCCGGAAAGATGGCGAAGTCTCCGGACCCGCAATACACCGTCGAGGCGATCGAGGGCGACATCGACGCGCTGTTCGACAAGGCGGCCGGGACGCTGCCGGACAATATCTATCACGCAATCCACGATACCGCGGCCGAGGACGCCGTGGTGCGCGACCTGGATTTCAACCCGAAAGCCAAGAAAGAGGGCAACTACTACGTGACGGATGCCGGCGTGCTGATGGTGCGCGAGGGCGGCATCGGTAAGCGGGCAGAAATCAAGTCCGCGAAGGCTATGGAAATCATCAAAGACTTCGTGCCGCTGCGTGACGCGCTCAAGCAGGCGCATTTCGACCAACTGAACAACGGCGAATGGGAAAAGTCGCTGGCCGAGTTGCAGAAGGCTTACCGGGCATTCGTCAAGAAGAATGGTCAAATCCACAAGCACACGACCTACATGCAGAACGTCAAGGTCGAGGAACTGGACGACGAAGGAAATCCGACCGGGAAAAAGGTCGCTGACAAGGAACAGCGTTACCGTTTCCCGACCATCGACGCGATCAACGATGATCCAGATTACACACTTGTAGCCGCGCTCGAATCGTTCAACGAGGAAACCGGCGAAGTCAAGGAAACCGCCTTCCTGAGCGATCGGGTGTTGCAGCGCCGTGCGCCGGCCAAGGTCGAGACGCCGACCGACGCCATGCTGCAAGTGCTGAACGACATTGGCAAAGTCAGCATTGCGGAAACCGCAAAGCGCATCGGCCTGGACGAACAGGAGACGATCGCCGCCCTTGGCTCTCTGGTCTATGATGATCCGTCTTCCGGGTGGGTGACGGCCGACAACTACCTTTCTGGTGACATTCGCAAGAAACTCAAGGCGGCACGTGCCGCGTCAGAAACAGACAAGCGATACCAGCGCAACGTCGAGGCGCTGATTTCCGTGTTGCCGAACAGCAAGACCGCGGCAGAAATCACGCCGCAGATCGGCATGTCCTGGATCCCGACCAGCATCTATGAAGAGTTCCTGCTTGAAAAGGCGCGGGTCCGCGCAAGCGTTTCATTCAACGAGCGCACCGGGCAATGGGACGTGCAGGCGGTTTCCGGTCATAAGGGACTCGAAGCAACGCAGGATTGGGGAACCGATCGGCGCAATGCCGCCGATATTCTCGGCTACGCCCTGTCCGGCGCCCCGGTGCGCATCATGTCTTCGGTTGGCTTCGGCAAGGACAAGAAGGATGTATTCGACTCAGTAGCGACTCAGGCCGTCACCGAGAAGCTGAACAACATGCGTGAAGCGTTCAAGACGTGGTTATGGGAAGACCCGGCCCGCGTCGATACGCTGGTGCCGATCTACAACGAGAAGTTCAACAGCATCGTTCCGCGCTCTTTCAACGGCGACCACCTGACCCTGCCCGGCGTGTCAGAACGCTGGATGAAACTTGGCGTGTTCCCGCACGTCAAGCGTGGCGCCTGGCGCATCATTCAGCAGGGCAATACCTACCTGGCGCACGCCGTTGGTTCCGGCAAGGCGCAGCCGCTTGATGCAAAGGTTCTCACGCCGAACGGCTGGAAACATATGGGAGACATAATTCCGGGCGATATGGTTGTTGCTGCCGATGGATCGCCAACAATGGTTGAGGCAGTTTTCCCTCAAGGTGGAAAAGAGATATTCCGTGTTGAGTTCAGCGACGGATCGGCAACTGAGTGCTGCGACGAGCATCTTTGGCTGACGCAAACATATAAGGAGCGCACAGCTTCGCAGCGCGCGACGCGACTCGGGCGCAACTGGCCGCATGGCGCAGCCAAGGTAAGAAGCCTATCAGAAATCAGGAAGACGCTTGTTTCTCCGCACCTTGGGGCAAAGAATCACAGCATCCCGGTAGTTGGTGCGGTCCAGTTTTCGGCGCGCCCATTGCCGCTTGATGCCTATGTTCTCGGCGTACTACTTGGTGACGGCGGGCTTTCTGGTAACTCCGCCGTGCTGTCGTCGGCCGACCAAGAAATCATCGACATGGTAGCCGCGAAACTTCCGGATTATTGCGAGCTTGTTCACCGTGGGCAGTATGACTACACGATTGCTTACCGTGGCGCTGTTCGCTATGCTTCTGGTGGTGGCATGATACCAAGCAATCCTGTTATCAATGCTCTGCGCGATCTTGGTGTATTTGGCCTGCGCTCGCATGAAAAGCACGTCCCCGACCTGTATTTATTCAACTCGACGGAAACCCGCGTTGCGCTACTGCAAGGTCTTCTTGATACGGACGGGTGGGTTGAGGGAGGCGGAAGGTCGCTACGCTTCACCACCGCTTCTACAAAACTCGCTGATGGCGTTGTTTCGGTTGTCCAATCGCTTGGTGGTGTTGCTACACGCCGCTCACGCTTGCCGTCCTACACTTACAATGGCGTGCTCAAGATTGGCCGAGAGGCGCACGAACTGACCATTGCGCTGCCGCCGACAATCAAACCGTTCAGGCTTAAGCGCAAGGCCGAAAAGTTCATTCCGCGCACCAAGTACGCCCCGGTGCGCTACATCACCAATGTTGTTCCTGTCGGAACCAAGCCTGCACAGTGCATCCTCGTTGCGCATAAGGATCATTTGTATGTGACTGACGATTTCATCGTCACGCACAACACGAACCAGATGATTATTTCGGCAATGGAGCAGAAGCGCCTCGGGCTGATTCAGAAACCGATGATGGTTGTTCCGAACCACATGCTCAAGCAGTTCTCTTCCGAATGGATGGACCTCTACCCGGCTGCCCGCCTGATGGTTGCCGACGAAGCCAGCTTTACCGGCGACAACCGGCGCCGCTTCGTGGCGCGTGCCGCGCTGTCCGACCTGGACGGGGTAATCATCACGCACTCAGCGTTCAAGCTGCTCGACCTGGATCCTGTCTTCAAACAGAAGAAGATCGAGGAACAGCTTGAATACCTGCGCGCTGCGCTGAAAGAGGTTAGCGATACCGACAAGAAAGACAAAAACGGAAAGACCAAGAGCCGCGATCCAAAGGTTAAGCAGATCGAGCGCAAGATTGAACGGTGGGAACAGAAACTCGCAGCAACGATGTCCAGCGAAGGCAAGGACAAGAACGTGCGTTTCGATGAAATGGGCGTCGACATGCTCTACGTTGATGAAGCACACGAATTCCGCAAGCTGGAATTTGCGACACAGCGCCAGGTCAAGGGTATCGACTCTGGCGGTTCAGACCGCGCCGCCGATCTGCACATGAAAGTCCAATGGCTGCGCGAGAACAAGAACCCGAATCGCAATCTGGTCATGGCCTCCGGTACGCCGGTTACGAACACGCTGGCGGAAATATACTCGGTGCAGCGGTTCATGGCGCCGGATGTGCTGGCCGAGCGTGGCCTTGAAGAGTTCGACCAGTGGGCTTCGATGTTCGGCGCCGAGAGCACCAACATCGAGCCGGACGCCTCCGGGAAGTATGGCCCGGTGACTCGCTTCAACAAGTTCGTGAACGTGGGCGAACTGACGCAAATGTTCCGCGAGTTTGCCGACGTGCTGACTTCCGACTACCTGGCGGCGATGCTTGGCGACAAGCGCCCGAAGGTCAAGGGCGGATCCAGGAACATGATTATCACGCCGAAGACGCCGGCCTATACCGACTTCCAGCGTGACGCGCTGCAACCGCGCATGAAGACTTCGCGTGAGTGGAAGCCGAGCAAAGACGAACCGAACAATCCAGATCCGATCATTGCGATCATCGGTGACGGACGGCTGGCTGCGATCGACTTGAGGTTCATGGATCCCAAGGCGCCGAACGATCCGGATTCAAAGCTGAACCGGATGATTGACGAGGTAATCCGTGTCTACAAGGAAACCGCCGACCGCGAGTTTACGGTTGATGGAAAGCCTGGCAGCAAGATCGAGCCGGCCAAGGGCGCCGTGCAGATGGTCTTTGCCGACCTTGGCTTTGGCGCCGGGGTGGCGGCTAATCGTGGTTTCAATGCCCGCGCCTGGTTCGAGAAGCGCTTGCGCGATGCTGGCGTGAAGCCCGAGCATGTGGCCTTCATGTCCGACAACAAGAAGAGTTCGGCCAAGGTAAAGCTGTTCCGCGACATGAACGCCGGCCGCGTGCGCATTGCGGTTGGATCCTCTAAGAACATGGGTACGGGGGTCAATGCGCAGCAACGCCTGGCTGCCTTGCACCACCTTGATTCGCCGTGGTATCCGGCCGACCTCGAACAGCGCGAAGGGCGCATCGTCCGCCAGGGCAACAAGCACAAGGAAGTCGAGTTGTACACCTACGCCATGAAGGGCAGCTACGACGAGCAAATGTGGTCGACGCTGGCGCGCAAGCAGTTCTTCATTGACCAGGCTTTGTCAGGCGATGCCAATATCCGCGAAATCGAAGACCTTGGAGAATCCAGCCAGTTCGAGATTGCCGCGGCGATGGTGGCGGACGATCCGCGCGTTCTGCAACTGGCCGGCCTGCGCGCCGAGGTCGAGAAGCTGACCCGCTTGCGCTATGCCCATGAAGACCAGCGCGGCCGGATGCAACGCGACTACACGGCAGCCGGTGCGCGCCTCGGATGGATCGAGCGCAAACTTGAAGAGTCCCGCGCCGACGCCGCAAAGGTACAGGACATTACCGGCGACAACTTCACCGCCAAGGCGGACGGCAAAACCTTCAAGACCCGCAAGGAATGGGGCCAAGCGCTCATGGCGCGCTACAAGGATCTGTCCGATCATCTGGTTGAGAAAGAAACGGTCATCGGTAGCATTTCAGGGTTCGATGTGGTCTACGCCGCCCGGATGGGAAAGGAAAGCGTTACCTCGATCACCACCTACACAGACGGAACAGAGAAGACAGAGGTTAGCCGTCGATTTGAAACTGCCGTGGCGCTCAAGGCTTCCGAGCCGGTCCTTATTGCACAGGACGTTACCAGCGATCCGGTTGGCGTTTCCATGCGTGCGCAAAGTGCCCTGGCCGGAATTGCCCGGGCTCCTGCCGCGCTCGAATCAGAAGCGAATGACCTCAAGGCAAAACGCAATGCGCTCGAACATCGCTTGACTGCGCCATTCCCCATGATCCAGATGCTTCTGGACAAGGAGAACGAGGCTGCCGTACTGGAAGATGCGATCGTTGCCAGCGGCAAAGAGCCTGCCGCTGGCGCTCCTATTGGCCTGAAGTACAACAAGGACGAATGGGCCAATGCGACGACGATGTTCTCCCGAGGCAACGGCGCCAGCATGGCCGTGGGCGATCTTAATGCGACGGTCGACCGGGTTGTGCGTGGCTTCAAGAATCTGCCAAAGGTTCATGTCTTCGCCTCGCCGGCCGAACTTTCTACCAAGGATCCGGCACAGAAAGCCCTGGCCGATTTCATTCGCAAGGCTGGCGCCTGGGATGATGTCGAAGGCGCCATGCACCAAGGCGAGATTTACCTGTTCGCTTCCGGCCTGGCCGATGCAGCGCGCGCCGAGCATGTTCTTGCGACGCACGAAGTTACCCACTACGGGCTCCGTGGCGCGATGGGCAAGAGCCTTGATGCCGCGCTGCAACATATCTGGCTGAACAATGCCAGCCTGCGCAAACAAGCCGCGGCTCTGAAGAAGCGCAATGGTCTTGCCTCGAACACCGAGGCGATCGAAGAAGTGCTGGCCGATATTCCGGCCGCCGATCTGGTCAAGCTGAAAGGCTGGCGCCGGGTGGTAATGGCGGTTCGTAACTGGCTGAACAAGGCGGGCGCAACTAACCTTGCTGCCAAACTCGACGGCTGGCTGAATGCCGGGCTGGATGACCAGCAAAAGGCCGATCTGTTTGTTGCTGATCTGGTCAATGCTGCGCGCAACTTCGCCCGCAATGGCAAGCCGGCAAGCGCGATGGACGGTACGCGCCTGGCTGACGGCACACTGGCCGAGGATGTCGCCAAGCAAGAGAAGTGGCTGACTGCCGAGGCAAGGGCGCGCGGCTACAAATCAATTGACGAACTGGCAGAGAAGAACTACCCGGCGTTCGAGAAGCTGGCCGCGCTGTGGCGGGAACGTAATCCCGCTGATGTGCTGTTGTCGCGTGCTGCCGCGGTCGACGTGACAAAAACGCCGAAATTCAAAGCCTGGTTCGGTGACTCGAAGGTAGTGGATGCCAAGGGTAATCCGTTGGTGGTTTATCACGGTACGCCGCGCGACTTCAACGAATTTGATGCCGAGGCCGAGCCGCTTACCTATGAGTCCGATCGTGGCAAGCAGTTCTTCACATCGAGACGCCTTCACGCAAGCATGTATGCTACCTCCGGGGCAGAATACGCAGGCGGCAACGCTAACGTAATGCCGGTATATCTGTCGATCCAGAACCCGCGTATTGAGAATGTTGACGGTTCTCCTGCTAGTTGGTGGGACAATCAGCCAGAATATATGTGGGACATGAACGTTTCGTGGCCTGGGCATGACGGCCTTATCGTGTACGGCGATAACGAAACCATGTTTGTGACCACCAAACCATCACAGATCAAATCCGCCATCGGCAACAGCGGCCAGTTCGATCCGGACAATCCGGACATTCGTTTTAGCCGGCCGACGCCTACGGCGACCGCCGCCGAGCGCGCCGACGCTATCCTGGCAAAGCCGGCCGCAACCTGGCGCCCGGTTGATACGGTCATGCGCGCCATGACGCAAGCGGCGCGTATCGACAAGGCGACCGGATACCTCTACGACAAGGCCGGGGCGCTGCTCGACCGCTACACTCCGGAACAGGTCAAGGCTGGTGTGGTTTCCGACTACGGCGTTCCCGAGTCAGTCATCGACCGCCGCATTGAAATGCAGGGCAAGCAGCGCGCGCAGATCCGCAAGGCCGGCACGCTGCTGGAAAAGCTCTCAACGCTTACCCGGGCCGAAAGCCGCCTGGCTTACGAGTGGATGACCAACAACGACCCGCAGGCTGCCGCGTATTTCGAGAAGCAGCTTTCTCCCGAGTCGATTGCGGTCATGGAAGAAATCAAGGGCATGGTCGATGCGCTGTCGCAAGAAGCCATTGCGCTCGGCCAGTTGTCGCCGGAGGCATTCAAGCGCAACCGCTTTGAGTACCTACACCGTACCTACCTCAAGCACGCCGCCGAACTGACCAAGGGCGAAGCCGGTACACGCCAGCGCGCGATTGCTATCCTGGGCGACCAGTACAAGGGCCGCGGCATGACCGATGCGGTCGACATGGCAAAGGTGCAGAATATCGCGCCCGAGTGGTGGGGCCGCAAGATGCAATCCGGGCAGGCCGACAAGGGCTTGATCGGGGTCAAGTTCGTTCGCTACGAGCGCCGCGCGCCGACCGGCGAGGGCAATGGTGCGCTCGAAACTGCACAAGGCCCGGGCAACACCAACCCGCAGAAGAAAGGCAAGTTGCTGGAAGTAGCCTATTGGCCGGCCGACGAGAAGGTGCCCGCCAAGTATTCGACGTGGGATCAATCCGGCACATGGGAAGTGCGCGACACGAAGGGCGGCAAGCTGATCGTATGGCGTGACTTTACCAAGGCCGAGCGCGTGGCGATGGGCGAGATTGACGAGGCCCGCTACGCTGTCGCCAAGACCCTGCACGGCATGATTCACGATGTCGAGACGGGAAAGTATCTGGAATGGATCGCGCAAACCTACGGCAAGTTGCCGGGCGAAAAGATCGACGGTGAGATTGTCGAGCCTCTTGAATTCAAGGGGCCGTTCGGAAACGGAGTCTTCCCGCCCGGTACGTGGGTGCAAGTTCCTGATATCAAGGTTCCCGGCACGCCGGTTACCAAGTACGGAAAACTGGCCGGACAGTTCGTGCCTGGCCCGATCTGGAACGACGTGCGGCAGACGGTAGGGTTCCGCTACAAGCCGATGGGCGAGATTTACGCCAAGATCCTGTCGGCGTGGAAGACCTCGAAAACTGCCTTGTCGCCGGCCGTGCATACGAACAACATCATGGCGAACTTCGTGATGGCCGATTGGCACGATGTTTCTGCCGGGCACATTGGAAAGGCGCTGCGCATCATCCTGGGCGCCAGCCAGCGTACCGGCAAGGGAATCATCGGCCGTACCGGCAACGCTGTTTCGCGCGCCGGCATGGCTGACGCCGACGCTGCCCGCGAGATTATCAACCGCTTCCATGAGTCCGGCGCCAACATGGGGTCTTGGGTCAATGCCGAGTTGCAGAAGGAGCAACTTGAACCGCTGCTCGATGCGCTCGAACAGGAACTCGGTACGGCCGGCCAGCACGCCCCAGGCCAGGTCGGCGCTTTTGCTGCGCTGCAACTTGCCTTGCGGCTCCGCTTCCCGTCCGCCTGGGAGGCCGCAAAGCCGACCGTGGGCGCTCGCGCTGTGACTACCGAGGCGCGCAGCCTGATCGACCTCTACGAAGCCGAGGATCAGGTCTTCCGCCTGGCGGCCTGGCTCAAGGCCAAAGAAGACGGCGAAAGCGATCTGGTTGCCGGCCGCCGTGCTCGCAAGTCCTTCCTCGACTACCACATCAACGCGCCGTGGATTCAGGCCATGCGGCAAACCGCGCTGCCCTTTGTCAGCTTCTCGTACCGGGCTATCCCGATGGCGCTGGAAATCGCCGCCAAGAAGCCGCACAAGTTGATGAAGCTCGCTTTGTTCGCTGGCCTTGCGAATGCCCTTGGCTACCTGCTGTCGGGCGGTGACGAGGACGACGAGCGCCGCTTGTTGCCAGAGGAAAAGGCCGGGAACATTTGGGGCATGGTGCCGAAACTTGTTCGGATGCCGTGGAACGACAAGCACGGCTCGCCGGTCTTCATCGACATCCGCCGCTTCGTTCCGGTTGGCGATGTCTTCGATACCGGCATGTCGAACGCTGCCGTCCCGATCCTGCCCATGCTGACGATCGGCGGGCCGCTGGCGGTGCTGTCCGAGTTCATGGCGAACAAGAGCCAATTCACCGGGCGCCCGATCACCCTCGAAACAGATACCGCGACGGAAAAGGCAGCCAAGGTTGCCGATCATCTGTACAAGGCATTCGCTCCGAACATCGTTATCCTGCCTGGAACGCACGCATTTACCAACGTCTCCAATGCTGGATCAGGCCGCACCGATTCGTTCGGGCGTGAGCAGTCTGTCGCGCAGGCCGGGCTATCCAGCTTCGGTCTGAAGGTTGGAAGCTACCCGGCCGACGTGCTGCAACTCAACGCGAAGCGCCAGGCCCAAGGTCAGATGATGGAGATTGATCGCCAGCTAACGCAGTTGAAGCGCGAGCGTTCCCGTAGCGGGATTGACGATGACGAGTTCAGCGACGAGCGCGATGCGCTGATTGTGAAGAAACGCGGCATTGCCGAGGATCTTCAAAGGCGATTGACTGGACGCTGAGAACAAAGGCCGGCGATAATGCCGGCCTGAGTTTTGAGGAAGTGAATCAACTTTTGAGGAACTAAGTTAGCGGCTACTATCGCTGTAATTGTTGGTGCCCAGGAAGGGACTCGAACCCCCACGGAGTTACCCGCTAGTACCTGAAACTAACGTGATTTGAGTCTATATCTACGTTTAAGCTGATTTCCGTTCCGCAATCCAGTAGAAATACTGGATAAATAGAATCAATCACTTGGGTTGTGCGGAACACTGTTTGCGGAACAGCTATCCTAGACAAGTCGCCTAACCCTTTCCCATTGCTGCCTGTCGCAGTCATGCCCTAGATTCTTGTATTTATTGCCGTTGGCTCTGTCTTCGTCATCCTGTGCAAATGCTTCTTCAAGATCGCGCTTGATGATGCTTCTTGCACTTGGAGATAAGTTCTCCCACTGCTCGATAAGCCAGTCTGCACAATCGCTAACGATGTATGTCATTCGACCAAGGCAATAACGGAATGCTGCTATTGCCATAAGGTCATCACGTCCGAAGTTTAATTTGCTCATTCTGCCACCTGCGCAATCATGTCCAGATGGGGCTGGCGAATCCAGAATCCACTGGCTGCGCTTTTGCAGATATTGCTTCCTTCCAATCCTCTCCTGAATTCTCCTTGCGGGTCAATCCACGAAAGAATCTTGACCTCTTTCATCTTCGGCTGGCGAGGGCGACCACGGAAGGTAAATGATTTCTGCCATGCCATTCCACTCCAAGTCGCAAAACCGTCTCCGCAACGATATTCAATCTCCCAATTTTCAGCTTGAGCCTTGGCTACATCTTGCAAGGTTGGTAGGTCAATCCAGTTTTCAGTTGTCATCTTTTCCACCTTTTACTATTACGGCTAGCCCAATAAAACGGGCGTTGCCTTGTTGTATATGAGTATGTCCAATAGGTCATTCAAGAAACTCCTCGTGATAAAGAGGCACAATCTTGAGTACAAGCGGTGGGCCTTCTACCCGCTTGACTGTAGCCTCGGCTTGCTTGAAGCTATCATAGATTTGATAACGTACCCAGCCCTGATTTTTGTCAGGACGTGACACCCATACTTCCCACGCACTTGCCCAACGGCTGAACTTGCGGGTATCTGGCGTTTTCATCATCTCGGCGTTGAGTTCGC